>ERZ808246.45-NODE-45-length-106235-cov-7.303908_pt1 | contig 106235 bp, 84 predicted proteins | sample MGYA00521083_ERZ808246 | MGnify/ENA primary metagenome ERZ808246 (study PRJEB31516, sample SAMN03275577) | gut metagenome | biome: mammalia-associated habitat; material: feces | host: Papio cynocephalus | place: Kenya | collected 2012-07-07 ... | reverse complement strand
GCGGTCGAAGTCGAGCCGTAGGCGGAATTGGCTAAGCGAAAACTGAAACGCCGCCACCCTGTGCCTGCGCCCGCAACCCCGCGAGCCTTGGCGAAACGAGAACGCGGAAGCGGTCGAAGTCGAGCCGTAGGCGGAATTGGCTAAGCGAAAACTGAAACGCCGCCGCCACCCCGTGCCTGCGCCCGCAACCACAAAAAGCTGGCTTACATTTTTCAACCGCTGCCCACGCTTTATTTTCTGTTCCGCACCAAACGGTAGGACAGCATCACGACCGCGAACGTCGCGAAAAACAGTGCGGCGCACAACGCGTTCACGTCCGGTTGAATGCCCGTCCTGACCATGGAATAAATCTTCATCGGCAGGATTTCGTAATTCTTGCCGCCGACAAAAAAGCTGATGATTACGTCGTCGATCGACAGCGTAAAGCTCATCAGCCAACCGGCGAACACGGCGGGCAGAATCAGCGGGATCAGGATGAACCGCACGATATCGACATCCGACGCGCCCAGATCGGCGCCCGCTTCGGCCAAATTGCGGTTGACGCCTTTCAACCGCACCAAAACGGTGATTGTGACGAACGGGAAACAAAACACCGTGTGCGACAGAAGCAGCGTCGAAAAGCCCAGCGGAATCCCCAAAATCACAAAGATCATCACCAAGGAAATGCCCTGAATGATCTCCGGCGACAACATAATCACGGACAGCGACCCGTAAACGACTTTCTGCCCGATGAAACGATAGCGGTGCAAAGCGATCGCGATGATCGTCCCGACCACGGTCGAGGTCGTCGCCACGGACGCCGCCAAAAACAGCGACCGCAAAGCGGAATTGATCAGGCTTTTGTCCGCGAACAAACGTTCGTACCATTTCACCGTGAATCCGAACCACGCGTCCGCGGAAACCGAATCGTTGAACGAAAAGCAGATCGTCACCAGCAACGGCGCGTACAAAACCAGATAAACCGCGCCGACATACAAATATTTCAACGCGTTTACCATATCGGTTGCTCCTGATCGACGGAATTGCCGCTTTTATAATACAAATGTAGCAAAAACAACATGAACACCGTCAGCGCGACGTTGATCGCCGCCCCGACCGGCCAATCCTTGACAATCATAAACTGGTCGCGGATCACACTGCCCAACACGGCGGAATCCGCGCCGCCCAGAATGTCGGAAACGTAAAACAGCGTCAGAGCCGGAAAAAACACCATGATGCACCCCGCGACGATCCCCGGCGCGCTGATCGGCACGACGACGCGGAAAAACGCCGCCATCGCCCCCGCGCCCAGATCCTCCGCCGCTTCCAGCAAGCTCAAATCCAGCTTTTCCAGCGTGGCGTACAGCGGCAAAATCATAAACGGCAACAGCGTGTATGTCATGCCCGCGAACACGGCCGCATTGGTGTACAGCACTTTCAACGGTTCGGAAATCCACCCGTGTTTCATCAAAAAAGTATTCAGAATCCCGTTTTCGCTTAAAATCGAAATCAGCGCGTAGTTGCGGATCAGCGAATTCGTCCAAAACGGCACGATGATCAGCATCAAAAACAGCGCACGGCGTTCGCGGGCGAAACGCGCGATGAAATAAGTGAACGGATAGGCGACGATCAAACAGAACAACGTCGTGCAAACCGCCAGATTCAGCGATTTCAAAATCACCGTCAACAGCTTCGGATCGCTCAGCGCGGCATAGTTTTCCAAATTCAGCGGCAGCCGCAGATACCACACGGGATCCTGCGACAGGAAACTGGCCAGCAGCACCAGCAAATTCGGCGCGAACACCATCACCCCGAACCAGATGAAAATGAAATACAGCACCGCCTGGCGGCAGAAATTGTCGGCCGTTTTAAGCATCGGGCAGAATGACCTCCCAATCCTTGATCCAGCTGACGTTCACGACATCGTTGACTTCGTAAATGATATCGGGGTCGTCTTCGTTGAAAAACTGGGTCGCCATGACCATGTTGCCGCCGGCCGTTTGAATCCACAAATCAATCGTGCGGCCTTTGTAAACCAAAAAGCTGATCACGCCGCGCAAAGCGTTTTCGGGAGCTTCGGCCTCCGGATCGTTGACCTTGCTGACGACCATGTCTTCGGGGCGCAGCAAAACCTTGATTTTCGATCCGCGCACGATATCGAAAGACGACGGTTTGCGCAAACGGTAAAACATCCCTTCGACGATCGTGTCGAAATCGTCGTCGCCGACTTTGATGACCATACCGTCGAACACGTTGATTTCGCCGACAAATTTGGCGACGAACATATTTTTCGGTTCTTCGTAAATCTGGATTGGCGTGCCGACCTGTTCAATCATGCCTTCATTCAAAACGGCGACGCGGTCGGACATGGCCAAAGCCTCTTCCTGATCGTGGGTGACGTAAACGAACGTCATGCCCAAATCGCGCTGCAACTCTTTCAATTCGATCTGCATTTCCTGACGCAGGCGATAGTCCAGCGCGGAAAGCGGTTCGTCCAGCAACAGGATTTTCGGGTTGTTGATGAACGCCCGCGCCATGGCGACGCGCTGTTGCTGGCCGCTGGACAGTTCGGCCGGAAAACGCAGGGAAAATTTGTTCATTTTGACCTTTTCCAGCGCGGAAAAGACCTCGACCTCGATTTCCTCTTTGGGCACGCCTTTCATTTTCAAACCGAACGCAACGTTGTCGAACACGGTCATGTGCGGAAACAGGGCGTATTGCTGAAACACCATGTTGACGGCGCGGCGGTTCGGCGACAGATAGGATATTTCCTTGCCGTTCATGATGACTTTGCCGGTCGTCGGGCGTTCAAACCCCGCGATCAGACGCAGCAAAGTCGTTTTGCCGCATCCCGACGGCCCCAGCAGCGTCAGAAATTCGCCGTCGTTGACGGTCAGATCAACGTCGTCCAGAACTTTGTTCGCCCCGAAAAATTTTGTAACGCTTTTCAGTTCCAGCAGCGGAACGGGAGGTTTTTCCATTTCTTCTTCACCTGTCAGAAAAAGGCCTGTCCAATCAGACGGTATAATATCGTAACTTTCCCAAGAAAAAAGTTTTTTTTAAAAGCGGCTTTAAAAAATCGGAAAACGGGGTAAAATACGGTGCGTCAATCAAAGGGTGAGTTATGAACAAACGCCGTCGTTTTTTGCATATGCTGCGCAAAAACTTCCGAAAAAAGCGGGCGAAAACGTATCCGTCGCCGGATGTCCGCCCCGTCGCCGGATGCATTTTGAAATGCGATCTGGGCGTTTTGCTGGAACACACGGGCGTTTACATCGGCAAAGGCCGCATCGTCAGCCTGAACCGCCACAGCCAGATCAAAATCGAAAACGAAAACGGATTTTTCCCGCCCGGAACGAACCCGAAATCCAACCGCATTTACGCCGCCTGCTACGGCGATACGGACGAACCGCTGACCTCCGCCGCCGTCGCGCGGCGCGCCAAAAGGAAAATCAACGGCAAAACGCCCTACAACGTTTTGTTCAACAACTGCCACCGGTTCACATCCGGATGTATCACCGGAAACTTTGAAAACGATGTCGTGTCCTTTTCACAGCTGGAGGATGTCATTTTCGCGCACCAAGAGGAAATGCGCCGCAAAAAACCGTGGTGGCAAAGGCTGTACCGTTTTGTTACGCGCAAACGCGATCCCGAACCCGCGGCGACGTTCAACTGGCGTCCCGTGAAATTCAAATAAATCAGGCGCGTTCGCGTTCGCCGTCGCGTTCCATCCGGTCGTCCCGTATGCCGCGTCGCGCGTTGGCGCGGTTGATTTCGGCCTTGCGCGACACGGCCAGATCGCGTTCGGAAACCAGACGCCGCCCCTCCGTTTCCTCCAGCCGCTGTTCGTAGTTTTCACGAATGCGGCGCGCTTGGCGCATGACCTCCGCCGTCCGTATTTCCGCCAGCGTTTGCGCGGCGTAAGCACCGGCGTAATCGTCCCGCCCCGCGTCGCGCGCGATGTTTTCAAACATACTTTCGGCTTTGGCCGTCTTGCCGCTTTCGTAATACGCGCGCGCCAGCAACGCGTCCGTCAGCGTGTTTTCCGCGTCACATTCCTTTGATTTTTTCAAGGAATCAAAGCTTTTTTCGGCGTCATACGGCCGCGACAAAACACCGGCGGCGCGGTATAAAACGGCCGCCCGTTCCTCGGCGGGGGCGCGCACGTCCGCGCGGTGCGAACTTTCCGCCTTGTGCAGCTCCGCTTCGGCGCGGCGTTCCAGAAACCCAACCGCCGTTTCGTAATCCCCGCGTTTCAGCGCGCTTAACGCGTCGTGCTGTTCAAACAAAGGATCGACGCCGATCACGGCCGTATCCTTTTCACGCTCGGCGTTTTTCAACAAAAAACACTCGATCGCTTCGATCAGCGGGCGCAGCTCCATCACGGGAATCTGCTCGACCGTCCGGCCGATCAATGCCTTCGCCGTTTGCCCCGCGTTCGCCCCCCGTTCAATCAACGCGGCGATTTCCGCGGCCAGATCGGCGTATTTTTCCCGCAGCTTTTGTAAATCGGGACGTTCCAGCCCCAGCTCCTCCAGCTCTTTATCCTCGGCCGTTTTCTGGTTTTCCTGCGGACGATCCTTTCCCTCGTCGAACAGGGCGAACAGCTCTTTCAACTGTTCCTGCGCACGTTTTTGCTCCGCGTCCTTTTCCGCCTGCCGATCGTTCATTTTTTCGGCCGTCCTGTCGCCGCCCGAATTGCCCGCGCCGTCGCCGTCGGATTGCGAATCGGAAACATCGGGAACGGACGGGGCGGACGGCTGTTGCGCCGCGGACGGCTTGCCGCCCAGAATTTTCAATCCCGCGCGCACGGTGACGGCCAGAAAAACCGTGATACCGGCGATTCCGCCGTATTCGGACAGATACGGCGCGGCGGTTTGCAGCCAGCCGTCCCATAAACCGGAAATGTCAAACGGCGAAGAAAGCATTTTGATCCGTTTTTTGATAATAAGGTTGCGTTATTTCATAAATAACAGTAGGTTATCTTTATTTTAACGAACATTCCAGAGTTATTTTCACTAGGGTCGGAAAATGGGCTATTTGTCGAAACGGAAATTTGAAGAACGGGAAAACCACCTGATCACGGGTCTGCTGTTTTTAATCCCCGCCCTGACATTGCTGGGCACGTTGGGGCGCAGTCTTGATTGGCGGCTGGATTATCTGGGCGAATTCAAAATTCAGGCGGCCTGTCTCAGCTTTGCCCTGTTCATCCTATGCGCGGTCAAACGTGCGTGGGGAAAAACTCTGGTTTTTCTGGTTTTCGCCTTGCTGAATCTGGCATTGGTCGCGTCGCATTCCTATCTGTTTCAAAAAGAATCCTCTCTGCCGGACGATTCTTACGTTTTCAGCGTGCTGTACCAAAACCTGAAAGGGGCGGAGCATAAGCCGGAAAAAATCCGCGAAATGTTGGACAACGCGCCGGAGGATTTCGTTTTGCTGACGAACGTCCCCGTCGAAATCTACCGCCACCTGTCGGAAATGACCGGATCGTTCCAGCTGCAGAACCAGACGCTGGACACGACGGGAAAAATGAAGCTGATCCTTGCCCGCACCCCCGGCGTCGATCGCGGCGAAGCCGCCGGAGAGGACGGATTGTGGGTGTCGCGTGTCATCGGGTCGCGCAAACTGACCCTGCTTTTGACGAATTTCGACGATCCGTGGCACAAGAAAGCCTACGCCCGCACGAAACAAAAGGTGGCCGAATTGGCCGAATTTGCGCGCGGCCGCGACGAACCCGTGATTGTCATGGGCAATTTCGGCGCGTCGGGGTGGAGCTGGCTGCTACGCGATCTGGAAACCCGCGGCGGTTTGAAACCGCAGGGTCGCCTGTCGGAATCCGGCACGGACAAACCGCTGATCACCCGCAGGCCGACCGACCACATCTACACCCATCCGGGGATCGAGGTCGCCGACATCCGCGCCGTCGATTTGATTTCGACGGGATACAACGCCATTTCCGCCACGTTCAAAATCGCACCGGCGCGAAAGGAAATCGAATTTCTGGAATTACAGCCTACTTTGGCCGAGGAAGACCTGTTGCTTCCCCCCACATAAGGCGGGATTGCTCTTTAAAATAATTCGCCGTTGACAGATCGCCGCTTTTTTCAAACAGCAAAGCGGCCTTTTGCCAATATTCGGCGGCCTTTTGATACCGCCCCCTTTTGCTGGCGATCAGCCCCAGATTGCCGTAATCCGACGCCTGCCCCAAACTGCGGTGCAGCATTTCCTCGATATGCAGGGAATCCCTGAAAAAGCTTTCCGCCCGCTCCCAATTTCCGCGGCGCAGGTGCATCAACCCCAACGCCGCCGCCGCGTTCGCGTTTTCCGCCTTTTTTCCGGCCGTTTTGAAAAACGCCAGCGCGTCCGTCAGCAACTGTTCAATCTCGCCGCCGGCGGGATCCTTTTCAATCATCAATCCCCCCAGCAGCAGCCTGTTCGCGGCGATTTCAAACCCGTCCCGTGATTCCAAAGCGGCCGCGACGCTTTTTCCGGCCGTTTCCAACGCCCCGTCCAAATCGCCCCGCGCCTGCGCCACCAGCGAAAGCCCGTTCAAAACGCGGCTTTTGTTGATAAAATCATTTTGTTTTTCAAATAGTTCCAACGCCCGTTCAAACGCCGCCCGCGATTGGTCGAACGCCCCGCCGCGCAAACGGCACAGCCCGATTTGCCGCATCACGCAAGCGGTTTCAAAACCGTGCTTGTCGTCGGTTTCATACAAAGCCAACGCTTCGCTGTGACATTCCACGGCCTGATCGAATCTGTCCTTGCCTTCGTACACCATACCCAAATCACCCAGCGTTTCCGCCAGAACGAATTTCCAACCGTGCTTTTCGGCCAGCTTTTTAGCGCGATAATGCGCCTCTTCCGCGCTTTCAAACGCACCGGCCAGCCGGTACACCATCCCCAGACGGTTGGCCGCGCGGGCGTATTCGTAATCGCTGTTTTCCTTTTCAAACACGGTCAAAGCCATGGTCAGCAGCCGTTCCGATTCCGCCAAATTCGCCTGATTCAGCGAAATCATCGCCATGTCGGCGTAGGCTTTGGCGAACAGCAGACGGTTGCGCCGCCAATGCAGCAACGCCGCCGGACGCAAGCGCGGCACGCCGTTTTTAAACGAAAAGAAGCGGCCGGCCTCGAAAATCTTGGTCAAAGCCTCTTCGGCCTGATCGAATTGCTGCGTATCGACCAGACACCGCCCCAACATCAGCCAGTTTTCAATGTTGCGCGGTTCTTTGCGGCAGATCAGACGGTAATTTTCGATGATTTCCTGCGTCAATATATACGATTGATTCATACTCTGCCCCGTATAATAGCGTGCTTTCGGCTTACGATAGCAAAACGCGCGCGGAAAAGCTTTAAAAAAACGCTCCGCCCGAGGCCGGTTTTCCGGCTTGTTTTAACGAAAAGAGGTTTGACATGACCGTATCCGCCCTTTCCCCCGAACAACTTTACAGCACCTGCGATCTGGATTTTTTGTCGTTTGAAACGACCCGCGATCTGGAGGATCTGACCCAGCCGCTGGGACAGGAACAGGCCATTGACGCGATCAATTTCGGAATCAGCGTCGATTCCTACGGCTACAACCTGTTCTGCATCGGCCCCGAAGGAACGGGCAAGGCGTCATTGGTGCGGCAAATTCTGACGAAAGCGGCGAAAAAGCTGAAAACGCCGAACGATTGGTGCTATGTCTATAACTTTAAAACGCCGTACAAGCCCTCCGCGATTCAAATGCCCGCCGGCAAAGCTAAAGTGTTCGCCAAAACGGTGGACAAGCTGATCGGCGAAATCCGCGTCGCCCTGCCCGCCGTTTTCGACGGCGACGAATACAAGGCGCAGATGACCGCGATCGAAGATAACTTCCGCGAACAGAAAACGAAATATTTCGACGACATCCAGAAAAACACGACCGGCAAAAACGTTTCCGTTTTGCGGATGCCCGTCGGGTTGGTCGTCGCGCCGACAAAGGACGGCGACGTTCTCAGCCCCGAAGCGTTTGAAAAACTGCCCGAAGAGGAACAGAAAGAGGTTTTGGCCGAACTGAACGCCGCGCAAGAGGAATTGGAACACGCCGTCCACGACATCCCAAAATGGGAAAAGGAACAGCGCGAACAAATCGAAAAGCTGAACGAAAAATTCGCGTCGCTGGCGATCAAACACCTGATCGACGATGTGAAGCGCAAATACAGCCGCAACAAGGGCGTCGTCGCGTTCCTGCGCGATATGTACAACGACATCATCGAAAACGTCGATTTGTTTTTGGACGACGAGGACGATCAGGCGCAGCCGCCGCAACCCGCCGACGACGAACAGCCCCTGCCCGTCATGCCCAAACAGAAATCCGACGGGGCGCTGCGCCGGTACAAGGTCAACGTGCTGGTTGATCACACGGACAAAACGGGCGCGCCGCTGATCTTTCTGGATCATCCGATTTTGACGAACCTGATCGGCCGCATCGACCGCCAGCAGCAATACGGCGCGCTGGTCACGGATTTCAACATGATCAAATCCGGCGCCCTGCACGAAGCCAACGGCGGTTTTCTGGTCATCGAGGCCAAGGATTTGATGAATCAAACCTCGTCGTGGGAAGCGTTGAAACGCGCCCTGCGGTCGAAAAAGATCACCATGGATCCGCCCAGTTCCGACGGCATGATGACAACCATTCTGGAACCCGAAGCCATTCCTTTGAATGTCAAGATCGTGTTGCTGGGCGAACCGGATCTGTACTATATGCTGGCGGAAAACGACCCCGATTTCACCGAATTGTTCAAGGTTGAGGCAAACTTTTTCCCCTATATGGACAAGACGCGCGAAAACGTCGCCAAATACGCCCGACTGATCGCCACGCAGGCGCGGCGCAACGGATTGCGTCCGCTGCAAAAAGAGGCCGTCGCCCGATTGATCGAACACGCGTCGCGTCTGGCCGAAGACAGCCAGAAACTGACCGCGCATATCGCGTCGATCAGCGATTTGATCCGCGAAGCCAACTATTGCGCCATGAAGGACGGCAAATCCCCCGTCATCACGCGCGCGCACGTTGATCAGGCGATCGTGTCCAAAATCAAACGTTCCGACCGCATTCAGGAACGCATGACCGAACAGATCAAGCGCGGCACGGTTTTGATCGACACGGACGGTGCCGTCGTCGGCCAGATCAACGGGTTGGCCGTTTTTGAATTCGGCCAGCTGTCGTTCGGCAAACCCAGCCGGATCACCTGTTTGACGCGCATGGGAGCGGGCGAAGTCATCGACATCGAACGCGAAGTCGATCTGGGCGGCCCTCTGCACACCAAAGGCGTTCTGATCCTGTCCAGTTTTCTGGCGTCGCGGTTTTCGCAAAACGCCCCCCTGTCCATGGAGGCGACATTGGTTTTCGAGCAGTCCTACGGCGAAATCGACGGGGATTCCGCGTCATCAACCGAGCTGTACGCCATGCTGTCCGCGTTGTCGAACGTGCCGATCAAGCAGAATCTGGCCGTCACGGGATCGGTCAACCAGTTCGGACAGATTCAGGCGATCGGCGGCGTCAACGAAAAGATCGAGGGCTTCTTCGACATTTGCCGGATGCGCGGATTGACGGGAACGCAGGGCGTTTTGATCCCCGCGACGAACGTCGTCAACCTGATGCTGCGTCAGGATATTGTCGAGGCGTGCAAAGCGGGCAAATTCCACATCTACCCCGTTTCCACGATCGACGAAGGCATCGAGATTTTGACGGGTATGCCGGCGGGAACGCCCGATACCGACGGCGTTTATCCCGAAAACACCGTCAACGGCAAAGTGCAGAAACGGCTGCGTCAATTCCTGAAACAGAATTTGGAATACCGCCGCCAATCCCATGTGCCGCCCGCGGAAAAAATCTGATTTTCACCTATGAAAAAAGCCCCTTTCGGGGCTTTTTTTTAACGTGTCGTTCTTGCTTATCCGACGACGGCGGACGCTGCGTCGCGCACGGATTTCAACCCCTCAATGGTCGGACGCCAGTTCAACGTCGCGATCGGTTGGGGCAAATTCCACCCCAATTTGGCCAGAACGTCCTGCATTTCCTGCTGGCAATCCTTTTTCCATCCGTAAGAACCGAAGCAGAAACCTGTTTTGTTTTTCGGCGCCAATCCCCGCAAATACGTCAGAAAAGCCCCCATCGTCGGCAAAATTCCCGTGTTCAGCGTCGGCGATCCCAATGCGACGTATTTGGCTTCGACAATGGCGTTGATCGCGTCGGAAACATTGGAGTGTTTCAACGAAACCATCGTGACGCGCAATCCCTTTTCCTGCCACGCGGCGGCGACTTCGCGCGCCATTTTCTCCGTCGATCCCCACATGGAATCGTACACGACGACGGCTTTGTCCGCAACGTTGCCATAGGACGACCACAGTTTGTATTTTTCGACGATTTCCGGAATATGTTTGCGCCAAATGACGCCGTGGCTGGGCGCGATCATGTCGATGTCCAGCGTCGCCGCGATTTCCAAAACCTTTTGCACCTGCGCGCCATAAGGCCACACGATGTTGCCGTAGTATTTTTTCGCTTCGTCCAAAATGATATCAAGGTTGTCGTCGTCGAACAATTCGTCGGACGCGTAATGCTGGCCGAACCCGTCGTTCGGGAACAACAGCTTTTCATCCGCAACGTATGTCATCATGGAATCCGGCCAATGCACCATCGGCATCTGCACGAACGTCAGCGTGTGCTTTCCGATGTTCAGCGTGTCGTTCGTTTTGACGGTTTGAATTTTCCACCCCGTCGTATCGTAATGCGCGCTCAACCCGCGTTCACCGGCCGGCGGACAGTACAGCGTCGCGTTTTTCGCTTTGGCCATAACGGCCGGCAAAGCGCCGGAATGATCCATTTCAACGTGGTTGCAAACGACAACGTCGATTTTTTCCGGATCGACGACGGACGCAATACGCTGCATCATCTGATCCGTGAACGGTTCCTTCACCCCGTCAATCAGCGTAATTTTGTCGTCAACGATCAAATAGGCGTTGTACGTCGATCCGCGCGATGTCGTGTAACCGTGAAATTCGCGCAAATTCCAATCTTTGACACCGACCCAGTAAACGCCTTTCTTGATTTCAACCGCTTTCATAAAAAATCCTCCTTAAAAAAATTACGCCTTTTTATACCATTGTTTCATTCTTTTGAACAGATATAAAAAAGGATAGCGTGAAAAGAATTATTTTTCATCCCCGTTTTCAACGGTTTCGGCATGATCGTCGTCCGGATTTTCCGTCCCGTCGAGATCGTTTTCTAAATCGGCCAGCTTGCGCGCCTGCATATAGGCGGGTTCGACGGACATATCCTCCGGCGGGGGCAGTTTGTCCTCTTCGTGCCGCTGGTTGTATATGTTCGCCGGCAAAGGCGGCGGCGGCGGCAGCTTCGTTTTCTTCACCATATCGCGGTTTTTGAAATAAAGCGGCGTTGTCAGCTTGATCGGGCGGTTGTGGTGTTTTTGGATCAAAGCGTACTGCATCCCGAACGGCATATTCATAATGAACGTGTCCGAAACGACATCGCCCGCCATCGTTCCGTAAAAAACGAACTTGTCGGAAAACGGCGTCGTTCCCGACCCGATGCCCTCGGCGCGGCTGGAACCCGACGTGACGACGGTGCGTTTTTCAATCAGCGAATTCAACCGCCCCGCCGTTTCGCGGCTGTTGCACCGCATAAAAATCTTCGCCCCCGTGTTGCCGATGATCGTTTCCAATTCGCCGCCGTAACGCCCCGACAGCTGGGACAGATCCTGACACGTCAGCAAAAACGCGTAGTGTTTCGCCATACCCGTGCCGATCGCGTCGGCCACATGGAAATCAGACATGCTTTGATATTCGTCCAGCAGGTACAAAACGGGATAAGGCCCGCAAGGCCCTTCGGACACGTCGAAAATTGTCAGCGTTCCGGCGTACATATTGATGAACATCGTCATGACGGCGTTGGTCATGCCGTCGATCGGGCATCCCAGATAAAACGTGACGGGTTCCCATTTCCCCGTGACCGCGTTTTTGATGCCGCGCATTTGAACGCTGCCGAAATCGCTGGACGCCATGCGCATACGGATCGCCGCGTTTTTAAACGGCGCCAAACCGGACAAAGCCATCGACAGCACCGAAGACCGCTGCGTTTTCGGCAACGCCAGAATCTGGCTGATTTCGACCAAAGCGCGGCGGTTGTAGCCGAAGTATTTCGTTTCCTCGACGATATCGGACAGGATTTTCGCCCAGATGTCCGTTTTAAAGGCGACCGGATCGCCCGCGTCGCGTCGGGCGCGCAATTCGTCGGACACATCCAGCTGTTGTTTGGTGATATAGTCCATCAGCAGCGGAAAACTGGCCTGCCGTCCGATCCACGCTTCGGGCACGGGGTCCCATTTGCCGATCGGCAGGTAGTTTTTGAACGTCATCGTGCGTTTGCGGACGTTGTTCAACGCCTGTTTGACGGCGACGGATTTTTCCATCGCGTCATAGTACGTTTCCAAAACGTCGAAATCCTCTTCGTCCATCGCGTCTTCGTAAAAACGCTGCAGGAAATAGTCGTTCGCGCGCGCCTGTTCGCATTTGTCGCAAATGAAGTTGATGAATCCCTCCAGCACCGCGCGGCCGGATTTGACCCAATACGGGTCGGTGCCCGTCGGCCCATCGCCCAACAGGAAATAGGCCAGCCCGCCGATGTACCCTTGCCGCCCCGGCGACGGCGGAGGCAGATCCATGTCGCTCAACGGGTTCCACGTTGGCCAGAACACGCCCTGATCCGGTTGGTCGATGCCGAAGAAATTGATGCGGAAAACAGGCCCCAAAGCCGCGCGGTGTCCGCCGGTCAGCGCGAACAGTTCGCCTTTCATATCGTTGACGATCAGGCATTTGTCGTCGTTGGCCAAAATGCTGGGCACGACGACGCCGGCCGATTTGCCGCTTTCGGGCGCGCCGACGACCAGCGTTGACATATAGTTGTTCATCCGCAGCAAACGGCGCTCGTTCCACAGTCCCAAAACGAAAGAGATTCCGTCCCACAGCCCCATGCGCTTGACATCGCGTTCGTCGGCCAGACGGCCGTCGCCCTGATCCAGCTGGACGAAATAGTACGGGTTGGTAAACAGCGTGATCAAACATCCCGTGATCATGACGAACGCCGGCATGGCGGGGATCCAGATCGCGAAATTCTGGAACGGGTCTTTGGAAAACGCGACCGCCCAGCGGAAATAACTGGAAAAATAATAAAACGGATGCTGTTTCAGATAGGCGTAGTATTTTTTGACGTTTTCCCACGATTGCGCCGAAAAACTTTGGGACACCATATGTCCCAACGGATAGGCGACGAAAGAAATCAGGAAAGCGGCGATCGCGGAATATAAAAATCCCAGCAAAACCCAGTCCAACGCCCTGTAATATTCGGCGAAGTTCCCGTTTTTACGGGACGGAAGCATGGACAATCTGGCCATGGCTACCCTCCCCTTTGGCGTTGGCGTTTCACGCGCGCGCGGCGGACGGGAATGACCTTTTTGATCACGTTCGTCACGCACCGCGTCACCTGCCGCGCAACCTTGGCGACATCGCCCTGCGCGGCCTCTTGCGCCGTTTTGCGTTCGTCCTCGTCAACCGGATACAGGATCGGGAAATCGTATTTGCTGGGGGGCAGTTCCTCTTTGCGGCGGGGACGGCGCGTCACCAGCGTTTTGGCGCCGCTTTTCAATTCCGGCCGTTTTTCCAAAACGACATCGCGCAAACGCGCTTTCAATTCGTCGGGCGAAGCCTGATTCAATCGGCGGTCGCGCAAAAACGCCAGCTCAGCCGACAGTCCGTCATCCGGTTTCACGGTTTCATCCGCTTGCGGCGCAGGCTGTTTTTCCGGCGCGGATTGCGGCGTTTCAACCGCGGCCGACGGAGTGTCCGTTTCGTGTTTCAACCGTTCCGCCGCGCGGTTAATTTCATCCACGCGCGCCTGCTCCGCCTCTTGATTCGCGGCGCGTTTTTTGCGCAAAATCTCCAGTTCTGTCAGATTGGCCTTCATCTGCATCCGGTTGGCCGAAGCCAGATCAAGCCCCGCGATGTTGCCTTTTTTAATTTCGACCTTACGCCCCGCGGCCTGTTTGAACGCGTAGGTGCCGTCCAAATACATCGGGTCGATTTTCACGCCCGTCAAATTCACGCCGACCAAATTGACACCGGACAGATCAACGCCCGTCAAATCCACACCGCGCAGATCCAACCGCCGCAGATCAAGGTATTTCAGGTTCGCTTTGCGCAGATCCAACTTGCCCTCTTCGGCGTCGCGCTGCATCTGCTGCATTTTTTCCAGCTCGTTCAACGCCTGCTTGGCCAGTTTCGCGCCCGCGATCCTGGCGTTTTTCAAATACGCCCCGTCCAACAGCGCGCCGTCCAGATCGGCGCCGGTCAGATCGGCTTCCTCCAGATTAACGCCGCGCAAATCCGCACCGCGCAGATCCGCGCCGCGCAAATCGACGCCGGCCAGATTGGCGTTGCGCAAATCGGCGTTTTGGAAATTGACGGCGTTCAGATTCGCGCCGGAAAAATCGACATCGCGCAGATCTGCACCCGCGAATTTGGCGTATTCCCCTTGTTCCAACGACCGGACGACCAGCAAAGCGTTGTCGTCTTTCATCCACCCGTTGAAACGGTCTTTGCGTTCCTGCAACTCGTCAACGATCCGCACGCCCGCGACATAGGAAATATTGGAATCCGACGTGTCCGCGGTTTTGGGCGCGGGACGTTTGGTCAAGGCGCTATATACGCCCTGCTGTTCCGTTCCGTTTTGCGTCGTTTCCGTCATGCGCGCCGCTCCGCCGGTGTCAGTTGGATTTCATTTCGGCTTCGGCCGCGGCGATCGCGGCTTTGTTTTCGGCGACGTTCTTTTTCAGCTGTTCCATATTGATCTGCGGTTCTTCCTTTTGCGATTCCAATCGGGCGCCCAACACCAGATCGGTGTTCAAAACGCGCGCGGAATACGATGTCATCGCCGCTTGAACCGCCGCGACATTCGGCATATTCCGCCCGTCGATTTGCGCCGAATCGAAACGGAAACCTGTCAATTCCTGACGTTTCAATCCCTCCGCCGTTTCCTGACCCAGCTCCGGCTTTTCAAACGCCAGCGTGTCCGCCGCGAAAACTTTCGACCGCACGATATTGTTCAAAATCGCTTCGTTGATGATCGTTTCGGACCGCAATTTCGTGATTTCCAGCTTTTCCAGCTTGCCCTTGCGCTCTTTCAAAAAGGCGGCGATATCGCCCGCAGCCGTTATTTTGGCGATTTCGATTTTACCTTTTTTCACGGCGTTTTCGTCCCAAACGGGGATTTCCATTTTCCGCACGGACAGCTCGCCGTTTTTGGCCATCGGCGTTCCGTTCGATTCACCGATATTCATTCCGCGCACGACGATTTCCGCCGCCGTCATCACATACGGCACTTTGCGCCCCCGCGCGTCGGTCTTGACGGGAACGATTTTCAATCCGGTGACGGACAGGGAATCCCCCGCCGTGTTATAGGACGCGTTCGCGAACTGCGCATCGTATTCGTCGTCGGTCAGAAAAGCCTTGAAATTCTCGACGGCCTTTTTGGACGCCGCTTCGTTGATTTCGTCCTTTGACGGTCCCGTATAGACGCGGCGTTTGAACGTCGTGCGCTTGGGTTCCCTAACGGCCTTTTCCTTTTTCAAATCGGCCGCCGTCCGCACTTTTTTCCGGTCGGATTTAAAGTACGGATTGGACGAAGAATCGTCGTCCCAAATGGATTTCGGCTGTTCCGCAGCCTTTTGTTCCGGCGTTTTAATCCCTTGCCGTTCGCGGGATATGCGCATCAGACGGTCGTGCGCGGATTCCGTTTTCGCCGCCGATCCGGTTTCAATGCCGAACACCGCGAAAAACAAAACAAAAGCGGACAGAAAGACAACACTTTTCGATTTCATTAAAACGCCCTTTCAAAAACGTCTGCGCTTTCTCTTTTATACCAAGAAAACCCCGCCCTGCCCACAAAATAATAAAGCCGCCGGAGAAAACATTTCCCCGACGGCCATGAACGGATGAAAAAATCAGCGTTCCTTGATTTTCGTCGCGGCGATCGCGGTCGCGACATCGGGTTTGCGCGCGCCGTTCACCCCGCGGGCGTAAGCGGGTTCTTTGCCCGCCCGCGCGCCGGAAGCGTAGGTTTTGACAGGCCCGCGTTTCATAAACGCGTCCGTTTTGGCGCGTTTTTGCAGCTTCGCCTTGTTTTCCAGAATACGGGTCTTTTTCGCGCCCGTGTCGTCCAAGGATTTGGAAACGACTTCGTAAACGTTCTTGGACAGACCGGATTTGGCCAGAACCTTTTCCAAAGCGGCTTTCATCATTCCCTGACGTTCGGGGTCGAATTTGCGCCAAGAGGTCAGCGGCTTGACCGTGTCCGCGGCGACCAGCGGGTTCAACCCGTCCAGCTTGACCGCCATGTCGGCGACAAATTCGTAACCGGAACCGTCCTTGGCGTGGAAAGCCGTCTGGTTGGCCGAGAATTTGCGCATGACGGAACGCACTTTGTTCGGATTGGTGATCGCGAAAGATTCGTGCGCGACGGCCTTTTTCGCCCCGTCCAAACTTTCGGCGGCGACGACGCCCAGCCATTTGTTGACGACCAGCTCCTCATCCTTGAAACGGCTGTAGAAATCTTCGACGACTTCCTTGCCCGCTTTGGAACCGGCGGCGATGCTCATCGCGGCGAAACGGTCGGTCATGTTGTTCGCTTTTTCGTACTGTTTTGTCACGCGGGCGATATGCTCCGGCTTTTTTGTCGAAGCCAGATACCCCAAAGCCGTGTTTTTCAACGCGCGTTCGCCGGCGTCTTTGGCAACGGGCTTGAACGGCTTTTCAACGTCCAAAGCGTCGTAAACGCGGGTCAGATCGCCCTCGAACCGTTCGACAAAAGCCTTTGAAACGGCTTTGCGCGCCTTGGCGATCGCGTCAACATCAACAACATCCATCTGGTCGGCGATGTATTTTTCGCTCGGCAGTTCCAACGCCTTGGCGACGAAAGCCTTGTCCAGCGACGGGTCTTTCAGATACGACCCCAGCGCGTTCAAATATCCGTCGTCCGCTTTGGGTTCCTTGCCGTCCTGAATGTCCTTGACCATCGACAGCATTTTTTTCACGCCGTACTGCTGCGCCGCGTCCCACCGGTTGAACAGGTCGGAATCGTGCGCCATCAGGTGCGCGCGTTCCGCGTCCGTGTAATCCATATGGAAATTGATCGGCGCGGTAAAGTCGCGGTTCGCGGATAAAACGGGCTTTTCCTTGACGTTGACAAAGGTCAGGGTCGCTTCATCCTTGTCCAGAATCATCACGCGCGAAGTCCCCTGCGCTTCCTTTTCGCCCGCCAGCTGCAACGGCATATCCTTGCCGTCTGCGCCCAGCAACCCCATTTCCATCGGAATGACGAACGGCAGCTTTGTATCCTGCCCCGGCGTCGGTTTCGTCGCCTGCCGCAGTTTCAAGGTATATGTCTGCGCCTTTTCATCGTATTCCCCTTCGGCGAACACGGACGGCGTTCCGGCCTGCGAATACCAGCGTTTGAACTGCGTCAAATCCATGCCGGACACGTCCTCCATGCATTTGGCGTAATCGTCGATCGTGACGGCCTTTCCGTCGTTGCGCGTAAAGTGCAGATCGTTGGCTTCGCGGAATTTTTCCTTGCCAAGCATTTTTTCGTACATACGCACGATTTCCGCGCCTTTGTTGTAAATCGTCGAAGTGTAGAAGTTGTTGATTTCCACATACGATTCCGGACGCACGGCGTGGGCGGTGGGCCCCGCGTCCTCGGCGAACTGGCCGGCGCGCAGGGACGAAACGTTTTCAATGCGGTTCACGGAACGCGAACGCATATCGCGCGAAAATTCCTGATCGCGGTAAACGGTCAAGCCCTCTTTCAACGACAGGTTGAACCAATCGCGCACGGTCACGCGGTCGCCCGACCAGTTGTGGAAATATTCGTGGCCGACGACGCCTTCGATCCCCGCGTAATCGTGGTCGGTCGCGGTGTGGGCGTCGGCGATGACATACGCGCTGTTAAAGATGTTCAGCCCCTTGTTTTCCATCGCGCCCTGATTGAAATCGGACACGGCGACCAAATTGAACAGGTCGAGGTCGTATTCGCGGCCGAACGCCTTTTCATCCCACGCCATCGACCGCTTGATCGAATCCATGGTGTAGTCCAGCTTGTCTTTCTGCCCTTTGTTCGCATAGACGCCCAAAGTAACCTCGCGCCCCGACATCGTGACGAATTTGTCGTTGATGTAATCCAGATCGCCGCCGACCAAAGCGAACAGGTAGGACGGTTTGGGGAACGGGTCGTTCCACGTCACCGCCGTGCGGCCGTCGTCCATTTTTTCCTCTTTGATCAGATTGCCGTTCGACAGCAGGCAGGGCAACTTTTCCTTGTCCGCGCGCAGGGTCGTCGTGAAAACGCTCATCACGTCGGGGTGGTCGGGATAATAGGTGATGCGGCGGAAACCCTCGGGTTCGCATTGGGTGCAGAACATCCCGTTCGACACATACAGCCCCTCCAGCTTCGTGTTGGCCTTGGGGTGGATTTCCGTGCCGATCGACAGCTCGAATTCCGCGGGCGGGTTCAAAATCGTCAACCCTTTGTCGTCAACGATGTATTCTTCGGGTTTCAACGCGCGGCCGTCAATGGCGATTCCCGTCAAAGTCAGCTCGTCCCCGTCCAGATGCAGCGGCCGGACTTCGCCGGTCGAAACGTCGTAATCGCTTTTGACTTTCAGGGTCGAAGCGACCTGCGTGTTTTCCTCGTCCAGATCGAAATCCAGATGAACGGATTCGATTTTGTAATCGGGCTTTTTGTAATCTTTTAAATGTTTGACTTTCGGTGTGTTTTCGGCCATTTCATCCTCCGCTGGCGGCGGTTCCGTTAAAATTTGTTTTCCAATTTAACGGCTTTTTTTGTCCAAAACAAGTAAAAAAGCGTGTCGCCGCCACCCTTTTGCGCTTTTCCGGACAAAACGCGAAAAAAAACGCCGCCCCGAAACGGAAAGCGGCGTTTTTCATCGAACCGGACGTTCTTAATCGGCCAGCGATTTGGACACCAGTTCGTAAACGTTTTTGCTCAACCCCTCTTTGCTCAGGACTTTTTGCAACGCGGCTTTCATCATTTCCTGCCGTTTTTCGTCAAACCGTTTCCAACGCATCATCGGCCGCACCATGTGGCACGCCATTTGCGGGTTGAAATCGTCCACCTTGACCGCCATTTCGGCCGCCAAAGCGTACCCCGACCCGTCGGCTTTGTGGAATTCCGGCTGGTTGTAGGCGAAACCGCCCATCAGCGAACGCAACTTGTTCGGGTTTTTGATGTTGAAAGCGGGGTGTTCCATCAGCTTTCTGACCACCGAAACCGCGTCGGGGCGGTCGGCGCAGGCGCACGAAAACAGCCATTTGTTGATCACGCCGTCATCGTGTTTGTAACGCTGATAGAAATCCTCCATGATTTCGTCGCGTTTCGGATCTTTGGAATTCGAGCAGATGTTCATCGCCGCCAACCGGTCGGACATATTGTCGGCGTCGAAATACTGCTTTTGCACCATTTGGTCGATTTCCTCGATTTCCAGATTGCCCAAAAACGACAAAGCCATGTTTTTCAGCGACCGTTTAGCCGCGTCGTCCGTTGTGAACCGGTACGGTTCGGCGCTTGTGTCGTTTTCGCGGTACACCGCCAACAATTCCCGTTTATAGCGGGTCGCCAGCGTTTTTTTGATTTGCGCGCGCACGACGTGGATCGCATCGACATCGACGACATCCATTTTTTCCGCCATATAGTTTTCCTGCGGCAGTGTGATCAGCCGCGCGACATAGGCGGGGCTTTCGGTTTTGTTCGTCAGGTATTCGCCCCACAGCTTGACGTATTCCTCGTCCAAAGCGGGTTCTTTTTCACCGTTTTGAACCGCCTTGATCATTTTCAGCATCAGCTTGATCGCGTATTGCTGCGACGCGTCCCACCGGTTGAACAGGTCGGAATCGTACCGCGCCTGATGAACGCGCTGGGCGTCGGTGTAATCCATTACGAAATTGATCGGGGCGGTAAAGTCGCGGTTCGCGGACAGGACGGGTTCTTCGGCGACATCGACGAACGTGAACGTCTGTTCGGGTTCGCGCAAAACGATGATGCGCGACGTTCCGGCCGCCTTTTCCTCGCCCTCCAGCCGCAGGGGCATATCCTTGCCGTCCGAACCGATCAAACCGATCCCCAGCGGAATCACAAACGGCAGCTTTTCGGGCTGGTTCGGCGTGGGCTTTGTTTCCTGTTTCAGCGTCAGGACGTATTTTTTCGCCGCCGCGTCATAGGTTGCCGACGCCGTCACGGTCGGCGTTCCCGCCTGCGAATACCAGCGTTTGAACTGCGTCAGATCGGCATGGTTGGCGTCCTCCTGACATTTGGCGAAATCGTCGATCGTCACCGCCTGCCCGTCGTGGCGCGTAAAGTACAGCGTGCATCCTTTCAGGAAATTTTCCTTGCCGAACAGCTTTTCGTACATCCGGATGACCTCCGCGCCCTTGTCATACACGGTCGCGGTGTAATAGTTGTTGATTTCCAGATAAGCCTCCGGCCGCACCGAATGCGCCAAAGGACCGGCGTCTTCGGGGAACTGGCGGGTGCGCAGGTCGAACACGTCGTTGATGCGATTCAGGGAACGGTTGTGCATATCGCGCGAAAATTCCTGATCGCGGTAAACGGTGAATCCCTCTTTCAACGACAGGTTGAACCAATCGCGCGCGGTCACGCGGTCGCCCGACCAGTTGTGGAAATATTCGTGGGCGATGACGCCTTCGACGTGGGCGAAATCAATGTCCGTGCCGACATCCTTGTTCACCAGCGCGCAGGACGTGTTGAAAATGTTCAACCCTTTGTTTTCCATCGCGCCCATGTTGAAATAGGACACGGCGACGATGTTGAACAGGTCAAGGTCGTATTCCAACCCGAACACGTCTTCGTCCCATTTCATCGCGCGTTTCAGGGATTCCAGCGCGAACGCGGCTTGATTTTCATACCCGTGTTCGACATAGATGCCCAACTGGACATCGCGCCCCGATTTCGTTTTATAGGTGTCGTGCAGGGACGCCAGATCGCCGCCGACGATCGCGAACAGATAGCACGGCTTTTTGAACGGGTCGTTCCACACGACTTTGTGCCGCCCGTCGGGCAGGTCGGCCGTTTCGACCGGATTGCCGTTCGACAGCAGGACGGGGTATTTTTTCTTGTCCGCGATCAGGGTCGTGGTGAAACTGCTCATCACGTCGGGGTGGTCAAGGTAATAGGTGATGCACCGGAAACCCTCGGGTTCGTTTTGCGTGCACAGCGTGCCGTTGGAATAATACAGCCCCTCCAGCTGGGTGTTGGCCTTGGGGTGGATTTCCGTGCCGATTTCCAACGTGAATTTTTCGGGCGGATTGAAAACGGTCAGCGATTTCGGCGTGACTTCGTATTCGTCGGGGTTCAATTCGCGGCCGTCCATTTTAATGTATTTGAACGTCAGCCGGTTGCCGTCCAGAACCAGCGGACGCACCCCCGCCGACCGGTCGTAATCGGACACGATTTTTAACGTGGACGCGACCTGCGTGTCGTTTTCGTCCAAATCGAACACCAAATTGATCGAATCGATTTTGAAATCGGGCTTTTTGTAATCTTTCAGGTACTTCATCTTTGGCTTTTCAGCCGTTTTCGTTTCAAACATAGTCATCCTTTCGCATAAGCAATTTACCTATTACTTAGCGTATTTCGCGGGTAAATCAAGGGAAATAAAAGTTTATTTCAGACGCACCGTCCGGCACGAATACGGTTGCGCCCCATACGCGTTTTCGCCGACCGCCCCTTTGGCGAAACACAGGTAAACGCAAAACACGGCCGCCAGCCCCGTAAACGCCAGCAACCCGTAAACGGCCGCCGTCCCGATGAACGGCAGGTTCAAAACGCGCGCCACGATCAAAACGGTCAGAACGCTTAAAAACGCCGTCAAAGCCAGCCAGAACGCCGACGCGCCGGAATCGTGAAACCGCTTGACCGCGACGGACAGGAAAACATACGTTGCCAAAACGCCGCCCGCGGTGGAAAACGACGGAATGCCCGACCACGTCGCGCACACGGCGAAAATGGGCAGGAACAAAACGGCGCACGCGAAAAACGCGATCATCTGGTCGCGCGACACGCGCCCGCGCCACGAAAACAGGAACCAGAACAGCCAATCCAGCTTTGCCGCAAACGGCGTGTGCAAAACATACACGTCCGCGGCGGCGTTTTCGCGAATCTCGAAATCGACCCGCGCCCCGACGGGCGGCGCGCCGGCCGGACAGGATTGCAAAGAAAAGCCGTACCGTTTGCCGTCGTCGCCGGCGGCCACCCCCGAATCGGATTTCAAATCCACAAACAGAACCGTTCCCCGCATCGCATCCTCCGCATTATAAAAAAGTGTTGCATTTCATTCCCGCCGCGCCTTAGCTTTATGCGGACGGAAAAGGGCTTGAATATGACTGTAACCGAAAAACTGGCGCAATGGTATGAAAAAAACGGCCGCGACCTGCCTTGGCGCGCAAAAGGCGGCGCGCATCCCGACCCTTACGCCGTTTGGGTTTCGGAAATCATGTTGCAGCAAACGACGGTCAAAACGGTCGCGCCGTATTTCGATCGGTTCATGAAACGGTTTCCGACGGTCGAAACGCTGGCCGCCGCCCCCGTTGACGACGTGCTGTTGTTGTGGCAGGGATTGGGGTATTACACCCGCGCGCGCAAACTGCACGAATGCGCGAAAACCGTCGTCGAACAATACGGCGGAAAGTTTCCGGCCGACCGCGCCGCACTGAAAAAGCTGCCGGGGGTGGGGGCGTACACGTCGGCGGCAATCGCTTCGTTCGGGTTCAATTTGCCCGAAGCCGTCGTTGACGGCAACGTGATCCGCGTGCTGACCCGATTGAACGGGTGGACGGATCCCGTTTCACAAATCGCGGACGACATCGAATCGTTCGCCGCAATGCTGACGAAACAGGCCGCCTGCCCCGCCGACCACGCATCGGCCATAATGGATTTGGGGGCGAACGTCTGCACGCCGCGCGCGCCGCTGTGCGCTTTCTGCCCGTGGAACGCGGATTGCGCGGCCTTTAAACGCGGATTGACGGAAACGATTCCGAACATCGCGAAATTGAAAAAAGCCGTTAAAAAAGGATATGTGTTCTGGATCGAAAACGCGGCCGGCGAAGTGTTCGTGCGCAAACGCGCGGAAAAAGGCCTGTTGTCCGGATTGACGGAATTTCCGTGGAACACGGACGAAACCCTGCCGTTCGCGGCGGATTGGACGGTGACGAAAAAAACGGTCAAACACGTTTTCACGCATTTCGATTTGACGTTGACGATCGTGCGGGCGCGGGTTGAACACCCCGCGACGGACGGATTTTTCATCCCCCGCGAAAGATTCAAGGATCACCCGTTTTCGACGTTGATGAAAAAAGTCGCGGCGCGAATGGAAAGCTTTGCGCGATAAAAAAAGCGGCCGAAAACAAAAATGTCACGCAAAACCACCGTTTATTTTCTGGACAGATTTGAATTTTCGTTTAAAATAAAGTTAAGAATGAATTCTTTTTAAGGAGGGATCCCATGAAGAAATTGTTTTTAACGGTTCTGGCGGCCGTAATGTGTATGGCGTCCGGCGCGAACGCCGCCGAGCTTGCTGATTCCAAAGACGTGGAAAAAAAGTACGAGTTTGTGCGCGCGTGCGAAGTTTGTCCGTATTACGACGACGAAATGTGCAGGAGCTGGACGCCCGACTGTCCCGAAGAAGAAGCCTCTTGCCTTTACAAAACACTGTCCGCCTGCGATGCCAAATGTTCCGGCACCTGCAAATTAAACGGCAGTTGCTACGATTGTTATCTGTCTTTGCCGGAATGCGGAACGAACCAATATCGAACCGAAACGTGGTGTAAAAAACAAAACACCGGAACGGGTTCGTGCAAACAGGACAGCACAACCACCTGCTGGTATTTCGTCGCGGCTCAAACGACTGATACCACGGGCGACACCGGCGATGACGACACGACGACCGGCACAGCGGCCGACACGACGCCCGACACGAACACGATTTCCGACAACTGCCCGACGGGGACGAAAAAATCCGCCGACGGTTGTTGTTGCGTTCCCAACTGATTTTCCAAGGAGGGGAAAATGAAAAAACTTTTAGCTTTATTGATCGGCGTCTGCCTGATCGTTCCGGTTGCCGACGCGTCGGCCAAGGCGGTCAAGCTGGGACGCGGCAAAACGGTTTCTTCCGGCCTGTCGGGAAAGGTCGGCGGTAAAACGTCCATCGGCGAAACGGAAAAGAAATGCGATCCGTCGTGCGCCACCTGCGACCCGAAAACCGGAAAATGTCTGACCTGTCCGGCGAATATGCGGTTGGAAGACGGCAAATGCTACAACGTCTGTTCCGGCGTGTCCTGCATTTCCAGCAACTACACCCCGAACGTGACGGACAAGGGGTGTTGTTGCGAACGCATCACCTGCCCGTCCGGTCAACGCCTGTCGAACGGAACGTGCGTTAACATTTGTTCCGGCGTTCAATGCGCGACCGGTTATATTCCCACCGCGTCGGGCAATCAATGTTGCTGTGAATCGTCATGCGGCACGAACAAAGTCTATAACACGACGATCGGCAAATGCGTGGATATGATCTGCCCGACGGGTTGCGCGGAAATGTGCGTAAACGGTTGCAGCGCGTGCGAAACGGGACGCTATCTGGATTACGACAACGGCAAATGTCCGTTTTGCTCCGACCAAATCGCGAACTGCGCGAAATGCACGTCCAAGGCAGGAACGCTGATCGGAACGTCCGTGACCTGCACGGCGTGCGCGGACGGCTACACGCTGTCGGACGGCAAATGCGTGGCGTCCTGCCCGACGGGATGTTCGTCGTGTTCTTCGTCCACGACCTGCACGGCGTGCGACAGCGGCTATTACCTCAGCAACGGGTCATGCGTCGCCTGTCCGGAAAACGCGACCTGCGCCGGTGGAACGGAAACGTTCACTTGCAATTCCGGATACAAAAAATCCGGCAAATTCTGCGTAGCCTTTGTTTTGAAAAAACTGACCGGCGACGGTTGCGATGGCACCAGCTCAATCCCGACCTTTTGCCCGGACGGCCTAGTCCTCTCACCCAAAGGGTGTTGCCCGCCAGACCATGTAGATGATGCGAGAGCGTGCTTCTTGTGCGCGACAACAGCGTTGGCTGAAGATGGTAATCCGTATTGATCACAAAAAAAACAGCGGGGCTTTTCTCCCCGCTGTTTTTTTATGTCCTTGCCATTCCGCGTTAACCGCCGCCGCACACATCTTCGCCCGCAGCATCTTTTCACATCCTGCCTCTCTTTCCGCCCGTACCACCGCTTTTTTCGTACCACCGCTTTTTTATTCCCCGCTCCCTCTCTCCGCCCCGACCTCAGCGTCCCCTGTTCACAACCGCGACACCTTTTTTTGACGCTCTCCCCACCTCGACAACCGCCCCCCAACATCACACCGCCGCACCGTCGCCTTATCCCCGCGCATTTTCTCCATGCGCCGCCCGCTTCTCCCCCCCCCTGATACAGCGAACCCCGCGTCAAACGCGGGGCTTTTCCCTTACAATCAACCACGCCGGATTATTCCATTCATCCGCGCGGTGCGGCGACATCCGCATTTTTTCGCATCGGACGAATTGCCAGCTCATAACCGACGGACGCCAAAACCTTGTTCAAATTATTAAAGGTCGGATTTCCTTTTTCCGAAAAGGATTTATACAGTGTCGCCCGCGATATTTTGGCTTCTTTGACGACATTTTGAACGCCGTGTTTTTCGATCAAATGGCGGATGATCAAAATCAAATTGTCCTTTTCGCCGTTCAAATATTCGTCAAACGCCGTGTCGATATATGTTTTGAAATTGTCGTCGTCACTTAAAAAACCGTTCAAAACGTCATCAAAATCACGCGTTGCCATCCGACATCTCCTTTCGCAAGATTTTCAAAGCCTTTTCAATATCCGCGGACTGTTCTTTTTTAGTGTTTTTCGTTCCTGCCAACAATGCCAAAATCAGAACTCCCGCCTTGATTTCCGAATAATAAACACGAACACCGAATGAAAAACGAAGTTCGGAAAGTCCGCAGTTTAAATTTTTAAAATCACCGAAATTTCCTTGCTTGATACGTTCAAATCTTAAAAAAATTCTGGAAACAATAACCTTGTCAAATTTTTTCAGACTTTTTATAAAATCGTCCGTCAGTTTGATTTGCATATATTTCGCCCTTTTATGTCTATTATAATAGACAGTCGTCAACTGAAAATCAATAAAATCTTTTTTCCTTTGTCTTTTTCCGCCACATTTGACGGAACGGACGAATGACGTTCCGGTCTTTCTCGGCCGTTTAAATCTCGCTTGAAAAAATCCGGCAGATGTGGCAATATAATTCCAGAGCGTTTTTTTATGGACTCTAAAAAAATCATATCCCCGAGGTCGCACCCTCGGGGATATATCTTTAATACGCTTTACAAACAAAGCATATTGTCAGAAAGACCGCTAACAGAATAATTTCTAAAAACGACCCGATCATAAAACGTTTTTTTATGTTACTCACCCCCTTTCAATAGCTGTGATTGGAGGCGGTGCCGGAAAATCTAAACCGACACCGATAACCGTTTTACAAAAAACACAACCGGAACACAATCTTTTCCCGCCGATAAAACGGGATGGACGGCAGTCCCGCGCTTTTATTTTCCGGAAAGCGAAACGCGGATTGGATTGGATTTAATTTAAAATCATCCCGCGTTTTTGGCGCAAAATATGCGCCTGAAAAAGTTAAAGCCAAGTCGCGTTTCGGTTAAAACCAACCCGCGCGCAACAGGTTTCCGGTCGCATTTTTTTGTTTCCTTTTATCCCGAAAAAGGGTAAACAGGGATTCAGGTTGTCCCCGTAGCTCAACCGGATAGAGCGCAGGTTTCCTAAACCTGAGGCTGTGAGTTCGATTCTCGCCGGGGACACCATTTTTTTATTTACAGCATGAAATCCTTGCGGATCTGATCCGACAAATTCGCCGTAAAGCCGACAAAATCCGTCAGGAAATCGTGCAACGGCCGTTCTTTCAATATTCCCGCCAACGTCCCCGTGTGCAAAAACGCGTGTTCCTGCGACGCGATGTTCAGCGACATCGTGTCGGGGCGCAGCGCGCTCAAACTGGTGACGATTTCGCCGTAAGCGGCGTTCATCGACCGCGGGAAAAGCGGATTGAAAATCAGCATTTCCGCGATTTTCGATGGGACGGGTGCTTCCTGATAAATGGAACGGTAGGCGTGCCACCCGCCGACGGAGCGCAGCATTTCCCCCCATTGATAGTAATCAATCAACCCTTTGTCCGCGGCGTCGGGCGGCAGCAGGATGTGGTATTTCACGTCCAGCAGCCGCGCGGTGAAATCGGCGCGTTCGATGTACGTCCCCATGCGCGCGAATTGGAACGCGTCGTCATACACCATCATGGAAACGGTTTGACCGCGGAACAATTCCGTTCTGTCCTTGACCCATTCAAAAAATTCGCGGAATCCCGTCCGTTCCAATGAATCGTAATACAGCCCCTGCAATTCGATCCACGTCGTGTTGATGCTTTCAAACATTTCTTCGGGCAGGATGCTGCGTTCCGAACGCGTGTTTTCACGTCCGGCCTTGATGCACGAAAAAACGCTGGACGGGTTGTCCAGATCGAAAATCATAAAGTTCAAAACATCCTTGGATGTCAGTTCGCCGTATTTGGCCTTGTACCCGTCGATCTGTCCGGAAATCGTCAGGATCGGATCCCATCCCGCGCCGCCGCCGGGCAGTTGTTCCATGCGGTACGCGGCCTCCAACAGCCGCACGACGCCCTGCGCGCGTTCGACCATGCGCGCCATCCAGTAAATATTGTCAGCCGTTCTGCTTAACATCGTTCGACCTCCTTACGCGCCCAAAACCCAAGTGTCTTTCGTTCCGCCGCCCTGCGACGAATTGACGACCAGCGACCCTTCGCGCAACGCGACGCGGGTCAGCGCGCCGGGGACGAGGACGACCTCGTCCGGATTGCGCATCAACGCGAACGGCCGCAAATCGACGTGACGCGGCGCGACGCCTTCGGCCTGCAAGGTCGGCGACGACGACAAAGCCAGCGTCGGCTGGGCGATGTAGTGGTCGGGATTAGCCTTGATCTTTTCGCGGAACAGGTCGAGATCGGCTTTCGACGCCTTGGGACCGATCAGCATACCGTACCCGCCCGACCCGTGCGTTTCCTTGACGACCAGTTCGCTCAGATGCTCCAACACGTACTTGCAATCGTCGGGTTTGGCCAGCGTGTAGGTCGGCACGTTCGACAAAATCGGCTTTTCGCCCAGATAGAACTCGATCATCTGCGGCACATAGGGGTAAACGGATTTGTCGTCGCACACCCCGTTGCCGATCGCGTTGACCAGCGTGACGTTTTTCTTCATCGCGGCGCGGTACAGCCCCGCGCACCCCAGCAGGGAATCCTTGCGGAACACTTCGGGGTCGAGGAATTTGTCGTCGATGCGGCGATAGATGACGTCCACCTTTTCCGGCCCTTCGACCGTGCGCATATAAACGCAGTCGTCGGAATCCACAAACAGATCTTGCCCCGTGACCAGCTCGATCCCCATTTCGGACGCCAGAAAAGCGTGTTCAAAATACGCGCTGTTGTAAATGCCGGGGGTGAACAGCACGCACCGCGGGTTTTCCACGCCGTCGGGGGCGGAGGATTCCAGCGTGCGTTTCAATTCGCGCGGATAATGATTGACGGGCAGCACGTTGTACGTTTTGAACAAATCGGGGAACAGGCGCATCATGACTTCGCGGTCTTCCAGCATATAGGAAACGCCGGACGGACAGCGCAGATTATCCTCCAACACATAGAACCGGTCGGGGGACACGCGCACGATGTCGATGCCGGAAATGTGCGTATGCACACCGTTCGGCGGGGTGAAACCCTCGACCTCTGCCGTATATTCCGTGTTTTGCAAAATCAGGTCTTGCGGCACGACGCCGGCGCGCAGGATGTCGCGCGTCGTGTAAACGTCCTGCAAAAAGCGGTTCAAAGCCTTGACGCGCTGGCAGATGCCGGCGTTCAGCCTTTCCCATTCCGCGTTGGCCAGCACGCGGGGGATCGGATCGAACGGGATCAGGCGTTCAACACCCGTCTGTTCGCCGTACACCGCGAACGTGATCCCCATGCGGCGGAACAAAACGTCCGCCTGTTTGTTGCGTTGTTCCAAAATCTCGGGCGGCTGCGTTTTCAACCACTTTTCGTACAAGGCGTAGGCCGGCGAAACCGACCCGTCCGCGCCGATCATTTCATCATAAGAGGAAGTTTTGTAAAAGCCCCCCTCTGCGTAACCGTCATTTGAATTTCCGGACATGGCGAAGCGATCCTCCTGAATTGCTTTCAACGAAAAGATATTATATGTTAGTTTGATCTTAATCAATTTTTATGAATAATGTTTCTGACATTTTTCACGGGTTTTATAGGCGCGATTATGAAAAAAACGGCTCTTTCCCTTACATTTTTCCTGTTTTCGGCGGGATTGTCCGCCTGTACGCGGATCATCGTCCCCGGCACGAACGAAACCGTCATCCTGCAGCAACCCGTCACGCGCGAGGTTTATTATTGCGAATCGGACGAATACGCGTCCGCGGCCGTTTGCGCGGCAGAGCTGGAGGAACAGGGGTTCGTCCGGCTGACGGACAAATCCGTTTTTTCCGGCAAGGACGATATGCCGCAAAAGGGTTCCTACCCTCCGCGCCGCTATCGCGACAACCAAGCCGTGCCGCGCTGGTGATTTGAATGGTCGCCCGCATCGCCACCATCGCGTTCAAAGGTGTTGACGTTCTGCCCATCGCGGCCGAAGTCCACATCGCCAACGGACTGCCCGCTTTCACGATCGTCGGGTTGCCCGACAAAGCCGTCGGGGAAAGCAAGGAACGCGTCCGCGCCGCGATGAGTTCCGCCGGACTGGCTTTGCCGTCAAAACGCATCACGGTCAACCTCGCCCCCGCGGACGTGATCAAAGAAGGTTCACATTTCGATTTGCCGATCGCCGTCGGCCTGTTGTGCGCCATGGGCGTCATCCCCGCCGAACAGCTGGACGGGTTGTGCGTCATGGGCGAACTGGGGTTGGACGGGCGGATCGCCCCCGTCGCCGGCGTTTTGCCCGCGGCCGTCGCCGCCACCGCGCGCGGCGAAGGGTTCGTTTGCCCCAAAGCGCAGGGAGCGGAAGCCGCTTGGTCGGGCAACTCGACGATTTTAGCCGCGGATTCGCTGTCCGAACTGTTGCTGCATTTCAAAGAAGGCAAGCCCCTGCCCGCCCCCGCGGCCGGCGAGATCCCGCCCGCGGCCTTTCACGCCGACATCCGCGAAATCAAAGGGCAGGAAAACGCAAAACGGGCGGCGGAAATCGCGGCGGCCGGCGGCCACAACCTGTTGATGATCGGCCCGCCGGGGTCGGGAAAATCCATGCTGGCGGCGCGGGTGCCGACCATTATGCCGCCTTTGACAACCGCGGAAATTCTGGAAATCAGCATGATCCATTCCGTCGCGGGGTTGTTGCGCGACGGGCGGCTGGTCACCGAACGCCCGTTCCGTTCGCCGCATCATTCGGCGTCGATGCCGGCTTTGATCGGCGGCGGACAAAAAGCCAAACCGGGGGAAGTTTCGTTGGCGCACAAAGGGGTTCTGTTTTTGGACGAACTGCCCGAATTTTCGCGTGTGGCCTTGGATTCCCTGCGCCAACCGCTGGAAACGGGCGAAGTGTCCGTCGCGCGCGCCAGCATCCACGTCACCTATCCCGCGCGTTTCCAGCTGATCGCCGCGATGAACCCGTGCCGGTGCGGCTATTTGGGAGTGAACGGTCAGGAATGTTCCCGCGCGCCCAAATGCGGCGAGGAATACCAGTCGCGCATATCGGGGCCTCTGTTTGACAGAATAGATTTGCACGTCGAAGTCCCCGCGGTCGCGCCATGGGATTTGGCCAAAGCGGCCGAGGGCGAATCGTCGGCGGCCGTCAAAGCCCGCGTTGAATCGGCGTTGGACAGGCAACGCGCCCGCTATGAAAAACTGGCGCCGGATTCGGGCGTGACGCGAAACGCGCAAGCATCCGGCGACGTTTTGGAAAACACGGTCGGATTGGCCGCCGGCGCATCCGAACTGCTGGTTTCGGCGTGTGAAAAAATGCGCCTGTCCGCGCGCGGATACCACCGCGTTTTGCGCGTCGCCCGCACGATCGCCGATCTGGCCGGATCGGACGGCGTTTCAACCGCGCACATCGCCGAAGCCCTGTCCTACCGGCGCATCGTCCACGGCAGGGGATAAAGGAGGGAAAGCCCATGGATTCCGGAAAAGAGCGCGCTTTGAACTCGCCGCTGATTTTGGTCGTTGACGACGACACGCGGTTGCGCAAGCTGTTGCAAAAGTTTTTATCCGAAAACGGTTTCCGCGTGTTTTCCGCGGCCGACACGCGCGAAGCCGACGCCATGATGTCGTGGTACGCTTTCGATTTGTTGGTGGTGGACGTGATGATGCCGGGGGAAACGGGGGTCGAATTCACCAAACGCCTGCGTTCGACCGGCCGGAACGTCCCCGTTTTGATCCTGACCGCGATGGGGGAAACGGACGACCGCATCGCGGGGTTGGAATCCGGCGCGGACGACTATTTGCCCAAACCGTTCGAGCCGCGCGAACTGTTGCTGCGCATCAACGGCATCCTGCGCCGCGTGATGAGCAAGCCGCCCGAAAAACAAAAAGCCGAAGTCAAATTCGGAACGCACCGCTACGATCTGGACGAACACGTTTTGTATTGCGGATCGGAACGCGTCCGGCTGCCGGCGGCGGAATCGGCGTTGTTGCAACTGCTGGCCGAACGCGCGGGACAGGAGATTTCGCGCGAAGAACTGGCGCAAAAAACTGGCAACGAAACCAATCTGCGCACCATTGACGTTCAAATCACGCGCCTGCGCCGCAAAATCGAACCCGACGCGGGGACGCCGCGCTACATCCAAACGATCCGCGGCAAGGGTTATTGCCTGATTCCCGATTAAAGGAGGCCGGAAATGAATTTAAAGGATTTCATCCGTTCCGCGCGTCTGCGCCTGCTGCCGCGCCGACTGTGGTCGCGCGCCATATTGATTTTGGTTCTGCCCGTCGTTTTGCTGCAGGTTGTCAGCGGCATCCTGTTTTACGACAACCACTGGCAAAACGTCAGCCGTCGTCTGGCGTTGGGCGTCGTTTCCGACATTCAGGGCGCGTTAGCGATGTACGACGCTTTTCCGGATCAGGCGGATCGCGACAAAATCCTTGACATCATTCGCATGTCCGCCGGATTGGACGTGCGCTTTTCCGCTGCGCGCCAGCCCCCCGCCGTCATTAAAAACAAACCGAACACCCGAACGGCCGAACTGTTGCCCGCTTTGGAACACGTCGGCGCGCCGTTCGTCCTGTTGAACCTGAACGAAGCCCGCAGCGTCCTGATCACGTTCTATCTGCCCGATTACACGGCCGAAGTCATCATCCCCTATAAAAAGTTCTTTTCGACGACGACTTACGTTTTCGCGTGGTGGGTGTTGTTTTCGGCGTTATTGTTCACGGGCATCGCGATGTTGTTCCTGCGCAACCAGATCCGCCCCGTCCTGCGCCTGTCCGAAGCGGCGAAAAATTTTGGTTTGGGACGCGACATCGACAAATTCAAACCCGAAGGCGCGACCGAAGTCCGGCAGGCCGCCTTGTCGTTTTTGCAAATGCGCGACCGCATCCGCCGCCACATTGACGAACGCACCCGTATGCTGGCGGGCGTATCGCACGATTTACGCACGCCGTTGACGCGGATGCGGCTGCAGTTGGCCATGATGGATTCAAGCGACGACAACATCGCCGATTTGCAGCAGGACGTTTCCGAAATGGAACGCATGGTCAACGGCTATCTGGATTTCGCCCGCGGCGAAGGCAAGGAAAAAATCGAATCGACCGATATTGTCAAGCTGATTTCCGACACGTTGATGGGGTTGCATAAAAACGGTCTGTCCGTGCAATTCATCTGCAATTCGGCGCTGACCATGGACGTGCGGCGCAGCGATTTGAAACGTTGCCTGTGGAATTTGGTGACGAACGCCGGCCGTTACGGCACGCAAATCGTCGTTTCCATGACGGTCGCGGACAAAACGCTGGAAATATCGGTGGAAGACAACGGCCCCGGCATCCCCCCCGAAAAACGCGAAGACGTGTTCAAGGCATTCTTCCGGCTGGACGAATCGCGCAACGCGGAAACGGGCGGCGTCGGGTTGGGGTTGACGATCACCCGCGACATCGTGTTGGCGCACGGCGGAAAAATATATATGGCGGACAGCACTTTGGGCGGATTGAAAGTCGTCATGCTGTTCCCGATTTGAAAATCGGAATGCCGGCCGTTTAAAAAAGCTATCCCTTTTTTTGAAATTCGGTTACACTCTTGGCGTACCGGAATCAATCTCGATTCCCCCAGACTTTTTAAACAGAGGTAAGGTAATGCAAACAAATTATACACCTGAAAAGACCCAGAACGCGAAATTGATCGACTGGGTTGAAAAAATGGCTGAATTGTGCCAACCCGACGCCGTTCATTGGTGCGACGGTTCAAAAGAGGAAAACGACGCCCTGTGCGACCTGTTGGTCAAAAAAGGCACGTTTATCAAATTGAACGAACAGAAACGCCCGAACAGCTACCTTGCCCGTTCCAACCCGCAGGACGTCGCCCGCGTCGAAGCGCGCACGTTCATCTGTTCCGAACGCGAAATCGACGCCGGCCCCACGAACAACTGGGCGAACCCCAAGGAAATGAAGGAAAAACTGCATTCCTTGTTCAAGGGTTGCATGCACGGCAGAACGATGTACGTCATCCCGTTTTCGATGGGGCCGCTGGGTTCCCACATTTCCAAAATCGGCGTTGAAATCACGGATTCGCCCTACGTCGTCGTCAACATGGCGATCATGGCGCGCACGGGTCAGAAAGTTTTGGACATCATGGGCAAGGACGGTGCTTTCGTTCCGTGTATGCACTCCGTCGGTATGCCGCTGGACGACGGCAAACAGGACGTGACGTGGCCGTGCAACCCCGAAAACACCTACATCACCCACTTCCCCGAAACCCGCGAAATCTGGTCGTTCGGTTCGGGTTACGGCGGCAACGCCCTGCTGGGCAAGAAATGTCTGGCGCTGCGCATCGCGACCGTTCAGGCGCGCGACGAAGGATGGCTGGCCGAACATATGCTGATCGTCGGCATCGAAAACCCGCAGGGTGAAAAGACCTACGTTTCCGCCGCGTTCCCCAGCGCCTGCGGCAAAACGAACCTCGCCATGCTGATTCCGCCCGCTTCGTTCAAAGGCTGGAAAGTCTGGACGGTCGGCGACGACATCGCGTGGATCAAACCGGGGAAAGACGGCCGTTTGTACGCCATCAACCCCGAAGCCGGATTCTTCGGCGTCGCCCCCGGCACGTCCGAAAAAACGAACTACAACGCGATTCAGTCCTGCCGCGCCAACACGATTTTCACGAACGTCGCGCTGACCGACGACGGCGACGTGTGGTGGGAAGGCATGACCGATGAAAAACCCGCGCACCTGATCGACTGGAAAGGCAACGATTGGACGCCCGCCAGCGAAACGCCGGCCGCGCATCCGAACTCCCGCTTCACGGCGCCGGCGCGTCAATGCCCGACGATCGACCCCGATTGGGAAAATCCGGAAGGCGTGCCCATTTCCGCGTTCATTTTCGGCGGCCGTCTGGCGCACAACACCCCGCTGGTTTACCAGTCGTTCAACTGGGCGCACGGCGTGTATCTGGCCGCCACGATGGGTTCCGAAAAGACGGCCGCGGCCGAAGGTGCCGGCGGTATCCGCCGCGACCCGTTCGCGATGTTGCCGTTCTGCGGTTACAACATGGCCGATTATTGGTCGCATTGGCTTGAAATGATGCGTCTGGCTCCGAACGCGCCGAAGATTTTCCGCGTCAACTGGTTCCGCAAAGACGAAAACGGTCATTTCATGTGGCCGGGATACGGCGACAATATGCGCGTTTTGAAATGGATCATCGACCGCGTTCGCAACCGCGTCGGCGCGCAGGAAGGCCCTGTCGGTTTGATGCCGTATTACAAGGATTTGGACTTCACCGGTTTGGATTACACCGAAGAAAAGTTCAAAGAATTGATGGCGATCGACAAGAACGAAGGTCTGAAGGACACCGAAGACCAGCAGAAATACTTCCGTCCGTTCGTCGAACAGCAGCGTTTGCCCAAGGAATTCATTTCCGAACTCAGCCTGCTGTCGTTGCGTTTTGAACGTTCCGAAGAAATCTGGAAACCGTTCTGATCAATGCGGTCAATATGAAAAAAGGCGGAATTTTTTCCGCCTTTTTTTGTTTTGTCTTGTTTCTTGCGCCGATTTTTAGGAAAATATCCGGCAGATGTCTTTTTAACGGGAGCTTTATTCCATGGCTGAACAAACAAACACCGCGACCCCCGCCGCCCCGAACGCCGAAGAGGTTGAATACGAATACGTCGAAGTGCCGGAGGGCGACGCCCAGCAGTACGAGGAAACGGCCGAATACGAATATGTCGAAGCCCCCGCCGACGATATCCAATACGAATACGTCGAAGTGCCGGAGGGCGACGCCCAACAGTACGAGGAAACAGCCGAATACGAATATGTCGAGGCGCCCGCCGCCGAAGCTCCCGCGGCCGAAGAGAACGTCGAATACGAGTATGTCGAGGCGCCCGCCGCAGAAACTCCCGCGACCGAAGAGAACGTCGAATACGAGTATGTCGAGGCGCCCGCCGCCGAAGCCCCCGCGGCCGAGGAAAACGTCGAATACGAGTATGTCGAAGCGCCCGCCGCAGAAACTCCCGCGACTGAAGAGAACGTCGAATACGAGTATGTCGAGGCGCCCGCCGCCGAAGCCCCCGCGGCCGAAGAAAACGTCGAATACGAATATGTCGAAGCCCCCGCCGCAGAAACTCCCGCGGCCGAAGAAAACGTCGAATACGAATATGTCGAGGCGCCTGCCGCCGAAGCCTCCGCGACCGAAGAAAACGTCGAATACGAATATGTCGAAGCTCCGGCGACAACGGACGAAACGCCCGCTTTGCCCGAACCGGAACTGCCGCCCGAAGAGGACGAATTGCCGCCGCCGGCGGGAATGCCGGAAGAGGTCGCGCCCGTCGCCGACGAACCCGTCTTGCCGCCCGAAGAGGAAATCCCCGAACCGGTTGCCGCGCAATCCGAACCTATAGCGGAAACTGTCGCCGAACCTGAACACGCCCCCGAACCGGCGGATGAAAATCTGCCGGCGACCGCCGACGAACTGGAATCCATTGCGGAACAAGCGTCCGCCCCGATCGAAACCCCGCAACCAACAACGGACGCGCCCGCCGTGTCCGCGGAGGAATTGGAAACCGTCGAACCCGAACCGGTTGAAAACACGGCGGAAATCGACGCGCTGGCGGATCAAACGATTGCCGAAACGGCCGCGCACGAATCCGAAACGGCGCAAAACACGACAGAAGAAACGCAAGAGGAGCAAGATCCCCGCGACGCCGATGACGCTCTGCCCGCGACCGGCGCGTTTTCCTTTGACGGCGCGCTGACGGCGTCGTTTACCGGAGCGGCCGAATCGGACACGGTCGTTTTGACCAACGCCGCGCACGCTTTCGACGACCTGTCGCGCTGGTATTTGCTGATCAGCGAATTTTCCGTTACGCCGCTGGCGGATCAAAATGGTGCGGAAATTCCGCTGTCCGATGATATTTTCTGTCAAGGCGCGTTTATCAACGCCGACGGATCGGCCGTTCCGTTTGTCAACGAAACCGGCTTGACCGTGCCGTCCGACAACACGAATCTGGCTTTGTGCGGCACAAAAGTCCTGCCCATGGCCGGACAGGAAGGCGCAACGATCGAATTGGAGGATTCCGCCGGTATGCTGATCGGTCCGAACGGCGTGATGCTGATGTTCAGCCATTTGAACAAACTGGTCGTTCCCGACGTGCCGCCCGTCGCCGCGCAGCCGCGAACCGCCGCCCCGATGAATGCGCCCGTCGCCTATGCCCTGCCCCGATTGGACGAACCGGCGGTTGACGCCTTTGTCTTTACGGCGGACGACGGGGAAAAGCAAACGGACGAACCGGCTATTCTGGTGAAAACGGGATACACCCTGTACGGTTGGAACGTTACGTTTGCCAGCGGTTTGACAATGAGTCTGGCCGATGTCCGCACATTCCAATCGAAGCACGGCGTCCTGCCCGAACCGGACGGAACGATCGGTTACAAACAGGCGCGGCTGACGTTCAAAAACGCACAAAGCATCCGCGTTTACGAAAAACCGTCCTATTGCGGTTACGGCAAACGCCCCGAATGATGAAAAGGCGAAGCGTCAAGCTTCGCCTTTGTTTTTCAAGGAAACGAAAGAAACTTTCGCCGCGCCGTAAACGCGTTCGTCCGTCACGTCGAACGTTTCTGGCAGAAAACCCTTTTCATTGCGGGCGGTTTCGATCACGCACAGCGTCCGCGCGTCGATCCACCCCGCGGCGGTCAAAGCCGTCAAAGCGGGCGCGACCAATCCTTTTTCATACGGCGGATCCATGAACAGCAGCCCGACGGGCGCGGCGGCCGCGACCGGACGCAAAGCGTCGGAATACAAACGCACGGGGATGTTTTCCGCGACGAAACACGCCGTGTTCAGGTGAAAGCATTTGACGGCGGCGGGGTCGATTTCCCACGCGAACAGCGCGTTCGCCCCGCGCGACAAAGCCTCCGCCCCCAGCGCGCCCGTTCCGGCGAACACGTCGGCGACGCCGAGATCGCCCCACGCCGTCCCCGATTTGCGCAATTTGGAATCCAGCACGTTAAACACGGATTCGCGCGCGCGATCCGATGTCGGACGCGTGTTCGCGCCCTGCGGCGCCGCCAATTTTTTCGACCGGAACTTGCCTGAAACGATACGCATTTTTTTCTCCGTTTTTTTCAAATTGATTACTTGACAAAAAGGACAAAATCAAGTAGTTTTGTCAAAAATTTCCTTTGATGATGGAGTTTTCAATGGTTGCCTCTTTGTCGGAATTTTGTTTGGGAACGTACCCGATTTGCGATTTGATGCCCAGCGGGGTGAAATCGGCGCAGGCGGGCGAAAAACGGCGCGCGATCGGTTTCGGCCGTGAAAACGAAACGATTTCCAAATCGCCGGAAAACGTTCTGTTGGAAACGTTGGGGATGCGCCGCGCGATCGGTTTCGGCCGCGAAGGCGAACTGATCAAAAACGGTTCGTCCGGCAAAGAAACCGCCGTCGGATTCGGCCGCGAAAACGAACCGGCCGCGACGCCCGACAAACCGAAACGCAAAATCGGTTTTCCGACGACCGCCCGTTTGAAACAGGCCGTCAGGGATTAAAAGTTTTTCATTCTCCTGAAAGAAAAAGCGGAGAGGTTTTAAAGGCCTCTCCGTTTTTTTATCCTTTTTTGGCTTTGACCGGCCGGTCAACGGCGATTTTGCCGCCCGTCTGTTCGATCAACGTTTTTCCGGGGATTTCATCGACGGCGCCTTTTTCCAGATTGCCCAGCTGGAACGGCCCGTAAGATATGCGGATCAACCGCGTCACCTGCAGCCCGAACGATTCCATCAATTTGCGGATCTCGCGGTTTTTGCCCTCTTTCAACGAAACGGTCAGCCACATATTCGACCCTTGTTTTTTATCGACGACAACCTGCGCGGGGGCGTAGCGCACACCGTCCGCCGTCACACCTTTTCCCAGCTTGTCGATCATTTCCGGCGTCAATTCCCCGTGGATGCGCACGCGGTAACGCCGCGACCACCCCGTTGACGGCAATTCCATCTGACGGGCGAATTCCCCGTCGTTGGTCAACAGCAGCAGCCCTTCGGAATTCAAATCCAGCCGCCCGATCGAAATCACGCGCGGCATTGTTTCGGGCAGCGCGTCGAACACCGTCGGCCGCCCCTGCGGATCCCTGTACGTCGTCACCAGCCCCGCGGGTTTGTGATAACGCCAGACGCGCGTTTTTTCCTTTGCGGGCAAAGGTTTTTGATCCACGGTCACAACGTCGGCGTCCGTTACGACGACGGCGGGCGACGTTAAAACCTTTCCGTTGACGGCGATGCGCCCCTGTTCGATATAGCGTTCGGCTTCGCGGCGGGAACACACGCCGGCGCGGGCGACGACCTTGGCGACGCGTTCGCCTTTTTCGGTATTCATCTGATTTCCTTTTCCTGTTTGTCAAAAGGCGCGGCCGGTACGCGGCGCGCCGTCATCAACACCGGCAAAGCGGTTTGAATCTGATAGTTGTCCGTTTCAAAAAAAGTGACCTGATCGGCGGTGTAAACCGGCCGTTGTTTGGGATCGACCTCGGTTTCCATGGACGTGACGCCGCGCAGCTGGTAACTGGCGCGGACGGGCGGCAGGAAATCGGCGGAAACGGTGTCGTCCCTGCCCGACGCGGTGTGAATTTCAACGGCGGCGTCCTTTACCTTTAACGCGTCCAACGCGTCGTCATCGTCCAGATTGACCCCCTCCCCCGGCAGAATCTTGGCCAGCTCGAAACTTTCGACAACCTTCGGCATCGGCGCGGGGGACGGCGCGGAAACGTCCGTTTTTCCCGTCAGCCGCGCCTCCATGCGCAAAATGGGCGCTTCGACGACGACGGACGATTTTTTGTTTTTGCGTTCGACCGGCTGCCTGTCCAGCCAGACTTTCAGCGATTTCGGCAAAACGGCGAAACGGTCGATGTTGTCCTGAAAAATCTCTTCGATCCGCTGGCGCACCTGCCGCACCGTGCGCATCTTTCTTTTTTCGTTGTAAAAGATCGGCGGGTTGGCCGCGGCGGCGTCGGGGAACAAGTCGGCCGCGTATTTGTACGGCGTGAATTTGTCCGCGCGCAGCAACATCACCGCGCCCGACGGCCCCATGAAATGCGCCAGATACAAATCGACCGGCGTGATCGCTCCGCCGATTTGGTCGCTGAGGATTTTCTGGTTGCTTTTGGCGAATTCGGCGGCCAGCAGCGCGGATATGCGCGGCGACCGGCGCAGCGACAGGATTTCGTCGCGGTCTTCCGCCTTTTTCACGCGGTAACGCCCGCGCCCGTCGCGATAAATTTGCGACGCCAACCGCGCGTAGCCGTATTTCGCCCCGTGCAACTTCATTTGCTGCAACCAAGTGTCCGCGGTGAACTGGTACAGCCCCTCGGCACTGGAACGTTCGGCGGACGCGTTGACCTCGAACCGGCTTTCGTGGCCGGCCTTGGCCATCAGGTAATCGAAGCTGACGCCGCTGATTTCGCTGGCTTCGCGGATATAGCGCACGATTTCGCGATCGACTTTGAATCCGCCGATTTTGTAAACCGTGTTTTCGATAGCAACATCCGCCGTCACGACATATCCTTTTTGATAAAAAGCAAGGCAGTATAACAACCCCGCGGCGGGATTGAAAGATGTTTTTCTTGACTTCGCGCGCATTCGCGCCCACTTTACATTCCATGGACGATTTCTTTAAAAACATAGTCGATACCGCCGTGAAACAGGCCGGACGGGTGGCGAAAGCCGGCGAAATCCCCGTGTGCGCCGTCGTGTTCGATCCGGCGGAAAAACGGATCGTCGCGACCGCCGTCAACCGTACGGAACGCGACAACGACCCGACCGCGCACGCCGAAATTCTGGCGATCCGCAAGGCTTGCCGCCTGACCGGACAAACGCGCCTGCCCGATTTCGATTTGTATGTGACGCTGGAACCCTGCCCGATGTGCGCGGTGGCGATCGCTTTCGCCCGATTGCGCCGGCTGTATTTCGGCGCGTACGATGTCAAGGGCGGCGGCGTCGAACACGGATGCCGCGTTTACGAACACGCGCCGCACCTGTCCGCGCCCGAAGTATATGGCGGCATCGCGCAAACGCGGTGCGCGGAATTGCTGACCGGATTTTTCCAAACCTTGCGCGGAGGTGCGAAATGACATCGAAACCTTTGTTTGTCGGTTCGCCGGAACTGGCGTTCACCCCCGTCGCCGAACAAAAGGAACCCGAACCGCTGTCGGTGACGGCGCTGTCTTTGGCGTTAAAAGGGCTGGTGGAGCGCAATTTCGCATCCGTCCGCGTCAAAGGCGAAATTTCCGGATTGAAAAAGGCCGCGTCGGGGCATTTGTACTTCGCCCTGAAAGACGAGGAATCCGTTTTGGACGGCGTGTGCTGGCGCGGCGGATCGTCGCGGCTGGGCGTCGTTCCCGCCGACGGGCTGGAGGTCGTCTGCACCGGCAAAATCACGACCTACCCCGGCCGTTCCAAATACCAGATGGTCGTCGAAACCATGGAAGCCGCCGGCGTCGGCGCGTTGCTGAAACTGTTGGAGGAACGCCGCAAAAAGCTGGAGGCCGAGGGGCTGTTCGCGCCGGAAAGAAAGAAAAAAATCCCGTTCCTGCCCGAAGTGATCGGCGTCGTCACGTCGCCGACCGGCGCGGTCATCCGCGACATCATGCACCGGCTGAACGACCGTTTTCCGCGCCGCGTGCTGTTGTGGCCGTCGTTGATGCAGGGGGCGGAGGCCGCCGAACAGGTCGCCCGCGCCATCCGCGGCTTCAACGCCATTCCGGCCGGCGGCGTCGCGACCCCCGACGGGATCATCCCGCGCCCCGACGTTCTGATCGTCGCGCGCGGCGGCGGTTCGCTGGAGGATTTGTGGGCGTTCAACGAGGAAATCGTCGTCCGCGCGGCCGCCGAATCGGACATTCCGCTGATTTCCGCCGTCGGCCACGAAACGGACACGACGCTGATCGACTACGCGGCCGATTTGCGCGCCCCGACGCCGACCGGCGCGGCGGAAAAGGCCGTCCCCGTGCGTCAGGAATTGCGCCTGACCCTGTCCGAATCCGAAACGCGCCTGAGATCGTCGCTGACCCGATTGGTCAAGGAACGCGAAAACGTGCTGACCGGATTGGCGCGCGGCTTGCCCTCTTTGGAACAGATCGTCGCCGAACGCGCCCAGCGGCTGGACGACCGTGCGGAACGGTTGGACAACGCGGTGAAAAACGCCGTCGCCGACAAACAAAGCAAAGCGACCGCCGCCGCGTTGCGCCTGACCCGTCCCGATTTTTTGTTGGAACAGGCCAAAAACAAGCTGTTCCAAACAGCCTATCCTTTGAACGAACGGATGAAAACTTTTCTGACGCGCGCGGAAAACCGTTTTCAAACGGCGTCCCGTCTGTTAGACAGTTTTTCATACGAACGTGTTTTGGAACGCGGATTCGCTTTGGTGCTAACGCCGCAGGGCAAACCGCTGCCAACGGCGGCGGAAGCCAAAACGCGGCCGGAGCTGGTTTTGAAATTCGCGGACGGCGTTCTGCCTGTTGCGGCGGCTACTCCGAAACCGCGCAGAAAAACGGTTCCGCCCGATGATGACAAGCAAGGACGATTGTTATGAAACGCCTGATCTTTTTTCTTTTGCTGACCGCCGCGGTCAAAGCCGGCGCCGCCGAACCGCCCGTTTTGTTCCTGCAGGGACAGGTGCGGCAGGGTGAAATGCTGTTCGGCTATGTCACGCCGCAATCGGCATTGACGCTGAATGGCGAAAAGATTGAAACGCGCGCGGACGGATGGTTTCTGTTCGGCATCGGGCGCGACGACACGGGCGATCTGACCCTTAAAGCGGTCAAGGACGGCGCGGAAACAGTGCGCGCCTACACGATTGCGCCGCGCAAATGGAACGTCCAGCGCATCAACGGATTGCCGCAAAACACGGTCACGCCGAACGCGAAAGAGGACGAGCGCATCGCGCGGGAATTCGCCCTGACGCAGGACGCGCGGACGAAAAACGTCGAAATGGAAACGCCGCTGTGTTTCGACCGCCCCGCCGCGGGACGGATTTCCAGCGTTTACGGTTCCCAGCGCATTTTGAACGGCGAACCGAAAGCGGCGCATAACGCTTTGGACATCGCCAACAAAGAGGGAACGCCCGTGACCGCTCCCGCGGACGGCGTCGTTTTATTGGCGCACGACGATATGTTCCTGTCGGGCAAAACGGTGTTGATCGGCCACGGGCAGAATATCGTCACCAGCTATATCCATTTAAGCGAAATCGCCGTTAAAAACGGGCAAAAGGTCAAAAAAGGCCAAAGAATCGGCCGCATCGGCATGACCGGCCGCGCGACGGGGCCGCATCTGCATTGGGTCGTGTCATGGAAAGACAAACGGATCGACCCGCAGGTGTTTTTGAACAATTCGGCGAAATTCTGCCCGCCCGCGAAAAAATCCAAAAAGAACAAGAGGTAACGTCATGAAAAAACATTTATTGATCGGCGCTTTTCTGGCTTTGTCGGCGGCGGCGCCCGCATCGGCGCAAATCTTTTACAACACCGGATCGGGGTTTGATTCGACGGGATCGACGACCTCCGGCGGAACGCCCGCGCGCGCGGCCAACAGCGATTTTGACACGGAAAAAGAGGAAGCCCCGTTTGAAAAGGCCGTCGCGAAGGAAATCCGCGAACGCATCCGCGCCGACGCGGCCTATATCATCGGCGAACCCGACGAAACGCTGTGTTACGGCGTCGCGCGCAAAAGCCCGAAAAAGCGCAGCGCGACGATCGACGGATACGCGCACACCGGCAACTGCGGTTCGCTGAACGAAACCGGCATGGCCGAAGTGCAGAAAACGCTGTTCAACGCGGCCAGCTATGATTTGAACGTGACAAAGATTTCGTCGTGCGTCATCACGCCGCGTCTGGCCTTGCGGTTCAGAAAAGGTTTCGACATCGTTGACGTGATCCTGTCGGGCGGTTCCTGCCCCGCCGTTCAATTCCTGTACGCCGGCGACACAAAGGAATTTTCCGCCAAACCGATCAAGGAATGGCTGGACACATTCATCGACGCCGTTTCGTCCGATTTGGAACCCGTAAACGCCGCCGATGTGGAAAAAACGGCCGGCAATATGTTCAAAAAGCGCGATCCCGCCGCCGAGGAAGCCCCCGCGGAACCGCAGCCCGCCGCCCCCGTCATGTGGGGACGCCGCGTCGTGCGCCCGCAGCCGGAAAACGCGCAATCCGACCCGAACGTTCCGCCGCCCCCGCGGTAAGGATATGAAAAAAGCCTCCGTCCGGAGGCTTTTTTATTTTTCATTTTCCCACAGTTTTCAGCCATTCCTTGTACGGCAGACCGTCCAGTATCAAATCAACGGGATAGGCGCGGCCGCTTTTATCAACGGATACGACCACCCGCGGATCTTTCACGCGGCCGTTCACGGCGTTTTCCAACAACTGCGCCGATTTTTCGGAAACGTAGAACCGGTTGACGCTGGTATCGCGGAAATGTTTGCGCCGTTCGCAATACCCCGTGATGAACCGGCCGGAACAGCGGGATTTGTCCAAAACGACCCTGTCATCGCCAATGCAGAAAAACGCGTTTGTCGGATCCTCGTCCGTCAAACGGCCGCATTCGGACGGGAAAGCGTCGTAATCCGCCCGTATCGCCAGATAACGCCCCGCCAGAATATCGCGCGGATCAAACCCTTGAACGGGCAGGACGACTTTCGCCCCGTTCGCGACGGACAGATGCGCGGCCGCCGCCCACGCCGTCCAAACGACAACCGGCAGGAACAGCAAAAAGTTCGTTTTATTCCAAAATTTCCGCATGGCCGTCCTCCTTGGCGAACATTTTTTTCAACCGCTTGTCGCCTTTGTAACATCCGCAGGCGATCGCCAGAATGACCATTCCCGAAACGATCAGCCCCGTCCCCGTGTGTAGCAAAGACCCGAACAGCAACAGCCAAACGGTCAGGATGCGCCACGCCGTCAAAACGCCCAGCAGCCGCGCGATTTTTTCCGCGCCGAAACGGCACGCGGCGAAAATGAAATACAGCAGCACCGCCAGTTGGGACAGATAGGCCGTCCACGTGCCGACGGGCAGCAGGAACGAAACCGCGTACAGCCCCGTTCCGCCCCACAACAGGCGGCGAGCGGCCGGATCGCGTTCATCCGCCGCGACAAACAAAGCGAACACCGCGGCGACGGCCAGCGGCACATAGGGGAATCCCGCGTCCCCGTTCAAACCGTCCCACATCAAACATCCCGCGCAAATTGCGAAAGCCCCCGCGCGCAACGGGGCGACGAACACGCGTGCCCCTTTGATTTTCAGCAGTGCGAAAAACAGCGCGAAAAACAGGAACGATCCCTGCAACGGCGTTTCAAACCATTCCGCCACCCGCCGCCAAAACGTCACGCCCCACGGGGAACCGGACAGCGACAGGACGAAAACGAAATCCCACACATACCCCGCGAACCCTTTGTTCATCAGCAACACCGGCGGGAACGCCAGCGCCGACCAGAACAGGAAAGCGGCGTAAGTGTCGCTTTTGATATGATAAATCTGCCCGACCAACCCGATCGCCGCGAACAGCAGCACCGCGTAAAACAACATCCCGCCCGTGAACGCGGTCGGATGCGACCGCCGCACGCGCGCCGATCCGGCGGCGCACGCCGCCAGCAAAACGAACATCGAAACCAGCTTCACCGCATCCGGAATGTCCGCCCAGTTCGACGCGACGATCGCGGCGACGCCCAGCGCGATTGAAAAAAATCCCAGAAACATAACGATGGAAAACAGGGAAAGAACGGATTTGCGGCTTTGTTCAAACACGGCGATCCGCCGCGCCTGTTCGTCTGTGATCAGCCCGTTTTCCACCCATTTTTGCGTTTTGCGCGCGACAGAAAACATAAAACAGCCCCTTTTCAGTCAGTTCTGTGTTGATTTTACGGGACTTTTCCTATATTGTCACGAATTGTTTCGTATTCTTTTGAAGGGGTTTACCTAATGAAAAAGTTTTTGGCTTCCGCTGCTTTTGTCGCAGCTTTTTCCGCTTCTCAGGCTTTTGCGATCGACAGCACGGGTTGCGGTTTGGGTTCCATACTGTGGAGAGGTCAGTCCGGTCTGGGACCGCAGATTTTGGCGGTAACGACGAACGGCACGTTCGGCACGCAGACGTTCGGCATTTCGACCGGCACGTCCGGTTGCGACCAGAACGGCCGTATTTCCGGCGGTACGGGGCGGCTTTTCGCTTTTTTGGAAAACAATCTGGAACAGTTTGCCGTTGACGCCGCGCGCGGTTCGGGCGAAACGATCGAAACCATCGCCGCTTTGACCGGCAAATCCGCCGACCAGGTCAGTGAAGTCGTTCAGGAAAACTTCGCGTTTATTTTCGACAGCCACGACGTTTCCGCCGTCACGGTCACGCTGAAAGTTTCCGAACTGTTGGCTTAACGACCGTCGGGGGCAACAGCGGGTTATGAAGCGGATTGCCTCTGTCGGGTTGATGATATGGCTCTGCTGCTGCGGCGCGTCCGTTGCGGCAGAGCCTTTTTCTTTGCCCGAAAAACAACGGGACTACCTGTCCGCCCTGCGGGAACGGGCGCGGCGGGAACGGTTGGCCGACGCGGCGCAATGGCGGCGGTTGCTGCATTTTCACGACCGCCTGATCACAAAGGAAAGCACCATTGATTCCGCGGCGTTTTTCATGGCGGAAAACGGGAAAACAGACCCCGCGGCGGAATTGGACGCGACGCTGCGCGCGTTTTTCACGCCGGTTGAAAACGTCGCGAAAATCGACGGCAAAGCGGCGAGCTACAATCATCCGCAATGCCTGTTTCCGGCGCGTTACGAATGGTTGAACGAACGGCTTTCCTTTGACAAAACGCTGTTAAAGCCTGTTGATTGTTCCGATTACCACGCGTTTAAAAACGCCGTCGCGGCCGAACGCGTCGCATTGATTTTCACCAGCGCGTATATGGGCAATCCGGCGTCGTTTTTCGGCCACACCCTGTTGCGTCTGGATTCCAAAGGCGACACGCCGCTGTTGTCCCACGCGTTGAATTACGGTGCGATCACCGGATCGGACGGCGGCCTGCCGTTCATTTTCAAAGGCGTTTTCGGCGGTTACAACGGCATTTTTTCGGTGTATCCTTATTATGACACGGTCAACCTGTACAACAACATGGAAAACCGCGACATTTGGGAATACCGGCTGAACCTGCCGCAAGAACGGGTTGACCGGCTGGTCGCGCACATCTGGGAATTGGGACACAATTCCGCGCGCTATTTCTTTTTTTCCGAAAACTGTTCGTATATGCTGCTGGAAACGCTGAACACCGCCCTGCCCGATCGGGATCTGACCGACGCGTTTTACAATCCGCTGTTTTCCAGCTACACCATTCCCGTTGACACGATCCGCGCCGTGCTGAAACAGGACGGCATTTTGAAAGAGGCCGTCTATCGCCCCTCGCGCCAAAGCCGGTTGAAACACGCCTACGCCGCCATGTCCGGCGCGGAAAAGGAACAGCTGCACAAACTGCTGAAAGCGCCGCGCGCCGTTGACGAAGTCGCCGCCTCCGCCCTGACGGACGGGGAAAAGGCGAACGTGTTCGTCACCGCCTATGAATATGTCCAGTACGCGTTCATCGCCGGCGACATTCCGCTGGACGAAATGCGCCGCGATTCGATCCGAATATTAACGCCGCTGAGCGCGCTGCGCGACAAATCGACGATTACACAAGTCCCCCGCCCCGCGAAACGCCCCGACGAAGGCCACCTGTCCGGAACGGCCGGATTGTCCGGCGGGCGCAAAAACGGGCGGACGTTCACCGATTTGCTGGTGCGCCCCGCCTATCACACTTTGTTGGACGAAACGGCCGGATACCTGCCGTTCGGCGAAATATCGTACATGGCCGGAACATTGCGGTGGTATGAAAACGAAAACGATTTGCGGTTGCAAAAATTCGCGTTGGTGGACATCACGTCATTGGCGCCGCGCGACAAACTGTTCGCGCCGGTGTCGTTCAAACTGAACCTCGGCTTTGAAAGCTACCAATCCCCCGACAGGGAAAAAGAGGGCTACGTTTTCACCGCGGGTGCTGGCGCGGGGCTGACGAAACAGGTCACGGGCGGCGCGGTCGTATATGCCATGGCCAACCTGTACGGCAAAGCGGGCGGATACCTGTCCCACAATTCAATGGCCGGCGTCGGCGCGCAGGCGGGGTTCGCGGCCGATTTCGGCGTCCTGCGCCTGACCGGTGATGTTGAGCAGATTTTTTACACGAACGACAACGCGGATGTCTGGCGTTATCAGGCGGCCGCCGGCGTCACGCTGACCGCGCGCTGGGGGTTGGAAGCCGGATACGTTTTTGAAGACAGCCGCCACTATTCCGATTCACACGAAGCGCGCGCCGGACTGATTTACCACTTTTAACCTTTATTTTCCGGATCGAACACCGGCACTTTGCGGCCGCGGTAAACAATGCAATCCGCCGCGGCGTCCGACGGCGGAATGTCGATAATGTCCGCAACGTCCAAAATCGCCAGCGCAAACGTATCGAAAATCAACACCGCCTGCGCGTAGGGATAGCTGTCGCGCGGGCAGGAATCCTTCAACGGCAGGCGTTCGCCCCGCGTTTCAAAATACTTTTTATGCGCCAGCGACGCGGGCGGAAATGAAAAATCTTCGACGCGCAGGACATCGTCAACGCGCACCGCGCCGAACACGGCGGGTTCGGACCGGAACACCAGATAGGAAACGGGCGTTTTTTCGTCCCGATCCGCGGGAACGGCGTCCTTGACCGAAACGATGCGTTTGGGCACGGGCGGGCGCGTCCGTTCCCACAATCCGGCCAAATCGATCCATTCGACTTCCGCCCCGCTTTCCAATAAAACGCACGGCACCAGCCACGGCACGCCGCTTTCCGATCCCTTGTCCGAAAAAGCGACCAGCTGTTCCGTGTCAAAAATCTGCTGCACCGGAATCAACGCGCCGAACACGCCGGATTGAACGACCAACCCGTATCCGGCCGAATTTGCCGCCGCCGGATTGAAATTCAAAACCGGCAAAGTCAGGCCTTTCCAATAAAACGACGCCGCTTCGCCGTCCGATTGCGGTTTGATGGAAAATTCGCTTTCCCGCAAAAACACCGTTTCCGACACGGCGTTCAGCGGCAAGGCAAACCGCCGACCGTCCAGCCCGAAAACCAACACGCGGTCGAACAGGTATTTTTTCGGAACGGAAAACCGGACGTTCAGCCCGCCATCAAACACGGCGTCAATCCGCCCGCCGGCCTTTTCCAACATCCGCGCGACGACGGCCAACCCGCGTTCGCCGTCCTGACCGGAAAAGCAAACGGCATTGTGAAACAGACAAAGCGGCATCCTGTCCGGCAAAACGGGTATGGCCGGATCGACAATCCCCGCCGCCGTCGCGGCATCGCGCAACCGGTCGAAATCGAAAATCCGCCCGTTGTCGGCGAATGAAAAATGCATGAACGCGCCCTCTTGCGCCGCCGTAAAAGTCAGGGTCAGCACCTCGTCCCCGTCGGGGCGGGCGAACCGGAACGCATTGTCGGTCAAAGCCTCCAGCGTTTTTTCCAAAACGGTCAAAGCGTCCTTGTCCAGATTGGCGTCAACCGCCGCGTCGATTTGCAAACGGCATTGCCGCCGGTACTTTTTTTCAGCCTTTTGCACGATTTTTTGTAAAAACAACGGGATGCGGACGAACGGCCGCATCCGGATGTTTCCGGCCAATTCCCGCAACGCCGCCAAACCGGCGCGGGCGGGTTTCGACATCGCCCCCGCCAACGCCAAAGCGGCCAAATCCTTTTGGATTTTTTCGGCGTTGTACGGCCAAGCGGCGGCTTTCAGCTCCGCGCACAGGAAATCGCCGCGTTTTTTCTGCTGTTCCAAAGCCTTTTGCGCGCGCTTCACGTTTTCCCGTTCGGCGTTCAAGGATTCCTGCAAAGCGACGAAACGCGTGTTGAATTCGATGTGCTGGCGTTCCAAATCGCGTTTTTCGCCCAGCATGACCTCGGTGTTTTCCTTTTCGACGTTCAATCGGGTCAACGCGTCCTGATATTCCCGTTCCAACTTTTCATACTGCGATGACATCCGTTGTTTGTCCGCGCTGATTTCATCGCGGAAATCCTCCAGCGTTTTCAGGTGGATTTTCAATTCCTCGGCACGGGCGCGGTTTTGCTGCAATTCCTGATACAGCTGGGCTTCGCGCTGTTCGCTCAGGTTTTCCTTTTCCCCAAGCAAAGCGTTCAGCTCTTGGATTTTGCGCCCCATTTCGCTCAACGCTTCGTTTTTTGTTTCCAACAGATCCAACGCCTGTTTTTGCTGCCGTTCCTGATCGGCCAGCTTTTCCTGACACCCCTGCAACGCCACCCGCGTTTCGGCCAGATGATCCTCCAAATCGGCCTGCAGCTTTTCCTGTTCGCCCAACCGGTTCATGACGGCCGCGATTTTTTCCTGCGCCTCGGACTGACGGCGTTCCTCTTCAAACAGGACGTTTTCCTTTTGTTTCAACGCCGCGTCCTGTTCGCTGAGCGCCTGCGCCCACACGACAAGCTGTTCCTCGCGTTCGTCCAAAGCGGCCTCTTGCGCCGTCAGATCGGGCGCGACGGCGGAAACGGCGGACGCGGCGGATATGGCGATTTGCGGCGGCGGTTCGACAGCCGGCAACAGGTCGGCGTCCGATTCGCGCGGTTCGCGTTTCAACCGTCCGGCCGCCGATAAAATCTTTTTCACGCGCTGGAATTTCATCAAAATGTCGGGCAAGGCGGTCAGCCCGCTTTTTTGATCCAAGTACCCGCGCACGGCGGTCAAAGCGGCGTCGGACAGACGGTAGGCGCGCACGAATCCGGCGAACGGCGCGACCGCGCGCACATAATCGAAAAAGTCGTCCAGCCCGTTCCAAACGTTTTCATCGGCCGGATTTTTTTCCAAAGCGGGGAACAGCTTTTCCACATCGGAAAGCTTTTCCTGCGCCTGATTTAAAAAATCATCGACCAAATCCGTCATCAAACGTCCCTTTAACGCCGTTCCGCCATTGTCAAAATCAAACCGTTTTCATCCCGCGCCGCGTCCAATCCCCAATTCCGTTCCGCCAGACATTCGCGCAAAAACATAAACGGCACGGCTTTTGGCGCCGATTCGTCCGTAGCGGGAATATCCGCGACGACCGCGCCCGACGCCGCGACGGTGATTTTCCGATCCCCAGCGCGCGCCGTGAACGTGATTTTTCCGCCGCGTGTCAGGCTTTCGGCCGCGACCTGTCCGGCCAGCAGCAGCAAACGGAAATAAAACAGCGGGACTTCGTCATCCGCCCGCCATTCGCAGGAAAAGCGCACCGCTTTGTTTTCAACCGTTTTCAGGTATTCCTCGAACACCCCGCGCGTTGACGCCATGTCCGACAAAGGCCCTTCGTTGCCGAACGCCGCGCGGAAAAAACGCAGCCGCCCCATCAGCGTGACGGCGTTGTCACGCGCCAGTTCCAACGTTTCCGCGTCCGCGCCGCCCAATTCGGACAACAGCTCCAAACTGCTGGAAACGGCACCGATGACGCCGGCCAGATCATGGCTGAAACGCGTCAGGGCGGATTTGAAAAAAGCGACATCTTTGTTCGACACGGCGCAAAACCTTTCGTAAAAATCCGGACGGACAAGCGTTTTCGCCTTGATCGGTATCGACTTGTCCGTTGTTTTCTTATATACTGATTAGGTTAAACAATCTTTACCATCGCGACGGAGCGTTTTTTGAAATGAAACCGGTCACCTCTTTTTCATCGGGATTGGAACTGAACACGGACAGGATCGCCGCCGCGTCGAAACAACGGCGCGCCGACCGGCCGGCCGCGACAACGGAAAACAACCGCGAACCGGCGCAACAGGCGTCGGCGTTCCGGCGCGAAATCCCGATGCCCGACAACGCCGGTTTTGTCGATGTCGATGGCAAACGGTATTTTTTGAACGCGCCGCGCGGCACATACGTCAACATCGTCGTTTAAAGGGGGAACGCGCCATGACTTTGGAATCGAACGAAAAAGGGGCGACCCTGATTGAAGTGTTGGGCGTCATGGCCGTTTTGGGCGCGATCGCAGTGGGATTGTTCGCCGGCATCGCGCGCGTGCAAAAACAAATCAAAATCACGCAGGCGCACGAACAAGTCACCCGCATCGTCAAACGAATGCGCACGCAATTCTCGTCTTTCCATCTGGCCGACGCCCAAATGACGGCGGCAAATCTGGAAAAAGCCGGCATTTACGACAGCGGCGACGTTGGCGACGACGGAGCGGTCAACGTTTTCGGAACATCTATGAGCATCGAAAACACCGTTTCCGACGGATATCCCGTTTTCCGCCTTAATTACAACGCCATTCCGTCAAACGTGTGCGAGGATCTGATCATGTCCGATTGGGGCAACGACCCATCTAGCGGTTTGCGGACGATTTACGCCGCCCCCAACAGTCCGAATTTCAAGGCGTTTTATTGGAAAAAAGATATGTCAGATTGTGGCGCAAACGGGTATTCCCATTGTCTGCCGCCGCAACTGGACGACGTTATCGAAGAATGCACCCGCGCTCCAAGCCTTTGGATTTCTTGGGAATATTACTACTGATCACTTTTTACGCACGACGGGCGTGACCGTTTCCCACAGCATCATGCCCGTTTTCAAATCGGTCAACACCAGCTGCAGGTAATATTCCTGCCGTTTTTTACCGCCGCGGACATAGGCCGTGCGTTGTGTCACGCGTCCCGAAACGTTCATTTGCGGCGCGGCGTTTTTCACCCCCGCCGTCACGACGCGCACTTTGCGCCCCGCCGCCAGCTCGGCGGATACCCGACGTTTGATTTCCGCCGTGTCGAACCCTTTTTTCGTCGTATCGACAATGTGCGAAACCGTCACGGTGTAACGTTCCGTCCCCGCGTCCAACGTCCCCGACCGCATCATGTTGCGCACGGCCGTTTGAACGGCGCGCCGGAAATCCGCCGCCGTGATTTCATCCGCGGGTTTCGGAATTTCCGTTTTTTGTTCAACCACCGGTGCCTGAACGGCAGCCGTTTTCGCCTCTTCTTTTTTTTCAACCGTGGTGTCCGCCGCGCAGGCGTTAATCAAAACCGCCCCCAGCACCGCAGAATAAAAATACCGTTTCATATCCCCCTCCGTCCAGCGTTATCGCCGTTTGATAATGATTGATCCAGTTTTTTTGCCTTTTTCGGATTCGGCCGATGGCGGCACCGTCGTCGGCTGTTCCGGTGTCAGCGACTGCAAAACAGCCGATCCGCCCGTTTTTTGTTTAGCCGACGATGCGGCGGACGCCACTCCGTCCGTGCGGACGATCGTCCTCTGGCGTTCGCGTTCGGCGGCCTCTTGCTTGGCCTTTTCGGCCGCGGCCTTTTCCTCCGCCGCCTTTTTCGCGGCTTCCTCGGCCTTTTTCTTTTGTTCTTCGGCCTCTTTTTTCGCCTTTTCAGCCGCGCGCGCCTGTTCTATCTTTTGCGCGACGGCGTCCAAAGTCTTTTTATGAATCGCCTTGATCCGTTCCAGCTCCGCTTCGCCCTTCACCTGCAAAACGGTCAGTTCGGCGACGGACAAAGCATCGTTTTCCGCCTGTTTTTGCAAATCCTTCAGCGGTTCGATTTTAGCCAGCATATCGTTGATGTTTTGTTCAATCGCCGTCAGATCCGTATGTTCCGCCTGCAACTTGACGGCTTCGCGCAACATCAGGTTTGCTTGGCGTTCGCAATCATACACGGCGCCTTTCACCCCGACTTTCATTCCCGTGTCGTAATCGGAATCCAGCTGTTTTTCTTTGCTGAAATAAGCGTCTTTGGCCTTTTGTTCAAACGCGTCCACCAATTTTTGCGACAATTTGCCGCCGTCGCCCGACGCCGCCGCGTGAATGTCCTTGCTCAGCGTTTTCAACGCCTCCGCCGCTTTGTTCAAGGGCGTAAAATATTTCTGCACCTGAAACGCCTTTGTTAAAAACGGACGCATCGCCGCGGTCTTTTTTTCCAATTCAGTCAAAGCCTGATCCACGCGCGCGGCCGTGTCCGACAGCTCGTCGCGCCAGTTTTCCTGCTGTAAAGCCTGTTCCTCTTGCGCCTTTTGATGTTCGCGTTCCAGCCGCTGACGCTTTTCCTCTTGAATTTTATTGCGTTCAGCCGCCAGATCCTGCAACAAATCGGAAATATTTTCCGACAAAACGGCGCTTGATCCGTCTTTCTTTTCCACCGAAAACGCCAGCGGCCGGACTTTATCCATGGTCGGAAAAGACAGACCGGCCGTCAACCGACGGGTGTTCGCGTCATAGGTGAAATGCGCCGTTTTGTTTTCTTCGCCGTCGTTGACAAAGGACGCGTTGTTCAAACCGAACGTTCCGTCCTTGATCGTGAACCCCGCGGCAAAGCGTTTCATTTCCGTTTTGCCTTGGAAAATATCGGCGACAGCCTCCGCCCTGTTTGTGTTTTCCCTTTGCAAAGCGGACGCGATCAACGTGGGGTCGATCCAATACAGTGTTCCCCTGTCAAATTCCAGCGTTCCCGTCCCAATCAGCGACGCGAACAAATCGTTCATCGACGATCCCGCGCCTTTCAATTTGGCGTTGACAACCATTTTTTGAATTTCGCCCGCGTCCGACAGGAAACAATCAAACAGCTTCGCCGGAATCCACAGGTTGGACAAACGCGCCGCCGCCTGCATGGAAACGGTTCCGTCCGCTGACGAAACGAAATTGAACATCCCGCCGAAATTCGCGCCGTTCCATGTGGATTGACGCAGGTCGATCCCGATTTTGTCCTCGCCAAGTTTGACAATGCCGTCCATGCCGGACAGAACGAAAGCGTTCAGAGCGAACGTGTCGGCTTTGACGTTCACAACCATGTTGTAACCGCCCAAAAACGAAAAATCGAATTTCTTTTTGCTAAAGGTCAGTGCATCCGCAAAACGCGCCAAAACGCCGTTTTTACCCAAAACGTCCTCTTCGCCCTCCTGCCCGTCCACCGCGGGCGCGTCCATGAAATTGACACGCGGCATCAACCCCAGCGGCGCCAAATACTCCGCCGTCAGATCCAGCGCGATTACGGGACGTCCGGCTTTTCTTTCCACTTTCACACTGCCGCGCGCGGCACTGTCGCCGACTTTGACATCCATATCCGTCAACCGGACGCCGTCTTTGTTTTTCAGCAGGTTTCCTTTCAGCGCGACCACCCCCGGATTAGCCAGAACGGGACGGTACTTGTTTGAAAACAGGTTGATGAACGACCGGAAATTCTGATGCCAGACATTGATTGCCGCGTTCCAATCAAACACGTCTTCCGCCGATTGCCTGAACCCGCCCGTCGCATCGAAACGCGACGCGCCGAAATCCGATTTCAGATCGAACCGCATCATATGCGGCGTTCCCGTCAATTTGGCGAAAAACGACAGCATTTCATCCGATTCGCTGATCCCCCGCGGCACAGCGATCCCCAACGCCTGCGCCAGCGACGACAACCGCGTGGCGGACGCGATGACGACAAAATCGTTGAACTTCGGTTCGCCGCCGAATCCCTCGGCCTCGCCCTTTATTTTAATGTCGGAGGTCTGCAATTCTTTGACGGATATTTCGTTGATTTTCATCCGGCCGCGCGAAACGGCGAAATCCGCTTTGACTTTTTCGACGTTGAAATCCGCCCACAACAGCGATTCCGTTTTCAGATCGGCCACAACGTCGGCGTCGTTCAAAAACGCCAGCGAATCGAACAGCGCGCGCACCTGCCGCGTCGGCGTCAGCGCGGCGAAATCCTTGCGCTTTTCGGCGTATTTTTTACTGGTCTGCGGGAAATATTCGCCCAAATTCAGCTGGGAAAACGAACCGGCCATATCCAACGTTTTCCGCCCGCCCGCGCGCCAATCGACCGCGCCGGCGAACGTCGTTTTATCCAGCGTCACGTCCGCCTGCGACAACGAAAGCCGCCCCCGCGCCGCCGTGAAATCCGTTTTCACCGTAAAGCGGCGCAGCAGGTTTTGCGGAATCTCCTCCGCCCGCGTCAGCCCCAACCAATCCGCCAGCGCGCCGAAATTTTCCGTTTCGGCCGTCATTTTCCCCGACAAAACCGGCGTTTTCAAAAACGTCGCGGTCGCATCGGCCGTCACAAACGTGTCGGCGGGTAGCGTCGCCGAAAATTCTTTGAACCGCAGCCCGTCCGGCGCGGTTTCGACACGGGTTTTCAGCTGGTGGATCGCATCCTTTTTATAGGCGAACGTGTCAAACGACACGTCAATCGAATAGCTGTCCCTTGTGCGTGAAAAATAGCCCGTTTTTGCGAAAAAATCCGTCAGCGCGCCGACATTGTCCATAAAGGGGTCGGCGTCGAATTTTGAAAAGATGAACGATCCGCCCACCACCTTGGGCAGCAGGTTTTCGGCCAGCCGGCTTTTTCTGGCCGGCGTGTCGTCCAATCTGACCTCCTGCGTCGGATTGGCGGGATCGCGCAAAATGATATCGTCGTCGTCAGGCAGGTCTTCCTCGTCCTCCCGCGCCTGCAGCGCCGACGCCTCTTGCGCGGACAGGGTGCGCGCGGACAGCTTTCCCGTCGCGGACGACGTGCCGTATTTGAACAGGATGTCCGTCATTTCCGCGGTTCTGGTCTGCGCGTTTTTGCTCAGCTTCAGATTGCCGACGACCGGTTGGAACACGACCGAAGGCAGGCTTTCATTCGGATAAAGCAGGGCGAAAAACTGATCTGGTTTGCGGATGTCGAACGACAGATTCCCCGTCAGCAGGCCGCGATCCGTTTCCGTCAGCCCGTAGCGGCCGTTGAACACGAACGACGATTCCGCCGGCGCGTTGATCAGGCGCAGGGAAAAATCGGGCGACCGGCCGTTTTCAAACTTTTCGACCTTCAGCGAAAAACCGAAACTGGACGCCAGCGCGCCGAGGTTGCCCTCTAAAAAGAACGGGCCGCGCGCGCTGTCCGCGAACATTTCGACGTTGACGCGTTCCCATTTTTGAACGGGCGTATATTTGTCCGTTTTCACTTCGGCCGCGCCGTCCGTCAACAGCAGGCTGTCGAATCCGACCGTCGAATTCGCCCCCGCGCGGTCGAAAAACGCCGTCTGCCAGTTCCATTTCCCGTTCGGCAGCGTTTCAAAATACAGCCGCGGCGAATGCAGCGTCACCTTTTTGACCTTGATTTTCCGGCGGAACAAAGCCGCCGTGTCGAACTGGATTTCGGCGCGTTCGGCGGTCATCATCCGCGGATAGGTCGCGTTCGGAACGTTGCCCAGCTCCACCCGTCCGATCCGCAGCATCGGCGACGGTTTCATGACAAAAGCGGGCGTTCCCTGAAAACTCAGCGTCAGCCCCGTTTGCTCTCTGACGGCGGCGCGCGCTTCCTGCGCGTATTTGTCCCAGTTGATGTTGGTCGGCAGGATGAAATAAATCCCCGCCGCGGCCAACCCCGCCAAAACGATCAGAATGATGACAAGCTTTTTCACGAACCGCCCCTTTTGCTGTTTTCCTTATCTGGTTTTCGTCCCGAACAGGCGGTCGCCCGCGTCGCCCAACCCCGGCAGAATGTAGCCGTGTTCGTTCAATTTTTCATCCAGCGAAGCGACATAGACGGGAACGTCCGGATATTTTTGCGTGAACACGCGCACGCCTTCGGGCGCGGCGACCAAAGCCAAAAACACGATTTTGCTTTCCGGCACGCCGTGCTTGATCAGCGTGTCAACGGCGGCGGCGGCCGAGTTGCCCGTCGCCAGCATCGGATCGACCAGAATGAACAGACGGTCGTCAACGGGCGGCAACTTGACCAGATATTCCACGGGTTTCAGCGTTTCGGGATCGCGGTACAGCCCGATATGCCCGACGCGCGCGGACGGCACCAGCTGCAGCAAACCGTCGGCCATGCCGATTCCGGCGCGCAGAATGGGAACGACCGCCAGCTTTTTCCCCGCGATGACGGGCGCGGTCATTTTGCACAAGGGCGTCTGGATTTCCTCGAACGTCAGCGGCAGGTCGCGCGTGACTTCGTACCCCATCAGCAAAGCGATTTCCTTGAGCAATTCGCGAAACGTGCGAGTCGATGTCGTTTCGTCGCGCATCAATGTCAGCTTGTGCTGGATCAGCGGGTGTTTCAAAACGTGCAGATTTGGGAATTCGGAACCGTTTGACATAAAAGCATCCTTATAAAAAAATCGAAAATGTCCTCTTAGAGTTATACGTTACGTCCGCCGTAAAACCAACATTATTTTTTACATTTGCTTACATTTGCGACATTTCCGGCGCGCCGAAAAAGACGATTTATGACTTGACGAAGGTTTGACCTATATCTTAAAGTGCATAAAAACAATAATAAAGGTGGCAACTATGAACACTTTGGACACGATGCTGCAAATGGCGCGCGACGCCATGGATCGGGCGTACGTCCCTTATTCCAAATTCCGCGTGGGCGCCGTGATCAAGGCGCAAAGCGGCCGGCTGTACGCCGGATGCAATGTCGAAAACGCTTCGTACCCCGTCGGGTCGTGCGCCGAACAGGGCGCGATTTCGGCCATGGTTTTGGGCGGCGATTTGAAAATCGAGGAAATGGTCGTCATGGGCGACGGTGAAAACCTGACTTCGCCCTGCGGCGCCTGCCGTCAACGCATCCGCGAATTCGCCGCGCCCGACGTTTTGATCCACATTTGCGACAGGACGGGTGTTCGTAAAACCATGACTCTGGCCGAACTTTTACCGGTTTCGTTCGGACCGGAAAATCTTCAACGCTAAATCGGAATGTCTTTAAAAAAGAGGAAGTTTATGAAAGAAACCATTACTCAGGTCGCAGAACAGATCAAATCGAAAATCGGCGACCGTCAACCTAAAATCGGTATCATTCTGGGCAGCGGGCTGGGCGGCATGGCCGAAGCCATCGAAAACCCCGTCGTCATCCCGTACGAAGAAATCGAAGGTTTCCCCCGTTCCACCGTGTCCGGCCACGCCGGCCGTCTGGTCATCGGAAAGCTGAACGGCGTTGACGTGCTGTGTATGCAGGGACGCGTCCATTTCTACGAAGGACATTCCCCCGCCGCCTTGGCGCTGGTCATCCGCGCGTACAAACAGCTGGGCATCGAAAAACTGATTCTGACGAACGCGTCGGGTTCTTTGAACGTTGACATGGGACCGGGCAGCCTGATGATCATTTCCGACCACATCAACCTGTCGGGATGCAACCCCCTGATCGGCCCGAACGACGAAACCGTCGGCCCCCGTTTCCCCGACATGACCTACGCTTACGACGCGGAATTGCGCGCGAAATTGCTGGAAACCGCCGAAAAGGAAGGCATCAATATGCGTTCCGGCGTTTACCTGATGACATCGGGGCCGAACTTTGAAACGCCGGCCGAAATCCGGATGTTCCGCATTTTGGGCGCGGACGCCGTCGGTATGTCCACGGTTTCCGAAACGCTGTGCGGCGTGCATTGCGGCATGAAAGTCGTCGGCGTTTCCGTCATCACCAACTATGGCGCGGGCATGGTGTCGAACAAACAGACGCACGCCGAAACGATCGCGCAGGCCAACGAAGCCGGCAAAAAACTGCAGCGCATTCTGACGCGCTTTGTCAAGGAGATCTGAGATGACGGATATGAAAGAAATCGCCGCGAAGGCTTTGTCCCTGCTGGATCTGACCAGCTTGAACGACGACGACACGGATGAAAAAATCGTCGCCCTGTGCGCCAAAGCGCATGGCGAATTCGGCAAAACGGCCGCCGTCTGCGTGTGGCCGCGCTTTGTCAAAACCGCCAAAAAGGAATTGGAAGGCACGGGCGTCGGCATCGCGACCGTCGTCAACTTCCCCCACGGCGGCACGGACGTTGACGCCACCGTCGCCGAAACGAAACAGGCCGTCGCCGACGGCGCCGACGAAATCGACGTCGTCCTGCCGTACAAGGCGTTCATGGACGGGGACAAGGAAACGGCCGCCGCTTTGTTGAAAGCCACGCGCGAAGCCTGCAAGGGCAAGGTGATGAAAGTCATCATCGAATCGGGCGTTCTGGCGCACGCGGCGTTGATTTCCGACGCGTCCCGCCTGTCGATCGAATGCGGCGCGGATTTCATTAAAACCTCCACGGGCAAAACCCCCGTTTCCGCCACGCTGGAAGCGGCCAACGCCATGTTGGAAGTCATCCGCGAATCCGGCAAACCCGTCGGTTTCAAAGCGTCCGGCGGCGTGCGCACCACGGAACAGGCTGCCGATTACCTGACGCTGGCCGACAAGATCATGGGGCCGAAATGGGCAACACCGAAAACGTTCCGATTCGGCGCCAGCGGTCTGCGCGACAGCTTGCTGGCCTCGATGGGGTACGGCAAAGCTCCGGCGGAAAACAAAGGGTACTAAAATATGCTGGCGCAGGAAGTCATCCGCCATAAACGCGACGGCCAGAAACTGACGGACGAGGAAATCGAATTCTTTGTCAAAGGGGCGACCGATTGGTCCGTTTCCGAAAGTCAGATCGCGGCTTTCACAATGGCGGTGTTCCTGCGCGGCATGGATTTGGACGAAACGGTCGCCCTGACCCGCGCCATGACCCGTTCGGGGGAAATGCTGGACTGGTCGGACAAAGGGTTGGACGGCCCCGTCGTTGACAAACATTCGTCGGGCGGCGTCGGCGACAGCGTCAGCTTGGTTCTGGCGCCTTTGCTGGCGGCGTGCGGCGGTTACGTCCCGATGATCGCGGGGCGCGGATTGGGACACACCGGCGGAACGTTCGACAAAATCGAATCCATTCCGGGGTACGCGGCCATGCCGTCGTCCGAACGCCTGTACGCCGTCACGCGCGACGCGGGATGCGCCATCATCGGGCAAACGGGCGATCTGGCGCCGGCGGACAAACGTTTTTACGCCATCCGCGACGTTTCCGGCACGGTTGAATCCATGCCGTTGATCGCGTCGTCGATCCTGTCGAAAAAGCTTTCGGCCGGATTGCAGGCGCTGGTCATGGATTTGAAATGCGGCAACGGGGCGTTCATGACCGATTTGGACGAAGCGCGGACATTGGCGCGCACGATGACGGCCGTCGCCAAAGGGGCGGGCGTCCGCGCCGAAGCGTTGCTGACGGACATGAATCAGGTTTTGGGCGATTGCGTCGGCAACGCCCTTGAAGTCGCCGCCGCCGTTTCCTATTTAAAAGGGGAAAGGCGCAATCCGCGTTTGCACGAACTGACCATGGCGTTGTGCGGCAAGGCGTTGATTTTAACGGGATTGGCCGCCGATGACGCCGATGCGCGTGCGAAACTGGAACGCGCGCTGGATTCGGGCGAAGCGTTGGAACGTTTCGCCAAAATGGTTGCCGGATTGGGCGGCCCCGCCGATTTCACGGACAAACCGTCCGAATATCTGCCCGCGGCGGCGATCGTCCGCCCCGTTTTTGCCGAACGGACGGGATTTGTCACCGCGATGGACACGCGCAAAATCGGCGAAACCATGATCGTTTTGGGCGGTCAGCGCAAGAATTTCGACCAACGGCCGGATTACGCCGTCGGTTTTACGGACTTTATCAAGGTCGGCGAGGAAATCTCGGCCGACAGGCCTATCGCCGTCGTTCACGCCGAAAGCGAGGACGCTTTTGCGCAAGCGGAACAGCGGCTGCGGTCGGCCGTTTCAATCGGCGACGAACGCCCCGCCGCGGGGTTGATCGTCTATGAAACGGTGACGGCTTAACTTTTAACGAAGGGAAAAATCTCAATGAAACGGGCAATTATTCTGATGATGGATTCATTCGGCTGCGGCGAAGCGCCGGATGCCGAGGCTTTCGGCGATGTCGGCGCGAACACGCTGGGTCACATCGCCCAGGCCTGCGCCGAAGGCAAAGCCGAAAACGGGCGCACGGGGCCGTTGAAACTGCCGAATTTGTGCAAACTGGGGCTGGGCGAGCTGTACAAACAGTGCAACGGCGAATACGCGCCGAACATGGAAATCCCCGTATCCGAAATCAAAGGCGTTTACGGCTATTCCAAAGAAGTCAGCAAAGGCAAGGACACAACGTCGGGGCATTGGGAAATGGCCGGCGTTCCCGTGATGTTCAAATGGGGCTATTTCCCCGCCGAATATCCCAGCTTTCCGGCTGAAATCATCGACGAATTCGTCAAACGCGCCAAAATCCCCGGCGTTCTGGGCAATAAAGCCGCGTCCGGCACCGTCATTTTGGAGGAATTGGGCGAAGAAAGCATCAAAACGGGCAAGCCCATCGTTTACACGTCCGCGGACAGCGTGTTCCAGATTTGCGCCCATGAAAAGCATTTCGGTTTGGAACGCCTGTATGAAATCTGCCACATCGCGCGCGACATTTTGAACGAACACACCGAAAACGGCGTGATCGCCCGCGTGATCGCCCGTCCGTTCGACGGCGAAACAAAGGAAACGTTCAAACGCACCGGCGGCCGCCACGATTATTCCGTGCTGCCCCCCGCCCCGACCGTTTTGGACAAGATGAAAGCCGCCGGCGGCAACGTCATTTCCATCGGCAAGATCAGCGACATTTTCGCCGCACAGGGCATTACGAAAGCTTTGCCCGCCGTCGGTTTGGAACAACTGTTTGACGTGACGCTGGATCAGATCCGCACCGCGCCCGACAATTCGATCATCTTCCCGAACTTCGTGAACTTCGACATGGATTGGGGTCACCGCCGCAACGTGTCGGGTTACGCCGCGGGTCTGGAATACTTTGACAGCCGCCTGCCCGAACTGTTCGCGGAAATGAAGGACGGCGACATTTACTTCATCACGGCCGACCACGGCTGCGACCCGACGTACAAAGGAACCGACCACACGCGCGAACACGTGCCCGTCATCATGTTCGGCAAAGGAATCGCCCCGCGCTACATCGGCCGCCGCGACACCTATTCCGACATCGGCCAGACGATCGCCGAATACTTCGGTCTGGAACCGTTTGAAAACGGCAAATCGTTTTTGAACAAGTAACTTTATCGAAAGGGCATTCCCGCGGGGATGCCCTTTTTCCGCCTTTTCGGAGAACACCCCATGCTGCCGCAGGACATCATTCGCAAAAAACGCGACGGACAAACGCTGGACAAAGAGGAAATCGAACAATTCGTTCAAGGCATCAACGACTGGTCGATATCCGACGGACAGATCGCGGCGCTGTTGATGGCGGCGCTGGTCAACGGGCTGGACAACGGCGAATTAACCGCCTTTGTCAACGCGGTCGTCGAAACGGGCATCATTCTGAATTGGGACAGCGTTGATCTGAACGGCCCCGTGACATCGGTTTACACCATGCCCGACGTGGGGGACAAATCGGAAATCATTCTGGCGCCTTTGCTGGCGGCGTGCGGCGCGTACGTCCCCATGATCTGCGAACGGATGCAATATCACACCGGCGGCACGCTGGACAAGCTGGACAGCATCAAGGGGTTCACGTCGCGGCCGACTTTGGCGCGGTTCAAAAAAGCCCTGCGGGAAAGCGGGTGCGCGTTTATGTCACCGACGGAACAAATCGCGCCTGCGGATATGCGCATCCAAGCGATCCGCGATGTCACGGCCACGGTCAGCAGCATCCCGTTGATGATCATGTCGCTGTTGGTCAAAAAAATCGCCAGCGGCGTCAAAAACGTCACGATTGATGTCAAAGGCGGCAACGGCGCGTTGACCCCGTCGCGACGGGAAGCGGAAACATGCGCCGCCCGAATCGCCGAATGCGCGCCTGTGTTCGGGTTAAATCCGAACATCACCTTTACGACAAGCGACCACGTCATCGGCCAGAACGTCGGCAACGCGCTGGAGGTTTACGAAGCGTGGGCGTACCTGACCGGAACGGGGCCGCGCGACGGCGAACTGCACGACGAGATTTTGAACATCTGTTCCGGCGCGCTGATCCAAAACGGCATCGCGGCGACGAAAGAAGAAGCCGTTGAAAAAATTGAGCAGGCCTTGGGATCGGGACGGGCGGCGGAATGTTTCGGCCGGATGCTGTACGAACAGGGCGTGCAGCCGAATTTCCTGTCCAACCCGTCGGCTTTCCTGCCGTCCGCGCCGGTCGTCCGCCCCGTCTATCCCGACAAAGAGGGGTACGTCGAAAAAATGAATCTGCGTTGGATCGGGCTGGCGACATTGGAAATGGGCGCCGGCCGCCTGTATCAGGAACAGTCGTTGGATTACGCGGCGGGATACAGCAACGTCTGCCGTCCGGGGATGTACGTTTCCGGCCGCATTCCCTTGGCGTTCGTACACGCGGGCGACGCGCAGACGGCCGAATTGGCCGCCGTCCACCTGAAAGGCGCGATCACGATATCAGAACAGCCGGTCTGACGCCGCCGTTTTCGCCGTTTGTTCGATTTTTTTCAACAAAGACGCTTTGTCCGCCGCGCCGCACATCCGGCACAGCAAACGGACGGTCGGGGCGGACACGTCGTCCCATTCCTTTTCCGCATCGTCGCCGCACAGGGAAAACACGGCGGACAGCAACGTCCACAACCGGTACGCGCCGATCAGGTTTTGCGCCCTTTCCCGTTCGATCAATCCGGTTTCCGCCGCCTTTTCCAAAACGGGGACGACGGCCTTTTTCAGCAATTCGGGATAACGTCCGGCGTGCCTCAGCTGCAGGTATTGCGCCGAAAATTCGATGTCGATCATCCCGCCGTCGCCGTATTTGATCGAATCGCGCGCGCACCGGACGCGGGTTTGGTTTTTGATTTTCAGCCGCATCCCCGCCACGTCCGCCGCCAGCGTTTCCGGATCGCGGGAACGGCGCAGGCATTTTTCGATTTCGCCGCTTAAGACCTCCCGTTCGCCCCAAACGACATCGGCTTTGGTCAGCGCCATCATCTCCCACGTCCAAGCGGATTGTTCATAATAGCGGACGAACGCGTCCAGCGAAACGGCGGCGGGTCCCGCGTTTCCCGACGGGCGCAGACGCATATCAACCGGCCACAAAACGCCGTCCCGCGTGTTCGCGGTCAGCGCGCCGACGAAACGTTGCGCCAGACGCGCGTAATAAACGCCGGCGGACAAACCGGAAACGCCGCCCGCGGACACCGCCGACGCATCGGGAACGTCGTAAACGAACAGAATGTCCAAATCAGATGAAAAGTTCATTTCCGCGCTTCCCGCCTTGCCCAGCAAGATAAAGGAAAACGTCGCGCCGTCAAAACGGCCGTATTTTTCTTCAAACGGTTTTATCACCACCGGCCGGATCGCCGTCAAAACCGCACGCGCCAAATCGGCCAGCCGCCGCCCCAATTCGTCGCGATCCATCAACCCGCGCAAAAACAAAACGGCACACCGGAATTTCTGTTCCCGCGTGAAACGGCGCATCGCGTCCAAAGCCTGTTCGTCGTCATCGGCCAGTTCCGTCAGGTTTCGCGCCTCCGCCGTCAATTCGTCCCGTGACGGAAACGGCGAGAAAAAAGACGGGTTCAACACGGCGTCAAACAGGTCGTTGTGGCGGATCAGTTCGCGCGACAACGCCGGTGCGGTGCAAATCAGCTCGGTCAGCAGATCCAGCAAAGCCGGACGGGATTGAAACAGCGCGAACAGCTGCACGCCCGCGGGCAATCCCCTTAAAAACTCGTCAAAAGCCAGAAAGGCAGCGTCCGGATTTTCGCTTTTGGCCAGTGCGCCGAACACCGGCGTCAACAGCCGTTCCATCAACGCGCGCGCCCGTTCGCTGCGCAAAGCCCGATACCGACCCGACAGCCACCCGCGCACCGTTTCGCCAATCGAAACCGTGTCTTTGAACCCCGCGGCGGTCAATCGGGCGGACGTTTCCGGCGGCAGTTCCGCCCCGCCGAACGACAGTTCCGGCGTTTCCGGATCGTGTTCGTCCCCGCCGAACAGCGAATCGTAGATTCGCCGCACACGCGCGCAATGTTCCGACAGGACGCGCAAAAAGGATTCGCGGTTTTCAAATCCGCAAAACCGCGCCAAAGCGTCCAGCTCCGCCGCCGTTTCGGGCAGGGTTTGGGTCTGCTGATCCTCGACCATTTGCAACCGGTGTTCCAACCGGCGCAGGAAATCGTAAGCGGCTGCCAGATCGTCCCTGTCGCGCGGATCGACCCACCCCGCGGCAACCAGCGCGTTCAAAGCGACCAGCGTTCCTTTGGCGCGCAAAGCGGGATCGCGCCCGCCCCACAACAGTTGCTGCAGCTGGGTGTAAAATTCGATTTCGCGAATCCCCCCCTGCCCCAATTTGATGTTGAATCCAGCCTTGTCCGGCGTGTCCGTGCTGCGCGCGCCCAGCATCCGCTTGATGTCCCCGATTTGGCGCAGCGCGTAAAAATCCGTCGTCCGCCGCCAAATGAACGGTTTGATTTCCTTTAAAAACGCCGCGCCGGCGGCTTTGTCGCCCGCGACGATCCGCGCTTTGATAAACGCCGCGCGCTCCCAGTTTTGCGCGAAACTTTCGTAATAGCAGGCCGCCGCTTGCGTCCCCAACGCGACGGGCGTCGATCCGGGGTCGGGACGCAGCCGCAAATCGACGCGGAACACATACCCGTATGCCGTTTTGTCGTCCAGCAAAGCGATGATTTCCCGCGTCATGCGCACGAAAAACGAACCGGCGTCCCTTTTGCCGACATAGGGGGCTTTGTCCCCGTCGTACAAAACGATCAGGTCGATGTCGGACGAATAGTTCAATTCCAGCGCGCCCAGCTTGCCCATCGCGATCAGGAAATAGCCGCAATCCTTTTCCGGCCGCGCGGGATCGGGCAGAATCAACTCCCCTTTTTTATGCGCGCGCAGCAAAACCGCGGCCGTCGCGATTCGCGCGCAGGCGTCCGCCAACACGGACAAAGCGTGCGTGACCCGCGTCAAATTCCAATCGCCCGCGATATCCGCCAGCGCGATAACCAAAGCGGCGCGCCGTTTCAGGATTCGCAATTCGCGCGACAAAACGTCCAAATCCGTTTCCGTCGCGTACAAACGCGCGAAGGTCGTTTTCAGCAAACCGGAAAACGCCGCATCCCATCCTTTTTCAACGATTTGCGCGACAAAATCGGGTTCGGCCAAAATCAGCCGGATCAAATACGGCGACGCGCCGTTCAGCCGGTTTAAAAACGAACGGACGAACGCGTCGGCCTTGGCCGTTTTCAAAAACGCCGCCGTTCCGGCCGGACAGGCGTCGCGTTTTTCGATCCATTCCTGATAAAAAGGTGTGCCGTCCGACGGAAAATTCATGTTTTTTTGTTCCGGAATCATCTTCTTGGTGGAAAGAACGCCGCAGTAATTCTATATTGGAATCCGTTTTAAGGGGTTTGTCCGTGTTGCGCAAGTTTTTCAAACTTTTTTTGATGCTTTTTCAAATCGCCGTCGCTTGCCTGCTGGTTGCGGCCGGTGCGTTTTTCTGGCGTCTGCACAAAGCCCCGATCGACATTACCTCCTACGTCCCTTATTTGGCGCAGGCGGCGTCATCGACCGATATCATCGCCGGATTTTCCGTCGAAAGCGCGCAAATGCGGTGGGGCGGCGTCCGGCATCCGGTCGATTTCGCCTTTACGGGGTTAAAAGCGTTCGACGACGGCGGGCGGCTGGTTCTGTCCGTTCCGAAAATGTCGTTTTCGTTCAGTCTGACCGCGTTGGCGCGCGGAACGGTCGCACCGCGAACCATCGCCCTGTACCGCCCCTATCTGCATTGGCAAATCGACCCGCAGGGCGAATTGCAAGACACGCCCGACGGGGAAAACGCCGTTTCCGTAAAAACGCTGCTTTCCCTGTTGAAAAACGAAAAGCATCTGACCGAATTTTCGCTGGTCAAAGCGGCGGTGAAAATCACGGATGCCCTGCACGGTGCGGAATGGAACATTCCGACGGCCGATCTGACCTATTCCCGCCGTTTCCGTAAAAACCACCTGACCGGAAACGTCGCCGTCGAAATGCGCGACAAACGGCTGACAAACGTTGAAATCAGAGGAAAATGGCGCGGGAAAGGGAAAAAGATGACCCTGTCCCTGAACATTGACAATCTGGATCTGACCGCGTCAACGGCCGCGCAAAAATACCCCTATCTGAAAAATTTCACGACGCCCGTCGCCCTTAAAATCGACACGCGGCTGAACGCCGTCCCCCTGATGCGCGGCGAAAACCTGTCCGATTGGCGCAAAGCCGTCGATACGATCGACTTCACCGTCACGGGCGGCGAAGGCATCGTCAACCTGCCCGCCCCCGTCATCGCCCGTTTCGACATGAAACGTTTCAAAATCGACGGTTCATGGCACGGGGCGGCCAACAATTTCGACATCAATTCTTTCCGGCTGATCGTTCAAAACGGCGGCAAGGCGTGGGGAAACTTTTCGATTTCCGGCATCGGCGAAGCCCTTGATTCAGGCGATTGGGAAAAGGTGCAGGCGACCCTGAACGCCGAAGCCGTCAACATTCCCGTTGATATGCTGCCCGATTACTGGCCGGCATCCATCGGCCCCGACGTTCACGGATGGGTCAAGCGCAATTTGAACGGCGGCATGATCACGGGCGGCCAATTCGCCCTGCATTTCAAAGGCGTGAAAGAAGGCGGCATCGACGCCGACATGGTGGACGGCTCTGTTGACATTACCGGCACCAAAGTGGATTACATGGATCAAATGCCGTCCGTCGCCGACGTGTCGGGCAACGTAAAGCTGACCCGCGACAAAATCACAATCACCGTCGCCGCCGGTCACACGGACAGCATCGCGATCGCCAACGGCGGCACGTTGATTTTCCGCGATTTGACCAGCCCCGTTTCATTCGCCGATCTGAATTTGAACCTGACGGGCGGGGTGCGCGACATCCTGACCGTTTTGGACGCGCCGCCGTTGAAACTGACAACCGACATGGGATTGAAAGCCGGAAAAACGACCGGAACGGCGACGGGCAATCTGCGTTTGTCGTTCCCCTTGGGCGACGCGTTCAAAAGCCCCGACCAAATCAAAATCGGCGCGTTCGCCGACGTGCGCAACGCGGACATCGGCGACATCGCTTTGGGATACGGGTTACAGGACGCCATTTTGAAACTGACCCTGAAAGGGCGCGACCTATCTTTGAACGGGACGGCACTTTTCTATTCCTCCACGGCGAAATTCGATTTGACGCAAACGTTCGACCGCACAAAGGAAACGGCCGCCGACATCCGGTTGCACATCGATTTGAACGAACGCGCGCGCGCCGCCATGAACTTGCCCGTTTTCGGCAATTCCGAAGCGGTGCGGGACGTATTGCCGACCGATCTGCATCTGGTTTTGAAAAACGACAAAACCGGCGTGTTGGACTTGACGGGCGATTTGACACAAACGGATATCGACATTCGCGAAATCGGATGGATAAAACCGCCCAAAATCGGCGGCAAAGCGGCATTTCAAATGCGGATGAAAGACGGCAGACCGCAAGACATCCCCCTGATTCGCCTGTCCGACGACACGGGAACGGACATCCGCGGCAGCATCGCTTTCGCACCGGACGGCAAGCTTGAAAACATTGCGATCGACCCGATCCGGACGGGACACACGGACGCCGCCCTGCGCGTCGCGTTCAAACCGGACGGCAACGTCGCAATCGACATGACCGGCGCAAAGCTTGACCTGTCGGGATTGATCGGCCGCGGTACAACGTTTAAATCCGCCGCCGCGGACGAAGCGGAAGAAACTTCGCCGGAACAGGAACGGGATATTGTCATCAACGCCGCCGTTGACAACATCCGGTTAAGCAAGAACGGGTATGCCGAAAACAACGCTTTTTCCGCCGAATACCGGTCAGGATGGCGGAAAATGAACGCCACCGGTTATGTCGGCGAACAAAAAGTGCCGATGATTCTGTCCCTGACGCCGACGGGGGAAAAAGACAAGTATGCCGTGTCCATGACCTCGAAGGACGCCGGATACACGCTGAAAGCGCTGGACTACATTTCATCGGTCAAAGGCGGGGATTTCAAGTTGAACGGCATTTACACGTCCGGCGTCGGATCGCAGGGAACGCTGGAGATTACCGATTTTTATCTGGAGGAACAGCAAATCCTGACGCGGCTGCTGATGCTGACGAGCCTGACCGGCATCATCGACACCCTGCGCGGCGAAGGCCTGTTTTTCGACAAGGCGGAAATCCCCTATACGACGGACGACAAAAACCTGACCCTGACCGTCAAGGACGCGGTCATCGCCGGCGCGTCGCTGGGTGTGACCATGAGCGGCAAATACTATCGCGAAACGGGATACATGAACCTGCGCGGGTCGCTGGTGCCGTTTTACACGATCAACAGCCTGTTGGGCAAAATCCCCTTGATCGGCCGGATATTTTCCGGTGAAAAAGGCGGCGGTTTAATCGCGCCGACCTACACGATCAAAGGCAAGCTGCCCTCGCCCGACATTTCCGTCAACGGCTTTTCCGCTTTGGCGCCGGGGGGTGTTCGGTCGCTGTTCGGCGCGCTGGTTGACGACATTGACGACGGCGACCCGACGAAAACCGCCGCGGACACCGCCAAAAAAGCCGCCCCCGTTCCGCCCGTCCCCGTTTCCGTCACGCCGCGCGATCCGTCGCGGGAAAAGGAATTCACCGACGTTCTGCACCACGAATAAGGGCGCCGCCGCCTCGCCCTCCCCTTTTTTATATTCGCCCTTTTCCGGATAAAAAAAGGCAGACGCGAATCCGGTCTGCCGAGTTTCCATAAGAAAGGAAAAAATGAAGAAAAATGGGGCGAAAGATGAGATTCGAACTCACGACATCCGGAACCACAATCCGACGCTCTAACCAACTGAGCTACTTTCGCCATCGGAAATTTATCTACCCTGTTTGCCGACGGTTGTCAACAGGTTATTTAAAATAATGTGTCCGCGCCGTCCCTTTTCCGGCACAACCGCATTTTCCGGAAAATTCATTTCACTTTTCCGCCGTTTTCCTGTATCTTTTGCGGCGGAGGCGCGGATATGAAGAAAATCGAAGCCATCATCAAACCGTTCAAGCTGGACGAAGTCAAAGAAGCTTTGCAAGAAATCGACGTTCAGGGCATCACCGTCACCGAAGTCAAAGGTTACGGCCGCCAGAAAGGCCACGCGGAATTGTACCGCGGCGCGGAATACGTCGTCGATTTCGTCCCCAAGGTCAAATTGGAAATCGTTGTCGAGGACGAACGGTGCGAAACGGTGGTCGGAACGATTGTCGAAGCCGCGCGCACCGGAAAAATCGGCGACGGTAAAATCTTTATCACGCCGGTCGAAGACGTTATCCGCATCCGCACGCTGGAACGCGGAAACGACGCGTTGTAACCAAGGCTGTTACCATAAAACCAGCCGCTTTTTAAAAGGGAAAAAAAATATGGTTAAAGACATCAAAGACGCTGAAGGCCTGCTGCAGTTTGTAGCAGAGGAATCAATCGTTTACGTTGATTTTCGTTTCACGGACTATAAGGGTAAATGGCATCATGTCAGCTATCACAACTCTGTTTTGGACGAAGATTTTCTGGAAGACGGTTTGATGTTCGACGGTTCATCCCTGCCGGGGTGGTGCACGATCAACGAATCCGATATGTTGTTGAAACCGGATTACACGACGACGGGCGTGGATCCTTTCGCGGCGCAAAAAACGGCTTTTGTCATTTGCAACATTGTCGATCCGATCACCGGCCAACCGTATGCCCGCGACCCGCGTTCCACGGCGAAAAAAGCCGAAGCCTATCTGGCTTCGACGGGAATCGCCGATTCCGTTTACGTCGGGGCGGAAGCCGAATTTTTCGTCTTTGACGATGTGAAAACGTGCGTTTCCCCCGAAAAAATATCGTTTGAAATCTCTTCGATCGAAAGCGATGCTTCGGCGGACAAGGATATCGTCGGCGGCAATTCCGGTCATCGCCCGGGAATCAAAGGCGGTTATTTCCCTTTGCCCCCTGTTGATTCGGCGAACGACCTGCGTGCGGAAATGCTGACCGTGATGGCGCAACTGGGGTTGCCCGTTGACAAACACCACCACGAAGTCGCCGCGTCCCAACATGAACTGGGTTTCGCGTTCGGCAAAATGATCGACACGGCGGACAATTTGCAAAAATACAAATATGTCGTGCGCAACGTGGCGGACGCTTACGGCAAAACGGCGACGTTCATGCCCAAACCCGTCATGGGCGACAACGGTTCCGGAATGCACACGCATATGTCGCTGTGGAAAGACGGCAAACCTTTGTTCGCGGGCGCGGGATACGCCGATTTGTCCGACAAAGCGTTGTATTTCATCGGCGGCGTGATCAAACACGCCCACGCCGTGAACGCGTTCACCAACCCGACGACCAACAGCTACAAACGTTTGGTTCCGGGGTTTGAAGCCCCCGTCCTGCTGGCGTATTCGTCGCGCAACCGTTCGGCGTCCTGCCGCATTCCGTTCGGTTCCAGCCCGAAAGCGAAACGCGTCGAAATCCGGTTCCCCGATCCGACCGCCAACCCGTATCTGGCGTTTGCGGCGTTGATGATGGCGGGGCTGGACGGTATTGAAAACAAAATCAATCCGGGCGAACCGATGGATAAAAACCTGTACGACCTGCCGCCGGAAGAATTGAAAGACATTCCTTCCGTCGCCATTGATTTGCGTCAGGCTTTGGACGCGTTGGACGCCGACCGCGCCTTTTTGAAAAAGGGCGACGTGTTCACCGACGACCTGATTGATTCCTATTTGGAAATCAAGCGCGCGGAATTAAAGGAATTCGACCGGACTCCGCATCCGCTTGAATACAAAATGTATTATTCGCTGTAATACGATGCGGCGCGCCGTTCTGATTTTCGGGCTGATCTTTTTCCTGTCTGTCGGGACGGCGCGTTCGCAAACAATTTCCGTGGTGCGCGACGAAGAAATCGAGCGCACCCTTTTGTTTTATCTGACACCCTTGTTTGAACAGGCCGGATTGGACACGCGCAACATGGCAGTCCATCTGGTCAAAGACGATTCGATCAACGCTTTCGCCGCCAAAGGGTTGCACGTTTTCGTCAACACCGGCCTGCTGACCAAAGCGGACAATGGACAGGAGGTTGTCGCCGTTTTGGCGCACGAAACGGGGCATATCGCGGGCGGTCACATCGTGCGGATGTACGAAAATATGCAAATCGCGCGGCGCAGTATGCTGCTGTCCATGATTTTGGGATCGGCGGCCGTCGCGGCCGGCGGCGGAACGGACGCGGCCGTCGGGGCGGTTCTGGGCGGCGTCAATTCCATGCAAAGCGTTTTCGCCGCCTATCGCCGCAGCGAAGAAAACGCCGCCGACCAAACCGCCGTGACTTTGCTTGAAAAAACGGGACACGACTTTTCCGGTTTCGCCGCCATTATGCAAAAGCTGCAATCGCAAGAGGAATGGCAGACGACCGACGGTTTTGAGTTGTGGCAATCGCATCCGGCCGTTCGGGAACGGCTGGCACTGATTGTGAACCAACCCGCGCCCGCGCGGATTGACGCGAAGCGGATCGCCGCCGAAAACGCCCTGTTCGACCGGATTCGCGCGAAGCTTTACGGCTTTTTGTACCCGTCAAAAAAAACGCTGGAACGCTATCCCGAAACGGATGAAAGCCTGCCCGCGCGCTATGCCCGAACGATCGCCGCCTATCGCGACGGGCGGTTCAAAGATGCCATGGCCGGCATCAACGCTTTGATCGCCGATTATCCGGATGATCCCTATTTTTACGAACTCAAGGGGCAGATTCTGTTTGAAACGGGACGCGCGGCCGACGCCGTCGAACCGTACGGCAAAGCCGTCGCCCTGTTGCCCTCTTCCCCCTTGATGCGCATCGGCTTGATTCAGGCATTGATTGAACAAGGCGACGCGGACGGCGGAACGCGGGCGCGGCGGGAATTGGCCGCTTTGCCGGACGCGGCGAACGATCTGCCCCTTGTCTGGCGGTTGCGCGCCGTCGTTTACGGCCGGTCGGGGCAAACGGAAATGGCCGATTACGCCTTGGCCGAATACAACGCGGCGACCGGAAACGCGCGGCAAGCCGCCTTTTTCGCCCGCAAAGCGTTGAAAAAACTGCCGGACGGTTCGGCCGCCGCCGTGCGCGCGCGGGACATTTTGGAAAACGCCGGCGGTGAAAAATAAACTTCCGGCAAATAAATTGTTTTCACTTTTCGCATTTTGATTTATTATCCTTGTTCAGGTCTTGATAAAAAAGGAATGAAAAATGTTGCGAAAATTAGCTGTTTTGTTTTTGTTCGCCGCTGTTGCCCTGCCCTCTTCGGCGCAGGCGAAATTCTTGCAGTTCGGCTTGAATGAAAACGAAGTCAAAGACATCGTCAAGGAATACCTGCTGGAAAATCCCGAAATCGTCAAAGAAGCGATGGACAATTACCGGATCAAAGAAGCCGAACTCAGAAATCGCGCTCTGGTCGCCAAATTGCAGACCAGCCGCGCCGCGTTGGAACGCGACCCGAGCACCCCTGTAATCGGCAACCCCGACGGCGACATCACGATCGTTGAATTTTTCGATTACAACTGCGGCTATTGCAAAATGATGTTCCCGAAAGTTTTGGAATACATTCAGAACGACGGCAACATCCGCTGGGTGCTGAAAGATATGCCGTCGTTGAGCGAAACGTCCGATTTGGCCGCGCGCGCCGGTTTGGCCGCCGACAAGCAGGGCAAATACTTTGAAATGCATCAGGCGATGATTTCCCATAACGGCCAGCTGACCGAAAACGACATCATCTCTTACGCCAAAGCGTCCGGTTTGGATATGAAAAAATTTGAACAGGACAGAAAAGACAAAGCGTTGGACAAGATTTTGAACGCCAACCGCATTCTGGCTTCCCGTTTTGAATTCCGCGGCATTCCGGATTTCATCATCGGCGATTTCATTTCGCCGGGAGCCATGATGGGCGACGAATTGGACGTCAACGTCAAAGCCATCCGCGAAAAGGCCGCCGCCGCCAAATAACCGGCCGCGCGCAGATTTTCATCAAAAGCCGCAGGGATACTTGCGGCTTTTTCTTTTACCGCCTGTATGGTATATTCCTTTCGTCCGAACGGAAAGGAAACAGACCGCTGGCACAACAATTTTTAAGACAAGCAACACGCTTTCCGAAAAAAAGCTGACAGATGACTGACCATTTCGGACGGACGGCTGACAGAATAACCGAATCAAAGTCTTGTATGGTTTCAAATTTTTTTCATACTAACGCGAAAGAACACGGGGCAAATCAAGAACCGACCAGCAATCGACTTCTTTTCCCCGCAAAGCGTTTAACGAACTTTGCGAACAGGGCGCAGAGGATGCAAACGGCTATTGTTGTCGCGTAAACACACAGATGCAGTTCAATTTTGTTCTTTCCGATTAAAAAGGCCTGCACGGCGCGATAATGCATATTCAGAACATACAACCCGAAGCAATGCAGGAAAAAAATGGAAAAGGAATACTTTGCCAAAAAATGCAAGAACGATTTCATTCGGTCAAACCGGCTGTTTTTCAAAAGGATGCAGCACGCCAGAACAAACAGACATTGAAGCGCTTTTGAAACCGCATTCCAATCGTTGAACTTGAATTGCAGCTTCCACACACCGGCACTGTAATCCCGAAACCAAACATTGTCCAAAGTAACGGCGAATGTCGTGCTGACGAAAATGAAAAACGGCAATGCGACCATAACAAACTTTTCAATCGTCATTTCCTTGAATTTTTCATAACGCATGGCGATGTAAATCCCGAACAGATAATACAGCGACCAAAAAACAGAATTCAGCCACGGATTCATCTGATTCCGCCCTGTCGCAACCGCCCACAGCAACGATATCGACAGCACGATTTTTTGCGTTTTCGGAGACGCTTGAATAAATTTTACAAAAAACGGCGATGCGATGAAAACAACGCTGATAAACGGAATGTACCAAAAAGCGACATACCAGAACACGTTTAACCGCAACCAATCTTTATTATAGGAAGGCGCTTGTTTTTCGACACAGAAACGAATGACAAACAATAAAGCGCACATCACAAAATAAGGGCTGGCAATGTTTTTGAATTTGTTTTTCAAAAACAATTTATAATCGAATCCGCGCTGATAAAAAATATAATAAAACAAAAATCCGGAAATGAAGACAAATAACGCCGTATCTCCAAAAATGAACTGAAATTCATACGCTATCCAATATCTGAAACTGAATCTATCGTTGAAAATGTCAATCGTATTTCCTGTTTTTTCGTTAAAGTCGTGCATAAAATGGCAAAGAACAATAAAGAATATCGCAATGCCGCGGAAATAGTCGAACTCGTCCAAAAAAACAGATTTTTTAACCGACGCGGGAAGCGTTTCAGATGCTTTTGGCTTTTTGAAAACAATGCTCAAGAATGCGATAAAAGCGGCGGACAGCAAAATAAAATAATGATAATCCTTGGCGCGCGGATGATAGCGATGCCTGAATTTCAAATTAAAAACCTGTCCATTGGCGGCGTCTGTTACCCATTCGACGCGATTGTCATGCCACAGTTTGCGCGTTTTTGTTTTGTCGGTTATGATATGCCCGTCAACCGTTACGGTTTTGTAATCGACATATTGAGGAAACAACCGAAAATCTTTGCGTGTATCGATTTGATTGCCGTTGTTCAGAATCGGGGTCTGTTCTTTGGGCTTTTTGTTGCGGATTGTGCGCCATTGTCCCATCAAGTTAATATGCAGCTTTCCTTTGCCAACGGCTTGAATCAAGATTTTCTTTTTCTGCCAGAACCAGTAATTGCGAATTTCCGCCACGACACAAGAATCGTTGTCATTTTTGCACCAGTCCGGATAAACCTTTTCCGTGCGAGACAGCAGCTCGATACGGTTTTCTTTTGCTCCCGTATTGTAAATATCCAGCCGTGTCGTATCGCTTAAAACCAACAAAGAGGCAAAAAATACAGACAGGACGCAAGAAAAAACATACCAAAACAAACGCATAAAAAATCTCCGTAACCCGCCTGAAAAGGCGGATCGGAGAGTTAGAAAATCATGTACAAGAATGACCGTTTGACCTTTAAAGCTTGCCGATTCAAATCGGGGCTTCTGAACATACGTCAAATCCTCCCCGATCCATAATGGAAATCGGGGATATAATTCCGTTTTACCATACGCAAAACGGATTATCGGCGTTCATATCAAACACCGCTTGTACAAGAGCTTTCTACGGCTCCGAACCTGTTTTTTTCAGGCTCTGTTTACACACGGCTCAATGCCGTATGCACTTGGTTGGTAAAGTAATGAACTTTCGCATGAAAAACAAGCGGTAATTTTTTCCGTTTAGGTGCTTGATTTATCCATTTATCCGGAAGATGTGCGTCCGCCGATTGCGGTGCCCCGTGTTTTGCCACTCAGGATTTTTCTGCGTGGCGGCCAAGAGTTTTGATTGGCAGTGAGCCTATTCCATCCTGTTTTCCGGCGGTTCGCCCGCTCTGTCGGAAGAAGAAGCCCGCCGGACGAAACACACGGGGACGTTATTGAAAAGGAATGATGAAAATGGAAACAATCAGTCGAATTCTGATTTTAGGGATTGATAAATCAAATCAAAAACTATCAAACGGAAAAGGATTTTTATCCGCTTTTACCGATTCGCTGCGAAAGTGTTTTTAAGCCTGTAAAAGCCCCCCGCGGCGGGATACCCATTTGTTACCTTTTTAAGGAAATCGGTGCGTTCTGAAAAATTTTAACCCCTGAAAATCGGATATTTTCAGGGGTTTAAATGGTGGGCGCGACAAGGATCGAACTTGTGACCCCTACGATGTCAACGCAAAAAATTATTTTTTACCGCTTTTTTATTTCGGGCGATTGTTTTTAATAAATGGCTTATTTCCGCTAAAAATCATTTACTTTTCAGATTATGAAGAATATCTTTTCTTATCGAAAAATCCTTTTTGTTGGAACCCCGGTGGAACCCCGATGTAAAATGAGGGCAATATGGTTAAAATTTGTAAGTCGTTTATCAACAAGCTTGTTCCGGATGGAAACGAAAAATCATACTTTGATGACGAAGTGTCGGGATTTGGTATCAGGGTTCGTAAAACGGCGATGACCTATTTCCTGTATTACAGGAACGATCAGGGCGTCAAAAGACGGCTCACGATTGCCAAAACGACCGAAATAACGCCGGAGGAAGCCAGAAAAATAGCCGCCGAAAAATTGCTTTTGATCAAACAGGGAAACGATCCCGCCAGAGATAAAATCGAAAACAGAAACGCGATGACCGTTTCCGAGCTGTGCGATTTATATTGGGAACAGGGGACGCGGCATAAGAAAGCTTCGACTTTGGCAATAGACCGCGGACGTATAGACAGGCATATCAAGCCTCTGATCGGCAATCTGCCCGTCAAGAATTTGAAGCACTCCGATGCCCAGCAATTTTATTTTGATGTCGTTGACGGCAAAACCGCCAAAAAAGTAAAAACGAAAGCGCGGGGATTGGCAAGAGTGACCGGCGGCGCGGGGTCGGCAAACAGAGTGATCGATCTTTTAAGCGCGATTATGTCGTTTGCGGTCAGAAGGGATCTTCTTGATAAGAATCCCTGCCACGGCATCGAAAAAATGAAATCGAACACCATTCGGGAGCCGATTCCGGAACCGCGAATGAAGATTCTGGGCGAAATACTGAAAAAGGAATTTGCGACTCACCCGTTGGAAGTTACGGCTATTCGTTTGTTTGCTCTGACCGGTTGCCGGAAGGGGGAGATACTCGGCTTGACCTGGGACGAAGTCGCTTTGGACGAACAGGTTTTCCATTTTAGGGATACAAAAACAGGACGGCAAAACCGTGTTTTCGGAAAAGGGGCTTTGTTGGAATTGCAACGAGCAAAAGAGCTTTTTCACGACGAAAGCGGCAACAACTATGTTTTTCCGTCCCGTCTTCACAAAGGAAAGCGATTGGATGATGTCGCGCTGTATATGCAAAAGCTGTGCGCGGCAAACGAAGGATTCGGAAAATACACGCTTCATCAGTTCCGGCACACGTTCGCGACGACGGCGGCGGAAATGCGCTATGCCGACACGACGATCGCCGGCCTGCTCGGCCACGCTCAACGCGGCGTGACAAGCCGCTATATCCACGCCGTTGACAAGGCTCTGATCGTCGCTGCCGATGATGTCAGTATGAAAATCCGCGAATGGTTGGACGGGGAAACGGAATAATACATTCTTTTAATGACAAAAAAGAAATGATATATATATTATACATACAACGTATAAGGACGAAAAAGATGACGGAAAGATTTATAGAATCGGAAACGGTCGGACAGATGTTGAAAGTTGAATTTCTTGAACCGTTGAAGCTGTCGCAAAACGCTTTGGCGCAAGCTATCGGTGTGCCGTCGAACAGAATTAACGGCATTGTCAACGGAACAAGAGGAATTACCGCCGATACGGATTTGCGGCTGACGCGTTATTTTGGGCTGACGGAAGGCTTTTTCCTGCGCTATCAGAACAGGATTGAATTAGTCAAAGCCAAACATAGAATCCACGCTCAACTGGATAAAATCGTCCCATTCCATCGTCCTGCTTCTGCGGAAACTTCCGAATAACAACTTAAAGGGTGTGAATAATCTATATATAATTTATTTTTGCGGGTACTCATACCTGCGCATAATCTAATATTTCCATATTCTGAAACCTGCGCATAATCTGTAAAACAAATGTTTTCAAACAGTTAGAAGAAAACAGGTTTTTGATTGATAGAAAGGTGTTCTATCAATCATAAAAAGGCAAAATATGAGTTATAGAAAGAGAAAATCATAAATTGACATCAGGCGTTTCAAAACTTTATTCTCAAGGGAAGAGCAGGGAGATTTCAATGGCGGTATCCGATTATCTGAACGGCGAAAACAAAAATCTGGAATTTAAGGTCGCGCTGCCGACAAAAGCGGAACACTATATCAAGACGGTTGTCGCTTTTGCGAACGGGAACGGCGGCAAGCTGATTGTCGGCATAAACGACAAAACAAAGCAAATCGTCGGCGTTGACGATGACAAAGTGTTTCAGATTATGGACGCTGTCGCCAATACGGTTTCGGACACGGTGGAGCCTCAAATCGTTCCGAACATTATGCTTGAAACGGTGAACGGAAAAAGCCTTGTCGTCGTTGAAATCGAAGCCGGGGAAAACCGCCCGTATTATATCAAAAGCGAAGGACGCGACAAAGGGACGTATGTTCGTGTCGGTGCGACTTCCCGCCCTGCTGATCCGACGCAGATCAAAGAGCTGGAAATCGAGGGCAAGAATCTGTCTTGGGACAAACTGCGCTGTGTCGGTTGTCCGGTTGACGAAGCCGCCGTTGAAAAGCTGTGTGCAGACATCAACGGTTATCGGGAGCGTTTGGGAAAAGGCAACGAAGGCAAAGTCGGCAAAAAGCAGTTGATCAGTTGGGACGTTTTGCTTTCCGGAGAAACCGCTCCCGTCGCAACGAACGCTTTTGCTTTGCTGACGGGCGGAAAGTTCGATTACGCCAAAATCCAATGCGCCCGCTTTAAAGGCAAAGACCGCTCTGTTTTCATCGACCGGAAAGAATACAGCGGGGCTTTATACGAACAAATTGAAAACGCTTACAATTTCGTCCTGAACTATATTGAAATGAGGGCGGAAATCAAAGGCTTGGTGCGTGAAGACAAATACGAAATCCCCGTTTCCGCCGTGCGTGAAATGATCATCAACGCCGTCTGTCATCGGAACTATATGAACGATTCCGCGATACAGGTTTCCGTGTTCGACGACCGGATCGAAGTAACTTCCCCCGGAACGATTTGCAGAGGTCTGACGTTGAAAGACGCTTTGGAAGGATACTCTAAAACGCGCAACAAAGTGATCGCGAAAGTCTTTCATCATATGGGGCTGATTGAAGAATGGGGAACCGGTTTGGGGCGCATATTGCGCCAAGCGGAAAGCTATCACCTGAAAACGCCCGATTTTATAGAGATGGACACGGCTTTCCGCGTCAATTTATACCGCACGGAAAAGGCAAAAAGTTCGGAGAAAAGTTCGGAGAAAAGTTCGGAGAAAAGTTCGGAGAAAAGTTCGGAGAAAATCATCAAAGCCATACAGAAAAATCCGACCGTAACGATTGAAGAACTGGCTAAAATTACACGAACGACGACACGTTCCGTTGAAAAGAATCTGACCAAGCTAAAAAATGAAGGCAGGATTCTTCGCGTCGGCGCAGACAAGGGAGGAAAATGGGAAGTGAAAAACAATTAAGAAATAAAAGAGAGATAAGCAACAAAGATAAGATTCGGAAATGATTGTAAATATTGATATTTATTTTCATTCCGGAATATGATTGGAAAATCTTTTTATAAGGTTGGGAAACATGCCGATTGCTGAGCAAAAAATAACGCTGAAAAATTCTTGTAATCTTATTAGTAAAAGTAAAGATGTTTTTTCGCCGTTAAAAGAAGCAATTACAAATTCATTGGATGCTATTTCACAGAGGAAAAAGGTTGATAACAAGTTTTCTCCAGAAATAATCGTTTCTGTTTATTTTAAAACAGGTGATGATTTGTTTAAAAATAAAGAATATAAATTAGATTGTATAGATATAATAGATAATGGTATAGGGTTTACAGAAGAAAATATTCGTCGTTTTAAAGATCTTGCTAATAATTCCAAAGGATTAAACAATCGTGGAACTGGAAAAATACAGATTTATCATCGCTTTAGAAATATTTCAATCAATAGTATATTTTCTGAAAACGGTCGATGGAGAAATTTAAAGGCAGAATGGAATTTGACCGGAGAATACAAAGAAGCTCCTTTAATTGATATTGAACCGCAATCAGATTCAAAGACAATTGTAAGAATATCAGATTTTTACGGATTCGATAAGGAAGAAGATTTCTTTAAACGTTATGTTGATAATATTAATGAATTCAAAAAGGATATTATAAAGAATTTTTTGCTTCGTCTTTGGCTTGAAAATGTATCAGGTACATTGAATCTTACGATATCTACATATATCAATAACCAGATAGAAAAATCTTTTATATATCGAAAAGATTCTATTCCAACTCCTGATAAAGAAGAGGATGTGTTGGTATGTTCTGAAAAGGCAGATGTTTTATTTGATAAAACAGATAAAAATAAATTAAAGATTGAATGGACGCCTGTAGAGCCTAAAAACAAGCTCACTATTCAGCGTTTTAAGTTGCCTTGTGATGATATGGATGAAAATGGCATTTATTTGTGCAGCAAAAACATAGTTGTAGAAGCTTTTAAATTCCCTGCAATTAAGCGAAAAGATGCTAATTTTGACGGATATAGATATATTACAAGCATAAAAGGAGAAATATTTGATAATCCTAAAAATGTAAATCAGACTGTAGATAAATTTATGTTTCCTTCTAAAAAAGAGATAGAAAAAGAGATGAGAGAAGAAGGAGTATCTTTTTTCAATACGGAAGAGAAATATATTTTCTTGGAAGAAATAAGAGATAAAATAGGAAAAGGACTTTCAAAAGTATATTCTGATGTCAAAGGCTTAAATGAAGATCGCGAGCAAGATGTAGCAAAATTAGCCAAACAATATGGAATATCATTAGAAGATGCAGAGGAAGCTAATATTTCCTTTAACGATACCGATGATGAGGTTGTTGAAAAACTCTTTGAAACACAAGCAAAGCGTTTCGCAAAACAAAGTATAGATATTCAACAAACATATAAAGAGTTAAAAGATTTAGAAACAAAGAAACTTGATCCAACAAGCGAAGAATACCGGTCAAAATTTAGTGAATTATCAAAAATGCTGTTGGAAAAAATTCCTCAACAAAATAAAGACGAATTGGCACGATATATAATTCGGCGTGATATGGTTGTAAGGATACTTGATTACGCATTAAAAAATGAACTGGAAGTTCAAAAAGAATGGAATGCTCCACATCAGGATAATGCTTCAAAACGAGAAAAAGAGGGAATCTTTCATGATTTGATTTTTAAACGTAGAATGACCGGAATTCCCAATGATTTATGGATTTTGAATGAAGAGTTTGTTCATTTTGATGGATTTTCCGATACTCCATTAGAAGACTTAAAAATAGAAGGAGAAAAACTGCTTCAAGATAATATCAATATATATAGTGCTTTAGCTTCTGTGGGAATTTCTAAGGAAACATATTTAAAACAAAGACCTGATATTTTTCTATTTCCAGAGGAAGGGAAGTGCGTATTAGTAGAATTTAAAAATCCGGAAGTTGATTTGTCTGAACATACGACACAAATTCCACGATATGCAAAGCTAATTGCAAACTATTCAAGAAAACCAAAATGGTTTACACATTTTTTCGGTTTTTTGATAGGAGAAAAAATTGACCCCATTAATCTGGATACAGCTTCTTGGAGAAAAGTGCCTTTTGGAAATTATCGAATTAATTCCAGTCAAGTAATAACCTCAATTGATGAGCTGGAAACGCCTATAGCTAACCTATATCAAGAGATGATACCTTTTTCTGAGATTGCTAAGCGAGCTCGATTACGCAATAAAAGCTTTGCAGAAAAACTCGGTATCTTTCAGAAAGAGATCAACCCCACAGATAAAACATAATCTAAAGAGCTTTTATTCTATTTTAATTGTGCTTTCAGTTCCTGAAAACTCTCCAATGCGCTTTGCAGGTTTTCGATGATATCATCAGCCAATACATCAGGTGATGGTAGGTTGTCCAGATCGGCAAGGGCTTTATCTTTGATCCAAAAAATATCAAGACTGGTTTTGTCACGTTCCAAAATATCTGCAATATCAAACTTGCGCCAGCGTCCGTCCGGATTATTCTCACTCCACGTTTCTTTGCGTTTAAAACGGTTTTCCGGATTATAGCAGGAAATGAAGTCCTGCAAATCGGAATACTGCATCGGATTTTTTTTCAGTGTGAAATGCATATTGGTACGTAAATCATAAACCCAAACGGATTTTGTTTGTATTTCGGCACTGGCTGGACGTTTGTCTAAGAAAATGACGTTTGCCTTTACTCCCGGCTTATAGAAAATACCAGTAGGCAGACGCAGAATTGTATGCAGATCGCAAGTGGAAAGAAGTTTTTTGCGGACTATTTCACCGGCGCCACCTTCAAACAACACGTTATCCGGAACGACAACGGCGGCTTTTCCCGTAGCTTTCAGAAGCGTATTGATATGCTGAACAAAATTAAGTTGTTTATTGCTACTGGTCGTCCAGAAATCTTGTCGGTTATAAATTAGGTCTTCTTCCTCCTGTTCTCCTTCCTCGTTGGTGAACGTGAGAGATGATTTCTTACCAAAGGGAGGGTTCGTCAGGACATAATCAACGCGGTACCCCGGATCAGTAAGTAGAGAATCTCCGCACGAAACAGGGACATTACCGTATATATCTCCAATGTTGTGCAGATAAAGATTCATCAAGCACATTTTGAATGTGGGAGCCACCAGTTCATTTCCATAGAAGGTATTGTTTTTAAGGAATTCTTTCTGTTCCCGATTAAGCGTATAGTTCTCCGGATCAGCAAGAAACGCTTGTGAAGCAAGAAAGAAACCGCCACTTCCACAACAGGGATCCGCAATCGTTTTCATAGGCTCCGGTCTGATACAAGCTACCATTGCCTTGATTAACGGACGAGGAGTAAAATATTGACCTGCACCGGATTTCACATCTTCGGCGTTTTTCTGTAACAGTCCTTCGTAAATCTCACCTTTTACATCGGAGGACATCGATACCCATTTTTCATGCTCAATCATCTGAACAATACGATAGAGAATGGCAACATTAGAAATCTTGTTAGTTGCTCCTTTGAATATTTGACCGAGAATACCGTTCTGTTCACCAAGTTTTTTCAGTATCTTTTTATACTGTTCTTCTAAATCAGCACCGGTAAGGGTATTCATATCCGTCCACCCGTAACCTTCAGGAATGCCTGTTTTTCTTTCGTATGGCGGTTTTGAATACTCATCCGACATTTTCAGAAAAATAAGATAGGTCAGTTGTTCCAAATAATCACCGTAAGAGACACCGTCGTCCCGTAGAGGAGCGCACATTCCCCAAACTTTCGATATAATTGTCGATGATTGTTCGCACATATTACAGCCTCCCTTGGAATGCATCTTTCAGAATGCTTTGCCTTATAGTTTCCGCTTGTCGCAGAGCCATATCTACCGCTTGCTCAATGCTATTACAAACAGATAATCTTGTTTCAAGTTCATACACTACCTGCGATTGTTCTTCATTTGAGCATAGTGGAAAAGGATAATTACGTAATTTTGACGCATTTATATTAGATTGATTAACCCCATCTGTTTTTATTTTATTGCCATAGTTTCTTGCAGTAAAACTATTCAGATAATACGTCAGATAAAAGGGGTTAATACATTTCAACTGATTAACCTTAATTAAATATCCTGCATAAATTGCTTCGCGATTACCACGATAGATTGCTGTTTTTCCAACGAGTTCAGGACTGTTCGTTCTGTTGAACAACACATCCCCTTTTACTAACCTATACCGTTCGATTTCTTCATCATCGCTTGAAAACGCCAAATCATCCCAAACAATCTCTCCGTTTTGAAGATTGCCCATTCTAATAACAGGAATTTTTCCTTCTTTGACTGATTTTTGGGATGTTCCGTACTCTGGACCGTTTGAGATATCGCCGACAAAAATCCATTTCCAATTGTTTGGAAGATGTGCAAGAGGAATATCATATTCCAGATGATACAGATCTACATTCTGTCTTTTTGCTTTTTCTTCGTTAATCTCAGATAAAATAGCGTCTAAATCAGAAATGTTTTTATTGCGCCAATCAAAAGTTAGTTTTCCTTCAAAAGCTTCTTTCAGCACCGCTTGCCGATATATTGCAAGTTGTGCTTTTGTTTTTTTGAGCGTTCCCACGCTGGCGTCAAGTTGAGAAAACATTTCTTCAATTCGGGAAACGATGCGTTCCTGTTCTGCTGTTTCTATAATCGGAACAGGCAAGGCACCAATTTTTCTTTTAGAAGAGTTCTTTATTCCACCGCCGATGAAGGTGCTTTGTAGTAAAGAAAATTTATCTTTTTGAAAATAGTAGTAGTAAAACTTTGTACAAGTTCTAATATCACGTTTTTTTGCTGCTTCTGTGTGATTCGTATACGCAAATTTCCCAGTTACAAAATGAATACAAGGATTGCCTCCTGTTCCAAATACTAACGCTTCTCCATTTTCAAGATAGTCATTATAATGTTTAATTTCTGTTGCGCTCGCAATATAGAGCGGATATTTTCCGTTTTCATTACCCTCTCTTGATCCGATATCAGACTTTTGACACCAGTCGAACACATCCGAAAAAGGGACATATTTCCAATCATTGTTCATATGTTAGATTCCTTAAGCCACCAGTTCCAGATTCATTTCCTGCAACACTGCTTTGTAAGTGTCACCGAACACATCGTAAAATTTGCCCAAACCTCCTTTCCGGTCGAACGGACTGAGGTCAAGGTCTTCCTGTTCTATGCTGAGTGAAACGGCAATATGGTCTTTGATCAGGCGCAACCATTCCATCTGTTCGTCTGTGAAGTGCACGTTACCGGCGTTGCGGCGTAGCGTCCATTGCATAAAATTATAATTCACTTTGTCCGCAAACGGTGTCAGATCATCGGAATACCCCATCTCGAACCGAATGACGGAGATAAGGTCGGCAAGCTGTGATACGGTTCCTCGTTTTACTTTTTCCGGCTTTTTGATCGCGTAACAATCCCACAGACGTTCAATGGTAATATTTTGTGATTTTAATTTTTCATACAGTTCTTTAAGCCGTGCGATCGCCATCGGGCGATCCTTATATCTCTGGTCATAGATGATCCGAAGAGCGAGGATTTCATCTTTGTTTTCCTCGATAAATTCACGAAATGTTTTAAGAATGCAGTCTGCATTAGTCTGTTTGTCCGTATCATATCCGGCAAACAATACGGAATCGATATTTACGGTATCGATGATTTGTTCATGACTGCGACGCACGCTCTCGATATAATTACGAACGTCCGGATTAAGGAACGGTTGCACGGCTTCTTTTATAAGGTTCTTTTTTACTTCATACATACGATGTTGTTCGTCTTCTGTCGGTTCATGATCGTCGGACAAATCCACATCGGCGTTTACGGAAATGATGTCCGGATCAAAAGCGTCTAACAGTCTTTGAGCGATATTGCCGGCACTATCACCGACCGTATCAATGAATTCTTTGTGCTCTTTTTCTGTCATTCGGCTGTTAAGCCGGATTACCCGATTTGCAAGTGACGTAAGAGTATCTTCGTCTCTTGCTCCCATTGCTACAGTCATCATCAGTTCTTTCATACTGACGGACGGCTTGCGTTCCAGTGTGCGGGTCTCTGTCTTTTGGGATTTAGTTACACCGACGGCATCCACAATCACAAAATGATCTTTATTTTCAGTGGCAGACGGCGTCACTTTTTGCAGATCGTCTTTGCCAAGTGTTCGTGTGCCGCGTCCTTTCATCTGCTCAAAATAGTTTTTGCTACGAACATCACGCATAAAAATCAAGCACTCGATAGGCTTTACATCCGTTCCGGTTGCAATCATATCAACGGTGACGGCAATACGGGGATAGAACTCATTACGGAAAGCACTGAGAACAGTCTCCGGGCGATCCGCCTGACAGGTGATTTTCTGGCAGAATTCATTGCCTTCCCCGAATTCTTCGCGGACAATCTGAATAATGTCATCCGCGTGGCTGTCAGTCTTGGCAAAAATCAGCGTTTTCGGTACTTCGTGACGACACGGAAACAGTTGCGTAGAAAGAGATTCTTTGAACGTGCGAATAACAGTGCGGATTTGACTTGGAGTGACTACATCCCGATCCATATTTGAAGCAGTGTAGTCAAAATCATCGTCCATCTGTTTCCACCGTTTTGCACGGGTCAGACGATCGCGGCACTCAATCTGCTGTTTCATAATGTGAGCACCGTTTTTGGTAATATCTGTTTCTATCAAAAAGATATCTTCGCCTACGTTAACGCCGTCAACAATCGCCTGTTCTCTGGAATATTCGCTGACAATATTCTCATTAAAAAACGCAAAAGTGCGTTTATCCGGTGTAGCTGTTAATCCGATGATAAAGGCATCAAAATATTCCAATACCTGATTCCAAACATTATAAATCGACCGGTGACATTCATCGACAATGATGCAATCGAAAAATTCCGGTGGGTATTTCTCATTATAGATGACATCTTTTGCGATTTTGGTGTTTGCGCCGCTTTGCTCGAAAAGAGATTCTTCCTCTGCGGATTCATCCATTTCTTCACCTTTCAGAATGGAATACATTCGTTGAATGGTGCTGATACAGATTTGAATGTCATTCGGAATATAGGAGGTGTTCAAACGGCGCACACCGTAAAGCTGTGCAAAAGAACGATTATCATCATTCGGCGTATAAGCGAGGAATTCACGCTCTGCCTGTTCACCCAGCGATTTGGTGTCCACAAGGAACAGAATACGGCGTATTTTGCCAAACTTTAAAAGACGGTAAGCCGCTGTTATCGCTGTAAACGTCTTGCCTGCGCCGGTCGCCATTTGCACCAGAGCTTTCGGGCGGTTTTCTGCAAAAGAAGTATCAAGATTCTGAATGGCAGTAATCTGACATTTCCGAAATCCGGTCGTATCAAAAACTGGGAAGCTTTTCATATTGTTGCGAATGGTATCTTCTTTTGAAAGAAGAAATTGCAATGTTTCTGGTCTGTGAAACGAAAACACTTTTCGGGAACGATACTTGATATCATTATAATCCGTAAAACGCGTGAGCTCTCCGGTAGCCTCATACGCAAAACGAATTTTATAATCGTTTTTTATATATCGGAATGTGCTGTTCGCATAACGACCTGACTGACCTTCGACAACTGTAATATTTTCGCCGGCTTCATCCTTTTTCGCCTCAATTACCCCTACAGGTTTTCCATCAACAAACAGAGCATAATCAACGGGGCCGGTGCTGGTCGGATATTCTCTGACCGCAACGCCGAGCGATGCCATAGGATTCACATTTTTCAAATCCTGAACAACCCAACCGGATTGCGTGAGACGAAGATCTATTTGTTGCCTGGCTTTTCCCTCAGGAGTTCCTTCTGTCGGCATTTTTCACCTGTTCTATAGTCAGGCGAACGCTTTTCCTCGAAATTAGCGTCCGCTAAATTTGAGAGATATTCTATACTTAATCTTTAGCAAAAATCAAAGGATTATGTTTGATGAAATTCGCCGAAATTAGCGGACGCTTACTCAGAGGTCTTGCTTTTTGATAAAATCGTATAAAGTGCCGCTGCTGATTTTCAATTCCTTTGCGATTGCCGATTTCCTTTTTCCGCTTTTCAGAAGTTCAATGATTTTCTGTTCTTTGCCGTCCAAAACGTGCCGTTTGTTTTTTGCGCCCGCCAATCGTCCGATGGCTTTCCCGTTTGCTTTGCGGCGTTGGAGGGCTTCTTTCGTGCGTTTGCTGATCATTTCCCTTTCCAATTCGGCAACCAGTCCGAATGCAAAAGCCAGAACTTTGCTTTGAACGTTATCGCCCAGTTCGTATCCCTCTTTGGCGGTCAGCACTTTCGCGCCGATTTTCATACAATGCTCCAAAATCGAAATGACCATAAACAACTTGCGTCCCAGACGCGACAATTCGGAACAAATAATGACATCGCCCGTTTTGATTTTCCGCAACAGCTTGCCGAGTTTTCTTTTTTGCGGTTCCTTTGTTCCGGAAACGCCGTCGTCAATGATCCAACTTTCGATCGGAAGTCCTAACTTTTCCGCCAAAGCCTCCACGCCGATTTTCTGATTGTCGCAGTCCTGCTTGTCCGTGGACACTCTTAAATACCCGTAAACCGTCATCGTTCAATGCTCCTTTCTTGTCCTTGCCGGATAGTGATTGATTTTTCGGGGCGGATACGGGCGATTTCGGCGGCGGTCAATTTGAAAGTTTTGCTCGTCGGGAAAGCGGGCGGGCGGGGCGTTTCCGTTTCGCCGAACACTTTGGCGTTGTTCTTCGCATACCAGAACGCCGTGCGGCTGTTTTCGGCGAACATCTCGATAAACAGCTGTTTTGCTCGTTCCGGTTCCGTGAAGTGCCTTGCCCATTCGTCAAGCGTTCGTTGTGCCGTTTCGTTGATGATGTATCGTTTCGGTTCGGGCTTGATGCCGAACGGCCAATGCCGCGACGCTTCGGTTTTGCGGCGTTTCGACCATTCGGGGACTTGCCGTTCCAAAAGCGTTTTACGCTTCGGCTTCGCTTTCGTCCCGTCGATACAAATCTCCCGCTCGTTGCAGTAGCTCGCCCGCATATTCAAGCCAAACGCCTTGCCGACTTCGACCTGATGTTGACGCATCATCATCAGTTCTTTTTTGCCGAAGCGCAGACGCTCCCGCCCGTTCGTTTCGCAAAGCAAAACGTGTCCGTGAACGGCGGATTGATGAACGTGGGAACAATAAACGTATTTGAAGCCCCGTTCAGCGAACGGTTCCAGATACTTTTCCATAAAGCGTTCCGTCTTTTCCGCCGTCATTCGCGCCGCTTTCGGAAAGGACACGACGATGTGCGCCATTTGCCTGCCGTCCTTCCGGTCGGGCTTCGGCATTTCCGAAAGCTTCCGTTCAAAGTCTTCCGGCCTTAAAAGCGTTCCTTCCTCGTCGTATAAAGGGCGGACGTCCTCCAATCCCGCCGATTTCTCGGCAAGATAGGTCATCGCTCTCAACGGGCCGCGTCCCGCTTTGATGTGCGAAACGATCTTAACGACGGCTTCAAACAGTCTGTTTTGGAAAGCCGACCGGGAAAGCGACATCTGAACCGGCTCGGGCTTGTCGTAATGAAGCGGAAAGTAAATCCCGCGGATATGCTCTTTGAGAAAATCGTAGGGGCTTTTACTTCTTGCCATAGTAAGCCTCCAACAAAGCGTCGATTTTCAGCCGCGTTTGATGAAACGCCGCAAGTTCTTCGGTGGTTTTTTGAATCAACTCCGGCGGGATCGGTTCTCCGTTCGCCCGATATGTGTTCAACGTGCGGACGCTCTGGTTGAAGTTGACGGCGATCCGCCGCAGTTCTTCGTTCAGAGCGATCAGGTTGTCGATTTCCTCCTGCCGGGGGAGTTTCAATCCTTTTAAAGCCGCGACGATCGACAGGCAAATGAAGCGGGAGGCGTTCGTTGACACCTCGTTCACTTCGTCTAAAAGTCGTTGTTCGATCCTGAATGTTTTGATGATTTTTGCCATAGCAAATGCCTCGCAGAGCCGACAAGCGTTCCGCCGTATTACGAAACGCGTATCCGGCTAATCCTTATTTTGTTGCTGTTGAGTGACTCCCGCCGCGGCTACGGTATCCGCTTGAGAACGCGGGACGCAATGCCGGCGATCCGTTCCGCCTTTTCGCTTTTCGGTTCGGGAAGTCTTTTTTGTTCGGTCAAAGGTTCGTTTCCGAACGCGTCCCTTAACGCTTTCAGTTTGAAGTCGAACCGGTCGGGATTGAAAATGCCGTTCGGGTGGCAGACCGACCATAAAGTCGATATGCCCCCGAAAGAATAAAGCGCGCGCTTTTCCCTGTTCGTCAGCTCTTCGACGAAAACCTCCCGCGTCGCCATGGAAACATAGTCCCGCCGCAGATAGTCCGCGCACTTGGCGATAAAGTCGGTTTCGGCGGCGGACGCTTTCACATACTTGGCGAATATCGCCGGATCGGGCGGGCGTCCGTAAAAGTTCTCGTTCTTTAAGACGGCCATACAGACGGCGGCAAATTCCTCGTCCGTAAAGTCGTCCCGATACGCCTGATACGTCAGCTCCGCTACATCCGTATCGATCAGGACGCTTTTCGCGCTCAAAAGAATCCCGTAATGGCGCAAGAAAAACATCTTATCCATCGCCATACCTCCGGTTCAAAATCCGCGCGTTGCGTTCGGCGACCGTTCCGCTCGGCTTTTCCCTCGACAGCCAATTCCGCCACGCCGAAACCCAGTCCGCTTTCTTTGTTTCCCTTTGAAGCCAATAGTCCCGGAAACGAAGATAGACAGCCGCCGCATCGCCCTGAAAGTTCAAAGCCTCCGCCGCTTGGCGCAGTTCGTCCGGCAGCGTTTCCGAACAATAGGGGGAAAACTTAAAGGAAAGAGGGTTAATATCTCTTTCTCTCCCTCTATCTCTATCGGTAGAGTCCGTATTCGGTCGTTCACATTCGCTTTCGTTCGTATTCGACTGTTGCCGTTCGTAGCGTTTCAATACGCTCGCACGGTTCTTTTCACATCTGGCTGCATACCGTTCGTTGTCGCGTTCGAATTGCGCCTGAAAGATTTTGAACAGAGGGCGCGCAACCGCCGTCAGTTCGATCGGCAGATCGCGGTGATAGTGATTGATCGCGCGGCAAAGACTTAGTTCGTCCTCGTCGTTCAATTCGTCGAACAGTGGCAGCGTGTCGATGTAGATCAGAAAACTTTTGCGCTTTTTACTCATAACGCACCCGCCTTGTCCGAAGTGGACTTGAAAGCGGGGGACAGCCGTTCCGCCGCCCACGCGTCCAGATCTTCGATCGCGTAAAGAACGCTTTTCGTGCCGAACTTGTGGAATTTCGGGCCGCCGCCGATCGTGGCGAGCTTGCCCAACGTCTTATACGTCGTATGAAACCCGATTTCCGTCAGATAGGCGGACGCTTCTTTTCGGGAAAGATATTTTTTCATTGGCAACATAATGACCTCCTTGCTGCTCGTGTTAATCCGATAGCGACAAGGTCATCAGGTTTTTACCGCGCTCTCAACGGGCGCACGGTGCGGGGGAGAGGGGCGCACCCTTTCGCCGATGTTTGAAAATCAGAGGAAATCAGCCGAAAACGGAGAACTTATTTTTTCGTTTCGGACAGCTTGGGCGCGCCCCCTTTTTGAGCCTCCGGCAAACGGATCGCCTGCGCGATGTATTCGGCGAATCTTTGCGATATTTCGACGCTCCTCTTGTTCCCGCACTCGATGACGGCGTGTTCGACAATCTTTTTGACGGGCTGATTCGTTTTTGAGATTTTCAGTTCATCAATCACGTCTTTCATCACAAGCATATACGGGGAAATGTAATCCCATTCTTTAAGCGTTTCCGAAAAGGATTTTCTTTCAGTTTGCGTTAATGCCAGAGGAAACAGAATTTGCAGTCGATCGGTCGGAATTTCAACGCGGGTCAACCCTTGAGCGAAAGCACCGAAAGACGAAAAAGTGATTTCGTTCCATTCGGGGTGCAAAGCGGAAACAAGCTCGTTTTCCTTTATCATACGGCGGTTGTCTTCCCTTTCGGGCAGAGGGATATTCATTTCTTTGGCAAACCGCTTGGCGGCGTATTCGCTTTCAAAGGTTTTGTCTTTTAATTCGACACGCCACTTGAAACGGTATTTCTCCGCAATTTGGCAAGCGTAAGCGTTTTGTTCAGGGCAATACGGTAAATCCCTGAACGTGTATTTATAAAAACGCTCGATCGGAAGATACAGGCGTGGAATGACGCGTTCCGGCGTGTTAAAGGAAAAGGGACTTGTCAGATGAAGCGGGCGTCCGATCAGCTTGGAAACAAGATTGAGCGGCAGGGCGATGACGGCATAAGTGATAAAAGAAAGGACGAACGTGACGGCGGAGAGCGGCAACAGAAACGCGCGGCAACGGGAATAGGGAATGCCCGTAACCGGCAGATTGCGGTTTAAGACGGCTTGCTTTAACTGCTTTTCGGCAAAACGAAACGTCTTCTTGTCAAAGCGTTGCTTGTTTTCAAAAGAGATTCTGTCGGCCCGGTTTTCAAATGCGGGCCAGCCGAACGCGATCCACTCCAAAGCCTCTTTCATATCGCAATACGGTTTCATCTGATCGTGCGTTTCTTTATCCGTCATCAACGAGCCCTTTCTTCAAAATTCGAACGCTATTGTCGGACGGAATGAAACGCCTTGCAAGTGTTTGTATTTTCGACGTTTGCCGTTAATTGCGTTTAATTGCTTTTTATTGCTTTTGATTAACATTTTTCCCGATTCAAAAACCGGAACCGTGAACCGGAAGGGATTTTTTATCCGCTTTTACCGATTCGTTTCCGGAGGGGGAGGAAAAAACAGGGGTGTTTCTGATGGTTATTCGTATTTTTCCGAAGGAGCGTATTTCGACCGAAAAGCCCGAAAAAGCGGAACCCCGGTGGAACCCTGACAAAAAGAACGCTTGCTTCTGAAAAATTTTAACCCCTGAAAATCGGATATTTTCAGGGGTTTAAATGGTGGGCGCGACAAGGATCGAACTTGTGACCCCTACGATGTCAACGTAGTGCTCTCCCGCTGAGCTACGCGCCCGTTGTTGTTGCTTATCGCAACAAGATGATTTATGCTTTTATAGATTTCTTTTGATGAATGCAACAAAAAAATACACGACAGGTGAAAAAAAAATTGACGACGCTGAAAAACTATCCGCCGTTTTTGTTGGAAAAGTCCGGAAAACCGTCCGTTCCCGTCGTTTTGGCGTCGCCGCACAGCGGCACGTTTTATCCCGAACGGCTGTTCCATTTGACGGATTTGAAGCTGGCCGATTTCCAACAATATGAAGACGCCGCCGTCGATCGGCTGTTTTCGTTTGCGCCGGCCATGGGAATCCCGCTGTTATCCGCGGTTTACGGGCGGGCGTGGGTCGATTTGAACCGCCACCCGTTGGAATTGGATCCGACCATGTTTTCCGATTCGATCCCCAGCCAGTCGCAAACCGATTCGCCGCGCGTCAAAAACGGATTCGGCGTCATCGCGCGCCAGCTGAACGCGAACAAGCTGATTTACCGTAAAAAGCTGTCGTTCGCGATTGAACAGGAACGTTTGACCGACGTTCACCTGCCCTATCACGCGGCGTTGGAAAGCCTGATTAAAAAGAATCTGGCCGTTTTCGGCAAATCGCTGCTGATTGACCTGCATTCCATGCCTTTGCTGCCGCCGGAACGGCTGACGAACGGCAAGATGCCGGATTTCGTGTTGGGAACTGGGGACGGCGCCGCCTGCGCCCCGCAAATCGCGATCGCCGCCGCCGAATTGCTGCGGGACGCCGGATTTTCCGTCACGATCAACCTGCCCTACAGCGGAGCGTACACGACGTTGCACTACGGCCGCCCCGCCCTGCACAGCCACGCGCTGCAAATCGAAACGGGGCGGCATTTATATTGGGATTGCAAACATTACCTGCCTTCGGAAAATTTTAACACGTTGTGGCGTAAACTGTCCCTGTTCATGGAACGATTTTTACGGGTTCTGCCGACCCTGCCGCTGTAGGAAAACGATGAAACGCCTCTTTTTGTTCGCTTTAAGCCTGTGCGCCGCGCCGTTTTGCGCCGCGGCCGACGATTCGCTACTGTGTTTGAAAGAGGCCGTGCGGCTGGAAAAGCGTGAAGGCATCCAAACCAACCTGCTGGGGGCGATCGCTTTGGTCGAAAGCGGCCGGTATTCCAAAGCTTACCCGACCGGCGTTTCGTGGCCGTGGACGGTGACGGCGGAGGGAAACGGAAAGTTCTATCCATCGAAACAAGAAGCTTTGGACGCCGTCCGCGCCTTGCGGGAAAAGGGCGTGGACAACGTGGATGTCGGGTGTATGCAAATCAACCTGAAATACCACCCAGACGCGTTCAAAAGCCTTGAAGACGCTTTGGATCCCGCGAAGAACGTCGCCTACGCCGCCGAATTTTTAAAGCGCAACTACCGCGAAACGAAATCGTGGGGCGAAGCGGCCACCCGATATCATTCCAAAACCGCGCACAAGGCTTTCCGGTACGAAGACAAGCTGCTGGAAACGTGGAACCGCCTGACAAAATACGGCAATCCGGCCGCACCGGATCAAAAGGCTGAAACGCGCGACGTGTCCAAAAAAACGGTCGCCCGCCTGAATAAAAAAGTGGAACGGATTAAAAAGAAAGCGCGCAAGAAAAACGTTGAAACGATCAAACCAGGATCGCCGGAAAGCCGCGAAATGGCCGCGCAGTGGCGCAAAGCGAAGCTGGAAGCGTATATGGCCGCCAAAAAAGCCGCCGCGTCCGACGAACCCGTGTTTGAAGACGCCCCCGCCAAGGCCGCCGTCCGGAAAAATTGACGGATTTTAGACAAAATTTCCTTGTCAAACCCGTCCGCCCCTCTTATACTTTCTTTCATCCGATATCATAACGGGACGAAGGAATGTCTGGTAATCAAAACGTCAAGTCGGGATTGTTCTGGACGCCGCGCGGCGGAAACAACGCGACGGACATCTGGGCCAGCTGCCACACTTTTTCATCGGTCTGCGAAAACGCGGAAACGGGCGAAACCGAACGCGCGACCGTCATCGTTGACATGGGGCAGCACGAAGTCCCGCGCGATTTCGCGGCCGGACGGTTTGACAAGGTTGTCCCCGCTTTGGACGACTGCCTGAACGTTCCGGGGCAAAACGCGCCCGAAACGCCCGCCGCCGCGATTTTCCTGACCCACTGTCATTCCGACCATATCGCCGGTGTTTACGAATACTTGCACATGGGGGCGAAGTTGCCCGCCGTCTATGGATCGCAGCACACTTTGAACGTTTTGAAAAAAGGCTTGATCGACAACGGATTTTCCCCGTCGCAATGGCCGGAAATGAAAATGCTGCACGCGGGCGACACCGTCAAAATCGGCAACATGACCGTCGAAGCGTTCCCCGCGTCACATTCCGTCCCCGGATGTTTCAGCTTTAAAATATCGGATCCGAACGGGGCGATTTTCCATTCCGGCGACACCAAAGCCGACGAAACGTCGTTTTTGGGGCGCGGCGTCGATTTGAACGCCTGCAAAAAAATCGGCAAAAACGGCGGCGTCGATTTGATGACCTTTGACGCGACGGCCACCCATTTAAAGGGACACGCCACATACGAATCCGAAGTATTCGACACTTACAAACTGCTGTTTCAAAAGCACAAAGACAAACAGATTGTCGCCGTTTTGCCCGCGGCGCACATGGAACGGATGGCGTCCGTGGTTTCCGCGGCCGCGGCGGCCGGAAAAAACGTGATCATCAACGGCGGCGCGTTCATGGAAAGCAACGTCATGGCTTTGCCGCTGTCGGGATACGATTTGCGCCGCAAATGTCCAAATATTCAAATCGCGGGCGCGAACGGCGGGTTGGATCCGAAAACAAGCATCACGATCACAACGGGCATTTACATGGAATCCGCCTCGCCGTTCATCCGCCGTCTGACGGGGGGAAAGTCTGATTTTCCGCTGGAAAAAGACGCCGTTGTCATCACCCCGACCAGCGGCGACAAAAACGAAAAGCTGCAGTTCTTTTTGAAAAAAGAGCAATTTTCAGACCTGACCGTCGTCACGGGCGACCAATATCCGCGCCTGTACGGGTCGGGGCACGCGCAGGCGGACGATTTCGTCAAAATCGCCAACAACATCGCCCCCCGAACGGTCGCACCGGTGCATTGTTCCCGCGAAAAGGCCGATGTTTTAAATGCTTTGGCGATGCGCTACGGTTTTCAAACCCTGCCCGATTATCCGCACAACGGATCGACCGTCGCCGTTGACCGTCAGGGATGCCGGATCGTTTCGGAAAAAAGCCCGAACTGGTTCGGATTGACGCACGGCCGGAACGCCGACGGTTCGACCGCGACGACTTTTGTCAAAACGACCGACAACGGCTACAGCTGTCCGGCCGGCAAAGACTTTTTGATGATGCGGCAACAGCAGGCTTCGCAAAAAATCGCCGATTGGCGGCGCAAGCACGCCCGCCCCGTTTCCCTGATCGACAGGAGGAAGCATGAGCGCTGATTGGAACGATGTTTGCTTTTGGGCGGCCGCGTTGGCCGAACGGCATCCGCGAACCGATTTGCTTTCCTTGTCCGACGACGAATTGCGGCGAATGATGACGGCCTTAGATCAGGCGGAAAACCTGCCCGCCCCACCCGACGACAGTGTTTATTTATGGGCTGTCAAATCCGCTTGGGCGGAGATTCGCGACGGCGACGCAACCGGCGACGGCGTTTCCGACGCGAACATTTGATCTGTTTTCTGTTTACTTTTAACCGCATTGTGTCATTCTTTTTTTAAAACGAATGAAAGGAACGAATATGTCCGAATTTTTAGGTTTAATTGCCGATATCGGCGGCACAAACGCCCGTTTCGCCTTGTGTTCCGCCAACGGTGAAATTTCCGCCCCGATGACGTTGCACGGCGGCGATTACGATTCGCCCGCCGCCGCCGCCAAAGAATATTTGAAACGCGCCGGATCGCCGGCCAACGTTTCGGCCGGCGCGTTCGCCGTCGCCTGCCCCGTTTTGGACGACACGGTTTCCTTGACGAATTGCAACTGGAGCTTTTCGATTTCCGCTTTGAAAAAAGAACTGGGGTTCGATTCTTTGACCGTCGTCAACGACTTTGTCGCGCAGGCGTTGGCCGTGCCTTTGCTGACGGACGGCCAGAAAGTTAAAATCGGCACGGGAAATCCGACCGCGGGCTTTCCGATCGTTGTCGTCGGCCCCGGAACGGGACTGGGCGTGTCGATTCTCGTCCCCGAATCGGACGGATCATGGAAAGCGTTGGCCAGCGAAGGCGGCCACGCGACGATGCCCGCCCCCTATCCCGAAGAGGAACGCGTCATCGCCGCCCTGCGTCAGGAATACGGCCACGTTTCCGCCGAACGCGTCGTGTCCGGCATGGGATTAACGAATTTGTACAGAACGTTGCTGACTTTGCGCGGCGAACAGCCCGTTTCCCTGCCGCCGGAGGAAATTTCCGGCAAAGCGATCGGCGGCGATCCGCTGTGCCGCGAATCCGTTCAAATGATGTTCGGACTGCTGGGCACGCTGGCGGGGAATCTGGCGTTGACCGCCGGCGCGTTGGGCGGCGTTTACATCGCGGGCGGCATCATCCCGCGCGACGGTTTGCTGGATATGTTCAAAGAATCGTCTTTCCGCGTCAGATTTGAGGCCAAAGGACGCTTCACCTCTTACCTGTCGCGCATTCCGACATACGTCATGGTGTCCGAATACCCTGCATTTCTGGGGCTTTCGGGCATAATTCAAAAAAATGCGAAAAAGTGAAAAAAAACACTTGCAATGACCGACGGATATCTATATAAACATCCTTGTTGCGGGGGCGTAGCTCAGTTTGGTTAGAGCGTCGGCCTGTCACGCCGAAGGTCGCGGGTTCGAGCCCCGTCGCTCCCGCCATTAAAAAAGACACCCGAAAGGGTGTTTTTTTTATGCGTGGGACAAAGGGGCGAGAACCCTTTTAAAAAATCTTTTTTCCGTTTTACCTCCCTCCTTGATTTTTCAACCGATTTCATATGTAATATGAACCATATTCCATTTTGAACAAAGGACGCGCCGCCATGGGAAAGAAAAAAGAAGAAAAATTCGCCGCCGAACAGGATGAATTCGACGAATTGGAAACGGAAAACGATCCGGCCGATCTGTTTTCGCCGGACAGCCAAGAGGAATTGTCCGCCGTCATCGCCGCGTTGCAGCATTTTTGCAACGACAACATTCTGGCGTTGAAACCGCTGTTGGACGAAGTTGAAGACAACGAAGCCGTTCGGGACAGAATCATCAATTTCATCACGATTTCCCAAATTCTGGACAGCGTTGAAAAACTGGCTTCGCTGGATCTGTCCGAATTCGCCGCGATGCGAAAAAAAACAGGCAAAAAGAAAAAATCGAAATAATCCTTTTTCCTCGCTTGAAACGGCGGCGGAAACATCTTTCCCCGCCGTTTTTTCATCGTTTTGAAAAAATGTTTGACAAATCAATCTTTCGGATTTATGTTTTTAAAAAAGTTTGAAAGGACAAACAATTATGGCTGAAAGATTTTCCTCGGTTCAAGAAGCGACCGCCTATATGGAAAAAGCCTACGACCGTGGCGGCAGATATATGGTGGACGGACGCCCGCGCTATACCGCTCACGCCGTCCGGATGGAGGATGAAACCGGTTTAAAGGGCATTGCCGGCCGGTACAAATTCGTTGACGGGAAAGAGGCCGCTTTCGCGGAATACGATTACCGCAAACGCTTTTTAAAATATTCGATCGCCTCCAGCTTTATGGCGTCGCAGGATCCCGTGACACGGCAGGCCGGCGAAACGCTGAAAGGCGAAATCCCCGCCGCGTTGAAAGAAATCAACACCGAAATCGGCAAACTGACGAAGCTGAATCCGGAATTGAAGGATTTGAACCACAACCCGAACAACCTGATCGAAAGCTATCGCACTTTGATCGGCATCACGTCGCAATACAACGTTGACGACATCAACGCCTATCTGCACAACGTCCGCACGGGTCAGAAAAACTTCGCCGTTCTGGACAGAGCCGAAAAAATCCACAAAGCGACCGGCATCCGTTTCGGATGGCAACCGTCCGCCAAAACGATGGACAAGATTGAACATCAGCTGGCCGCCCGCCAAATCGCTTTGCAAAAAGCCGCGGCCGATAAAGCGCGCTGAAATTTTTTAACTTCCTCCAAGAAGTATGACATGGAAAGACCGGCAAAATGTCGGCCTTTTCATTTTTGTTTTGAACGCAACGCACCCGCGGAACACCCGCCCCAAAAGGCCGCGGCAAAATACAACTGCACGTTATTCATATAAAAAAGGCCGCTGGGGTTGCCAGAAAGGATAAACCTTTTGACATCCCCAACGACCTCATATCAGGATTTTTTTATCATCGGAAACGTTAGATGATAAACGAAATTTTCAAAAGCTTGCGCCCAGGACGCTCCCTCTCTCAATTTCTGTACTCACTATACAAACAACCTTTCGGATACACAATACTTTTTTTTTCCATTTTTCAAAAAATTTATAAAAACAAGGAAAAACCAACCCTTTTGGCCATAAAGACAAGGGATATGAGCGCAATTTTCCCGCCCCGCTTGCGTTTTTCCTCTCCCTTTTCACAGAAAAGACGCAAAAAATCCGATTCGTTTTCAGTCTTTGACTACAACGAATCGAGGAATCGTCAAAAAAACTACCCGACAAACGAATCTGAACAATATAAAACTAAAAAAGTTTTTCAATAACGATATCCAACATGGCGACCGGAATGTCCCGCCTGTCGGACTGAAAAGCACCGTCCGTTTCCGACGTTTTCCCCCTCCCCCTGCTAAAACTTCTGAATGTTTTTCGTCTAATCATAGCTCAGCAGTTTCAATTCCAGCTTTTCCTTGACCTGTTTCCAATCGGGCATTTTGGTTGACAGCAGGTTATAAAATCCGTCCGAATGATTCGGAAAATACGCGTGGCACAACTCGTGAAAAATCACATAATCGATTGATTTTTTGTTGGCTTTTATCAGATCGGGATTCAAAATTATTTCGTGCTTTTTCAAATAACTTCCCCAGCGTTTCTTTAATTTTCTGATTTTAAGAACCGGCAGCGGCAAATCGGGAAAAGACTTTAAACATTCGCGCAACCTTTCGGCGAAAACGTCTTCGGCGCGCCGTAAAAGCCATTTTTGAAAATCGGCGTTGATTTCCGCCGTTTTTTGCGGTGCGGAGGAGAGAATGTAAATCCTATTTTTCAGCACCCGCACGGCGTTTTTCCAAGCCGCCTTTTCGATGATGATTTGATACTGCCGCCCCAAATACAGCACCGAGCCGCCCGAAACGATTTCAGCCTGTTCGGGGCGGTTGAATTGCCGAAAATAAGCCTGTTGTTTTTCAATCCATTTCGTTTTTCGCACGATGAAAGCGTCGATTTCCGCATCGTTCGCCTGCACAGGGGCTTTGATTGTCACCGCGCCGTCGGGAGTAACCTCGGCGGCAAAGGATTTGCGCGGTTCTTTGACGATGTTCATCAAAACGAATCCTTGTTTTCAACCGCCAGATTCCAAGCCGTCAAAGCGATTTGCTCTATCGCGTCGGCGGGAAGCTTTTCGTCAATCTCGTCGAACAAAAAGTCCTCGATGTCGTTGATGACGGCGCGGCGGACTTCCTGCTTGACTGAAAAATCGACGACTTTGCGGCGTTTAATCAAATCGACGATATGGCGGACGATGTCCGTGTAATCGTCCGACGACGCAAAGAAACCGCGCAAGTTGCGGTAAAACGGGTGCGCGGTTTTGTCGGCGCGCAAATCGTCGGGAATGTCGGAATCGACGTAATCGGCGACGGCGGACTGATACGATTTCGCCTGTTCCAGCAAAGCCGCCAAGTCTTCTTTCTTCGCGGTTTTCAAATCGACCAGCAGCCGTTCGATCAAATCGCTGAATTTGCCGTAGAAAGCCTTGTCCTGATCGTATTTTTCATAAATGATTTTTTTTGTCTGCGCCAAAATCGCGTCGGCTTTGGATTTGTCGGACAGACCGTTTCTTTCGTCTTCGATGTATTGATCGAATTCGCGCATGTCGGACAAATTGATTTCTTTGGACAGGATTTCGGCTTCACGGGCGGTGACGTACTTATCCAACAGTTTGGCGATTTGATCTTTGTACTTAGAAAAATCGACCGCTTCCGCACAGGCGAGCATCGTCGTTTTCTTGATTTCGATAAAGCGTTTCAGTTCCCCTTGCCACCCGCGCAAAGTATCCAAATCCACTTTGTCGTAAAAATCGTGCAAAGCGCGGCAAAGCGAGAATTGCCGGATGCAGGCGTTAACGTCTTCTTTGAATTTTTCGCGCGCCTTTTCGTCGGATTTCAATTTATCGACATAGGCGTTCACGTCGTTTTTGTCCGCAATGCCGGCGAACGGTTCGCGCAAGCCGTCAAAACATTCTTGCAACCGCTTGATTTGACTGTCCGTGTCCATCAAAGCGTTTTCGATGTCGGCGGGATCGAAATTGGAAAACAGCTCCAACGCGCTTTTCAGATTTTTGGCGTTTTTGGAATAATCGACGATCAGTCCCGCCGTTTTGCGCGGCTTTCCCGCGTCGCCGTCAAACACGCGGTTGACGCGCGCGATGGCTTGCAGCAGATTGTGGTCTTTCAACTGTTTTGCCAGATATAAAACCGTGTCGCGCGGCGCGTCGAAACCCGTCAAAAGCTTGTCCACGACAATCAGCAGTTCGCATCCGTCGGGATTTTTCTTGTAATCGCGGACAATCTGCTTTTCCCGCGATTCCAAAGATCCGTACAGCCGCTTTTGCTCCGCCAGATAATTGGCGACAATCTGCTTGTGATCGGGCTTCAAATCGTCCGCGCCGTCTTCCGCCTGCGTTTCGGAAATGACGACTTCGGAACGGATGTCGCCCAAAAAATCAAGTGCTTGCTTGAACATGACGGCGGCGTATTTGCTGGGGGCGACCAACTGCCCTTTCAACCCCGTGTTTTTGAAGTTTTCGACAAAGTGGTCGTGAACGTCCAGCGCGATCATTTCGATGCGTTGCGATGTTTCTTCCAATACGGACGCGGACACGCATTTCCGGTTGAAATCCGCCCGTTCCTTTTCCGACATTTTGGCAAAGACGCGGTCATAGAACTTGTCCGCCAGCGGGTCGATTTTCTGATCGACGAAACGCCCCTGATAAATCAAAGGCAGAACCGCGCCGTCCTTTTCGGCTTCGGAAATCGTGTAATCGTCGATCAATCCGCCGAATTTCGCGATGGATTCCGCTTTGGTCAAAACGCCGTTTTTCGTTTTGGTTTCTTTCATCAGCGGCGTTCCGGTGAACGCGATTTGACACGCGCGGGGCAGGATTTTGTTCATCATCGCGTTGGCTTCCCCGCCTTGGGTGCGGTGGGCTTCGTCGATTAAAACGAACAGGTTCGCATCGTCGTCTGAAAAATCCGTGTTCACATCGAATTTGTGAACCAAAGTCGTTATCACGTCCGTTGTTTTGGATTTGATTTTTTCGATTAAATCTTTGCAGGATGTCGCTTGCACCACGCCTTTTTTAATGTTGCAGGCGGCGAACGTGTCGCGGATTTGAATGTCCAAATCGCGGCGGTCGGTGACGACGATAACGCGCGGGTTTTTGACTTGCTCGATCAGGTTTTTGACCAGCATGACCATCGTCAGCGATTTGCCCGACCCTTGCGTGTGCCAAATCAGCCCGCCGCGGCGTTTGCCGTTTTCGTCCGTTTCGTGAACGCGGGCAAGCGTCTTTTTAATCGCGAAATATTGCTGGTAGCGCGTGATTTTTTTAACGCCGTTGTCATAAACGATAAAGTTCCTGACCAAATCAAGCAGCCGTTCGGGGCGTAGCAGGCTGTAAATGCCTTTGTCCTGTTCGGTGATTGCGCGGGGCGTTTGCGCGAAACGGGCGCGGAGCAGATCTTCGCCGATTTGAGCGACGGTTTCGGATTGAATCGGCGTGTTGACGCTTCGGGAAACGGCGGCGTCGAAATCGCCGCCCGCATCGCGCTCTTTCCAAACGGAATAGAACTCGAACGGAGTCAGCATCGTGCCGTATTTGACGGATTGCGCGTTCGCCGCGACCAAAATTTGCGGGAACAGGAAAAAACGCGGCGTCTGCCCGCCCTGCTGATTGCGGATCATTTGATGAACGGCGGCATCGACGGTGACGGACGATTTTTTGTTTTCAATGACGGCGAAAGGAATGCCGTTGACGAATAAAACAATGTCCGGGCGGCGGTTCGCGTCTTCGGAAATTTCAAATTCCGCGGCGACATGAAAAACGTTGTTCGCCGGATTTTCCCAGTCGATGAAACGCATTTGCGGCGACGTTTTCCGACCGTCGATAAATTCGACGACGGCGCGACCGCACAACAGGTTGGCGTAGATGTTTTCCGACGCCTTGATAACGCCGTCATCCAATTTCACGCGTTCCAAATCCGCAATCGCTTCGACCAAACTTTGATCGGAAACGCGCGCGTCGTTGATGCGGCGCAAAGCGTCAAAAGCGATGTCGCGCAAAATATATTGGCCGTTGCCCTCCCGATGCTTGGCGATTTCGCGGCGCGGAATGTAATCGTACCCCAAATTCACCAGCTGCAAAATCGCGGGAATCTGCGACACGGACGCTTCGTCAAAATCGGGAAGAGTGAAATAAGTCATTGTTAATAGCTTTCATTAGAAGAAACGGGAAAACGCTCATTTAAGGCTTTTTTTACTTTTCCAATAAAACCGTCATTAGAAATTTTTCCATACTCAATTTTGTTCCAATTTCGTTTAATGTGTCCATTTTTTATGATCCGTAAAATTTTTGCAAGTAGATTGTTTCGTTCATCTTCTGAAAGAAAATTTTTAATAATATTTTCTATTAAATTATTGTCGTGTATTTTTAGACGTATCTGCTCATTTTCGTCATAAAAGCACTCTTCAATGACGCCTTGAATCATAGGAATCGGATAATTTTTATTTTTACTCATATCACATAGCAATAAAAATGCATCAGAAGAATCTCCATCGTAGGCTTGGAGTATGTTTCTGCCAAGTTCGATATACTGAGAAACGTCTAATTGAGTGCTATCAACTAAAAAAGGATAATGTTTAATATATCTGCAAGCGGGATTTTGGATATACCAATTATAACTTTTGAGCGCATCTATAATTTTTTGATACATTGATTTTATGGACAAATTTAAATTTTTTAATTCTGACCAATCTAACAGGTGTATTGTGTTTAAGTATTCATTTGTTTGTTCTTTTGTCATGGAAAAATGCGTGAATATATTATCTAAATACGACATCAGATAATGATCGTTCTTACAATCTTCTTGTAATCTATTTATAATTATAGATTGATGCTTATTGGCTAACTGCTTAAAAATGTCAGTATCTGTAAATATTTTTAAAGATATTTTTCTGCACTTATATAATACATTTGCAAACTCTTCGTTTGTCCATATATTTTTAGCGTTAATTTGCTTTATAATATTTTTGATAAAACAAATTCCACGTCTAAATATAATGTCGCAATCTTGATCTTTTGTTTCGTTTTCAAGAAATGTCATATATTTTTCGCAAAGAAAATTATATTTAGAACTATCAATGAGTGGGGTGATTTCAGATACATAATTTTTTACATCTTCTTCGGAATCATTTAAAAAACTTTTTTCTTTTGTTAACCGTCCTAGTATAAAAGAAATACCGCCTTCTTTTAACAAAACAGGATGAGAAAGTACTATATCAAAAACACTTTTTATAATATGCAGGCAATCTGTTTCATTTGGAGCGCATTCGTATGGATGAGAATAAACGCTTCTCATTTTAAAAAAGTATAATAATTTTTGTTTTTCTACATCTGAAATCAAATTTAACTTAAATGCGTTTTCAATAATTTCATTGTCAACGGAACTATGTTTTTCTTCGAGTCCTTTTATTTTTTTTGATACAGCTCCCGCGTTTTCATCTCGCTTTCCTAACTCATAGAATCTTCTTTTTAAAGATTCGGCACATGATAACCAAGCCATAATGTAAGAGGCTCTATAAAATTTTTGTTCGCATAATTGTATCGAATCCGAAATTAATGTTCTGTCTTCAGTATTGTTTATTTTGTTAATATCTATAATCATCTTACACCACCTTTACGCGAATTTTTCCGGTTAAAAGTTGTTGCATCAATCCTTTTTTCTGGGATTGGATCAAATCGAGTTTTCGGGTCA
>ERZ808246.44-NODE-44-length-106668-cov-8.492163_pt1 | contig 106668 bp, 92 predicted proteins | sample MGYA00521083_ERZ808246 | MGnify/ENA primary metagenome ERZ808246 (study PRJEB31516, sample SAMN03275577) | gut metagenome | biome: mammalia-associated habitat; material: feces | host: Papio cynocephalus | place: Kenya | collected 2012-07-07 ... | reverse complement strand
TGGCTCAGCTTCATTAAAGAGCTGAACTAGGCAAAGGAAAGCCCCCGAAACGACTAGCACTCGTCCGAGGGCTTTTTTTATAATGGTTAAGCAAAATTATGTTGTCACTTTCCGCCTTTTTTTGCAAGCGTTTTTTCATCGGTCATCGCCGCGGTCACGTCGGCGCGCAGCGTTTCCGCCGTTACGTTCTGGCGCGTTTTATAGCGCAATACCTTAATTCCCGCCTGTCCCAAAAAGTCGTCGCGGTCGGCGTCCTTGCTTTTCTGCTTGCCGGTGTCGTGCGTCCCGCCGTCCAGTTCGACGACGCAGCACTTTTTCAATTCCTTGTCGAACACGGCAAAATCGACGTGCGCCGACAGGATTTTACCCTTTGACGGATAATCCCACCGGTTTGATCAGTTCGATCAGGGACACTTGCGGAAAAACGAAAAAACCCCGACAATGAAGCGGGGCTTTTTCTTTATTTTTTCTGCGGGCGGCGGGAAATCAGCCCTTGACCAGACCGTGTTTTTTCTTGCCGACGGACAGTTTGATTTGACCGTCTTTCAAATCGGCGGCGGTCAGAACGATATTTTCGCCCGCCGCGGCCGCGTCGTTGATTTTCACGCCGTTTTGCGCGATCAGGCGTTTCGCCTCGCCTTTGCTGGCGGTCAGCTTCAACTGCACCAACGCTTCGGTCAGCGGCAGGTTTTCGGCAAAGGCGATCACGGGCAGATCGCCGCCCGCCGCGCCTTCTTCAAACGTTTTGCGCGCGGTTTCCGCGGCGGCCGCGGCGGCCTGTTCCCCGCGGCAAAGTTTGGTGGCCTCGAACGCCAGAATTTTTTTCGCTTCGTTGATTTCCTTGTCTTTCAGTGCTTCCAAACGGCGCACCTCGTCCATCGGCAGGTCGGTGTAAATGCGCAGGCATTTGCCGACTTCGGCGTCGCCGATGTTGCGGAAATACTGGTAGTAATCGTAGGACGACAGCTTTTCTTCGTTGATCCAAACGGCGTTGCCTTCGGACTTGCCCATTTTCTTGCCCGACGAATCCGTCAAAATCGGGCTGGTGAATCCGAACAGCTCGACATCGTACTTGCGCCGCCCCAGCTCCGTTCCCGACGTGATGTTGCCCCACTGATCCGACCCCGCGATTTGCGCGCGGCAACCGTATTTTTCATACAGCTGGCAGAAATCGTACCCCTGCAGCAGCTGGTAGTTGAATTCCAGAAACGTCATCTGCTGTTCGCGTTCCAAACGGGTTTTGACGCTTTCCATCGTCAACATGCGGTTGACGGAATAATACGTCCCGACATCGCGCAAAAAGTCCAGATAGTTGACATCCTTGAACCAATCGTAGTTGTCGGCGACGATCGCGCCGTTTTCCGTGTCGTCGAAACGGATGAATTTGGCGTAAGACGATTTCAGCCCCGCGATGTTATGCGCGATGGTTTCGGGCGTCATGAACGGACGCAGCTTGTCCTTGCCCGACGGGTCGCCGATGCGCGATGTCGCGCCGCCGACCAGCATGATCGGCCGGTTGCCCAGTTTTTGGAACCACCGCATCATCATCACGGGCACCAGATGCCCGACGTGCAGGCTGTCGGCGGTCGGGTCGGAACCCAGATAGCCGACGGCGGGTTTTCCCGTTTTTTCGCATTCGTACAGATAAGCGTCGAATCCCTCTTCGTTGGTGCACTGGTTGTAAAAACCGCGTTCGGTCAGGATACGCAAAAATTCGGATTTGAACTGAGTCATCAATAAACGTCCCGTTTGGATTTTATTAAACTATTTTGCCTATATTTAACAGCAAACACCCACGAACTCAACAGCTAAAGAAGGGAAAGCATGGAAGTCATCAAGCCCTTGACGGCTCTCGGATTGATGAGCGGCACGTCGATGGACGGCGTTGACGCGGCGTTACTGGTCACGGACGGCGTTGACATTTTTGAATACGGCAAAGCGTTGAACCGCCCCTATGACATGGATATGCGCGTCGGCCTGCGTTCCGTGACGGGGCGCGACGCGTGCAAGGACGCCGACCGTCTGCGGGACGTTGAGCGCAAAATGACCCTGTTCCACGCTCAGGTCGTTTCCGAATTGCTGGATTCGGCCGGTTTGCGGGCGCAAGACATCGACGTTGTCGGCTTCCACGGTCACACCGTGTTTCACGACCCCGCGGAACACTTGTCCGTCCAAATCGGCGACGGCGATCTGCTGGCCGCGCAGACGGGCATCCCCGTCGTCAACCGGTTTCGCAATTCCGACATGGCGAACGGCGGACAGGGCGGCCCGATGATGGCGTCGTACCACGCGGCGCTGGCTCGTGATCTGGAAAAGCCGGTCGTCGTTTTGAACATCGGCGGCGTCGCAAAGATGACGTGGATCGGTGAAAACGGCGAACTGGTCGCGTTTGACACGGGGCCCGGGAACGCGCTGATCGACGATTGGATGATGAAAAAGCACGGCACGAACATGGATTTCGACGGCAATATGGCCGCCGCCGGAACGGTCAACGAAAAAATCGTCGCCGTGATGATGAAAGATCCCTACTTTGCCAAAAAGCCGCCGAAAGCGTTGGATCGCGACGAATTTTCCAAAAAAGTCATGGACAATCTGGAAAGCGAAAGCGTCGCGGACGGCGCGGCGACCCTGACCGCTTTTTCGGCGCAGGCGGCGGCGCGGGCGGCGGCGGATTTCCTGCCCAAACCGGCCAAGCGGTGGATCGTTTGCGGCGGCGGCGCGCACAACCCGACGCTGATCCGGATGCTGCGCCAACGGACGGGCGCGGAGATTTCGCCGGCGCGCGAAGTCGGTTGGAACGGCGATTTTCTGGAAGCGCAGGGCTACGCCTTTCTGGCGGTGCGGTCGCTGTTCGGGTTGCCGATTTCGTTTCCGGCGACGACGGGCGTGCCGCATTCGATGTGCGGCGGAACGCTGCACGCCGTGCCGGAACCGGCGCGGGAACGCAAAGGCAGATAAAACCTTTATTTTCAAACGGTTGCGTTTTACGCCCCTTGACAACAAAACCCCTTGACCCCATAAGGAAAAGGGAATAAACCTCATTTGCTTTGGTAATTTATCCTTTGACGGTTGAAAGGACTGGTACGATGATTGACGAAGAAGATTACGGCAAAATCATAGAGGCGCACGCCCATATCGGGACGTGGTGCGCGGACAACGCCGATTTTACGGAAGAAACGCTGAACGATGTCATGGGCGAACCGTTCACCGTGTCGATCAACGGCGAAGAAGAGGAAAACGAGGTCGTCGCCATCATGGTTTCCAACATGAGCGGCATCGACTTGAAACCCGACGGCTCCCCTAAAATCACCGAAGACGAGGCCAACACCGAAATGTTGGACATCGCGCGCGAAAACCCGAAATTCAAACCGCTGATCGTCGGCCAGCCGGGGTACGGCGACGCCGCCAATCTGGCGCGCATGATCGAACGGCGCGGCGACGAGGTTTACGGCATCAAACTGCACCCGAACACGTTGGCGCTGGACGCGAACGATCCGCAGTACGAACCGTATATGGAAGTCGCGCAGGAATACGGCCTGCCCGTTTTGTTCCATTCGCAGGACAACTATTCCGACCCGCTGTACATTTTGGAAACGGCCTGCAAATATCCCGAAGTCCCCACCATCATGGCGCACATGGGCATGGGCGGCGACGACAATCATTGGTACACGTTCGGCATCATCCAAACGGCATTGTTGACGCAGACGGCGAATTTGTACGCCGACGTGTCGTGGATGTCGCCCGAAATGATCGTCGCCGCGTTGATGCGTTCGGACGAGGAAACGATTTACCACCTGATGTTCGGGACGGACATTCCGTTGGGACCCTACGCCGACCCCGCGACCTATCCCGCCCGCGTCAGCGAAGTCAAATCCGCGATCGCCGCGTCGTTTGACGAAGAGGACGCCCGCGAATTGATTCACCGGTTGTTTTACCAAAACGCTTACGACCTGTTTTTGGCCGGACGCGAGGATTGATCCGTTGAAAAAATCCCTTAATTCATTTTAAGGGATTTTTTTTATCCGCCGGCGCAAGTTTTTTACAAAACCGCCGTTTATCATATTAGAGCATTACGGAAAGGGACGAACGGTTTGACTGACGAAGAATTGATGTCCGCCATCGCGAAATCGAATGAAACGGCGTTCAAGGAATTGTTGGATCGTTATTCCAAACGGGTTTTCGCGTTCGCGTGGCGTTTGTGCCTCGACCCGCAGCAGGCGGAGGATTTGACGCAGGATGTCTTTTTCAAAGTCTGGCGCAACGCCGCGGAATGGAAACCGCAGGCAAAGTTGGAAACGTGGCTGTACCGCGTTTTGTACAACCGGTTCATCGACACGCGCCGGAAAGCGAAAGGGACGACCGAAGAGCTGTCCGACGACATCCGTTCCGGCGACGACACGCCCGAACAGGCTTTGATCAAAAAAAGCCGCGAACGGGCGGTTGCCGCGGCCGTCAACGCCCTGCCCGACCGGCAAAAGGAAGCGTTGATCCTGTGCTATTATCAGGGGCTGACGGCCAAAGAGGCGGCCGAAGTCCTGTCCGTAACGCAAGGGGCTTTGGAATCTCTGCTGTTCCGCGCCCGCCAGACGTTGAAAGAACAGTTGGACGTATAGGAGGCTGACATGACATTCGATCGTTTTAAAAACATCCTCCGGCGTTCCGGCGCGACCGATCCGTCCGCCAAAAACGACGGCGACGCGAAACTGAACGCCATGCTGGATCTGTGGCGCGTTCCCGATTGCGGCGAACTGGCCGCCCGCATATACGCGGCGGTGACGGCCGACGAACGGCTGCGCCGGCAGGTCTTTGTGTTCTGGCGGTATTCGGCCGTGTTTTCGGCCGCGTTCATGATCGGCGGATTTTGTTTCGGACTGTACAGTTCGCATCTGGATTGCCTGAACACCCAAAGCTATTTCAACACGATTTTCGATATCGGATACTGACACCCCGCAACAGGAGTAAAAGACATGAACAAGAAATTTCTGATCCTTCTGGGCGTATCTTTGGCGCTCAACTTTGTTTTCATCGGGTACGAAGCCGGCCGGCTGGTTTCCCGCCCCGCGTTCCCCGACATTCCGGCGCGCCGCCCGTCGTTCGTGCCGCGCGATGCCCACAACCGCCCCGATTTCAAAGGCAAACCGTTTTTGCGCGACGCGTTCAAACAGGCCGTAAAAGAACACGGCAAGGAAATGAAAGCCGCCCGCGCCGCAATGGAAAAGGTTTTGAAAACCGAACCGTTTGACGCGGAAAAATTCAAAGCCGCCATGGCCGAAACCAACGCCGCCCGCGCCGCGATCGACGCCGCCGTTCAGGAAAATATGCTGAAAATGCTGTCCGAAATGACGCCGCAGGAACGCGCCCGCTTTGCCGACGATTTCGCCCGCGCCGGAAAAGGAATGCCGGAACGTCCGCGCAAACCGTTCCGTCACCACCCGCCGCACGGCGGCGAACCTTTGCCGCCGCCCCCGCCGCATCATCCGTAAATGCGGCGCGACGGCGTCAAGTCAGGCATACTTTTCCGTAAACGTTTCCCTCCTCCATATACATCGTTTCGGGAAAGTATGCCTCTTTTTTCGGTCATAAATCCCGATGCGATTCAAGCACAAAACGAAACAACTTTAACGTGTTTCGTTTTCAAAATTTGAATCATAGGATTAAAGTTTTCTTTTGTTCTTCATCCGTTCCCAGTTCCTTAAAAAAAACGCTCTCGACTCGTTGATTCGTTTACGGATTCAAAAACCCCTTTGTTTGCAAGGCTTCCGAGTCATTTTTGCGATTCCGGCGGCGCGCGCCTACAACTTTTTTTATATTCCGGATCATTTTTTGCTGGATTTGCCGATTCGCCCCTATATATAGTGAAAAAACAAAGCAAGTTACGTTAAGGATCCGTTATGGGAACAACCCCTTCAAAAAATAAAGTCATTCCTCTGGTGCTGGACGAATCTCTTTATCAACTGATTGAAACACAAGCACATTTAGCGGGCGAAACGCTGGAAAACTTTATTTTGGACAGACTGAACGATTCGATCGAAGCCTGGACGGATTATTGTTCGGCCGTTTCCATGCTGAACAACGAAGAACAGGAACATTTCCATTTGCGCGTTGTTGATCGCGTTGATTAAAAACGCCGCATTGTTCATAAAAAATCCCCGTAAAAACGGGGATTTTTTATTGCGGCTCAGCGTCCCGTATGCAACAGGTTCGACACCTGGGCGATCCATTCGGACACCCACACCGTGATATAGGGGATGTTCAGCGCGATGATGTGTTGCGTCAACTTGAACAACAGCGTCAAAACGATCGCCGTTCCGATCGTCAACCCCAACCCTTTGGCCAATCCGGACAGGAAATTCAACCAAAACAGCTTTTTCGGATTGTTGACCAGCTCGATATATTCCAACAAACGCGCGCGGCTGAATTCGTCGTACAGCCGTTTCACCGTTTCAAAAGATTCTTTGGAATAATCCCGATCCGGCTTTTTATCCTCGTCCATTTTCCGCGCCCTGAAAAAAATTTTTCAACAACGGAATCGTTTTATCATTTTTTCGCGCTTTCACCAAAACATTTAACGGAAAGCATGAAAAAAGCCCCCCTCCCCGAAACGGGGAGGAGGAGCGCACCTTAGGCAAAATGGTTCAGTTCGGCATACAGCAGCATCCGTCGGCGGATTTCGTCGTCCCCGGCGGGCAGTTGCCGGCGATTGTGTTCGTGTCCTCCGTCGTTTCGGCTTCGCACACACCGTTTTTCAGCTTGTACCCGCCGTTGCATTTTGTGCAGGAACCAGATGATGAATCGCATTGCGCGCAATTTGCGGGACAGGCGGCCTTTTTGACGCACCGGCCGTTTTGCAAAGTGTAGCCGCTGTTGCACACCGTACAGGTTGACGACGATGAACAAGAGGAACAGTTTGAAGGACAGGTGATGGTTTTACGATCACAGCTATAATATTCCGTTCTTCCTGTGTTGTCATGCTCATATAAAGTCGAGTGGTAGTATTTCTTCAATTCATATCCGGGTTCACAGGTATCGCATGAAGCGTGGGAGCTATATATCCACCACGTTTTGCCCCACTGCGTGCTGGTATCCCAAGCACGAAAGCCATGGCAAGTTAAACAACCAGAGGGACACGGATAGCACCTCTCATACGCTTTACACGCGTCCGATCCGTCGCATCCTGACGCTCCATCGCTTACGTAAAAATATTTTCCACTGCCGCATGACTGCGCCTGCGCTTGTGTCGCGAACAATAAAAACAGACCGAATATCAATAAAAATCTTTTCATAACTCCCTCCCTTTTCCCAGGTACAAAAATGACCGCCGAAAGCGGTCGGGGAGTTGAAAGATCATATCCTATGAAATGATATTCCGACCTTTAAAGCCTTGCGAATGACGGGGGCTTTTGGACATACGCCGAAATCTCCCCGACCTGATGCAAAGTCGGGGATATATTCCGTTTTCGCGTTTGCGCGAAACGGTGACGGCGCCTATCGCGCGCCGCATAGGATAAAGAGCCTTTCACAACTCCGCGCCCGCTAAGGCACTTTCCGCGCGGACAATTCCGCGCGAACACATTCAGGATACCCGAAAATCGGACAAAAGAAAAGCGGCAAAATCAATGCCGCTGTGCGCAAAGCCTTTCTTCCAAGGCGCGGATGTTTCTCGCCGACTGTTTGAAAAGCATGAATAAAAACGATTTTCAGGATGATTAAAGGATTACTCAACCGGTTTTCCATCGCCACCGGAAAAACACATGACGGGAACAAAAAAAAGCATCAGGATTACCACTTCGGCTGAAGCAACTGTGCCGGTTTGCATCACCTGTTCGCAGGCGATTTTCCTCTCCCCGCCATGGCGGGGAGAGGAAAATGGTCGGAGCGACTGGATTCGAACCAGCGGCCTTTTGATCCCAAATCAAATGCGCTACCAGACTGCGCTACGCTCCGTTCGTCAGTTCATATCTAACGGGTGGAAGAGTGTTTTTCAAGCTTAAAAAAAGCGTGTTCAACCAGATCGCCCGTTTTAACGCCCGTTTTGGCGCAAAAACCGGCCTTGACCTCCAAAACCGCGCGGACGCTGTCCTGCGACCGGATTTCGTCGTGGGAAAAGGGAACCGTGTTTTCGACGATCTCTTTGATTTCGCCGCGACGGTCAATGAAAATCATATCCAGCGGTTCCGGCGTGTTCGCCATCCACATTCCGATCCGCTGATCAACGGGAAACAGGAACAACATCCCCTGATCGTCCCGCAATCCCGTGCGGTACATCAACCCGCGTTCCCGTTTCGCGTTCGTGTCCGCGATTTCGACCGTCAACGCCGTCGCCGTCCCGTCCTTGCGCACTATTCGGGCGCCGTCCTTTTCAAAAACGACGGCGGCGGACGGTTGCGACGATTTTTCCGGCGAACACCCCGCCAACAAAGCCAGCCCTAAAATCAAAACAAAGCGTTTCACGGCAACCTCCCGAAAAAAAACGGGTCGCTTGAATGAAACGACCCGTCCGCGGTTTAATCATTTGGAAAAGGGCGAATACGTCTTTATATTGACGGATTGATCTTTTTCCTTGTCCTTTTTTTCTTCGGCCTTTTTCTCGCCGGCTTCGTCCTTTTTGTCGGCGGCGGCGTCAACCGCGCCGGCTTCGGCGGCCTTGCGCTGTTCCAGCATTTCGTTCAGCTTCAACATTTCGGCGGCCGTCGTGTCGATCGTCTTTTCATCCTGCGTCGCGGGCGAAACCATGCGCAGTTGCGTTTTGCCGTCAACCGTCGTCAAATCGACCGTCGATTTGTTCTGGTAATCCAAGAACGTCAGGGCGGAAGCGGACGGCTGCGCTTTCAACGCCACGGCCGAACCGACCGTTTCCGTCAAAGCCATAATCGCCGTGTCGCCCGACAGATCCAGCGTGGATGTCGAACCGTCCACCGTGACGGACGAATTGCCCGTGCTGATCATATCGAACGACGCTTCGCCCGAACCGGTCAAGCCCAGATAGATGTTGTTTTTCTTCGTATCGTCCGTAATGGCGATGGAACGGATGGAATCGGTCAGCCCCAAGCTGATCTTTCCGGCGTAAACGTCCGTCAGGGACAAGGTGGCGTTTTTGCGGTCAACGGCCATCGCGGCGATCGGGTATTTGTCTTTGTGCATCATGGCGAACGAAGTCGTGTCGTTGTCCGCCGTCCAAATGCCGCGGATGTTGCCGGCGGAATCTTTCAACATGAACACTTCGGCTTCGACGACAACGGGAATGCCGGCGTCGGCCTTGCTGATTTCCTCGTCCTTTTTCTGCTGGGCGAACGACGTGTTGACCGGCGCGCCCGCCAATCCGGTGTAAACGGCGAAACATGTCAGTCCCGTCACCAGATATTTCAAGGCACGGTATTTCTTTTCCAGCAGTTGAATGCGCAATTCCAAATTTTCCATCGCTCCGCTCCATCGGATAAAAGTTTTATTTTTTAAAGATTAAGGTCAAGTTCTTAATTATCTATGAACAACCGTTTTCCGCGGCGCATTATTTTTTCCGCGGAATCCACTTTTTCACGGCCACGGCTTTTCCCGTTTGCGACCGCAACACGCGCGTTTGCGACGCTTCGCCGGATTGGATGCGTTCGTCGCGGCCTTTCGCGCCGGCGTAATACGCGGCCAAGGCGGTCTGGTCGATTTCGGTCATGTTTCCGGCGGCGAACGCGTCGGCGTACGGGGCGTGCGTCGATATCAGCCGACCGAGGTAATCCGCCGAATACGCCCCGAACCGCGCCCAAACCGTCTGCAGGAACGATTGCGTTTTCCGATCCATTGAACGATAGGATAAAACCGGCCGGCCGGACGCATAAACCCGATAGGAGGACGGTTCGACGGGCCCCGTTTCCGTCGCCAGAAAAACGGCTGGAATGAAACGCTTTCCGTCCGTCAGCGCCGCGTAATACCCCTGACACAGGTACATCAGGCGTTGCATTTTCATCGGCTGCAAATATTCCCCGTCGTTCAACGCCGTGTCCAAAAACCATTCGGCCACATCAAAAACAGACTCCACGGACGGTATTTCCATTTGAAATTTCTCCGGATTTCAGATAAAAAGGGATAAATGCGCAAGTTTTATCAAAGCTTTAACGTTATCGGATAAAGAAATCGTTAAAGCTCGTCCAAGGGGGGACTGTTTTTCATGGAAAACAACGACAACACCAACAATCCGGCCGCAACGCCCGCACCCGCGCCGCGTCCCGCCGGCACCAAAGCGCCGCTGGTCAAACGGATCAAAATCCCGACCGTCCGCCCCGCCGGAACCCCGCCGCAAGCGGCCAAACCGGTTCAGCCCGCCCAACCCGCCGCCGCGCCCGCGGCGACTGCAGCGCCCGCCCCCGCACAGCCCGCCGCTACGACGGCACCCGCGCAACCCGCCGTTGCCGCAACAGCCGCACCCGCTCAGCCCGCGCCGGAACCGGAACTGCCCCCCGAAAACAAAAGCCAAGTGGCCGAACAGCCGATCGAGGCCGAGGAAATCGAAAAAAGCCCCGCGCGCAAAAGACGGCGCGGCTCTTCGTCGGCGACCGTCCCCTCCGCGGCGGACGAAACCAAAAAGAAAATGGAAGCGCAGCTGAAAAAAACGAAAATCAAAGCGCGTTCCTTTTTGGCGAACAAATGGAACAAGCTGGCGATTGTCATCGTTTTACTGGGCGTGATCTGCTACGGCGTGTATTCGTCCCTGCCGATGATCGCGGAAAAGAAGCTGCCCGAAATTTTCGCGGCGAACGGTATGCCTTTCAAATCGTTCCGGTTGAAACAAATCACGATTGACACGATGGAATTGACGAACGTTTCCGATTCGTCGGGGACGCTGTCCGTTTCCAACATGAAATTCAACTACTCGCTGTACAGCCTGTTTTCCAGCAACATCATACGGTCGATGGAATTGAACGGCGTCACGATCAACGGCGAAAAACGCAACGACGGGATTTCTCTGGGCGCGATCGGCGGATTGATCGCTTCACCCGTCAATGTCAAAAAAGGCAAGGAAATCACGATCAACGCACTGAAGGTGACGAACGGCCGTTTTGTCATGTCCAACGACGCGCCGCGTGAAAAAATCGTCAACGAATTCGGCGAAGAAGAGGAAGTTGACAACACGATCTACGTCAATTTCACCGCCGACGGCACGTTGGGCAAAACCGGCCTGACCATGCGCGTTTCGACCGATTACACGACGCCGCAGATGAATTTGAAAACGCAAACGTCGTTGAGCAAAACCGCGCTGGCGTCGCAAATCGTTACGGAAATCACCGAAGGCGATTTGATGAAAGACGGCGAAAAGACCGGTTCCGTTTCCGGCAATCTGGAAATCACCGTCAACGGCGGCGTTTTGACCAAGGGACAGGCCGATCTGACGCTGTCGTCGTCATCGCAAAAGCTGAAATTGAAAGCCGACGTGACCCCCAAGGACGACGCGTTCGACGTGGTGGCGGATCTGAATCGGTCGTTTGAAAACCCGCAGGACGCCGCCGGAAAGTTTGTCGGCGATTTGAATTTGAAAGCGTCGAATGTCAAAGTAAAAGGCACTTTCAAAAAATTCGACGGCGAACTGCCGCTGCAAATCGCGGCTTCGTCGCTGACCAACGGGAAAATGGCCGTCCGCGATTTGAAAACCGACGCCGATCTGTATTTTTCCTGCGCGGACGCGAATTGCACGGTGAAATTGAAAAAACCGATGAAAGCGGGCTTTTCCAGCTTGCAAGCAAACGCCTATTTCCGCCAGATCAAACTGTTCACGCCGTTGGAACTGACGGTCAATCCCGACGCGAACGATCCGTTTATGACTTCGGCGGGCGGGGAATTGCGCTTCACGTTGCCGCTGTCCGCTTTTTCAACGCACGTGTTCATCGCGGACAACACGGCCAACACGCAAATCGCCGTCGCGGTCAACGGGATGAAATCGCATTTCGGCTATAACGTGTTTTCAGGCGCGTATTCCGGCGACGCCACGTTCGCCCAGTCCGGTTTCGCCAACAAGGATCTGAAAATGACCGGCATTCAGGGCATCGCGTCGTTCACCAAAGCGACATTGCCGGACGTCCGCCTGCGCGTCGCCAAGGCCGAATTGACGCGTCCCGACATCCTGCCCGCGTTTTCCGCCGATTTGCGTTTCCGCCCGATGAGCCAGAGCGAATTCGGCATGGACGCCAACTTCTCGATTCAAAACGGGCTGGTGACGGCGACGGCAAACGGATCATATACCCTGCCTTCGCACGAATGGAATATGTACGCGGTCGTTCCCAAATTCATCCTGTCCGATAACGGGCTGACCTTGGAAAGCATCCTGCCGTTCATGAAACCCTATCTGCCCGCGGACACGCGCGGCGGTCTGGCCGCCAGAGGCCGCCTGTCCGTCAAGGACGGCAAGGTCGCGGGGCCGATCGAAATCCTGTTGGAAAACATGGAAACGGCGTGGAACGGCATCGGAATCGAGGGAATGAATGGCGTTCTGACGTTCTCGTCGCTGTACCCGTTGGAAACGCCGGCGAACCAGAAACTGTACATCGGCGCGCTGAAAACGGGGCTGCCGATGCAAAACGCGCTGTTCAATTTCCGCGTCGTCGCCAATCAGGGAATCGAAGTCGCCAACGCGCGCATGAAATACGCCGAGGGTCAGTTCAAAACGATCAAGCCGTTTTTTATCCCCTACGAAGGCCAAACATCGCAGATTCTGCTGGAAGGCAGCGGCATCAACCTGTCGTCCGTAACAAGCAACCTGAAATCGAACGCGCTGCAGATCGACGGCGTGATGAATTCCGAATGGCAGCTGTCCTACACGGGCAAACAGCTGAACATCGTCAAAGCGGTGCTGACATCGAAACTGCCCGGCACGCTGCATTTCGCCCCGTCGGCCGCGACGGCAAAAAAAATGAATCCGCAGATGCGCGATTTTCTGAAAGACGTCATCGTCAAAAAGATGAAAGTTACAGCTAAAGGCCAGATGGACGGACCGGTCGCTTTCAATGTATTTATAACGGGACATTCGCCGTTGGACACAGAGGAAGCGGATCAGGACGTTTCGTTCGATTTCAAGGGAAGTTTCAAAAACCTTTTGAAACAGGAAAGCGGATTGATGGAAATTCCGTCCGACATTCTGCTGTCGTTGCAGGATTACATGAAGAAATAAGAGGGGCTGATGAAATTCGGGGAGTTTCCTGTATATGACGCGTTGGGCGTCGAACTGACCCATCCCGTCAAATGTCGGGAAAAAACCCTGAAAAAAGGCCACATTCTGACATCGGCCGACATCGGTTTGCTGCAATACGCGGGCGTTAAAACCGTCGTCGGCGTGCAGTTTTCCGCGCAGGATGTCATGCCGCAAACCGCCGCGGACATTTTGTTGAAAGTCATGGCAGGCGATTTTTTGCGCTACACCCTGCCCGACGAAACGGGGTACAGCGAAATTTTCGCGGACACGGACGGCGTGTTCGTTTACGAAACGGAACGCCTGCACCGTTTCAACGCAAACAGCGAAAGCGTTTCCCTGATGACGGTGCAATCCTACCGCCCCGTTTACAAAGGCCAGTTCGTCGCGAATTTGCGCCTGTTTGAACCGGCGGTCGCGGCGCAAACGCTGAACGAAGCGGTCACGAAAATATCGGGCACGGGATCGTTGTTGAAAATCGCGCCCTACGCTTTTTGCAAAATCGGTTTCATCCGGACCGTCACCGACCCCGCGCACGTCACGCCCTTGGATGAAAAAGAGTTGGCCGCGCGGTTCGGCGTGTACGGGTTCGAGGTCGTCTGTCACGATTTGTGCGAACACAATTCGCAGCGGCTGGAAAAAGCGGTGCGCGACGCCATTGACGCCCGCGCCGAAATCGTTTTGATCGAAAGCCCCTATCCGCCCCTGCACCGCGACGACGTCGTCCCGACGGCCATCAAGGAATCCGCCGGCGATATCGACAGATTGGGCTGGCCGGTCGATACGGGGTTGTCGCTGGTCATCGGGCATAAAAACGACGTGAAGATGCTGGGATATTGCGCCGACGACGCGGACAAACCGGCGTTGGATACGCTGATGCGTTTTCTGGCGACGAAATCCCTGCCCGACGCGTCCGTGTTCCCGTCCTTGGCCGAAAACAGCCTGTCCCTGCAACGGCAGGCGAAACGCATCACGGCGGAACAGGCGGAAAACTCGGTCGCCGTCGGTTCCGTGTCGGACAGCGAAAAAATCGCCGTCGTCATTTTGGCGGCGGGGGCGTCGCGGCGGATGATCGGATCGAACAAGCTTCTGGAACCCTTGCAGGGGCTGGCGATGATCGAACACGCCGTGCGTTCGGCGTTGTCGTCAAAGGCGGATTATGTCGTCGTCGTCACGGGACACGACGCGAAATTCATTGAAAAGCGGCTGGAACCCTACGATGTCAAAATCGTGCGCAACCCCGATTACGTTTCCGGCGTTTTGGGGTCGATCCGTCTGGGACTGGCCGTCCTGCCGCCCGACATCGCGGGCGCGGTCGTTCTGCCCGCGGATATGCCCGCGTTCACGGAAGAATACATTGACCGCATGATTGACGCGTTCGACGCGAAAGCCAAACGCCCACCCGTCGTCATGCCGTCGTACAACGGCGTCCGGCACAACCCTGTTTTGTGGCCGCGCGACCTGTTCAAATACGTCAAGATCATTCCCGAAGATTCCCATTGGACGCCGGCGTTAATCGAACATTCGGACTATATCCGCGAAATCGAACTGAAAGACGACCTGCCGTTGACGGACATCAACACGCACGGCGATCTGGAAAAATACAAATCCCGCGCGGATCTGGTGTCCAGCGCGGAACAGGATTTGTTCGCGTTGGAAAACGGACGGTAAAAAAATCACCGGTACGGCGCTTGATCTTTGCGTGTTTTAAATACCGATATGTCATTTCATCGTCGGCAAAGTCAAAGTTTTATATGCCCCGCCCCCTGCGGAGGCTGGTTTTCATAACGCTTTTCCTTTGATCCTCCCCCTTGTTTTGATGAAAAGGCAAAGCCATTGCGTTTCCGCGGTTCTTTTTGTAAAACTGTTGTCGGTGTCGGGACATTGTCCCGCCAATCGGGCTTTTGTTCCGATACTTTTTTCTAACCTTTAACAGGGAGAAAAAGATGTATAGGCACGAAAGAACGCTAACACTGATTTTGTTAGCCATACTTATCTGGCTTAGCTTCATCAAAGAAGCTATGTAGCAGGTGAAAACTAAGCCCCCATTGATGACTGCAACTCATCTTTGGGGGCTTTTTTGATGTATAAGCACAAAATTATGTTGTCACTTTCAGCCATTTTTTTCAAGCGTTTTTTCGTCGGTCAACACCACGGCCACGGCGGCGCGCGGGGGTTCCGCCGCCACATCAACGCGCCGTTGACAACAGAAAAATTTAGTGTCGGATTTAGTAATAATTGCGTTCGCCCCGCCTCTCCTGTATCTTTTTCATCAGGTTATCCGTTTGATTGGAATTGCATAATGGCGGCGGCGCGAAACGTTTTCAAAACATCACTTGTCCTTTTCATCCTGATTTTCGCGGCGGCCTGTTCGCCGGAAAAAAAGCATCCGTGGTATGAAACGGTGTCCATGTACCACGTTCTGGTCAAATCGTTTTACGATTCCGACGGCGACGGCAAAGGCGATTTGAAAGGGTTGACGCAAAAGCTGGATTACATCAAAAGTCTGAACGTCAACACGATCCACCCCCTGCCGCTGACGCCGGCACTGAACGTCCCCGAAATGCCGCGCAGCCAGTACGGGTATGAAATCACGGATTTTAAAAACATCCACCCCGATTACGGCACGATGGATGATTTCAAAACCCTGACGAAAGAGGCGCACAAACGCGGCCTGCACGTCGTTTTGGATTTCATCACGACCGTCATTTCCGTCCGCCATCCCTTTTTCCAAGACATTCTGACCAATCCCGACAGCAAATACAAAAGCTGGATCATCACGGCCGACGAAATCCCCGCCGGCGAATGGATGAATTTCAACGATTACGCGGAACAGTTCAAATCATCCGCGTGGAAACCGTTGCCGTTCGGCGGATATTACTATTCCCTGTGGGGCAATTCACCGTTTTTGGATTACCACAACCCCGCGGTGCGCGATTACATCCTTTCCGTCGTCGATTTCTGGTTGGACGCGGGGGCGGACGGTTTCCGCATCGACGCGACAAAGCACCTGTACATCAACGGCGCGGGGGAATCGAAACAATACCACCAGCCCGAAAATTTTGAATTTTGGAAAGAGCTGCGCCGCCACATCACGGAAAAGCACGGCACGGACAAAGTGTTGATCGCCGAAACGATCCCCGTGCCGAACAACATCGCCTATGTGACGCCGAACCGCGAAATGTTCGATTTGATGTTCGATTCCACGTTCATCAACGACATCTACCCGTACCGGAAAACGGACGCCGATTTGCTGTATTCCGCGCCTTACCTGCATTCGTTTTTCGGCAATCCCGACGTTTTCAAGCTGACACCGCTAAAGAACCGGCTGGTTTACCATTCGGATCACGACGGCGCGCGACTGGCCACCCGATTGGCCGAACCGACGCCCGACCGGCTGAAAATCGCCGCATCGATCCTGCTGCTGACGCCCGCCCACGTCAAGCTGTACGCCGGCGACGAAACGGGCATCAAAGGTTTTTCGGATTTCAAGGATTTCAAAAACAAATGGTTTCACGCGACCGTGGCCACCATGGCGTGGGACAACGCCAAAAACGGCGGATTTTCAATGTCGGACGCGCCCGTCGTTCCGGTCACGGACGATTACGCCGCCGTCAACGTCAAATCGCAGGACAAGGATGAAACGTCCCTGTTGAACCATTACCGCGGTTTGCTGAAACTGAAAAACAGCCGTCCCGATTTGTTTTTCAAAGGCGAACGCGTCGCGCTGAACGCCGCCAACGACAAGGTTTACGCCTATCTGTTAAACGGCGGGAACGCAACGGCGATGGTGTTGATCAACCTGTCCGGCAAACCGGAACAATTTTCGATCGACCTGTCGGCTTTCCGCCCCGACAAAATGAAAAAACTGTTCGGCCGCGGCAAAATCGACATCCGGACGGACGACGGCGTTGTGCGGGGAACCGTGCCGCCCCGCGAAACGTTCGTGTATGAATTTAAAAAATTCGACCGAACCGCTTTTCCAAAAAAACGCGACGCGCTGGGTGAAAAGGCCGTCCGCCTTGCCGCCGATGAAACGGCCGTGTCCGACCCCGCCGCGGTTTACGTCCTGAACCCGCCCGAATCCGGCGCCGTCCTGCGCCTGTTCAAAGGACAGGGCAAAGCCACCATGACCGCCTATTCCGTTTACGGCGCAAACAAGCTGTCGGAAACGTTCGATGGCGTTTTGGACACAACGGACGGCGACGTGACGATCCCCGTTTTGGCGGGCGTGACGGACGCGGTCGCCTTTTCAACGTCCGGCATCCGGTTTCGGGTGGAAAACGCGCCCCCCGCTTCGGCCGTTCCCGAAAACCTGACGTTGCTGGCCGAAAACGGTAAAAACAAAAACCTGCGCGCCCTATATACGGGAAAAGACGGCAATTTCCGCTATTTCAAAATTGAACGGTCGGCGGAAAACGCCCTGCCGTTGAACGGCGGCGTCGATTTCATTTTGTTCGTCAGCGCGCTTGACCGCCCCCGCGTCCAGCACAAGACAACCTTTTGGCATTTGCCCGAAGTCGTGTCCCGCCGCCCCGTTGACGGCATGATTTTGTACGAACGCCACATCAAATACGGCCGCGTTCAAACCGACATCAACGCCATGCGCAATTTCGGCGTCGCCGCCGTCGGCAAATCGTTCATCTTTGAAACGCCGGACGCGTTTTACGTCATGATCGCCGACGGTGTCCTGCCGCGCGGCAAAATCGCCGTCGCTCCGTTTGTCTGGAGCGCGGGTGGACGGTGGGGCGAACGGCCGCCGGAAACATTCCCCGTTGTCGAACGCCTGCCCGACGACGGAACGAAAACATACAAACCCGATTTGATTGAAGATTACCTGGAACTGCCATGACACCCTTAAGCAAATACGGGCGGCAAATCGCCGTCCTGTCCGTCCTGTTCTGGATCGTGCTGTTTCTGATCAATTTCGGACACGGCGCGGGGTGGTCGGGTGTCTATTCGATTTTGATCAAGAAAACCAGCACGCAATCGCTGTCCTGCTTTTTCCTGTTTTCCGCGCTGGGTTCGTTCGTTTTAAACCTGATTTTGATGTTTTTCGCCGACCGCGTCGCCAGCGAAAAGCTGGTTCAGCTGTCGTTTATCGGGTTTATCGCCGTGCTGGCCGCCGATTTGGTCGTTTTGCGCGCCGAACCGTCCTTTTCCGCGCCGTGTTTCAGGGGGACGCTGATCTTTCTGGCCGTGTTGATCATCTCCGTCCCGTCGGTGTTCATCATCCAGACGTGGAACCTGATCAACAAAACCTTTTCCCCGAAAAGCGCGGCCGACATCTATCCCCTGTTGACGACCGCCCCCCTGATCGGCAGCATCGCGGGCGGATTCGCGGCCAATCGGATGCCGAAATTCCGGCCGACGGAATCGCTGGTCGCGACGTGGGGAGCGTGCATTTTGATCGCAATCGCCGTCACGGCCGTATTGACCCGCCTGTTGAAACAAAGCGGCGTCACCGGCGGAGAAAACGCGGAAAAAACGACGCCCGCCGATTTGGCGCGCAATTTCAAAGACGGATTTTTCCATTACAAATCGTCGGCATTCGCCCTGCACCTCAGCGTCGTGTTCATATCGTTCTGGCTGGTCTGCACGATCATTGATTTCTGTTACGCCAAAACGCTGGATAAAACCTACGCGACATCCGAGGAAATGGCGTCCTTTTACGGCGGATACACGACCGCCGCCAACGTCACCGCCCTGCTGATTCAAACGTTTCTGGGGGCAAAGCTGTTGAAAACGACGGGCGTGCGCAACGGGTTTTTCTTTCTGCCCTGTTCGCAGATTCTATGCTTCACCGTCATGCTGGCGGCGCCGGGGCTGTATCCGATCGTCGCAGCCATGTTCATGCAAACGTTGATCGGCATGTCGGTACAGTCCAATTCCGTGCAAGTGTCGTTCAACGTATTCGCGCGCGACATCCGCGGCAAGATCCGCACCCTGCTGGAGGGCGTGCTGAACCCGCTGGGCGGCGTGATCGGGTCGGTGATCCTGATCGTGATCGGCAAGCTGTCCGAAAACGACGCGCTGATTGTTGAAAAGATATTGCCCTATATCGGCATCCTGTTTTCCGCCGTCTGGCTGGCGGCTGTTTTCAAAATCCGGAAAAGCTATCCGGCGGAGGCTGAAAAAACGGCGCAAAGCCTTGACGAGCGTGATCGAAACGACGCGGCCGAAGCGTTGCAAATCGAACGGTCGGCCGCCGGATTTTGGAAAAAAGCGCGAAAGATTAGACAAAAAACTTTTCAAACCGCTTTTTTTCTGCCACAATGCGTTAAAGTTTACAAAGGATCCGTCATGTCAAAACAACAAGAGTTGGAAGCCGAACGTTTCATCCACCGCGCGATGCAGTACCTGAAATCGACCTTTCCCGAAAAAACGCGGGACATGGACGACGAATCGTTGAAAAACAAGCTGATCGACGATTGCCAGACGGCGTTGGAACACGGGTTCGACACGGAATCCGACATGATGCTGGTCGTCGATTTCCTGTGGCGGCTGCCCGCGGATTACGCCGCGTCGCCCGAATACGAATGGGTGACGGAAATTTTGGCGTCCGCGGATATGGACAACGAAATGAAAATCGACGCCCTGCACGACGCTTTGGCCGCGGTCGAAGCTTTGGCGCAGACGGAAAACGAGGGGGACGAACATGAGGAAGACTGAGGCGACCGGCGAAAACACACCGTGCAAAGCGACCCTTTACGTCGAATCACCCGCGGCGATGATCCCGCCCCATTTGAAAAACGCCGTCATGAACCGCGAAGGCGATGTCGGCGCGACGACGGGACACGCGTTCATCGGCATCACGGACAAAGACGGCAAGGAAACCGTCTATGGATTCCATTCCGCCGCCGGATTGCCGGAAAACGCGGACATTACGCTGGGAACGCGTTTGAAATTCCTGCTGTCCGGCAAATACGACGGCTTTGTCGGCGACGATTCCAAAGAACCGTACGACGACAAAATAGTCTATCACATTTCCCAAAAACAGTATGACAAGATCAAAGCCTACGCCGACGAACAAAAGAAAAACCCGCCGAAATACCAGATTTTTTCCGGCAACTGCGTTTTGTTCGCTTACAAAGCCATGAAACAGGCCGGATTGAAACTGCCGCCCCAGCCGTTTTTCCACAATCCCGCCGCGGCCGTTTTGGGCATCCGCATTTACGGCAAGGCACAAAAGATCAAGCAGAAACTGGGACAGGCGGCCGCTAAAATTCTGGGGCGTTTTTCCTCCACCCGCAAAATATCCAAAGACATTTTGCAAGAGCTGAAGAAAAAACCGTCCAAGCAGGCTTTCGGCGTCAAGGCCGTCACGGAATCGCTGGCGAAAAACGCGGCGGCTCTGCGCAAAAAAATGGCCGGCGGACGGTAGGCTTTTTTTATTAAAACAGACGACGCCGGTCTTTACTTCGACCGGCGTTTTTTGTTACTTTTGAACAACTCAACTTTATCGGATCGTGCCATGCCCGCGAAAATCATCACTTTCGGCTGCCGTTTGAACACTTTTGAATCCGCCGCCATCGGTCAGGAACTGGAAAATTGCGGCCGCGACATTGTCGTCGTCAACACCTGCGCCGTCACGGGCGAAGCCGAACGCCAATGCCGCCAAGCCGTCCGCAAAGCCAGACGCGAACACCCCGACGCCTTTTTGGTTGTGACGGGATGCGCGGCGCAGGTTCACCCCGAACTGTACGCCCGTATGCCCGAAGTCGATCGCGTGCTGGGCAACCGCGAAAAGCTCGACCCGAAAAACTTTTTGCCGCAAAACGCCGCCGTCGCCGTGCGGGACATCGCCGAACCCGCGGACATCGCCGCCGCCGAACCCGTGTTTTTCGACGGGCGGTGTCGCGCTTTCATCCAGATACAGCAGGGCTGCGACAACCACTGCACGTTTTGCATCATCCCGCAGGCGCGGGGAAAAAGCGTCTATCTGGACGCGGAAAAGATTTTGCATTACGCGCGCGCGCTGGTCGAAAAGGGGTACGCGGAAATCGGACTGACCGGCGTTGACATCACCGACTATCCCGACTTTGCCGGACTGGTCGCGGCGTTGATGAAAACGGACGGATTGAAACGCCTGCGGCTGGGGTCGCTGGATCCCGCGTGCTTAAGCGACAGGCTGATCGGTCTGTTCGGGGAATCGGACGTGTTGCAGCCGCACATCCACCTGTCCGTTCAATCCGGCGACAACATGGTGTTGAAACGCATGGCGCGCCGCCATACGCGCGAAGATGTCGCCGCGTTGTGCGAAAAGGTGCGCGCCGTCCGCCCCGACGTTGTTTTCGGCGCGGATTTCATCACGGGATTTCCCACGGAAACCGACGCGATGTTCAACAACACGGTCGATCTGGTCGAACGGGCGAACATCACGCACCTGCACGTTTTCCCCTATTCCGAACGCAGCGGAACGCCCGCCGCGAAAATGCCGCAAGTCCCCGTCCCCGTCCGCAAAGAGCGCGCCAAAATCCTGCGCGAAACGGGAGAACGCTTGCTTTTTGATTATATGCAAGGCAGAATAGGTTCTACGGCCGTTGTTTTGTACGAAGCGGATCAAAAAGGATTGTGCGAACACTACCTGCCTGTTCACATCGACGGCGATTTCACCGCGGGGCAATTCGTCCCCGTGCGTTTGACGGGCGTCCGTCAGGCGGGTGTTTTTGAAGGGAGCGCGATTTAAACCATGACCGGTTGGCTGGAACGGATAAAACAAGGATTGTCGCGCACGGCCGCGCCGCTGGTTTCCGGCATCGGCGGGTTGCTGACCAAACGCCGGTTGGACAAAGACACTTTGCAGGATATCGAAGACCTGCTGATTATGGCCGATGTCGGCACGAAAACGGCGGCGACGATGACGGCCGAGCTGGCCAAGGACAAATTCGGCAAGGAAACGACGGACGAAGAGGTGCGCACATTTTTCGCCGATAGAATCGCGCGGAAACTGGAACCTTTCGCCAAACCGCTGGCTGTCGATCCGGACAAAAAACCGTTTGTCATCCTGATGGTTGGCGTCAACGGCGCGGGCAAAACGACGACGATCGGCAAAATGGCGCGGCAGATGAAGGAAAAAGGCTTGAAAATCAGCTTCGCCGCCGCCGACACGTTCCGCGCGGCCGCGGTTGAACAGCTGAAAGTCTGGGGCGAACGGACGGGATGTCCCGTCGTTTCCAAACCGACGGGGGCGGACGCCGCGGGGTTGGTGTTCGACGCTTTGGCCGCGGCGAAAAAAAACGGCGACGACGTTTTGTTCATCGACACGGCCGGACGGCTGCAAAACAAATCCGAGTTAATGGAAGAGCTGCAGAAAATCGTCCGCATCATCAAAAAACAAATTCCGGACGCTCCCCACGCCTGCCTGCAGGTGCTGGACGCCACCGTCGGCCAGAACGCGCATTCGCAGGTCAAACTGTTTTCCCAAGCCGTCCCCGTCACGGGATTGATCCTGACCAAACTGGACGGCACGGCCAAAGGCGGCGTCGCCGTGGCTTTGGCGGACGAATTCAAACTGCCGTTGCACCTGATCGGGGTCGGCGAACAAATAACGGATCTGCACCCGTTCAAGGCGCGCGATTACGCCGCGTCCCTGATGGGGTTGCCGGTAAAGGAGGATGAATGAACCGCGCGAAACAACTGGGGACGGGCGTTTACATTTCGGTGCAGGAGGCCGCTCCCGCCGTTTTGCTGGTCTTGTGTTCGTTCTTCAAAACGTTCGCCGTCGCCGCCATGGACGCCGGATCGTCCGTTTTGTTCCTGAACGCCTATGCCGGTCATTACATCGCGCAAACGTTCGTCGCGACAGCCGTTTTGCTGGCCGTTTTATGGCCGGCTCTGGCGTCGCTGCGGGGACGGAAAACCGCCGCGCCCGCCCTTGTTTCCGCCGCGGCCGCCATTGTCGGGCTGGTTTTGTACGCGGCCGTTTCGCTGTCGTCCGCCAACGCGCCCCGCGCGTGCGCCATGGTGTTCAAGGACGCTTTCCGCGTCGTCGCCGAAACCGCGTTTTGGATCGCCGCGTACCGTTACGGCCTGTTCAATGCCAAAACCAAAACACTGACCGCCGTTTTAGGGGCGCAGGCTTTGGCCGCGTTCGCCGCCGGCGCGTTCATCCGCGGCTTTGCGCCGGAAACGTCCGTGCTGGCCGCTTCGCTGGCCGTGTTGACCGCCGCCGCTTTGCTGAAAGTGCTGATCGACAACGGGTCGGTGCCGATCGCCGAAAAAATCGCCGTCAAAAAACAACAGATCCGCCGTTCCGGTTATGATACTGTGCAAAAACGGCTTTATCGGCGTTTTTACATTCTGGCCGGCGTTCTGTTTTTCGCCGCGGGCGTTTTCAACTATTACTTTTTAAACCTCACCGCCCTGACGTTTGACGGCCAAACGGTTCAAATGACGCGGACATTCGGCGGGGTTTATGCGCTGTCCGGCATTTTGACCGCCGCTTTCATCGCGCTGGCGGCAAAAGGGACGGTGTCCGTTTTCACAATCCTGTACCTGTTCCCCGTGATTTTGCTGGCGGCGGCGGCCGGCGGGTGGTTCGCGATGTTCCCCCTGATCGTCGCGGGCAAGGCTTTGCTGGAACTGACGGCGGGCGAAGCGCGCGAAACGACGTTGCAAACCGTTCCGTTGGCCGTGTCCCTGCGTTCCGGTTTCCGGACGACCGTGATCCGGAAATCGGCGGTTGAACCGCTGGCGTTGGCGTTGTGCGGCGCGTTTTTATGGTACGCGGAATCCCACATCACGGAACAACGACTGATTTGTTTCATGGCAGTGCTGGCCGTCATTGTCGCCGGCGTCATTTACGCCGCGCGCGCGACATATCTGCGTTTGGTTTTGAACCAGTTGGAATCGCATTTATGGCGCGGCGGCCGTTTGATCCTGACAGGCAAGCGAATTAAAAAGTATTTGAAAAGCCGTCTGGACGGCCGCGATTCACAAGAAGTACTGTACGCTCTGCGCGTCATTGAGGAATCGCGTTCGCCGCTGTTCGTCCAAAGCCTGAAAACGGCTTTGCGCCACGAAAACGCCGACGTGCGGCTGTACGCCCTGTCGCGCATCGAAAACGCGAAGCTGACGGCGGCCGTCGATTTCGTCCGCGACATGGCCGAAACGGATTTCAGCATCAAAGTCCGGCGGGAAGCGTGGCGCATCCTGTGCCGTCTGGGCAACGGCGACGACCGCGCGAAGGCCGTTTCCCTGTTGCCCGATCCCGATTTGTGCGAAGGTGTTTTGACCGGCCTGCTGGCCGCGGGGCGCGAAGGCGTCTTTTCCGCCATTGAACACGTCGCGGCGTTAAGCGTTTCATTCGACGCGCCGGCCAGATGTCTGGCGGCCAAAGTGTTGGGCAACGCGGGCAACACCGCTTTTTACCACCCGTTAAACGACCTGTTGAACGATGACGACCCGTCGGTATGCCGCGCGGCTTTGGACGCCGCGGGGAAACTGCTGATCGTTCCGCTGCTGCCCGCCGTGATGGAAACGTTCCGTTTTCCCGAATTGCGCGAAGACGCCGTCGCCGTTTTGTTGCAATACGGCGACAAAGCCTTGGGACAGATTGAAAAAGTGATGACGGACGCGCGCTATCCGGTTCAATTCCGGATGCTGCTGGCCAGAGTCGCCGGAAAAATCCCGTCCGTCGCGTCGGAAAAACTGTTGTTCAAACACATCGGCATTGCCGACCGGCGCGTGCGTTTCAACGTGTTGAAATCGTTGGTTCTGGGCGATTTCAAAGCCGCCGGCAAAAACGCCGGCGCGGTGCGCCTGTGCCTGTACGACGAAATCGAAACCGCGACGGGGTTGCTGGCCGCCGTCGCCGTTTTGGACACGAACAAAACCGACGCGTTCACGCGCGCTTTGGACATTTTGAAATCCGCGCTGAACGGCGAAATCGAATACATCAAGGAACGCCTGTTGCTGCTGCTGGCTTTGCTGCAGCCGTCGCCCGCGATCAAAGAACTGCTCGGTCGGCACGACACGGCGCAGAACGACAACGGGGAAACCGTCAAAATCGTTGACCGCATCCTGTCGGGCGAATTGCGGACGCTGTGCCTGCCTTTGTTTGAAAAAAAGACCGTGCGCGAAAAACTCGCCCTGCTGCGCCCGCATTTTTATCCGCCCGTTTTGTCCGTCGCCGGACACGTTTGCGACATTTTGAAAACGCCCGCCGGCGAACTGACCGATTGGACGCGGGCGTGCGCCGCCTGCGCCGCGGGAACGATCAAGGGCAAAATGTTCATTAACGCTTTGGTCGTTTTATTGACAGACGTCGATCCCATCGTGCGGGAAACGGCCGTCTGGGCGATCGGCGGGATTTTGCCCCGCGATGAAGCCGCCCGTTTGATTTCCGGCTGTCTGACCGACCCGTGCGCCCCCGTCGCCCGCATGGCGCGATTTATCACGGACGGCGCGGGACATATCGCTTTTTAAGGAGTACCGTTTATGCTGTTGACGCTTGAAAAAGTATTGGTTTTAAAAAACGTGCCGCTGTTCGCGGGCATTCCCGAAGCCGCCCTGTCCGACATCGTCGCCGCGGCGGAGGAAACGGCCGCCATGATCGGCGCGGACATCGTCAAGGCCGGCGAACCGTGGAACGATATGTACGTCATCCTGCAGGGGCAGGTCAGATTGCACAAAGATGGCAAAACCGTCAAGGAATTGAACGCGTTGGACGTTTTCGGCGAACTGGCCGCGCTGGATCAAACGCCCGCGGACGTAACGGCGACGGCGGTCGAAGATGCGTCGTTTTTCAAAATATCCGGCACGGCGCTGTACCGCCTGATGAACGAACACAAGGCGTTGGAACGCAATATCATTAAAGATTTGTGCAAACGCATCCGCAAACTGCGCGCCGAACGGCAACAGGGGTGAACCGCGCTATTTCCCGAACGAACCGACGGCGGATTTACTGACCAGCGATCCGCCCGATCCTTTTTGAGATGTCAGCAATTCCGTGATTTTCACGCCGATATATCCTTCGTCGGTGACGATCACTTCGCCCTTTGCGATAGGGATTTCGTTGGCCAGAATTTCAACGGGGTCGTTCAACAACTGGTTCAATTCGACGACCGCCCCGCGCCCCAGTTTCAGCAGCTGGTAAACACGCAACAGCGTGCGCCCCAAAACGACGGACAGATCAACGTTGACCTCCATCAACGCTTCGTCGCCGAAAACGCGCTGCAACACGGTGTTGTCCGTTTCATCCATTTGTGTCATCGTTTTTCCATCCGTTAATTGTCAAAGGCCGCCGCCATCAGCCGGCGGGTGTAGGGTTGCTGCGGGTTGTCGAACAAATCGGGGTTCGCGCCCGATTCGACGATCCGTCCGTCCTTCATCACATACACGTATTCCGCCAACGCTTTGACGACGCGCATATCGTGGCTGATGAACAGATATGCCATATTATACCTTTTTTGCAGGTTTTTCAAAAGTTCTATCATGCGCGACTGCACCGTCACGTCCAACGCGCTGGTCGGTTCGTCCAAAACGATCAGCCGCGGCTGCAAAACCAGCGCGCGCGCCAACGCGATCCGCTGACGCTGGCCGCCGGAAAACATATTGGGATAGCGGTTCAAAACGTCAACGTCCAACCCGACATCCTTGACCGCCTGTTCGACGGCGGCGCGTCTTTGGTCTTTGGACATATCCTTGCGGTGGACGTTCAGCCCTTCGCCGACGATTTGCGCAACCGTCATCCGCGGACTGAGCGAGGAGTAGGGATCCTGAAAGACAATTTGCATCCGCGGGCGCAAACGGCGCAGTTTTTCACCTTTCAGCATTGAAACGTCCGTTTGGCCGAAAACGATTTCCCCCGTTGACGCCTGCAATTTCAACAGCGCGAACCCCAGCGTCGATTTGCCCGATCCGCTTTCCCCGACCAAACCGACGGCCTGCCCCTTTTTGATCGTCAGGGACACGCCGTCCACGGCGTTCAAAACGGACAAGGGTTTGCCGAACAGGCTTTTTTTCAACGGGAATGATACTCTGACATCCCGCGCCGACAGCAACGTTTTCGCCTGTTCCGAGCAACGCACCGGCGCGCCGGACGGTTTCGACGCGACCAGCATTTTCGTGTACGGATGCGTCGGATTGTTCAAAACGGTGGAACAATCGCCGCTTTCGACGATTTGCCCGTCTTTCATCACGCACACGCGGTCGGCGATCCGCGCGACAACGTCCAGATCGTGCGAAATGAACAACATCGCCAGCCCCAGCCGTTTTTGCAAAGACGACAGCAGTTTCAGAATCTGCGCCTGCACCGTCACGTCCAGCGCCGTTGTCGGTTCGTCCGCGATCAGCAAATCGGGATCGTTGGCCAAAGCCATCGCGATCATCACGCGCTGGCGTTCCCCGCCGGACAATTCGTGCGGCAATGCGTCCAGCCTTTTTTCCGCATCGCGCAGCCCGACCGTTTTCAGCAATTCGACAACGCGGTCGCGCGCCTCTTGCGCCGTTGCGTCCGTGTGCAGCAGGATTGTTTCGGCGACCTGCCGTTCGATCGTGTGCAGCGGGTTCAGCGATGTCATCGGTTCTTGGAAAATCATGGCCGCGCGGCTGCCGCGAATATCGCGCAGGACGCAATCGTCCGCGCCGATCAGCTCGCGCCCGTCGAATTTGACCGATCCCGTCGGATGCGACGCGTGCGGATAATCCAGCAACTGCAAAACCGACAGCGCCGTGACCGTCTTTCCCGATCCGCTTTCCCCGACCAAAGCCAGCGTTTCCCCTTTATTGATTTGAAACGACACACCGTTGACGACGGGCGGATTATTGCCGAACCGGACGGACAGGTTTTGAACGGACAGCAAGCTCATTTGTTTTTCCTCGGATCAAAGGCGTCGCGCGCGGCTTCGCCGATAAACACCAGCACGGTCAGCAAAAAGGCCAGCGACACAAACGCCGCGGCCGCCAGCCACGGCGCCTGCAGGTTTTCTTTGCCCTGACGCACCAAATCGCCCAGCGACGGCACGCCCGCCGGCATCCCGAACCCCAGAAAATCTAACGCCGTCAGCGACACGACCGCGCCCGACAGAATGAACGGCAGATAGGTCAGCGTCGCCACCATCGCGTTGGGGAACACGTGGCGGAAAATGATGACGAAATCCGGCGTTCCCATTGCGTAAGCCGCCTTGACGTAATCGAAATTGCGGGCGCGCAGAAATTCGGCGCGCACCACGGGAACCAGCGTCGTCCATGAAAACAGCAACAAAACGAACAGCAGCGTCCAAAATCCGGGGGCGATGATGCTGGAAACAATGATCAAAACGAACAGCTGGGGTAACGATCCCCAGATTTCCAAAAACCGCTGGGCGAACAAATCGACTTTGCCGCCGAAATACCCCTGCACCGCGCCGGCGAAAATGCCGATCGCCGACGACAGCGCCGTCAAAATCAGCCCGAAAAACAGCGACGACCGCGTCCCGTAAATCAGCCGAGCCAACACGTCGCGCCCCAAATCGTCCGTCCCCAACCGATTTTCGCGATCGGGTGCCGACGGGGCGGGCGACGGCAGGTTGTAATTGATCGTGTCATAGCTGAACGGAACGGGCGGCATGATGAAAAACCCTTTTTTATTGATGCGGTTCTGCACATAGGGATCCCTGTAATCCGCCGCGGTTTTGAACTTTCCGCCGAACGTCGTTTCCGGATATTCGTGAAAGATCGGAAAATACCACCCGCCGTCGTACCGCACGACCAGCGGTTTGTCGTTCGCGATGAAACCGGCGGCCGAAACGAACGCCAGAATCACGCAAAACAGGATAAACGCGTAAAAACCGCGCCGGTTCGATTTGAATTTTCGCCAACGTTCACGGTTGCGTTCATTCATGGCGGCCTCCGAAATCTATGCGCGGATCGACCAGATGATACGTCATGTCGCAAATCAGGTTCAGCACCAGCCCGATCAATCCGAAAATGTACAGCGTCCCGAAAATCACGGGATAATCGCGGGTCATGACGGATTCAAAACCCAGCAGCCCCAACCCGTCCAATGAAAACACGACTTCGATCAGCACCGACCCCGTGAACAGCATTCCGACCAGAACCGCCGGAAAACCGGCCAGAACGATCAGCATCGCGTTGCGGAACACATGGCCGTACAAAACGGCCGTGTTGTCCAATCCCTTGGCCTTGGCGGTCAGGACGTACTGTTTTGAAATCTCTTCCAAAAACGAATTTTTGGTCAGCATGGTCAGCCCCGCGAAACCGCCCGCGACCATCGACCCGACGGGCAGAACCAGATGCCACAGGTAATCCTTGACCTTGTCAACCGTCCCCATTTGATCCCAGTTTTCCGAAAACAGTCCGCGCAGGGGAAACACGTTCCAATACCGCCCGCCGCAAAACAAAACGATCATCGCCATCGCGAACAAAAAGGCGGGAACCGCGTACCCGACAATGACCGCCCAGCTGGTCGCCGCGTCGAATTTCGACCCGTCGCGCACGGCTTTGGCGATGCCCAGCGGCACAGAAACCAGATAGATGATCAGCGTCGTCCACACCCCCAGCGAAACCGACACGGGCATTTTTTCGCGGATCAGATCCGTCACGGGCACATCGCGGTAAAAGCTTTTGCCGAAATCGAAGCGCAGGTAGTTTTTCATCATGGTGAAAAACCGCGCGTGCAAAGGTTTGTCGAATCCGAACTGAACCTCCAATTCCCTGATCAACGCGGGGTCAAGCCCCTGCGCGCCGCGGTATTTCGATTGCACCGCGAAATCCTGCCGCCCCGTTCCCGCGCCGATCATGCCGCCGTCGCCGATCGTTTTTCCCGCGCCCTGCCCGCTTTGCAGTTTCGCGACGACCTGTTCGACGGGCCCGCCCGGGGCCAGCTGGACGAACAGGAAATTCACGGCCATGATGCCGAACAGGGTCAACGGGATCAAAGCCAGACGGCGGATGAAATAACGCAGCATCAGAACCACTCCCTTACCTGTTGAAACACCGTTTTTTCCCGTCCGGCCGACCGGTTGCGGCCGCCCGCGCGTTTTTTACGCAAAGCGTCGTCCTTTTTGCCATCGATCCACCAGCTCATCAGCTGAACGCCCTTCATCGGCGATCCGGCGGGTTTGCCGAATTTGTCCCAATACACCAAACGCGTGGACGGCACATACCAATGCGGCACGACGTAATATTCCCACAACAGCACGCGATCCAACGCCCGAACGGCCGCGACCAGCTTTTTGCGGTCGGTCGCCTCCACGACCTTTTCGATCAAATCGTCAACGACGGGGTTTTTGATGCCGGCGTAGTTCTGCGACCCCGCCGCCGCGGCCGCTTTCGATCCCCAGAAATACCGCTGTTCGTTCCCCGGCGAAGTCGATTGCCCCCAGACGTTCACGATCATATCATAATCAAACGCGTCCGTCCGGTTTTTGTACTGCGTTGTATCGACGGCACGCACGACCGCCCGAATCCCCAGCCGTTTCAGGTTGCGCACATACGGCAGCGCGATGCGTTCCCATGCGGCCGCCGACGCCGAATCCAGCAGAATCTCGAATGCGAACGGCCGTCCTTGCGCATTTTTCAAAACGCCGTCTTGCACCGTCCATCCGGCCTCTTCCAACAACTTGAACGCGCGCTCCAGCTGCGGGCGGATGTTGCCGTCGCCCGACGTTTTCGACAGGGCGAAAGGCTTTTTGAACACCTCTTCGGGCAGTTTGTCGCGATACGCGTTCAACAGCTTCAGCTCTTCGCCTTTCGGCAATCCCTTGGCGGCCAGCTCCGAATTGTCGAAATAGCTTTGCGTGCGTTTGTACAGCCCGTAAAACAGGTTTTTGTTCGACCATTCAAAATCGAACGCCAGCCCGACGGCTTCGCGCACGCGGCGGTCGGCGAACAGCGGCCGGCGGGTGTTGAAAACGAATCCCTGCATTCCGGACGGCAGCCCGTGGGAAAACTCGCCCTTGACCAGCCCGTCCTTTTGCGAAAAACCGTCGTAGGCCGACACCCATTTTTTCGCTTCGTTTTCAACGCGCAGGTCGAACGCGCCCGTTTTGAACGCTTCGACGGCGACGGTCGCGTCGCGGTAATAGTCATAACGTATCCGGTCGAAATTGTTGAATCCCCTGACGGACGGCAGGTCTTTCGCCCAATAGTTGGGGTCGCGTTCATACACGACGTAACGCCCCGTTTCAAACGCCGCGACCTTGTACGCGCCGCCGCCCAACGGCGGTTCCAGCGTCGTCGCCGCGAAATCCCTGTTTTGCCAGTACGCTTTGGACAGCACGGGCATCTGCCCCAAAATCAGCGGCAGTTCGCGGTTGTCGCCGGCTTTGAACGTGAACAGGACGCGGCGCGGGGATTCCGCCGTCGCCTTTTCAACATTGCCGTAGTAATAGCGGTACATCGGCAACCCTTTGGTGCGCAGGATGTCAAAGGAAAAAACGACATCGTCCGCCGTTACGGGCGATCCGTCGGAAAACCGCGCCTTGCGGTTCAGGTTGAACGCCACCCACGACCGATCCTTGGGCATTTCGACCGTTTCGGCGACCAGCCCGTATTCGGAAAACGGTTCGTCGGCGGATTCCACCATCAGCGTGTCGAACAGCAATCCCGTGCCGGCCGCGGGAACGCCTTTGATCGTAAAGGGGTTGAACGTGTCGAAATTGCCGAACGCCGCCATGATCAGACTGCCGCCCTTTGGCGCGTCGGGATTGACGTAGTCGAAGTTTTTGAAATTCCACCCGTATTTCGGATAGCCGTGCATCGCCACGCCTCTGGCCGGCGTCGCCTGATATTGCTGCGCGGCGGCGGGCAGCGCGGCGAATAAAACAAACAAAATCGGCAACAGCTTTTTCACGGGTTCAAAACCTCCGCCGCAGGACGGATCAAACACGCGTCCCCGACCGCCAATATCCGGCCGTCGCCGTCGTTTTCCGGCGACAGCGGACGCCCCGTCCAATCGGTCATTTCGCCGCCCGCGCCGCGCACGACCGGCACCAGCGCCGCGTAATCGTACAGCTTCAAATCGGCTTCGCACACGATGTCGCCGCACCCCGCGGCAACCAGCCCGTAACCGTAGCAATCCGTGCTGTAGCGCGCCGATTTCACCCGATCGCGCAGGGCGTCGAACCGTTTTTTGTCGTCCGGCTTCGCAAACATCGTCTTGTCCGCCGTCGAAAACAAAACCGCCCGATCCAGCGACGCGCATTTCCGCGTTTGCACGGGGCGGCCGTTCAATGTCGTTTGCCGTCCCGCGACGCCGACCCAGCGTTCCTTTGTAAACGGCTGGTTGATCACGCCCGCGACCGGAACGCCGCGGCACAGCAAAGCGACCAGCGTCCCGAACAGCGGCACGCCCGCGATGAACGATTGCGTCCCGTCGATCGGATCCAACACCCAGACGTATTCCGATTCCGCGTTTTCCGCGCCGTATTCTTCGCCGACGACGCCGTCGCGGGGAAATTCCCGTTCGATCATTTCGCGCATTGCCCGTTCGGCGTTTTTGTCGGCGGCCGTCACGGGGGTCGAATCGGATTTATCCGTCACTTCGACCGGTTGGCGGAAAGCGCGCATGATCGCGTCCGCCGCCGCGTCGGCCAGCGCGCAGGCGAAATCGGCGCGATCCTCATACATACTTTTTCATCCATTTCAGCCCGTCGGCCGTTTTCAGCCGCGGCGTGTAGGAACACCCGACGTGCCCCCGATACCCCTGCGTTTCCAGCGACGACAGGATGTAATCGTAATTCACTTCGCCCGCGTCGGGTTCCGCGCCGGACGGAACGCCCGCGATGCGGACGTGGCCGATCAGGGAAATCAGGGAATCGATCGTGTTGCCCAATCCGCCCTCGGTCATTTGGGATTGATAAACGTCAAACAGATAGGCGAACGCCTTGTCGTCGTTCAGTTCGTCCATCAGTTCCAAAACCTCCAGCGTCGAAGCCGGATAGAAATCCGGATTTTCCGTCGGATTTTTAAATCCCAGCAAAATCCTCACCCCCGCCTGACGCGCGCGGGGCGCGGCGGCGTGCAATGCCGAAACGAAAGCGTCGCGGGCGGCGTCGAACCGGTCTTCGTCCAGCGGGCGGCCGGCGATGTGGATTTGTTTGCATTCCAGAAAATCCGCCTTGTCCAGCAAAGCGTCGAACGCGTCCAAAAACGCGCGTTTCGATTTCGCGTCAAACGCCAAAGCCGATTGCTCCGCCGGCATGGTCAAAACGGACAGCTTCAGCCCATTGTAGGCGGCCGCGTCCCCCAATTCGCCCAATCCGACGCCGTCGGGCATCGTAAATTCAACCGATGAAAACCCCGCGTCGCGCGCGGCCTTGCACCGCTGCAAAAACGGGATTTCCGTAAACAAACGATCTATATCCGCGCAAAAAGAAACCATTTCACCCCACCATTTCCTTGATTTTCGCGGCCACGTCCGCCGCCGCGTTCAGTCGTTTTCCCCCGCCGTTTGAAACGGGAACGGGATTTTCCGTCAATTCGACGGCGTAACCGTTTTGATACAGCTCCCGATGCAGCAGGGCGTGTTTCTTCCCGACCGTCCCCGCGGGCGCGTAAATGTAAACCGGCGCGCCGGCCGCGCAGGCTTCGGAACACATGGAAACGGAATCGCCCGTCACGATGATGTGATCCGCCAGCGCCAGAAAACCGAAGTACGGGTTTTCAATCTCTTTGTTGCCCCACCCGTAAAAGAATTTCGGATCGGGCAAAGCGTCGCGAATGATCTTTTCCTGCTCCGCCCCCGTGCGGCGCGATGTCGTGACCAGAAACGACCCGCCGCCCAACGCCCGCGACAGGGCGGCCGCGCGCGCGGCCAGATCGCGCGCCATTTCCGGCGTGAACGGTTTGTTCTTTGTCGCGCCGCCGACGATCAAAGCGATACGCGGTTCGGGCAGATCGGCGAAAACCTTTTCCCATTTTTCGCGTTCGGCGGCCAGCCGTTGCGGCGTGATGCGGTGCGGCGCGCCCGTCGTGCGTAAAATGTTCGGACGCGCGGCCTTGCACCCGTCGTGGTTGGGCAGGACGACCAGATCGAAATCGCTTAACCCGATCAATCCGGGGAACATGATCTGCACGATTTTCGTTTTCCCGCCCGAAAGCTTTTTGATATGGCGCAACAAAGGCGCGGCGCGCCGTCCCGCGGCGATCGCCACGTCGGGAAACGGCGGTTTGATCCCGTCAACCGTTTTGCGCGTCACCCCTACGGTTGACGATCCGCGCAAAGCGTTCGGCAACAAAACGCCCTTGGTGTATCGCACCGTTTTGACGATCGGCGTCGCACCCATGGCTTCGGCCGTTCCCATGGCCTGCGCGGTGTTTCCGGCTCTGTCGTCGGCCAGCACCCATACTGTTTTATCCGTCACGGCATCCTTCTTTTGTTAATGAATTTCAAATGAATTTCACATAGAATAACTAAAATTCTGACAAAAAAACATCAAGAAAGTTTCCTTTCATGGTCAAAAGAGCATATTTTTGCGTCCTGTGGTGCTTTTTGACGCTGGCCGTTCCGGCGGCGGCGCAGGTTCCGGCGCAAATCCCCGACGATTTCGACCCGCTGGAGGAACGGTTGAAAATCGAAGGCGCGTACATTCCGAATTATCGCGAAATGATGCGCGATGTCGTCGTCGCTTTGGGGCAGTACGCGCGCGCGACGCGTCCGGAATTCAAGGTTTTTCTGGACGGCGGATTGGAATTGATGACGCGCGGCGAATGGGAAAACGATCTGGACGACCTGCACCGCGCCGAAATGGCGGGGGCGAAAACCGATGACGAACGTTTTTTGCTCAAACTGTTTTCCCCCGAACATCCCGTCGCGGCGGGGACGCCCGTGCGCCGCTACATTTCCGCCGTTGACGGCGTGCTGCTGACCAATGGCGTTTGCGGCAAGGCAAAGGACAAACCGTCCGCCCGCGTTGAAAAAATCATCGCCGATTACGGCCTGTCCGTCATCGCGGCCGAACATTGCGCGACGGAAAAGGAACGCGCCGCCGCCGTCGCCGTTTTGGCCAAGAAAAAAATCCCCGTCCACGCGGACACGGACAAAACGGCCGCGTTCGACCGGATTCCGGCACGAACCGCCCTGTTTTTGGAAAATCCGGACAACGTCGATTCCGTGGCCAAAGTCCGCAATATGCTGATCATGACGAACACGCGCCGCTATTCCGACAAGGATTTGTGGGTCAAGGCGCTGGGCGCGACCAATTACGATTTGCTGGTCATCGAACCGTTTTTCAAATCGAACATCCCTCTGACAAAGGACGAGGTCAAGGAAATCCAATCCAAAAAACTGGGGGCGCGGCGGCTGGTTTTCGCCGTTTTGAACATCGCCGTGGCCGAAGACACGCGCCTGTATTGGGAACAGGGGTGGAAAACCGGCGATCCCGCGTGGCTGCGGTTCCCGTCGAAAACGAACCCCGCCGGCGTCATCGTCGATTATTGGAACCCCGCGTGGAAACGCATCGTCGGCATTTATTTCAAAAGCATTATGGAATTGGGGTTTGACGGCATCGTTTTGCAGGGCGTTGACGAACACAAAACGTTCGAGCGCATCATCCCGATCGACTAAAACCTGAAATAAATGAACGGGTTGAACGTCCCCGCGCCGATCACCGTCACCGACAGCAAAAACAACACCAAAGCGACCGCGCGCGCCAGCACCGGATGTTTGGTTCGCGCGGTGAAAAAGTCTTTGGCAACCGGCGCGGACAAAACGGCCGCGAAGGCAAAGGCCAACGCCTCTTCGCCGTCAACATAGTAAACGAAATCCAGCGCGGCGTATTCGTCGGGGATCAGCCCCAGCATCTTTTTGAAATAATCGACCGCGGCGGGCAGGCTTTCCGCCCGAAACAGCACCCAACCCGCCAAAACGGCGGCCAGCGTGTAAACCCGCATGAAAAAGTCGCGCGCCCGTCCCCGTTTCGCCGTGTCCAAACCGGCCAGCTTTTCGCAAACGATCAACGCACCGTGGAACGCGCCCCACAAAACGAACGTCCACCCCGCGCCGTGCCACAATCCGGTCATCAAAAATACGAACATCAGGTTGAACGCCGTGCGCGGTTTTGACACGCGGTTGCCGCCCAAGGGGATGTAGAGGTATTCCTTGAACCACGTTGACAGGCTGATGTGCCAGCGGCGCCAGAATTCCGTGATCGACCGCGACACATAGGGGTGGTCGAAGTTTTCGGGGATTTTGAATCCGAACATCCGGCACAGCCCGATCGCCATGTCGGAATACCCGCTGAAATCGTAATAGATTTGGAACATATAGGCGATCGCGCCCGCCCACGCGACCGGCGTCGAAACATAGCGCAAATCACCGCCGAACACTTCGTCCGCCAACATCCCAAGCGTGTCCGCGATCAGCATTTTCTTCGCCAGCCCGCCGATAAAACGCAGCGCGCCGTAATACACGTCGTCGATATCCTCGTCGCGGTCGTCGATCTGACCGGCGATGTCGTGGTATTTCACGATCGGCCCCGCGATCAGCTGGGGGAACAGCATGATGTACAGCGCCAGACGGTACGCGTCCTTTTGCGCCGCGACCTGACCGCGATAGACGTCAATCACATAGGACAGTGCCTGAAACGTGTAAAAGGATATCCCGACCGGCAAAACGATGTAAACCGGATCCAACCGCGCGCCGAACACGGCGTTGACGTTTTCCACAACGAAATTGAAGTATTTGAAATACCCCAGCGTCCCCAAATTCGCGGCGACGGTCAAAAACAGAACCGGTTTTTTAAACCGCGTCGATTCGATCAGCCGCGCGCCGACATAGTTGACGAACACGGACGCGATCATCAAAAAAACGTACCACGGTTCGCCGAACGCGTAGAACAAAAAGCTGGCGACCAGCAGAACGTCGTTTTTGAACCGTTTCGGCGTCAAAAAGTAAACGGCGACGACCACGGGCAAAAAGATGAATAAAAACGTCATGGATGAAAACAGCATCTTTTCAATCCTTAAAAAAGACTTTCAATTCGTCAAAAGCGGTTGATTGAATCATCAAAACCAGCACATCGGGCTTGGCGGACAAAACTTTGTTTTTCGTCATCGTTTCCGTTTTTCCGGTTTCCTTGACCGCCGATGCAAAACTGTACGACAAAATCGGTGCCATCTGGTTGACATGCGACGTTCCCAACAAATACAAACGGTGCTTGCCGTCGCGGTTTTTATAATAGACGAAATCGGGATACGATTTGGTGATTTCGACCCTGTCCGGCCGTTTGTATTCGTAAAACGGGTACGGCGCGGACAGACGCAGACATTCGTCGTCATCCATGACCATCAACGCGACGCACGACCGCGTCATCCGTTTCCACCCGTCGCCGCCCGCATTGCGGATGTCGGGACGCAAAACAACGTTGAAATCATTTTCGGTCAAAACGGGAATGTCCGGAAAATCGCGCCTGATCCGTTCCATCAACAGCCGGTAGGTGAAAAAAGTCCCGTATTCGGTATAGTGGTGGTCGTTTTTATACGCGACGGGATATTTCGCGTTTGCCGCCGCTTCGATCAATTCCCGCTTCGGATAAACGAAATCGACGCCCGTCCTTTGTCCCAACCGTTTCAGCCAGTCGTCAAACGCGGCCGTGTCCCGCGGCGTGCCACGTCCCAGTTTGTCGAACAAAACGTCTTCCTTGACGGGCAGGATGACGACATACATTTTGATGCCGTTCCGCTTCGCCCATTTGCGCAGATTGATGAACTTTCCGACGAACCATGAAAAGCGTTTGTTTAAAAAGCCTATATATTCCGGATCGTTCGCTTTAAAATCGGGCTGGCGGAAAATATAGCCGTCCCGCCCGATAAAGGCCTTGGACGTTTTTAACCGGAAACGCAGCAGTTTTTGCACCGCGTGGCGCGCCTGCAACGTTTGCAGCCGGCCGAAAAAACGGTCGTTGAACCAGAATTCAAAATATTTGCCGAACGACGGTTTGACTGCGCCCTGACCGTATCGGCCGCTCAGTAGCAGTTCCGGCCAAGCGACCAGCCGCCTGTTTTCCAGCTTTGATTCCACGCGCCGGTCGATATGCGAAGCGGGCACGCACAACATTGCGAACAATGTGATTAAAAACAGCAGCTCGCCCGTTTTTCCGCGTTGCGCCAACCGTCCGGCGAACGGCCCGAAAGCCCCGCCGAACCGCCATCCGGCCATCGCGCCGACCGCCGCGATTGTCAAAAGCACCCACCAGCAAATGTCCGAACCGGCGGGCAAATGTCGGCGGTGTTCAAATTCTATCACCGACCTGTCCCCTTTTTTCATCGAAAACCGGTATTTCAGCGGATCGATATAGCTGGCCGCCTGTTTTTCCTCAAACTCTCTTTCGCCATCCAGATAAAAATTCCTGAAATCGACGTTCAGACGCCGCCCTTTCTTTTTCGGACCGGAAAAAACGACCGTCGGCGAAACTTTTCTGTCCGTTTCGACAACGATCCGCGCTTTGGAGTAAGTCAGGTTCGTTTTCAATGCGAAACGGAAACAATCGTTTCTGTCAACAACACGGTAGGGCGGATTTTTTTTGAATGCCGCCCCTTTGACGGACAGCACTTTGACACTGTGCATCCGGTTTTTCGGCACACAGAACAGGAAATCGCCGTTCCGGTCGGTCAGCGATTCGGCGGCGTTGTTCATCAAATACAGCCGCCGGCCGCAGACGATCGCGGCGAAAGCGAAAAATATCGCAAAGAACACGCGGCTTTTCATTCCCCCTCCTCCGGCGCAAAAGCGCGTCACACGGCCAAGGCCAAATCCTCGATCACGAACTGGGCGGCGCCTTCGCCGCGGAACGTGTCCGGACGGATGTACCCCGCCGCGTGGAACAGCGTCCCTTTGGCGTTCAAGAGCGACGTGCCGACAATCGAATCCGCCGCACGAAAAGCGATCGCGCGGATGCGGCTTTTCCCGTTGCGGCCGACAAACGTGCACGAAACGTGCCCCGACCCGACGATCCGCGCCCCCGAAACCGCCACGTCCGGCAAAGCGAAGCGAGGTTCCGGATTGCCTTCGCCGAACGGTTCCATGGCGCTCAGCGTTTCCAGCAGGCCGGACGAAACGGCGCCGACATCAATGACGGAATCAATCGTGAAATCCGCCGCCTGCCGAACCGCCGAACCGTGCGTTTTGAAATAATCGACCAAAAACGCCTTGAACTCGTCCGCCCTGTCGGCGTTCAGCGAAAATCCGGCCGCCATCGCGTGACCGCCGCCGGCCGTCAGAATCCCTTTTTCCTTTGCCGCCAAAACGGCCGCGCCCAAATCGGCACCCGCGACGGAACGCCCCGACCCGCGCAGCTCGTCTCCGACCCGCGCCATGACCAAAGCCGGCAGATTGTACCGTTCTTTCAACCGGCCGGCGATGATGCCAATCACGCCGGCGTGCCAATCGTTGCCGGAAACAAAAACGACGCCGTCGTGTTCCGGCCTGCTTTCGACCTGCGCGATCGCCTGTTTATAGATGTTTTCGCACATTTGCCGGCGCACGGTGTTCAGCTCTTCCAACTTTTGCGCGATGTCGGCGGCCTCCGCCTCGTCCGCGGCGCACAGCAGCTTCATGCCCAGCGACGCGTTGCCGATCCGCCCGCACGCGTTCAGGCGGGGACCCAACACGAACCCCAGATGATAGGCCGTCGGTTTTTCCTTGATGTTCGCCAGATCGGCCAAAACGCACAGCCCTTTGTTGCGCCGCTGCGCCATGGCGGCCAGCCCCGATTTGACAAACAGGCGGTTCAGCCCGCGCAAAGCGACCACGTCGCAAACCGTCCCCAGCGCGACCAGATCCAGCGCGTTCATCAAATTCGGCTCCGGCCTGTCGGGGGTGTAAAAACCCTTTTCCCGCAACAGCCGGTTGACCGCGACCAGCGTCATGAAAACGACGCCGACGGCCGCCATTTGACGGCACGGGTTGTCAACGGGTTCGTCCAGCCGTTTCGGATTGACGACGGCCGTAACGTCTGGCAAAACGACATCGGGTTCGTGGTGGTCGATAACGATCACATCCACGCCCTGCCGCATCAAAAACGCCAGCGGATCAAACGCCGTCGTGCCGCAATCGACCGTAACAACCAACTTCACCCCCGCATCGACGAATTCGCGCATTGCCTTTTCACCGGGGCCGTACCCTTCTTCGCGTTCGGGGATTCTGGTCGCGACATCGGCGCCGACCTTTTTCAAAAATCGGGTCATCAGCGCGCCGGATGTCGCGCCGTCCACGTCGTAATCGCCGAAAACGCCGATCTTTTCACCGTTCATAACGGCTTTGGCAATGCGTTCGGCCGCCTTTTCCATATCGCGCAGGATGTACGGATCGGGCAGATGATTGCGAAAAGACGGAGAGAGGAAAAACGAAACATTCTCCGGCGCGACATGGCGTCCGGCCAGCAGCCGCGCCACGATTTCCGGCACGGCCGCCGCGCGTGCGACGGATTCGACCGCGTCCTGCGACACGTCGCCCGCCGCCCAAAATTGAGAGGTCAGCGAACTTTCAACCCCTAAAACCGCCGTCCGTTCCGCCATGTCACAACCGTTCAATTCTGATCATGCACGGTTTGCCCGAAACGCACGGCAACCGTTCGATTTCCGACAAAGCCGCCGTCACAGCGCTTTCTTTCGACCGGTGGAACGTCATAATCAGCGGCACCGTCCCGTCCGGACGGCGTCCGCGCTGGATCATCGACGCGATCGACACGCCGTTAACGCCCAAAACGCGGGCGATGTCGGCCACCACCCCCGGACGGTCGTCCACCTCGAACCGGACATAGTATTCGCCGACGCGTTCCGACAGGGGGACGATATCAACCGGCCGCACTTCCTTGTTCGCGACGTTCAGCAAAGGCAGCCCGCGGTGCATCGCCGCGTCCGCGATGTCGGCCACCACCGCCGACGCCGTGGGGCGTTCGCCCGCGCCGCGCCCGACAAACATGGTGTGGCCGATGAAATCGCCTTCGACAACGACGGCGTTGAACACGCCGTCCACATGGGCGATTTCCGCCGTTTGCGGGATCATGCACGGATAGACGTTCAGCGAAACGCCGCCGTCGCACCGCCGCCCGACGCCCAACAGCTTGATTCTGAAACCCAATTCCTCGGCGAAAGCGATGTCCGTGTCGGCGACGGAACGGATGCCCTCGACGCTCAACGCCGCCAGATCGACCGGCATTCCGAACGCCAAAGCCCCAAGGATGCACGTTTTGTGCGCCGTGTCGATCCCGTCGATGTCAAAGCTGGGATCCGCCTCGGCATACCCCAGTTTCTGCGCGTCCGCCAAAACGTCGCCGAACGGCCGCCCCGTTTCGCGCATCACCGTCAGGATGTAATTGCACGTCCCGTTCAAAATGCCGTAGATTTCGGAAATCCGGTTGCCGACCAACCCTTCGCGCAACGATTTAATGATCGGAATGCCGCCGGCGACCGCCGCCTCGTACCCGAAAAAGACGCCGCGTTCCTCCGCCAGACGCGCCAATTCGTTGCCGTGATGCGCGATCATCGCTTTGTTCGCCGTGACGAAACTTTTGCCGCACCCCAACGCCGACCGGCACAGATCATACGCGATCCCGTCCGCCCCGCCGATCAGTTCGATCACCACGTCGGCGTCCGTTTTTTCGACCATTTCCCGCGCATCCGTGTAAAAGGCGGTCGTTTCCGGCACGCCCAAAGCCCGCGCGCGATCCGGATTCAAATCGGCCACGGCGGCCAGTTCGATCGGCCGGCCGCACCTTTTTTTCAAAACATCCTTTTGTTCCAGCAGCAGCTTGACAACACCGCCGCCGACGGTTCCCAATCCGGCCAAAGCGACCTTGAACGCATCCGACATATTCCACCTATTCCACAATAAACACATCAACCGAAGATTCGGATTCCTCCGCCGCAGGCGGAATCAAAACAAAGCCGCTTTCATTTTCCTGTTGCGACGGCGGCGTCAAAACGGGTGCGGCCTCCGTTTCCGGCGGCGTCAGAACGAACGTTTCCCGTTCGGGTTCGGACGCGGGTTCCGGCCACGTCAGCATCGGCGCGGGCGCGGGTTCGACCAGCGGTTCGTCAGCGACGACGGGACGCGACGGCTGCGGCATCGGCAAAGTGACCGGCACGGCGGCCGCGTCGTTTTCCGGCACGGGTTCGACGGCGGACGCAGGTTCAACCGCGGGTTCGGATTTGGACGGCGTCAGCGGAACAATTTCCGGCATCGGCGTTTGCGCCGTTTGCGGCCGCTCCGTCCGTTCCTCGCGTTTTTCCGCCGCGACGACCTCGACCATTTCGACCTGCGCGGGTTTGGGCGCGATGATTTCGGCCAGCATCTCGTCATCGGACATGGCGATCAAATCGTCCTTTTCCTCTCCCTTCAATTCCAGCGGACGCACGACATCGGCTGCGCGGCGTTTCGCTCCGCCGTACACGATTCCGGAATCCGGCGCGTTCAACCCCTTGCGCAGGGCGATTTTCTCTTTCGATCCGAAACGGCCGGCGTGTTCGTACATTTTATCCGTTTCGGCCGGCGCCTGATAATCCCCCTTGTTCACCGTCGCGGCGGAAACGTTCACGTCCAGCATTTCATCCACCGTCCGCCCCGGTCTGTCGTCGGGCGTCACGGGAACCATGTCCGGTTCCGGCGCGGCGAAACTGTCGTCATAACCGAAAAGTTCCGCGTCGTTCGCGGACGAACACGCGCCCAGCATCAAAAGGCAAAGCCCGAAAACCGTTTTGGAAAACGTCGAAAAATGCGCCATATCCCCCACTCCGCATAAAAAAAACAACGGATTTATATTACAAGGACGCGTCTGAAATCGCAAGCAGACTTTGGAAAACAGTTTTTCAGAAAAAACGGCGCGCCGTTTTCGCAAAATCCGGCGCAGACAAAGCCTTTGAAAAAAAAGTTGTGGACAAACTGGACAAATTGTTGACAACCGCCGCCGGACAAGGTATTCTACCGGATTAAGAAGATTATAAGTGTAACGATAACTAGAGAGTCGCTAAAGGCTCCGGAAGGTGGAAAATGACACAGGAATTCAATACGGCGGATCTGCCCAAGGCAACCCTGCATGAACATATCGAAGGAACCGTCACGCCCGAAATGGCGGAAAAGCTGGCGCAACGTCATCATGTCAAGTTGCCCGAAAATTTCGTGATGAAGGACGGCGAATATAACAAAAGCGATTTCCCGAACGGTCGGTACGCGTATGACGAAAGCGATTTCTGGGCTTTCATCAACACCTACGACACCGTCGCCGATTTGATGCGCACGCCGCAGGACTATTACGACGTGACAAAGGATTACCTGTCCAAAAACGCGGCCGAGGGCGGCGTTTACGCGGAATTGATCGTTTCCCCCATGCACATGGCGACCGAAGTCAACCCCGAAACGGGCAAGGCCGAGCTGTCCGCCCCGCGCTATCACGCCATGCTGGACGCGATGACCCGCGCCGTTGACGAAGTCAAAGAGGAAACCGGACTGGAAACCCGTTTCATTGCGACGGGCGTGCGCAATCTGGGTGCTGAAAACGTGACCGAAGTCGCCAAATTCGTGCGCGACAACCCGCATCCGCTGGTGACGGGTTTCGGCATCGCGGGCAACGAACGCGCCGGCGAATTCAAAGATTTCGCCGAAGCTTTGTCGATCGCCAAATCGGCCGGATTGAAACTGGCCGTCCACGCCGGCGAGATCCGCGGCCCCGAAAGCATCCGCGACGCCGTCAATCTGGGCGCGTCCCGCATCGGTCACGGCGTTTCCGCGCCGCAAGACCCCGCTTTGGTCAAAGAATTGGCGGAAAAGAACATCATGGTCGAAGTCTGCCCGACATCCAACCGCATCTTGGTCACGGATTTGAAAGGCGATCTGGCGAACCATCCGGCGCGCAAACTGTACGACGCGGGCGTTCGCATTTCCATCAACCCCGACGACGGCGGCATTTTCGGCACCCGCACGGGCAAGGAACACCGCATCAGTGCGAAGGAATTCGGATTTTCCAAAGCCGAAATGCTGGACATCACGCTGTGCGCGGTTGAAAATTCGTTCGCCGACGTGAAAACCCGCAAACAAATCAAGGAAAACGTCTATAAAACCATGACGGCCGACGACCGCAAGGAAATGAAAGAACTGGCCGACAACGCGAAAAATCCGTACCTGAAACAGCGTTTGGAAACCCGCGTTGTTGAAAGCGAAAAGGTCGCCAAGAAAATGGAAATCCAGCAGCGGCGCACCAAAACGATGAACGCGATGCGCGCGTCCCGCATGGCTTTGTTTGCCAAACAGGCGCACAACCGTTGATTCCTTAAACGCAAAAGACAACCCCTTGACCGTCACGGTCAAGGGGCTTTTTTTATCACGCGGCGCGCGGTTTATTGCCCATCCGCCCGTTGTTCCCGTCCGCCCGTTTGCCCGTCCGCGGCCGGCGTGTATTCCAACGGCGGTTCGCCGGCGTGACGTTCCACCCAGATGTCGATGTATTTGTGGATCAGCTTTTCCACTTCCTCTTTGTTTTTAAAGCGTTCGTTGAATTTCTGCGCGAACACGCCTTTGTACGGACGACACGGCGACATTTTGGAAAACGCCATAAAGTATTTGATGTGGCGCAAAACCTTTTTGCCGAAATGCAGTTTGTCTTTGACCTGAAAACGCTTGGCTTCCGCGTCGGCGGCGTAAGGGCTGGTGATCATGAAATCGGCGTCGCCGGACAACAACATTTTAAACGCTTCCCGCGGCCCGTCCACGACGACCAGCTTCGTATCCGTCGGCAATAATCCGCGAATCAGCGGTTCAACCTCTTCTTCGCGCCGGACGACGCCTTTCAGTCCTTTCAATTCGGAAACGTCCTGCACGTCGATCGGTTTCGTTTTTCGGGAAACGGCGATGAACGGATTGCCGAAATAGGCGGGATAGATGTAATCCTGCCCCGACTTGCCTTCATCCACATAATAGCTGGAAAACAGCAGATCGACCTTGCCGTGCAAAACGCTGCGCTGCGCGTCGTTGAACGTATCGAACGCCAATTCCCTGACATGAATGACATTGATGTCTTTCAGCGCCTGTTTCAGCGGATCGAGAACAAATCCGTGATAAGCGTAACGTTCGCCGCCCGTGTCCCGCAAAAAGGTTTGATCCAGTTCCGCCCACGAAAACGGCGGATAATCCTTGAATCCGGCGATCCGGAAATCCTGCCCGTTGTTGCTGGCACCGCAATCGTCAACCGGATACGGGCTGCGTTTTTTAACGGCGGGCGCGGCGGCGGCCGTTTGCGCGGCGAAAAGGGCGGCGGCCAGAATCGTCAGAAAAATCCGTGTTTTTTTCATGTGTTTCATCCTCGTTTTATGAAAAACGCGTTGTCGGGTTCAACGCATCCTTAATCTTTTCATTTCTATAATCTAGCAAAGTTTTTTGATTTTTAACACACTTTAGGTTATCCTGATTCTGTTTTTTCCAAGGAGCGTCCCGCATGAACACCAACCCGTATATGACCACCGAATCCTCCGCCATGCCGCAAAATGAATTGGAAGCCCGCGCACTGATCCGCACGGCGTCGCGCCTGAACGGCATCAAGGAACGTTGGCCCGTTCCCCCCGCCGAATTGAACGAAGCGTTGGATTTGAACCGGAAGCTGTGGACGATTTTGGTGACGGGCGCAACCGAAGAATCCAACCCTCTGCCCGTTGAAATCAAGCAGAACATTTTTAATCTGGCGCATTTCATTTTCAAACACACGTTCGCCGTCATGGCCAAACCCGAAGCCAAATCGCTGGACATCCTGATCAACATCAATATGAACATCGCCCGCGGTTTGAACGAACAGAGCCTGCGCCGCGCCCAACAGGCCGAATCCGCCGCCCCCGCGCAGGGTTAAGCCTTTTCGCCGCCGCACGCGCCGCACCGCGAACACCCGTTGCAACATATCCGCCGCCCGCATTCCGCGCACTGTTTCCCGAAAAACGGTTCGTAGCGTTCCGCCGTCCCGAATAGCGACGGCTGCGGAAGCGTCAGTTTAAAGTCAATGGACTTTCCCTTGAATCCCAATCCCGATTTGAACGCCATCCGGCTTTGCAAAGCCTTGTCCGGCATATGATAGGTTTTGCCGTCCTTGATGAAATTCGTTCCCGTTTCGACAAAGCAGAACGTCACGTTCGCCGCCGCGCATTCGTCACGCAAGCTTTTCACCCATTCATAACGCAACGGCCGCGCCCCGTCGTAGTTTTCACCGCCCGCCAACACCTGTTCGATTTGTCCCGCGGGCAGATACCGCGCGATCGAAACCGCCCCGATAAACGGCGCGGCCATAATCCCCTTGTGCTTGAACGGCAAGTCGAACAAAACCGGTATCCGTTCGTCCGCGCGCGCCTGATTTTCGCACGTCACGTTAAAAAACACGTTTTCCCAACCGTCGCCCCAATCCGACGGCAAACAGTCCGCCACGCGTTCGGGACGCTTGGTCAGCAAAAAGAACACGACATCCGGCCTTTGTTTGATGACGCGCCACGCGTCGGCGCGCCATTCGTCCGCTTGCGGCAAAAAGAAATCGGATGTCATGCATACGCGGATATGTTCGCCGCTTTTGATTTTATAGTTTCCGGATCTGTCCTTGGCCAACGGATAGTCGAAATTGTTTTGCACTTTGAACACGCGCGATCCGTCCATTCCGCGCTTGGCATCCAAAAAATACATATAGCAATGAGCGCAGCCTTCGCTTTTTTTCACACAGCCGTGCCACGGATTCCAAATATCGTGCATCGTTTCCCCGCATATAAGAAAGCCGCAGATTTTCACCTGCGGCTTTCTTATGGTGGAGATGAGGAGGATCGAACTCCTGACCTACGCATTGCGAACGCGTCGCTCTCCCAGCTGAGCTACACCCCCACGACGGTTTGTAATATTCCCCAATCCGATGCAAATGTCAACACTTTATTTTGCAATTTTTTTAAAATTCGTTTGTTCCAAAAAAACTGACAAATTTACAATCCCCAATTTTTCAACGATTGTTTTTTCGCCGGAAAAGGCGGAAACCCCCAATCGAATACGACCGCCTTTAATTTGATAACCGGCGGCTTCTAATATTGTCGGAAATAAATCCAAATGAGAAATTATCCTATCCCGCGGAAACCGCGGCAACGCGTTGATGAACACATTGTAAATACCGTTGTTTTTCGACCAATCGGCCGCATCGGACAAATGATCGCCCACAATCACAACGACCGTGTCTTTACCGAACGGTTGTCGTTCCACCCAATCAACGAAATCCTGAGCCAAGACCGAAGCCCGTTTTACCCGTTCCGACAAAGGTTCCGTGTTTCCCTGATGCCTGAAATGGGTATCCAGAGTCATCATAACCGCCAAAAACGGCGATGTTGTGTTTTCCGCCAAAAATGACAACCGCTTTTTGAAAAAAGAATAGGTATCGGCATCGGATCGAGCATATCCCGCAGAATCAGTTAAATAGCTTTCCTTGTCAGCCGGCATATTTTCAAAACCAAAGGTCTGCTCTTTTTCAAAGCCGTTTTGCAACAAAAACTTTCCCGTTGCCGAAAAACGCAATGCACCGCTTTGAACAAACAAAAGCCGGTACCCCCTGTTTTTCAAAAACAACGGCAACGTTTCCAAATATTCATCGTCAGCATAAACGGCAGGAAAAGCATACCATCCCGTCGCCAGAGCGGACATCGTCCATCCGGCTTGTTTAATTTGGCGAAAGTGCGCTTTTTGATGTTTTTCCTGTAATTTTTTCAACTGATTTGCCCAGCCGGACATCGCATACTTTTCATTCATGCTTTCCAAATACAGCAGAATTAGATTCTTTGGACGTTTCGGGGAAACAATCTCAACATCTTTCAAAGCGATACAGTTCTGAAGGATAAAATTCGATCTCTCGTTTTTATTCGTATGAAAAACATCCGTCATGCGGAATTGATTATCTGCATATTGCAACGCGGCAATTGCCATGGCCAAGCACAGTAAACGGAAAAACAAAAACGGATAAAGGTTTTTCGTCTTTTGCGCCAAAAACCGTGCCGTCAATGTAAAAACAGCAGAAATTCCGATCGCGCCGCAAAGGTATTTTACAGGCGCCGCCCCTAACCAATCGGGATCCATCCCGCCAGAATAAGTTTTTACGACCTGCATTATTTGTAAAAAAGGCATTTGGAAAAAATACCGCGACATATAAAAGATAACGGCCGTTACACACAGACACACACTCTGTTCCGCAAATACGTATTTTGCGTTTTTCAGCGACAGTGTTGCCGCGATGTATCGCATTCCGCCCCACAGAAACAAGACAAAAAAGATCTTTTCCCCGACGGATGACGGCATAAAGAAATAACCACTGTCATATTTCAAACCGATATCTTTGACAGCAAGCATTCCGAAAAACAGAACGCAGAACGTCCAACGCCGTATAAAAAAAGAAGCGGCCGGCCGCAAAAAAGCCGTCAAACACCCCATCACATAAACAGGAAAAAAGGGAACCGCCCCCATATCCGGCGAAAAATTCAGATAAACCAAGGAACTCAACGGAAAATACAACGCGGCGGCTTTTATACAGGACGTAAACGACTTTAAGAAAAAAGCGACAAAAGCAAACAAACAAAAAACGACATAAAAAGCGAACAAAAAAAGACCATTCGCATATCTGCTCAGAATTTTTACATTTTCGACTCGGACACTGTCATCGTTTGATCCGATTAAAAAACTTTCCTGTCCGTATGTTTTGTATCCGAAAAAATAAACTTCCAGCTTCTTATTGATGTAAACGAATAAAAAATCTCCATATTGAATTATTTTAAATTCGTTTTTAGCATATGGCAGACTGATTTCTTTTGAAAACTTATCTTTCTTATAAACCGCTGAAAAAAAACCTACATCAATACTCCCCGCCGGCGTGGAAAAAATACGCGCCGATGTTTCCGGCGATGTCACCGACACGTCAAATGAAAAAATAAATTGTTTATCCGCCGCCGTTTTTTGTGTTAATGTTTTAACATTAGTCAAATACTTTGTTTTCAGCAACAAAGAATCTGTAAAAAAAACATAAAAAAACGGGAAAATAAAAAACAAAACCGACAGCGAAAAACGCCATCGGTTTTGTTTTGAAATAAACAACGGTTTCAAACTTGTTCGCTTTCCATGATCGCGGAATAGATCGCTTCGGCATTATCGCTACCGCGCAACAGAGTGCAAACCTTTTCATCGCGCAGCAACCGCGACGCCTTGGCCAAAGCGGTCAGATGATCCCCGCCCGCGTTTTCCGGCGTCAGCAGCAGAAACATCAAATCCACCGGACGCCCGTCCGGCGAATCAAAATCGACCGGCGACGACAGGCGGGCGAATTGGACGTACAGCTTGTCCAGATCCGTCATTTTGCCGTGCGGAATGGCGACGCCGTGACCGACGCCCGTCGATCCCAAACGTTCGCGTTCCAGCAACACGTCCAGAATGGCGCGATCTTCCAATCCCAACCGTTCGGCCGCGAAAGACGCCATTTCCTGCAACGCCTGTTTTTTACTCGTCGCTTTCAGATCGGGAATGATCGTCTGCGGCGTCAACAAATCTGAAATCAGCACGTCAAGCCTCAGTTCGCCTGCGGATCGACCCAACCGATGTTGCCGTCGGCGCGGCGGTAAACCATGTTCAAACCGCCGTGGGCGATGTTTCTGAACATCAAAGCGGGCACATCGGCCAAATCCATGCGCATGACGGCGCCGCTGACCGTGCACAACGGCAGTTCGGACTGCATTTCGGCGACGACGACGGGCGCGGATTCATCCTGCGGCAAGGAATCTTCGTCCGCTTCCTTTTCCGGTTCGATCACGGCGAAGTTAACCGTTTCGGCGGTCGCCTTGTGGTCGGTCAGGCGTTTTTTGTAACGCTGCAGCTGTTTGGCGATGCGGTCGTTGGCGGCGTCAAAGGCGGCGTAGGCGTCGGCGTTCGAGGACGAGCCCTGAATCAAAACGCTACTCATCGGATGGGCGGAGATGTCCGCTTTGATGAGGTTGCCTTCTTTTGAAAAAGCGACGGAAGCGTTCAAAGGCGTGTCAAAATACTTTTTGACGGTATTTTCGATGCGTTCTTCGACATAAGAGCGCAGACTGGTACCGATGTCGATCTGTTTCCCTGTAATAGCAATTTTCATAGTGCCGTTCTCGTTTGTTAAATGTTAAAAACCTTAGCGGATTTTCCGCCTGAAACGAAAAGGTACGACCCTATGCGCCGTAAGTCAAGAAAATGTTACACTCCGGCGGGAAAATTCAAGCTTTCAGCCGCTTGTCGCGTTTGCGCCGCGCGGATGTCGGAATCCCCATGGCTTCGCGGTATTTGGCGACGGTGCGCCGCGCGATTTCGATGTTTTCGCGTTTCAGCAAAACGACGATGCCTTCGTCGGATAGGACGTTTTGCGGCGTTTCCGCGTCGATCAGCTCTTTGATCCGGCCGCGGACGGCCTGCGCCGACACCTGATCGTCGCCGCCGCGCGTTTCCAGCCCCTGCGAAAAAAAGTATTTCAGTTCAAACACGCCGCGCGCGCACGCCAGATATTTTTGCGCCGTCACGCGGCTGACCGTGCTTTCGTGCAAACCGGCGGCCTCGGCCACGTCGCGCAGCACCATCGGTTTCAACGCCCGTTCGCCGTTCAAAAAAAACTCCCGCTGGCGTTCGACGATTTCGGTCGCGACCTTCAGCACCGTTTCCGCGCGTTGGTTCAACGCCTTGACCAGCCAGTTCGCGGCGGACAAATGCTGCGACAGGAATTTTTTGGCCGCCTTGTCCGTTCCGGCCGCCTTTGCCACTTCGGCCGCGTAAGTCCGGTTGATCAGCACGCGCGGCAACACGGATTGGTTCAGTTCGACGATGAAATCCCCCGCTTTTCCGCGACGCACCAGCACGTCCGGTATCACGGCGGCGGGCGTTTCCGCGTCGCACGCGCCGGCCGGTTTCGGATTCAGCCGTCTGATTTCCGCGACCATGTCCGCGATGTCGTTCCCGTCCACACCGCACAGTTTCGACAGCTTTTTGTATTCGCGGGCGGCGACCAGATCCAAATGTTCCAGCATCACCGCCATGGCGGGATCGAGCCGGTCGTTTTCCCGCAGCTGGATTGCCAGACACTCGGCCAGATTGCGGGCGAAAACCCCCGTCGGGGAAAATCCCTGCAGCACGAGCAGTATCCGCGCGGCCGTTTCCGGCGGCAGAACGTCCGGCGCCGTGTCGGCCAGCCACCCGTTCGCGTCCAGCCGTTCCAGCAAAACGAAAGCCGCCCGCCGGTCGTTTTCGTCGCGGAAAGCCATATTGATCTGCGACACCAGCCGGTCGTGCAGGGACATCCGCGGCGCGGCGCACAAATCGACGGCGGAAACGGTTTCCCCGTCATAACCGGCGGCGCCCGCCCCCGTCCATCCGTCCATGGAAAAATCGAACGGTTCGTCCTGCGTTTCCGGCCACGCGTCCGCCTGTTCGTAAAAGCTGTCCTCGGTCGGAACGTCGTTCGTGTCGGGCGGTGCCTCTTCCTGCCCCGTCGAATCCATCAAAGCCTGCATTTCGCCGTATCCGGAATCGTCGTCCGGCGCAGCGGGAACATCATCGCCGCCGTCCGTTTTGCCCTCGCGTTCCAAAAAAGGGTTTTGTTCCAGTTCCTCGGTAACGGCCGTTTCCAATTCCAACGCGGACATTTGCAGCAACCGGATCGCCTGCTGCAACCGCGGCGTCATCGCCAGATTTTGGGATTGTCGCAGATCCAAACGGGGGGTTATGGCCATCGTTCGTCCCCTTGCGCCGGATTAAAGCGCGAATTTTTCGCCCAGATAGACGCGGCGGACGTCTTCGTGATGAATGACATCCTGCGGATTGCCTTCCATCAAAACGACGCCGTCATGCAAAATATAGGCGCGGTCAATGATGTCCAGCGTTTCGCGCACGTTGTGGTCGGTGATCAAAACGCCGATGCCGCGATGTTTCAAATGGGACACCAGATCCCTGATTTCGCCCACGGATATGGGGTCGATCCCCGCCAGCGGTTCGTCCAGCAAAATGAACGACGGCGACGACGCCAAAGCGCGCGCGATTTCAACGCGGCGGCGTTCGCCCCCCGACAGCGCCAAAGCCGGCGCGCGGCGCAAATGGGCGATTGAAAATTCGTTCAGCAGCTCTTCCAGCATTTCTTCGCGCCGATCCCAGCGGGGTTCGACAACCTCCAAAATCGCGCGAATGTTGTTTTCGACGTTCAGGCTGCGGAAAATGGACGCCTCTTGCGGCAGATAGCCGATTCCCAAACGGGCGCGGCGGTACATCGGCAAAGCGGTAACATCGACGCCGTCCACGGTCACGGTGCCGGAATCAGGCGTGATCAAACCGGTGATGCAATAAAATGATGTCGTTTTTCCCGCGCCGTTCGGTCCCAACAGACCAACGGCCTCGCCGCGATCAACCTTGAACGACACGTTGCGCAAAACGGGACGTTTTTTATACGCCTTTGACAAACAGGTGGCGCGTAGCCCCATTTCGGTCGAAGCGGCCAGACGCGGCGGCGCGGCGTTATTGTTCCCCTGCAACTGCGGGGTCGGAGAGTTTTTCGTTTTCTTTGCGTCCGTCACCATTGTTGTCCTTCAAAGCGTCCGGTGCCTGCCGTTTTTCGGTCTTGACCGGCTTTTGTTTGCCGTCGGGAACGAAAACGCCGCGCACCTGCTTTTTAGATTTACCCTTTTCCGTCTGCATTTGCAAGCGGCTGACGCCCGTTTTCATATTTATATCGGCGACTTCGCCGACGATAAAGTTGTTGCCCTGGGAAATTTTGACGTTTCCCTGCAACGTGGCCGTTTCCCGATCAACCAGATAAACGCCGGAATCGCCTTGCACCTTTTCCTTGTCATTGGTGATGACAACGTTGTTTTCGGCTTCAAACCGTTCGACCTGCGATTTGCCGTCCCGCTTGACGAAATAAGCTTTGACGACATCGGCCTCCAACCTGCGCGCATCCTTTTGCGCCATGACGTTGCGGCGCGCGACGGCCATATCCGCGTTTTGCCACAGTTCCAACACTCTGGCGGTCATCTGTTCACGACCGGCGACCAGCTTAACCGGATTTCCTTTAAGAATGATTACCGATTTTTCAATTTCGTACACCGCGGAATCCGCCCAAACGGATTGTTTCGGCGTCGTGATGACGATGTTGCCGAACGCCCTGACCAGATAAACCTCGCCGTCTTTGCCGTTTTCGCCGTCCTTGTAATAGGCGGTGATCTTGTCCGCCCCCATGGCCGTGTCGCCGCGCACGACCAGCGCCTTTTTTTCCGCCGTCAGCGTTTTTTTGTTGGCGTCCCATTCCAAACCGCCCTCCGATGTCAATTCGACCTGTTGCGGTTTTTCCGTTTTTTTGGCGGATGCGACACCCGTCATCGTTAAAACGGCCAGAAAAGCGGCGAAAAATATTTGTTGATTGCGGCGCATTTCACTCTTCCTCGTTGTCGGGATAGAAAACGGCCTTCGTCCTGCCCGTCAGGCGGACGACCGTTCCGTTTTTCGTGATTGAGAATCCTTCGGCGCGGGCGAATCCGGCCGGCGTGCGGACAAACACGTCCCGCTTTCCCCGAACATTGCGGTTTTTCATGTCGATCAACGCCTGCGTCGTTTCGATTTCGTCGCCGGTTTCGGTATAAAGGTTGACTTGTTTCAGCAATTCCATCGTGTCGTCCGCCTGCGAATAGATGCCCGTTTCGGCGTCCAAAGCGTACCAACGGTCGCCTTTGCGCAACAAATCAGCCTTGATCCCGTTCAGCTGGACGCGGCGGGTGTCGCCCTCCAGCTCATAAGCGGTCTGCGCCGTCATATTGAACGGTTCGCCGGCCGCGTCAACGGCGAAAAAACGCGGATTGACCATTGCCTGATCGTCGGGCAGTTTCAGCTTGTCCACCTCTTCGGCGATCAGGGAAACGTTTTCCTCCTGCTGTGCCATCATTTGCGGCCACAGAATCACCAACCCGACCAAAACGGCCGCCAAACTGGGGAACAGAACTTTCAGGGAAACGACCAGACGGCTGTGGCGATTCATCCGCTTTGTCTGGCGACGCTGCCAATCGGCCGCGCCCGCCGTGCGGGTTTTGCCCCACTTGACATCGCTGATATCGACCACCTTTCCGACCATCAGGCGACTCCGGCGCGCAGACAGTCGTGCATATGCAACAATCCGACCGGACGATTGTCCGCGTCAAGGACGAACAGACTGGTGATGCCCTTGCCCGTCGTATTCATAACGCGCAACGCGTCAATCGCCAATGTCTGCGCCGTCGTCGTTTTCGGCGTGCGCGTCATCACGTCGCCGATCGTTTTCGTCAGCAAATCGGGCGCCATGGCGCGGCGCAAGTCGCCGTCGGTGAACACGCCGCAGAATTTGCCCGCATCGTCAACCACGCCCAGACATCCGAATCCCTTGTCGCTCATTTCAACCAAAGCGTCCGCCATATTCAAATCCGGTTTAACCAAGGGCATTTCATCGCCCGAATGCATCAAATCGGCGACCGTCAGCATCATTTTGCCCAGTTTGCCGCCGGGGTGGCGCAGTTTGTATTCGTCCTTGGAAAAATTGTGCATTTTCAGCAAAGCGATCGCCAAAGCGTCGCCCAGTGCCATCATCAGCGTCGTCGAAGTCGTCGGCGCCATGCCGAACGGGCAGGCTTCCTTGATCGGGGGCAGGCACAGCACAACGTCGGACTGGCGCCCCAGCGTGCTGTCGCGTTTGCCGGTCATGCCGATGATCTTGATGCCGAAACGGCGGCAGAACGCGATGATGTCGCCCAATTCGGGGGCTTCGCCGGAATTGGACAGCGCGATCACGATGTCGTCGGGTTCGATCATGCCCAAATCGCCGTGGCTGGCTTCGCCGGGGTGGACGAAATACGCCGTCGTCCCCAACGACGACAGCGACGCGGCGATTTTACGGCCGACGTGTCCGCTTTTGCCCATGCCGGTGATGACGACGCGCCCCTTGGCCGCGTTGATCGCGTTCACCGCTTGAACGAACGAATCGTCCAGACTGTCGGACAGCAGTTTCAAGGATTCGCTTTCCAAATCCAGAACGTAATGGGCTGTTTGCAAAAGATCGGCGGAGGTCAGCATCGAAAAATCCCCGTTGAAAAATCAGTGAACCAAAACATCGCAACAATCGAATCCCGCGATGTCCATCATGCCGACGTGCGGCAGAAAATCAAAGCACGCCCGCGCATAGGCCGCGCGCCCTTCGCGTTCCAGCAAAGCGTCCAGCTTTTCCTTTAAAGCGTGCAGGTACAAAACGTCGTTCGCGGCGTATTTCAGCTGTTCTTCGCTCAATTCGTCCGCCCCCCAGTCGGAACACTGCTGTTCCTTTTCCAGTTCGACGCCCAACAGGGACGAACACAGCGATTTCAGGCTGTGCGACGGGGCGTTCGTGCGGGCGATTTTGGACGCGACCTTGGTGCAATAGACCGGCGCGCACACGACCCCCAGATACAAATACAGCGCCGCGACATCGAATCGGGCGTATTGAAAAATCTTTAAAACAGAGACGTCCCGCAGCAACGATTTCAGATTCGGCGCGTCATAGCACCCTTTTTTGAAACGGACGATGTGGGCGTTTCCCTTGCCGTCCCCCAGCTGAACCAGACACAACCGGTCGCGGTGCAATTCCAACCCCATCGTTTCGGTATCGACGGCCACGGCGCCCGAAAAATGAACAGACGCGGGCAAATCCCCTTCGTGAAAGTAAATTTGCGTCATTGACTCCATTCCCCTTTCGTCCAAAAAAGAAAGGGGCTGAAAACCGCCCCTTGCCTTTAGAAGCTTGTCTTGGTGCCCAAAATAGGACTCGAACCTACACACCCTTGCGAGTACTAGCACCTGAAGCTAGCGCGTCTACCAATTCCGCCATTTGGGCAAAACAAGCTACAGCCGCTCTTTTATTACGAAGCGAACCGTTCGTCAACAAAAAAAATCAAAAAATGTAAAAAAGATAAATCCCCAAAGCGATCCGGTACGCCGCGAACACCGCAAACGAAGAACTTTTCAGCCATTTCATCAAAAATCCGATCGCCAGAACGCCGCCCGCGAACGACAGCAAAACGCCCGTCCCGATTTCCGGAACGGACAGCGTTTGCGATTCGGCGGCCGTCAAAAGCTTTAAAACGCCCAGCATCCCCGCCGCGCCGATCGTCGGAACGGACAGCAGCATCGAAAAACGCGCCGATTCCGCGCGCCCGATTCCCAACGCCCGCGCCGCCGTCATCGTCACGCCCGACCGGCTGACCCCCGGAATCAGCGCCAGCACCTGCGCCGCGCCGATCAGCAACGCTTGTTTGACCGTCATATCCGCGACATTCCCCTCCGTCTTGCCGGTTTTGTCCGCCAGATACAGCAAAACGCCGAAAACGATCGCGGTAACGGCGATCACCCGCGGACTGCGGAAATTTTCCTCGATATAATCGTTGCAAAAGAATCCGATCAGGAACACGGGGACGCACGCGACGCCCAAATTCAGCGCCAAGCGCGCCCGCGGCGTCGAAAACGCCCTTTTCAGCAAATCCAACCCGCCCAAAACCGCGGCGGCGACATCCCGCCTGAAATACAGCGCGACGGAAAACAGCGTCCCGACGTGCAACGCGATATCCGCGGCCATTCCCTGATCCGGCCATCCGAACAGCCGCGGCACCAAAATCAGGTGCGCCGACGAACTGACCGGCAGAAATTCGGTGGCGCTTTGCACCAAAGCCAGAACGATCGTTTGCAGCATGGGCGTATCCTTTCATCACATTGAATAATGACGCGGACACTGTGAAGTTTTTTTTCAAAATTTACAAGCTATAAACCATTTTTCGATAAAAAATAAAAAGGACTGTCGTTATTTTCAGGAAATCCGCCATGTACACGCTTTACCATCATCCGGCCGACCCCTTTTCCCGCAAGGTGCGTCTTGTGCTGGCGGAAAAGGGGCTGGAATTCACGACGAAAACCGAAGAACCGTGGAAATACCGGCCGGAGTTTCTGGCCATGAATCCGGCGGGCGAAGTCCCCGTGCTGGAAGAACCCGACGGCCACATCCTGTGCGGCCACCGTCCGATTTGCGAATACATCGACGAAATCACGTCGCGCCCCCTGTTCGGCGCGTACGCCCGCGACAAAGCCGAAGTCCGCCGCCTGTGCGATTGGTTCGACGACAAGTTTTTCCACGAAGTCACTTATTATCTGGCCGGTGAAAAGATTATGAAACGGCTGACGGGCGGCGTGCCGGATTCCGACGCGATCCGCGCGGGGAAAACGAATCTGGCCGGACATATGAATTATATGGAATGGCTGTTGAAACAGCGCAACTGGTTGGCCGGCGAAGCGTTTTCCATGGCCGATTTCGCGGCGGCGGCGCAATTTTCCGTGCTGGATTACATCGGCGAAGTGCCTTGGGACAAAACGGAAAACGGCCTGCCCGCGTTCGAGGAAACGAAAAACTGGTACGCGCGCGTCAAATCACGCCCGTCGTTCCGTCCCGTTCTGGCCGACCGGATCACGGGCGTCATCGCCGCGCCGCATTACGGGGATTTGGATTTTTAAGGATACCGCCATGAAACGCATTTGCCGACTGTTCGCCCTTTGCCTGTTGCTGACCGCCTGTTCTTCGCCGACGCGCGTTTATTATTGGGCGAAGGACAACACCGGCGCGGACAGGTTCGTCAGCGATCACAACAAATGTCTGAGCCAAGCCGATTTCTGGCCGTGGCGGCGCATCAGTTTCGACCCGATGTCGCCCGAAACGTTGGATCTGCGGTTGAATTTGAAAGACGGCGGCATCTGGGCGAACTATTCCCCCTACCCCGGCGCGATGCCCGTTTTCGTCAACACGGCCACCCCGTCGAAAACCGTCATTTACTGGCGTTACGCGCGCTGTATGCGCAAAGCCGGATACCGCGAACGCCGTCCCTACGGCGGTCCGCTTTAACTTTGAAACGAATCGGAAAGAATCATGACTGATCAAAAAAAGACACCCGTCATCCTGCAAATCCTGCCGCGTCTGGAAACCGGCGGCGTCGAACGCGGCACGACCGAAATCGCCGCCGCGATCAAAGACGCCGGCTGGACATCCGTTGTCGTTTCCGGCGGCGGACGGCTGGTGCACGATTTGGAACGCGGCGGAACGGAACACATCACTTTGCCCGTTTATTCCAAAAACTGGTTCACCATGCGCCGCAACGCCGCGAAGCTGGCGAAAATCATCAAAGAAAAGAGCGTTGACATCGTTCACGCCCGATCCCGCGCGCCGGCGTGGTGCGCCAAATGGGCGTGCGAAATGACGGGCGTCCCCTTTTTGACGACGTTCCACGGCGCGTACAACATGGGGCCGTTCAATATTAAAAAAGGATACAACAAGGTTATGATCGACGGCGTGATGACGATCGCCGTGTCGAACTTTATCAAAAGTTACATTCTGGAACACTATCCCGAAAAGGATCCGGAAACGATCCGCGTCATCCACCGCGGCGCCGACATCGACCGGTTCAACACGGCGCAAGTGTCGCAGGAACGCATGATCGCCCTGTCGCAAAAATGGCGTCTGCCCGAAGATTTGCCCGTCATCATGCTGCCCGGCCGTCTGACCCGTTGGAAAGGCCAGATCGTCATGCTGGACGCTTTGGCGCAAATGAAACACAAAAACGTGCGCTGTCTGTTCGTCGGTTCGGATCAGGGGCGGACGGGATACCGCCGCGAACTGGAACGGAAGATTAAAAAGCTGGGGCTGACGGGCGTTGTGCAAATGGTTGACCATTGCAGCGAAATGGACGTGGCCTATATGCTGTCCGACATCGTCGTGTCCGCCTCCACCGATCCGGAGGCGTTCGGCCGCGTCGTCCCCGAAGCGCAGGCGATGGGGCGGCTGGTCGTCGGTCCCGACCACGGCGGCGCGACGGAAACGATCCGCGACGGCGAAACGGGATTTTTGTTCAAACACGGCGACGCCGCCGATTTGGCGCAAAAGCTGGACGCCATGCTGGACATGACCGCGGAGCAAAAAAAGAAAATGACCGAAGCCGCCGTCAAAAGCGTGCGCGACGATTTTTCCAAAACGAAAATGTGCGAAAAGACAATCGCCCTTTACCGTGAAATCATCGAAAAGGCGAACGCGGACAAATGACGGCGAAGCGAAAGGGGATTTTCGTCTTTTTCCTGTTTTTGATCGCGGGCGGACTGATTTCCGCCGTTTTGCGCCACGAAAACACATGGGATTTATACAATTACCACTATTACAACGGGTTCGCCCTGTTGAACGGCCGCGTCGGGTTCGATCTGGCGCCGGCGTTCATCATGTCGTTTTTCAACCCGCTGGCGGACGGCGTCGTCTATCTGCTGATTCGCGCATTCAACGATTGCGTCCCGCTGTACAGCTTTTTCACGGGACTGTATTTCGGCGGATTGATGTACGTCCTGTTCCTGATCAACCGCCTGTTTTTCGACACATCGACGCGCAGGGGGCGGATCGCGGCGGTTTTGTCGCTGTGCGCCGGCGCGACGGGATTCGCGACGTGGTTTCAAATCGGCAGTTCGACCAACGAAATCCCCGTTTCAATCCTTGTCCTGACCGGTATTTACCTGTTATTGAAGCTGATCGCCACTCCGACAGGCGCGGCAAACTTGAAAACCGTATTCATCGCGGGTATGCTGCTGGGATCGGCCGCGGGGCTGAAATACACGTCGGCGATTTACTGCCTGACATCGGGGATCGCGTTCATCCTGTTTCGCAAGCGGATTTCGTCCGCCTCCGTCAAGGCGCTGCTTTTGTTCATCGCGGGCGGGCTGGCCGGATTTCTGGCGTTCAACGGATACTGGATGTATCTGATGTACCAAAACTACGACAGCCCGTTTTTCCCGCTGTTCAACGCGGTTTTCAAATCCCCGTGGTTTCCGGAAATCAACACGCGCGACCAAATCCACGTCGCCGCCCGATCCGTCGGCCGCGCCTTGTCCGTTCCGCTGGAAATGATCAACCACACAAAGAAAAAAGAGCTGGTCGGATTTTACCGGTTCACGGACGCGCGGTTTTATTTCATGTACCTGTTCGGCGCAATTTTCCTGTGTTCGAGGGCGTTTGAAAACGCGCCGAAACCGCGGCCGCAAACGTTGTTTTTGATGACGTTCGCGGGAACGTCGTTTCTGGTTTGGCTGTTTTTCTTTTCCATCATCCGCTACGTCATCCCGTTTGAAACCGTTTTGCCGGTGTTGTTCGGAACCGCCCTGCTGTCCGTCGCGCCGAAATCGAAAAAACTGTTCCGGCGCGCCTATGTCCCTTTGTGCGTTTTTGTCTGCGCCGCGTTGCTGGTCACGCCGTTTGCGTCGGAAACCAGCCACCTGCGCGGCCGCAAAAGCGTCATCGCGTTTCCGAACGGGTTTGACATTCCGGACAATTCGCTGATTTTCATTTTAAACGAACCGTCCACGCATCTGGTCGTCGATTTGCTGAAACGGCATCCGCGGTCGCGGGCGCTGAGCTTTTCGACGCGAATGGATTCGACATGGGCGATCGCCCCCTACGGCATTACGGGATACGGCAAGTTCAAGGAAAAAACCGCGGAGGTCATCAACAACCACGACGGCGCGTTCGTCGCGATCGGCCACACGGCCTTTCCCTTTTTAAACGACATTTGCCGGCCGTTGAACGCGCTTTCCGTCGTTTCGGGGGAAAAGCCGCTGTTTTACTTCGCCTGCGTCGGGGACGAACAAAGTATGCTGAAAACGTTTCCCAACCTGTATATGGGCATTATCGACGGAAAAAAAGCGGATTAGGTCTTGAATACGGGACAAAGCGGAATTACAATGCGCGCATCTAAAACTTTAATATGAAAGAAGACTGTTTTCATGGTTTCGATTAAACTTCCCGACAGCTCGGTGCTGTCATTCGACGGGGCGACCGACGGGGCGCAAATCGCCGCCAAAATCGGCGCGGGACTGGCCAAAGCGGCTTTGGCGATCAAAGTCAACGGCAAACTGCAGGATCTGGCGACGCCGATCGCGTCCGACGCCGACATCGACATCATCACCGCGAAATCGCCCGAAGGGCTGGACATCATCCGTCACACCTGTTCGCACGTCATGGCGCAGGCGGTGCAGGAACTGTACCCCGAAACACAGGTGACGATCGGGCCGGCGATCGAAAACGGCTTCTATTATGATTTCGCGCGGGAAAAACCGTTCACCTTGGCCGATTTGGAAGCCATTGAAAAACGCATGGCGGAAATCGTCGATCGCGACGAACCCATCGTGCGCGAGGAAAAATCCCGCGAAGACGCCATCGCCTTTTTCAAAAACAAAGGCGAAAAATACAAGGTCGAACTGATCGAAGACCTGCCCGCCGACGCGGTGATCAGCTTTTATCGTCAGGGCGACTTCATCGACCTGTGCCGCGGTCCGCATCTGCCGTCCACGGGCAAGGTCGGCAAGGCGTTCAAATTGATGAAGGTCGCGGGCGCGTATTGGCGCGGCGATTCTTCGCGCGAACAGCTGCAGCGCATTTACGGCACGGCTTGGGCGGACAAAAAAGCTTTGGACGCCTATCTGGTTCAGCTGGAAGAGGCCGAAAAACGCGACCACCGCAAGCTGGGACGCGAAATGGATCTGTTCCATTTCGAGGATGTCGCCCCCGGCGATATTTTCTGGCATCCGCACGGCTGGACGCTGTTCCAGACGCTGATCAACTATCTGCGCAAACGGCAAAACGATGTCGGCTATGTCGAAATCAACACGCCGCAGATTATGGATCGCGTTTTGTGGGAAACGTCGGGGCATTGGGACTGGTACCGCGAAAATATGTTCACGACCACGATCGAAGACCGCGTTTTCTGCGTCAAACCGATGAACTGCCCCGGCGGCATTCTGGTGTTCAAACAGGGCATCAAATCCTACCGCGACCTGCCGCAGTACATCGCCGAATTCGGCCGCGTCCACCGCTATGAAGCGTCCGGCGCGCTGCACGGATTGTTCCGCGTCCGCGCGTTCACGCAGGACGACGCGCACATTTTCTGCACGCCCGAACAGCTGGAGAACGAATGCCAGAAAGTCGTCCGCCTGATGCTGGACATTTACGACGCGTTCGGATTGAAAGACGTCAGCATCAAACTGTCCACCCGCCCCGCCGAACGCATCGGCGCCGACGAATTGTGGGACAAGACGGAAACTGCGTTGGCGCAGGCGTTGACCGACATGGGATACAAATACACGCTGAACCCCGGCGACGGCGCGTTCTACGGCCCGAAACTGGACTTCAAGGTCAAAGACGCGATCGGCCGCGAATGGCAGCTGGGCACGCTGCAGGTTGACATGAACCTGCCGGAACGTTTCGACGTTTCCTATATCGGCGAAGACGGCGAAAAACACCGCCCGATCATGTTGCACCGCGCCTTGTTCGGTTCGCTGGAACGCTTTACGGGCATCATGATCGAACACTACGCGGGCAAATTCCCGTTCTGGCTGGCGCCCGTTCAGGCGGTCGTCGCGACGATCACCGACGACGGCGACGAATACGCGGCCGAAGTTGTCAAGGCGTTGAAAAAGGCCGGCATCCGCACCGAAATCGACCTGCGCAACGAAAAGATCAGCTACAAGATCCGCGAACATTCGTTGAAAAAGGTTCCCGTCGTGCTGGTCATCGGCAAAAAAGAAGCGGCCGACAAAACCGTCACGATCAGACGTTTGGGGCAGGAAAAGCAAGAAACGCTTGCACTTGGCGACGTAGTTGCTAAACTGACCGCCGAAGCGGCGTGGCCGCATATTGAAGACTAACCTTAACTGATGGAGGCTTTTTATATCTACCGATACGACACAGGCATCGCCCACCCGTGAGGGGCCGCGTGCCAACAAAGACATTACGGCGAGAGAAGTCCGCCTGATCGGCGCCGACGGCGAAAACGTCGGGGTTGTTTCCGTGCGCGAAGCGTTGCGCATGGCCGACGAAGCGGGTTTGGATCTGATCGAAATTTCGCCGAACGCCAATCCGCCCGTTTGCAAAATTCTGGATCTGGGCAAATACCGCTATGAACTGCAAAAGAAAAAAGCGGAAGCCCGCAAAAACCAGAAAGTTGTCGAAATCAAGGAAATCAAGCTGAGTCCGAATATCGACACGCACGATTACGAAGTCAAATTGCGTAACGCGCAGCGCTTTATTTCCGAAGGCAACAAAGTCAAATTCACCCTGCGTTTCCGCGGCCGTGAAATGGCGTATCAGGAACAGGGCGAAGAAATCATGGCGCGCGTTGTCGAAGATTCGGATTTATACGCCAAAGTCGAACATCCGGCGAAATTGGAAGGCAAACAGATCACCATGGTGATCGCGCCGAAATAACGCCGCCGCGTTTTGAAAAACCCCGCCGCCGCGCGGGGTTTTTTGTTGCCTTTTTATCGCCGCCGTTTCGTGAAAAACGCCGCCCCGACGTTCGGACATACAAAAAAGCCCTCCGGACGGGAGGGCTTTTTCTTAACGCAATGCGATTATTTCGCGGTGACTTTGCCGTCGGCGCCGAATTTGACCGGCGTCTTGACGATCTTGGCTTTTTTGCGCAGCTTGGCCATCGTGTCTTCAACGGTTTTGGCGGCCTGCATCTGCATCAATTCGCGTTCGACTTCCTCGAATTTCGGGGGTTCGGCCAAACGGCGGGGGCCGGCTTTGATCACATGGTATCCGAATTTCGTTTTGACGGGCTGTTTGGAAATTTCGCCCTCTTTCATGGCGAAAGCCGCTTCGGAAAATTCGGGAACCATCAATTCACGCGAAAAATATCCCAGATCGCCGTCTTTCAACCCTTTGTTTTCGGACAGCTTGTTCGCCAGTTCCGCGAAATCGGCGCCCTTTTCCAGCTGTTTGATCACGTCGCGCGCTTCCTTTTCCGTTTTCAGCAGGATGTGGGCGGCGGACATTTCTTCCTGCGGGGGATTATCCTTTTTGAACTGTTCGTACAACGCCTCCAGCTTTTCCTTGGTCTGTTCCTTTTTCGCGCGCTGTTCCAAATAGTAACGCGCCAGCAGGGATTTTTCAAAATCCTTCAGCATCTTTTTGTATTCGGGCGTTTCCTGCACCTTTTCGGCCTTGGCCGCAGCGGCGACAACGTTCAAATCAATGATGTTGTCCAGCAAAGGTTCGTAAACGGTTTCCAACGGCATGGCGCCCAGCTGCGGGTTCGACGAACGGGCGGTTTCGATTTCGGACAGCGTGATTTTGTTGCCGTCAACCGTGGCGACGACCAGATCCGTCGCGACGGCTTTCGCCTTTGACTTGGCGGCCTGCGCCGGCATCGCGAAGCACAGGGCGACCAAAGCGCCGGTGATAACTTTTTTGGACATTGTTTCAACCTTTCTTGCAATGTTGGTTTTGACTGACGGATATCATACCACCTTTCCAAAACGGGTAAAGATTTAAAATTCCGCCGGACGCCCGAAAAATATGTTTTTTTCGGCGGGGATGTCCAACTGAACGATTGACACGCGCGGCTTTGTGGGCTTAACTTGTGTGTTTTTATTTTATTATAAAGAGGTTTTGTCATGATCGGTTCTTTGATGCGCAAAATTTTCGGCAGCGCGAACGACAGGTACGTCAAGGGTTTGTATAAAACCGTCGCGAAAATCAACGCGATGGAACCCGAAATCGCGGCGTTGTCCGATGAAGAGCTGAAAAACAAGACCCCCGCGCTGAAACAACGGCTGGCCGACGGGGAAACGTTGGACGACATCCTGCCCGAAGCGTTCGCCGTCGTGCGCGAAGCGTCCAAACGAACCATCGGATTGCGCCATTTCGACGTCCAGCTGATCGGCGGCATGGTTTTGCACCGCGGACAGATCGCCGAAATGCGCACGGGCGAAGGCAAAACGCTGGTCGCGACGCTGGCCGTTTATTTGAACGCGTTGACGGGCAAGGGCGTCCACGTCGTCACGGTCAACGACTATCTGGCCAAACGCGACACGGAATGGATGGGGCGCATCTACCGTTTTCTGGGCATGACGGTCGGGTCGATCCTGCACGATATGTCGGACGAGGAACGCCGCGCCGCCTACGCCTGCGACATCACTTACGGGACGAACAACGAATTCGGGTTCGACTATCTGCGCGACAACATGAAATTTTCGATCGACGACATGGTGCAGCGGCCGTTCAACTTCGCCATCGTTGACGAAGTGGACTCCATCCTGATCGACGAAGCCAGAACGCCTTTGATCATTTCCGGTCAGGCCGAGGATTCGTCGGACAAATACATTCAGGTGGACGCGCTGATCCCCAAGCTGAAACCCGAACATTACGAAAAGGATGAAAAGCAGCGCACCGTTTCCCTGACCGAAAGCGGCACCCTGTATATGGAGGAATTGCTGCAGCAGGCCGGATTGATCACCGGCGCCATGTACGACGCCGTGAACGCGCCCGTCATCCACTATGTCGATCAGGCGTTGAAAGCGCACAAAATGTTCCAGCGCGACGTCGATTACATCGTGCGCAACGGTCAGGTCGTCATCATCGACGAATTCACCGGACGCATGATGGAGGGACGCCGCTATTCCGATGGCCTGCATCAGGCTTTGGAAGCCAAGGAACGCGTCAAGATCCAGCCGGAAAACCAGACGCTGGCGTCGATCACGTTCCAAAACTATTTCCGCCTGTATCCGAAACTGGCCGGCATGACGGGCACCGCGATGACCGAAGCGCCCGAATTCGCCGAAATCTACGGGTTGGAGGTCATCGACATCCCCACGAACAAACCGTGCATCCGCATTGACCATCAGGACGAAATCTATTGGAAGGAAGACCAGAAATTAAAGGCCGTCATCGAACTGATCAAGGAATGCGCCGCCCGCAAACAGCCCGTTCTGGTCGGCACGACTTCGATTGAAAAATCGGAACAGCTGGCCGACCGCCTGCGTCGGGAAACGAAGCTGAAATTCAACGTTTTGAACGCGCGCCACCACGAACAGGAAGCGTACATCATCGCGCAGGCGGGGATGCCCGGCGCGATCACGATCGCCACGAACATGGCCGGCCGCGGCACGGACATCCAGCTGGGCGGCAATCTGGAAATGCGCGTCGAGCAGGAATTGGCGGACGTGACCGATCCCGCCGAACGCGAACGCCGCATCGCCGAAATCAAAAAGGAAATCGACGAAGGCCGCGAAATCGCCATGAAAGCGGGCGGTCTGTACGTCATCGGCACGGAACGCCACGAAAGCCGCCGCATCGACAACCAGCTGCGCGGCCGTTCCGGACGTCAGGGCGACCCCGGCGCGTCGAAATTCTTCCTGTGCCTGCAGGACGACCTGTTGCGCATTTTCGGCGCGGACAGGATCGAAAAATTCCTGAAACCGCTGGGCGGTATGGACGACACGGACGTCATTTCCAGCCCGTGGATTTCCAGAACGTTGCAAAAATCGCAGGAAAAGGTCGAAGCCCGCAACTTCGACATCCGCAAAAACCTGTTGAAATACGACAACGTGATGAACGATCAGCGCAAGGTCATTTACGACCAGCGCAGAGAATTGATGATGGCGGCTTCGATCACCGACACGATCAAGGATATGCGCGACGAAATCATCGCGGCGATGACCGAAACCTACACGCCCGAAGACGCCGCGGCCGACGATTGGAACGTCGCCGCGTTGAAAGAGGACGTCGAACGTCTGCTGGGGCTGACTTTGCCGATTGATTCGTGGATCGGCGAAGGCATCGGAACGCAAGAGCTGACGGAACGCCTGCAAAAGGCCGCCGACGAAAAAATGGCCGCCAAGCGTCGGCTGTTCGGCGACGACCTGATGAACATGATCGAAAAGAACATCACTTTGCAGATTTTGGATCAGGTTTGGAAAGAACACCTGCAGGTGTTGGAATATATGCGCCACACGATCGTTTTGCGCGCCTACGGCCAAAAAGACCCCTTGAACGAATACAAAAAAGAGGCTTTTTACCTGTTCAGCGGCATGATCGGCAATATGCGCGAACAGGTGACGCAGTTCCTGACGCACGTCGAACTGGCGCCCGAAACCGTCGAAGCGATCGAGGAAAACCGCCGCCGTCAGCAGGAAATGACCGCGCACCACGACGAATTGGAAACCGACGCGTTCGGCAACCCGTCGGCGTCACAGCGCGAAATCGACCGCGAATTGGACAGAAGCCCGTTCAAATACACGCAATCCGACGAAATCGACCCGAACGATCCGTCCACATGGGGCAAAGTGTCGCGCAACGCGCCCTGCCCGTGCGGTTCGGGAAAGAAATACAAACATTGTCACGGCGCGATCACCTGACATTCCGGTACGGATAAAGCACGGCCGCCGCGCCTTTGACAGGTTCGGCGGTTGCTTTTTTTCATTTCAAAGTGTCAAAGATCTGCCGGGCCAGCGTCGGGCTGATTCCATCGACTTTGGCGATTTCGTCGGCGCTGACGGCTTTGATCGCGCGCACGGATCCGAAATGCTGCAGCAACGCTTTTTTGCGCTTCGCCCCGATCCCCGCAATGCCGTCCAAAGCCGACACCAGCGTGTCGTTGCGCCGTTTGATCCGGTGCGTGCCGATCGCGAAACGGTGCGCTTCGTCGCGCAGACGCTGGATATAGTGCAACAGCGGATTGTCGAATTCCAAATGCAGCGGCGGCCGGTCGGCGAAATGCAGCGTTTCCTTGCCCGCGTTGCGGTCAACGCCTTTGGCCACGCCGACGGCGACGACATCGGAGACGTTCAGTTCTTTCAGCACTTCCAACGCCACGCGCAGCTGAATTTCGCCGCCGTCAATGAACACGACATCCGGCAGATTGTGTTCCGCCAACCCGCGTTTGAACCGGCGGGTCAGCACTTCGCGCATCATGCCGAAATCGTCGCCGGGGGTGAACGTGTCCCACGAAATGTTGAATTTGCGGTACGATTTCTTGTCAAACCCGTCGGGCGTCGCGACCACCATCGCACCGACCGCGCTTGTCCCCTGAATATGGCTGTTGTCGTAGGTTTCGACGCGTTCGATCGGGTGGTTGATGTGCAACAGTTCGCGCAACTCCTCCAGCAATTCGGCGCGCGCCGCCCCCTCGCACCGGCGGCGGATCAACGCCTCTTTCGCGTTCATCAAAGCACGATCGACCAACCGTTTGCGATTGCCGCGCGCATTGTCCGTCAGCTTGACGGCCGCCCCCGATTTCGCGCCGAACGCCTGCGCGACGACATCGGCGTCGGGCAGCGCCGTTGACAGCAGAATCTCGCGCGGCGGCGTGTGCGTCATATAAAACTGGCCGAGGAAAGCCTGCAAAACTTCACCGTCCGTCCGCCCCGACGTTTGCGCCGGAAACGCCGCGAAATTACCGCAACTGCGCCCGCCGCGGTAAAAAAACACCTGCACGCAGCTTTGTTCCTTGTCCGTATAAATCGCCGCGACATCGCAATCGGCGATGCCGTCCAAATCGCTGCTTTGCATTTGAATCTGGTTCAGGGCGCGGATGCGGTCGCGCAAAACGGCCGCCTGTTCGTAACGCATTTCCGCGCTGGCCTGTTCCATTTGGACGGCCAGCCGTTCCTGCACCTTGGTGCTTTTGTTGCGCATAAAGGCACACGCCTCGTCCACCAGCCGCATATAATCCTCGCGCGCGATCATACCGGCGCAGGGCGCGCAACACCGTTTGATCTGATGCAGCAGGCACGGGCGCGTGCGGTGGTAAAAAACGTTGTCGGTGCAGGATCGCAGCAAAAACGCCTTTTGCAAAACGGCCAGCGTTTCGTTCACCGCCAGAACCGATGCGAAGGGCCCGAAATATTCGCCCTTTTTCGTCCGCGCGCCGCGGTGTTTCATCACCTGCGGCCATTCGTCACGCGTCGTGATCAAAATGTGCGGGAACGTTTTGTCGTCTTTCAACAGGATGTTGTAATAGGGCTTCAACCGTTTGATCAGGTCGTTTTCCAACAGAAAAGCTTCGGCCTCGGTCGTCGTTTCGATGATTTCGATCCGGTCGATCTGGGAAATCATGCGCTGGATGCGCATACACGTCCGTTCGGGATGCGCGTAGTTTTCCAAACGCCGGCGCAAGACTTTGGCCTTGCCGACGTACAGGACTTTTCCAGCCGCGTCCAGCATCCGGTAAACCCCCGGCCGTTCCGGAAAAAACCGCAAATGCGCCGCGACATACGCCGCCCCTGTCAGTTTTGGCGCGGATTCGTTTGATTCGTCGGCCTGAAAAACGGCTGTTTTTTCATCTATCATATTGAATTAAAACCTTTTTTCGCAAATCCTAAACAAATTATGAAGTTTTCCCCAAACCTGTGGATAACTCTGTGCAAAGTCTGATTTTATCCCCCTTGACCAAAGGGTTTCCCTAGCTTTTCATCACATTGCCTATTTTATAGGCAAAACCAGCAACATATTGATAATTTGTATTTTTTTATAATCAAGTATTATTTTTAATTTTTTTTCATAACTTTTTCTTGATTTATTTTTCCGGTTGGAATAGCCGCGTCCTCCTGTGGATAAGTTGTGTGTAAAACGGATGACTTGTTGACAGGCAAGGGCTACGGGAAAAAAAGGGAAGACAGACTCGACTTTTCACTTCCTTTTTTCAGCGTCCAAATGCAACACCTGCCCCGATACGACCGGCGTTTGCGCCATAAAACAAACGGCGTCGGCCACACGGCGGACGGCGTCGGCGTCCCCGATCTTTTCCGGAAAATCGACGCCGTTGACGCGCACGTTGTCCCGCAACGTCCGCGCCGCCATTTCGATCAATCCGCCGATTCCCGACAAACTGAACGCATTGACGGACAATTCGTCGGCCGGACGCGGAAACACCGCCAAAAAACAGCCGTTTTTCCCTTTCGGCAAAGCCTTGGCGAACGAACGCAGCAAAATGAACGGCGCGCGCGCGTTGACGGCCGAACATTCGTCCCACCCCTGCGGATTTTCGCCGGCGGCCGCGACGGTCGCGCAGCTGACCAGCAGATCCGGCGCGCCATACGTTTTCGTCACAGATTCGACCAGATCGGTCGTTTCGTCATAGGATGCGAAATCCGCGCGGAAATAGGCCGCCTTGACCTGATACGTCCGACGCAATTCCTCGACCAACCGCGCGGCGTCGGCCGCGGCGGTATGGCAATGCACGATCACGTTGTACCCTTTCGCCGCCAACACGCGGGCGACTTCCGCCCCGATTTTGTGCGCGCCGCCCGTGACCAGCGCGGTTTTCGCCCCGCCCTTAAGCTGCGGTTTTTGTTCGGGTTCGACCGCGGCGGCGACGGGACGCATCAAAAACGACGGCAGTTCATCCTGCGGTTCGGCGGGAGTGAACAGCCCCTCCGTCAACGGTTTGACCGCGGCGGGCTGTTTGACCGACGGCAGTCCCGTCAGAAACGGCACAGGCAAAACACTGTCGGACAGAATGTCCGATTCGCCGGATTGGACGATTTCGCCCGATGCCGTTTGGTACGTCACGGAAACGGGGCTTTTGGCCGGTGCGGAGGCTTCCGTCCTGATTTTCACACAGGACAGCAACGCTTCATACACCGCAGGCGTCCCCTCGCCCGTCAGCGTCAAAACATTTCCGGCCGTTTCGATCGAAAACACCGTTCCGACGGCGGGCAGGCTTTTTTGCCCCTCAAATCCGTCCAGATACAGCGTATCCTCAAACTCGTCCGGAATCCGGACGGTCGCGGATGATATCGTTTGATCCGGCACGGGCAAAGCCGCGTTCACGATCCGGTTGCGCGTCAACGCCTGAAAATTCCGTTCCCCGATTTGCAGGTTCAGCGTGATTTCCGGTTTTTCGGGATGCGCCGCATCCGTCAGGAAATTCAGCGCGACCGAAGCGTTTTCCTCTTGCGGCGCGAGCAAAAAACGGTGCGACGCGTCCGGATTCATTTCGGGGTGCAGGCCGTATCCGAAGCTGTGGAAAACGCGGCCTTTGACCACATGGATGCGGCCGCTGTTGGATTGCCAGACCGGCACGGGCGCGGGCGTTCCGGAATCGGCCGGCGTCGCCTGTTCAACCGTTTCGCCGTTTTTTTGCCAAACGATTTCGCCCTGTTCCAAAACGGGCGCGGCGTCCGGTTCCTCCGGCCGTTTCAAAAACAGCCAAAACCCGTTGCGCCCCGCCGCGGCGTCATTGAACCACGCGGCGTCCCTGTTCAGCGTGTTGCCGTTTTCGACGACGAAAAAGACGGGCGTTTTTCCGGTCAGCCTGTTGCCCAAAAACACCGAACTGACATTCGGAATCAGTGTGTCGCCGACGTTCGGGAACAAAATCCTGATATCGTGAAACGCGCCCGCGTCCAACGTGTAAAACCCGACCATGTGGCCGTTCGATCGCGCTTGGGCAAAAGTGACCTTGACGGGCGCGCCGTCGTTCACGCGCAACAAAGAGGCATCCGGAAAAACAGTTTTACGCACGACCGCCCCCGCCGTTTATTTGCGCATCGGACGGGTCGGCAGAAAACGCCGGAACAGCACCGTAACGCCCGCGTACCACGGGAAATAGCGGATTTTAAACCCTTTTCCCGCGTATTGATAACACGCGGCGGCGCAGGCCTGCGGATTGATCGGGCGTTGGAAAAACGATTTTTTGCGTTCGCCGACCGTGTCCCAATCGTCCGTTTTCACCGTCGTCACGGCGACATGGCTTTGCGCCATCTGCGCCTGAAAACCCTGCAGCCAAACGTGCAAAGCGGCCTTTGTCGAACCGAACGCGTAGTTGTCTGGCATCCCGAATTCCCCCGCCGTCGAACCCATGACGATGATTTCGCCGCACGCCTGTTTTTGCAAAACGGGCGCAACCGCCGACAGAAAATAAACCTGAGAGAAATAGTTGATTTGGAACATATTTTTAATTTTGCCCAAATCCTTGCCGCATTCCTTTTGCGAATACGCCGTTTCCAGCGACGAAAACACGCTGATGATGTTTTTCGCCGCGGATTCGCATTGTTCCACCACTTTGGAAAAAGAATCCGGATTGGCCGTGTCCAGCGCGATCGTCACGACATCCACGTCGGGATAGCGCGCGCGAACGTCCTGCGCGGCCAAAGTCAAATCCTCGCCTTCGCGTCCCAGCATGATGACATCGTTGCCGTCCTTTGCCGCCTCGCGGGCGAAAGCGCGGCCGATCACCCCCGACGCCCCCAATACAATCCACGTGCGTTTATTGTTCATCTTTCCTCTCTTTCGCGAACAGGCGGCGTCCGAAATCCGAATCGAACTTTTTCTGCGGATCGTACAAATCCCGCGCCTGAATGAATTTTTCCAGTTGCTGCTTGTACATCAAAACCAGATTGCGCGGTTCCATCAACGCATCGTCCTGCACCGACACACGGCCGTTGTGTTCGCCGACAACCGTGATCAGATGTTTCAGGAAATCCTCCAACCCTTTGCGGCGGATGAAATCCATGCTGATCGTGTACCCGCGCAAAGCCGACCCCAGATACGACAGGTCGTCCTGTTTGGTCAGCACCAAAACCGCGCGGCACGCGCCGATTCGGGATTGCGACAATTCGGTCAGAATGCGGCGGATCGCCTGCGGCCCTTCGGCTTCGGAAAACGAAGCCTGAAGCTGATAAACGCCCCTTTGCGAAAACACGCGGATGTTGTCCAGCGGATACAGGAACGATTCGTATTTTTCCACGCGCTTCCCGTCCTTTGACGCGAAACGGTAGCGCAAATTTTTCACAAACGGCATTGACGCCAGATGCAGCGCGAAATGAGGCAGGGGCAACCGGAATTTCGGCAATGAAAACAGCGGCACGGAAACCGGTTCGTCGGTAAAAGACGCCGATGTCAGAACGGCGCGTCCCACGGCGTCCGCGCGCGCGGCCGTGTCAATCCACACCGAACAGAAATCGGCGTTTTTGCGAACGGATTTCAGCGATTCCATCAATTCGTTCAAATTGGCGACTCGGCGGCGTTCAACCAGAACGTTTTCCTGCGGCCGTTTCGCCAACGTAATGGAAATCAGAACGATCGCGCCGACCAATCCCTGTCCGCCGACGACGGCGCGGAACAGATCCGCGTTTTCCTTCGGGCTGGCGCGTTTAATCGAACCGTCGCCCAACACGACATCAATCCAATTGACCGATTTCGCCAAAGACGTTTTTTGATGCCCGTTCACGCCCACGATGTTGGCGGCGATCGCCCCGCCCAGCGTGTGGCGTCCCGACCCCGTCGCCGTGGCCAGCATGAACCCGCGCGGAGCGTACAGCTCCGTAATCGTGTGCAGGGTCACCCCCGGTTCGCAGACCAACTCGCCCGTTTTTTCATCAAACGACCGCACGCAATCCAACCGTCCCGACATCATCACGGCGCCGTCCGTGTTGATCGCCTGATCGGCGTAGCTGCTACCCGATCCGCGCATAATGACGCCGTTGTGTCCGACCTGTTCCAAATATTTTGGAACATCCGCGACACGATCCGGCCGGCAAACCTGCGAAACGGCCGAATTTGTGCGGCCGCGGCCGCGCAGTTTCATTTCATACCAGTGCATAGTACGCAACTCCTTGTCAAATCAAGCAGTAGTGTACCCGAATTTTAAACGGAAATGAAGAGGTTTAAACGTTAAAAACGACTACGGCCGGACGCTGTCCAGATACGATTTCAAATCGGCCGCCAGCGATTTTTCCGGACGTCCGCCCCAAATGCGGATGATTTCCGCCGCGGACAGCGCCGCCAGCTTGCCGGCCGCGGGCAGGCTGAACCCCTGCGCCAAACCGTACAGGAAACCGCCCGCGAACGCGTCGCCCGCGCCCGTGCTGTCAACGACGGACTGGTGGTTTTCGGACGCGACGGTCGCCACGCCTTCGTCGGAAAAGATGCACGCGCCTTTCGATCCGCGGGTCATGGCCAGAATCTGCCCCCTGTCCGCCAGAACGTCCATAAAGGCGGTGATATCCGTCGTTTCGCGGTCGATGTCGAAACAGCCGCGGATCTCGCGTTCATTGCCGATCAGAATGTCGGCCTGCGTGCGGATGGTTTCGATGACCTCTTGCACGGCGACGGCGCGGAAATTCAAATCGTGCATATTGAAAGCGACCCTGACGCCCGCGTCTTTCGCGGTTTTCAACGCCAGAGAAACGGCCGAACGGGCGCGGCGGGAAACCAACATCTGCCCGTCGATGAACAGGATGCGCGAATTACGGATTGTTTCAACGTCAATGTCGGCGTCGTCGATTTCCTCGCACACGCCGAAATTGAACGCAAACGTGCGGTCGTGATCCGGCGTCACCAACACCAGACATCTGGCCGTCGCGCGGTCGATGTCGCGGTCGAATTGCACCAGCGGGACGCAGGATTTGACGCCGTCCTTGTCGAAAGCGGCCTTGAAATTCTCGCCCGTCGTGTCGTTGCACGCCTTTCCGATGAAAGCCGCCCTGCCGCCCAGCGACGCGACCGTCGCGACGGCGTTTGCGACCGTTCCGCCGGGGATGACGCGGGAATCCAGCAGGTTTTTGCGGATTTCGCGCAAAACGGAAATGGGCAGGACGTTGCCCTGTCCCTTGGTCAAAGAATAATGTTCCAGAAAATCTTCCGTAACATTTGCCACGACATCGACAAATGCGGTTCCGATCGCGGTCACGTCAAAATTGCTCATAAGGAAACTCCGTTTTGATTCGCGTTATCGGGATTCCGTTATATCGGCTGACACGTCAAAAGGCGAGTCAAAAATACACAAAAAAGCGTGCGGCTTTTCCGTCCCCTTACAACAGGGTCAGCTCCTCTTCCGCGGATTCTTTCCCTTTCGGCGACGGCGCGGGGCGGCACACCAGCGTCAGCTTGCCGTTTTTGGCCGTCAACGTCGCCGTTCCGCCGTTTTTCAGGTTGCCGAACAGGATTTCGTCCGCCAACGGCTTTTCGACGTTTTCCCGTATCACGCGCGCCAACGGCCGCGCCCCGTTTTTCGGATCGAACCCTTTGTCGATCAGCCATTCGCGCGCCGAAAAATTGACCGCCAATTCGATTTTCCGCCCCGCCAGCCGCGATTCCAGCTGGGAAACGAATTTGTCCGCGACCCGCCCCATGATTTCGCGGTTCAGCCGTTCAAACGGCACGATCGCGTCCAAACGGTTGCGGAATTCCGGCGTGAACAGGCGTTCGATCGCCTCTTTGTCTTCGCCCGTGCGTTCCGCGCGCCCGAACCCCATGGCGGGTTTGGCCATGTCCGCCGCGCCCGCGTTCGTCGTCATGATCAGGATGATGTTGGAAAAGTCGATTTTCCGGCCGTTGGAATCCGTCAGTTTTCCGTAATCCATCACCTGCAGCAAAACGTTGAACAGGTCGGGATGTGCCTTTTCGATTTCATCCAGCAGCAGCACGGCGTAAGGGTTGCGGTCAACCGCGTCGGTCAGCAGCCCGCCCTGATCGAAACCGACGTACCCCGGCGGCGCGCCGACCAATCGGGACACCGAATGTTTTTCCATATATTCGGACATATCGAATCGCAACAGCTCGACGCCCAGCGTTTTGGCCAGCTGGCGGGCGACTTCGGTTTTGCCGACGCCCGTCGGCCCCGAAAACAGATACGACCCGACCGGTTTTTCCGGATCGCGTAGCCCCGCGCGCGCCGTTTTCACACCGGAAACCAGCGTTTCGATCGCCTTGTTCTGCCCGAAAACGGTCAGCTTCAAATCGCGTTCCAGCGACCGCAAAGCCTCGACATCGTCCGCGCCGACCGTTTTGACGGGAACGCGCGCCATTTCGGCGACGACCTGTTCGATATCGGACGCCGTGATCTGCTTTTTCCGGCGGCCGGACTGCAAAGCCCTGACCGCGCCGGCTTCGTCCAGAACGTCAATCGCCTTGTCGGGCAGCTTCCGGTCGTGCAGATAGCGCACGGACAAATCGACCGCGGCCTTGACCGCTTCGGCCGTATAAACGACGCGATGGTGTTTTTCATACGCGCCCTTGATTCCGCGCAGGATCGCGACGGTTTCGTCCGCCGTCGGTTCCTTGATGTCGATTTTCTGGAACCGGCGCAAAAAGGCGTGATCCTTTTCCAAATGGTTCCGGAATTCCTTGTAGGTCGTCGAACCGATGCACCGCAATTCCCCCGATGTCAACACCGGTTTCAACAAATTCGACGCGTCCATCGTCCCGCCGGCCGTCGCGCCCGCGCCGATGACCGTGTGAATTTCGTCGATGAACAAAATCGCGTCCGGATCGTCCCGCAAATCGTCCAGAATATTTTTCAGCCGTTCCTCGAAATCGCCGCGGTAACGCGTGCCGGCCAGCAACGCCCCCATGTCCAGCCGATAGACGACGGCGTTTTTTAGCAAAGCGGGGACTTTGCCGTCAACGATGCGCGCGGCCAGCCCCTCGGCCAGCATGGTTTTCCCGACGCCGGGGTCGCCGATCAGCAGCGGGTTGTTTTTCGTGCGCCGGCACAAAACGCGGATCATGCGCGCCAATTCGTCCGCGCGGCCGATCAGCGCGTCGATCTTGCCCTCTTTGGCCTTTTCGTTCAGGTTTTGGCAGAAATCCTCCAGCCCTTCGCCGCCGTCGTCGTAATAATCGTCGTCGTCCTCCTCTATGCCGGAAATCGGCGAACTGCGCGTCAGGTAGGTCACAACGTCCATTTTGGTCAAACCATACTTTTCCAGCAGATAGACGGCGAAGGAATCCTGTTCGGAAAACATGGCGGCGACGACGTGGGCGGCCGTGACGACATCGCGCCCGCTGGATTGCACCTGCACGGCGGCGCGCTGCAAAACGCGTTGAAACGCCAGAGTCGGCCGCGGATCGCGCGGATTCGTTTTTTGCACCAGCGCGCTTAATTCCGTATTGATGAACGCGATCAGCTCCTTGCGCAAACCGGACAGCGGCGAACAGTGCCGTTTCAACAGCGGCCGCGATTCGGGATCGTCCGTCGCCGCCAACAGCAAATGTTCCAAAGTCGCGAATTCCTGCCCCCTTTCGGCGGCCAGCAGCAACGCCTGCTGCAACGTTTCTTCCAAATTCGGGGAAAGCATTTCCGTCAAGCCTTTTCTATTTCACAACGCAGGGGATGCTGGCTGCGGCGGGCGGCTTCGACCACCTGCGCGGCCTTCATTTCGGCGATTTCAAACGTGTAAACGCCGCACACGCCGACGCCGGATTGATGCACTTGCAACATGATTTCGGTCGCTTCTTGCAACGTGCGGCCGAAAATGCTTTGCAACAGGGAAACGACGAAATCCATCGGCGTGAAATCGTCGTTCAGCATGACGACTTTGTACATTGACGGCCGTTTGATTTTCGGCTTGGTCAATATGCCGTCCCGCGGCTGTTCCCGTTCCTGCGTTTTTTTCGCCATGATCGCCCCTTTCCGTGACAGACGTTATACACTTGCGCGTCCGCGTATGCTACGCCTGTTTATATTAAGCATAAATTAACGCAAAAGCCTTAAAGTCCGTCCGTTGGGCAAAAAGGGGAAAAATGAACGCCGCCGTTAAAATTCTGACCGCCGTTTTGTTGACGTTCGCCGCGCCGGCGATGGCGCAAACGCGCACCGCGTCCCTGCTGGTCGAAGCCGAAACCGGCCGCGTCCTGTTTTCCGAAAACGCGACGGAAAAGCGGTATCCGGCCTCTTTGACGAAAATGATGACGCTGTATCTGGTGTTCGACGCGCTGGAAAAGGGCGAAATCCGCATGGACCAGCTGTTCACCGTTTCCAAAAAAGCCGCGGGGATGCCGCGTTCCCGCATGGGGTTGAAAGAAAACTCGACCATTTCGGTTGAAAACCTGATTTTTGCGATGATTTCCCGATCGGCCAATGACGCCGCCGTCGTCGTGGCGGAGGGGCTGGCCGGTTCCGAAGCGCAGTTCGCCGATAAAATGACTCGCACGGCGCGCGAACTGGGCATGAAAAACACGCGGTTCAAAAACGCGTCCGGCCTGCACAACAGGGATCAGGTCACCACCGCGCAGGACATGGCGATCCTGTCCAAAGCGCTGATCCAGCATTTCCCGAAATACTATAAACTGTTTTCCGTGCGCGGTTTCCGATACGGCCGGCGGTATTACGGCAATCACAACCTTGTCGCGCGGTTTTACAAAGGCGGCGACGGGTTGAAAACCGGATACGTTGACGCCGCCGGATACCACGTCGTCGGGTCGGCCGTGCGCGACGGCAAAAGGTTGATCGGCGTCGTCATGGGACGCAATTCCGTGCGCGAACGCGACCGCCACATCTTCAAACTGTTGGACACGGGATTCGCCGCGCTGAAAAACAAAACCGCGCCGGTGAACACGCTGGACGACGCCCCGCTGTTCGCCCCCGCGCGGGAACAGACGGCGGACGAAAGCGAAAAGCAGTACCGCGACCGCCGCATCCAAGCCCGCAAACTGTCCGAATCGCTGGACGCGATCGCTTCGCTGGAACAAAGCCTGCAAACGAAAGAGGACGGAAACGTCGTGAAAAACGCGATCATCGACTGGGGACGCAAAAGGCCGTAACCCATGGAAATGCCGTTCGTTTTGAAACAGGCGGCGGAACGTTTGGTTTCCGCCGGAAACGCCGCGAAAAACAACGCGCGGGCGATCAGCCGCCGGTACAGGGACGAACGCGCCGCCGACCGCACGATCGTTGACGCGGACGAAGCAGCCGCCTACGCCGTCGCCAGAATGCCCGCAACGTTCGGCGCGATTGCTTTTGTTTTGCAACAGCTGAAAGGAACAGGCCTTGCCCCCGAAACGCTGACGGATGCCGGCGCGGGAACGGGGGCGGCCGTTTGGGCGGCGCAATCCCTGTTCAATTTGAAAAGCGCGCTGTGTTTGGAACGCGAACCGGCCATGCGCCGCGTCGGGGAAAAGTTGACGGCGGCGGGCGGCGATTTTTTCACGACCTCGCCCGAATGGCACGGTTTCGACCTGACCGCCGACGCGGTCGAACCGGCGGATCTGGTGACGGCGTGCTATGTTCTGAACGAATTGCCGGACGGGGCGCGCGCAACGGCGTTGTTGAAATTATGGGCGGCCGCGCGCCAAGCTTTGGTCGTCGTCGAACCGGCGACTCCGACCTGTTTCGACCGGATGAAAGTGTTCCGGACGGCCTTGATCGAAAACGGCGCGTTCATCGCCGCCCCTTGCCCGCATCAAAACGCGTGTCCGGAAAGCTGGTGCCATTTCGCGTGCCGCGTTCAACGGTCGAAACTGCACCGCGTTTTGAAAAACGGCGACGCCCCGTTCGAGGACGAGAAATTCACTTACCTGATCGCGACGCGCGAACGGGTCGCGGCCGCCTCCGCGCGGATATTGCGCCGGCCGAAAATCGAAAAAAACAAAGTCGTTTTGACGCTGTGCGAAGCCGGCGGCACGCGCGAACGGACGGTTTTCAAAAACGAAGCGGATTACAAAGCCGCGCGCAAATCGGATTGGGGCGACGCCTTTATTTCCAATCCGTGACGGCGTCGGCGCGCATATGCCCCTTTTTGCATTCGGGGCAAAGGACGGCCTGATTCATTTCCAGCTTTTCCAAAACGCGCCCGCAATCCAAACAGGTGAAATGCGGAACGTAATCGTCGTTTTTGAACAGAAAATGATAAGTGAACCGGTTGTACAGCCGCGCGCAGTGCGGGCAGTAATAGGGCTGATGCTCCCACGTTTTCAAAATAACGGGGCGGTTTTTGCGGATCAGCGACCGGATGAAATCGACTTCGTGCGGGTTGTCAACGATGTATTGTTTGAAATTGACGCCGACCTCGCGTTCCTCTTCGGACGCGAAGTTCTGCGTCCCTAACGCCAGATCGGTTTTGCCGATTCCGTATTTTCCGACGAATTTGAAACCGCAATGCGAACAGGTGAAATCAACCAGCTTGCCCATAAAGCCCCCCCCCCTTTGAAAAAACACTTGCGACTGTGGCACATTTTCGATCGTTTCTCAAGCCCGACGGCTGTTTTTCGGTTATTTTTTTAAAGAAGTCTTTTTTTGTCGCCCTCAAATGTGCTATACAGGAAAAAATTTGTTTTCAATCTCTCAACTGTTCCTTAAAGGAGGATTCATGGTTTCCCATAAAGATTTAGCCAACGCCGTGCGTTTTCTGGCCGCCGAGGGCGTGCAGAAAGCCAATTCCGGCCACCCCGGAATGCCGATGGGCATGGCGGACGTCGCCACGGTTCTGTTCACGAAATTCCTGAAATTCGACGCCAAAGCCCCGCATTGGGCGGATCGCGACCGTTTCGTCCTGTCCGCCGGCCACGGGTCGATGCTGCTGTACAGCCTGCTGTACCTGACGGGTTACGAACAGGCGACGCTGGATCAGCTGAAAAGCTTCCGTCAGCTGGGTTCGCGCTGCGCCGGCCACCCCGAATACGGCCATTTGGAAGGCATTGAAACCACGACCGGCCCGTTGGGACAGGGCATTTCAACGGCCGTCGGCATGGCTTTGGCCGAAAAGCTGCTGGCCGCCCGTTTTGGCAAGGATGTCGTCGATCACTACACCTACGTCATTTGCGGCGACGGCTGTTTGATGGAAGGCATTTCCGAAGAGGCCATTTCTCTGGCCGGACATCTGCGCCTGAACAAAATGATCGTTCTGTGGGACGACAACAAAATCACAATCGACGGTTCGACCTCCGTCGCGACTTCGACGAACCAGCGCAAACGTTTTGAAGCCAACGGCTGGAACACCGACGAATGCGACGCGTACAACCCCGACGAAATCGCGGCCGCGATCGCGCGCGCCAAAAAATCCGACAAACCGACCCTGATCGCGTGCCATTCCATCATCGGTTACGGCGCGGCCAAGGAAGGAACCAGCAAGGTTCACGGTTCGCCCATCGGAACGGAAGACCTGATCGCCGCCCGCAAACGTCTGGGATTTGAATACGCCCCGTTCGAAGTGCCCGAAGACATCTTGAACGAATGGCGCGCCGCCGGCAAGCGCGGACAGGCCGAACGCGAAGCCTGGGAATCCCGCTTCGCCGCCATGGATCCCGCGAAAAAGGCCGAATTCGACCGCACCGTCCTGCACCACATCCTGCCCAAGGACTGGAAGGAAAAGATGCAGGCGTACAAGGAACAGTTGCTGGCCGACAAACCCAAGGTCGCCACGCGCAAAGCGTCGCAGATGGCTTTGGACGTTCTGGTTCCGGCGATCCCCGAACTGTTGGGCGGATCGGCCGACCTGACCGCGTCCAACCTGACGAACGCCAAGGCGTCCGTGTCCGTCACGCCCGACGATTTTTCGGGCAACTATATGCACTACGGCATCCGCGAACACGCGATGGCCGCCGCGATGAACGGCATCGCCTTGCACGGCGGATTCATTCCGTATTCCGGCGCGTTTTTGGTGTTCATGGACTACCTGAAACCGTCCCTGCGTCTGGCCGCGCTGATGGGCATCCGCACGATTTACGTTTTGACGCACGATTCGATCGGCGTCGGCGAAGACGGCCCCACGCATCAGCCGATTGAACATCTGGCCAGCATGCGCGCGATTCCGAACGTCAACGTGTTCCGTCCCTGCGACGTGATCGAAACGGCGGAATGTTGGGAATTGGCGATCGAATCCGAACACACGCCGTCCGTTTTGGCGTTGTCGCGCCAGAACCTGCCGACGCTGCGCGAATCCGTCAAGGAAAACCTGTCCGCCAAAGGCGCGTACATCATCCGCGATTGCGAAGGCGCGCGCGACGTGACCCTGATCGCGACGGGTTCCGAAGTCGAAATCGCCGTCAAAGCCAAGGATTTGTTGGCTGAAAAAGGCGTCAAGGCCGTTGTCATTTCCATGCCCAGCTGGGAAATGTTCGACAAACAGGACGCCGCCTATAAAAAAGCTGTCTTGGGCGATTGTCCGCGCGTCGCGGTCGAATCCCAAGGTGCTTTCGGTTGGGAAAAATACACCGGACTGGACGGCGCGATCGTCGCGATGCGTTCGTTCGGCGCCTCCGCCCCCGCGGAACAGCTGTACGAACATTTCGGCATCACGCCGAATGCCGTCGCCGCCGCCGCGATGGGTTGCTTGAAAAAATAACATCGGGAAAAGGAGTTTTATAAAACCATGCCTATGATCACTTTACGCCAGCTGCTGGATCACGCCGCCGAATACGGTTACGGGATGCCCGCTTTCAACGTCAACAACATGGAACAGATTCTGGCCGTCATGGCCGCGGCGAAAAAAACCGATTCGCCCGTCATCGTCCAGACGTCCAAAGGCGCGCGCGGCTACGCCGGCGATCCGATGATCCGCCATATGGTCGAAGCCGCCTGCGAAATGTATCCCGACATCCCCGTCTGCCTGCATCAGGATCACGGGTCGTCCGTTGAAACGTGCGTCACGGCTTTGGCCAACAGCTACACGTCCGTCATGATGGACGGTTCGCTGAAAGACGGCAAGCCCGCTTCGCACGAATACAACGCCGAAGTGTCCGGAACGGTCGCGAAATTCGCGCACATGATCGGCGCGTCCGTCGAAGCCGAACTGGGCTGCATCGGTTCGCTGGAAACCGGCAAGGGCGAAAAGGAAGACGGTCACGGATTTGACGGCGCGATCGACAAAAAACAGCTGTTGACCGACCCCGACGAAGCCTATGATTTCGTCAAGGCGACCAACATCGACGCTTTGGCGGTCGCGATCGGCACGTCCCACGGCGCGTACAAATTCACGCGCAAACCGGACGGCGCGATCCTGTCGATCGACACGATCAAGAAAATCCACGCCAAAATCCCGACGGTTCATCTGGTCATGCACGGCTCTTCCTCCGTTCCGCAGGAATTGCAGGACATGATCAACGAATTCGGCGGCAAGATTCCGCAGACCTACGGCGTCCCCGTCGAAGAAATTCAGGAAGGCATCAAGTACGGCGTGCGCAAAGTCAACGTCGATACCGATTGCCGTATGGCGATGACGGGCGCGATCCGCAAAATCTTCGCGACGAAACCCGACGAATTCGACGTCCGCAAATACATGGGTCCCGCGATGGAAGAAATGCAGAAAGTCTGCGAAGCCCGTTACGAACAGTTCGGCGCCGCGGGCATGGCGTTCAAAATCCACGCGATCCCGATGTCGGAAATGGCCAAACGCTACAAATCCGGCGAATTGGATCATATGCTGTAATCAACGGATTGCACAAAAAAAGCCCCGCCATTGGCGGGGCTTTTTCATTGCGGGACGTTTTATTCCTCTTCATCCCCGTATTCGTCATCTTCCCCGTCGGCGGACGGCTGTTGCCGCGCCGGAATGTTGCCGTCGATGTTGAACAGGCAAAAACCGTCAACACAGCTGCGGCTTAATCCGGCGACCGGCGGGCAATGGCTGTTTTCCGTGCATTGAACGCAGGTGTAAGGCAGGGATTGGTACGGCTGCGGCGTGCAATAGGGCGCGGCAGGCGGACAAACGGCGTTCAAGCAGGGATCGACGGCTTCGGGTTCGGCGCAAAAATGATCCGCGCCGCAAATCATGCCCTGCGGACAATGGTAGTTATTGGCGCATTGAACGCACAGGTATTCGTGCGGAGCGTCGCTGCCCGCCGGAACGCAATGCTTGCCCGTCGGACAAGTGTTGCTTTTGCAGACGTTTTCGCATTGCAGAGAGCGGCACGCCTGATCCGCGGCGCAATCGCCGTTTTCAAAACATGAAATCGTCGGCCTGATCTGCCCGCCGCCCGCCGCGCGCGCATTGACGCCCTGCCGCCCGCCGTTGACCATATCGCCCAACTTGACCACTTTCGCATCCGCGTTTGCCGCGCAAAACAACGTCAACAGCAAAACAACCGCCCGAATCCCCATTTTTTCATTCCTTTCGCGCCGTCCATGAAACCGCTTTGCCTTTCATCATAAATGAAAAACGCGCAAAGCAAAAGGGGCTTTGTCGCCAAAGCCCCCTTGTTCCCGTCGGGAAAACGGGATCAGATCAACTTCAGGTCTTCTGCGGAAGTGCGGTCTTTACGGGTAACCAGTTCATAGCTGACTTCCTGATCTTCTTTCAGGGTGGTCAGACCGGCTTTTTCAACAGCGCTGATATGGACGAAAACGTCTTTGGAACCGTCTTCGGGCTGAATGAAGCCGTAACCTTTTGTTCTGTTGAACCATTTGACTTTACCGTTAGGCATTTGAGATCTCCTATAAAGAAAAAAGAAACCGTCGTAAAACGGAAGAGTTTATATTCGCTCCGAAACGGAACGACTCACTATGATCACGCCTTTCGGCCGACACCAAAGCAGAGGAGTATAAAATCTCAATAAAAAAGTGTACGCCTTTTAGTGCCGAAAACAAGCTTTTTATCCCGAAATATACAAACCGGACGTTTTGGGGCTTTATTTTTCCGCCGTTCAAATGTAAAACAGGAAACAGCTTTACACTTTAACGTCCGGCGGAAAAATATGTGCACATTCATCCAAACAACCGAAGAACTCAACCGGCTTTGCGCGCGGCTGGCGGAACACCCGTTCGTCACCGTTGACACGGAATTCATCCGCGAAAAAACCTATTGGCCGCAACTGTGCCTGATCCAGATCGCGTCCGTGGACGAAGCCGCCTGCATCGACCCGCTGGTGCCGGAAATCGACCTGTCCGCCCTGTTCGATTTGATGCAAAACCAAAACGTCGTCAAAGTGTTCCACGCCGCCCGACAGGATGTCGAAATCTTTTACAACCTGACCGGCAAGACGCCCACCCCCCTGTTCGACACGCAGCTGGCCGCCATGGTCTGCGGTTTCGGGGAATCCGTCAGCTATCAAAATCTGGTGCAGAAACTGGTCGGAATCGAGCTGGACAAATCCATGCGTTTCACCGACTGGTCGCGCCGCCCGCTGACCGAAAAGCAGATCCGTTACGCGCAAAACGACGTGACGCACCTGCGCGACATTTACAAAAAAATGCTGGACATCCTGAACGAAACCGGCCGCGCGCACTGGGTGGACGACGACACGGCGTTTCTGGTCAATCCGAAAACGTATGAAAACGATTCCGCGCTGGCGTGGAAACGGTTGAAACTGAATTCGACCAAGCCGCTGTATCTGGCGCTGTGTCAGGCTTTGGCCGCCTATCGCGAAGACGAGGCCAAGCGCATGGACCGGCCGCGCCGCCACATCATGCGCGATGAAATCCTGTTGGAAATCGCCGCGGACGCCCCCGACACCGCCGACGAAATGGCGAAAATGCGCGGCCTGCCCCAAGGGTTTGCCAACGGCCGCATGGGACGCGACATTTTGAAAATCATCGCCGAAGTCAAATCGCGCGATCCGTCCACCTATCCCGTTTTGCCCAAGCCTTACGAATTGCCGAAATCGGCGCGATCCGTTTCCAAAATGCTGCGTCTGCTTTTGATGATCAAGGCGGCCGAAAGCGATGTCGCGGAACGGCTGATCGCTTCGCCCGACGAACTGGACGTGCTGGCGGGCGAAAAGAATCCCGACCTGCCCGTTTTAAAAGGGTGGCGGTTCGAGGTGTTCGGCCGCGACGCGCTGGAATTGAAAGCGGGCAAGATCGCCATGAAATACAATCCCGACCGCCGCCGCATCGACATTATCAAGGATTGATCATTTCCAACCGATCCGGACGCGGGCGAAATCCTTTGATTTGTCCGGCGCGGCGATCCGGTGCGTCGTCGTCAGGCCGTCGATTTGCGTGAACACGGCGATTTTGTCGTCGATCCGCGCCGGCCGTTTGAACGCGATTTCCATTTCGGCGATATCGTGTCCCTCGACATAATCGCGCGCCAACCCCTCCAGCGCCCAGAGCGGGTAAACCGCGTTGTTGACGTGGTCGTTGATGTCGATGTCGTCATAGCGCACGGGGAATTCGACCGCCGCGTCGTCGCGTTCCGGCAGGGGAACGGCCGGAAAAGTCGTGTCAATCACGCGTTCGTCATGCAAAACGTAATCCGTCAGGTTTTTCGCCACGGACACGGGACGCATCGTTTCCAAACTGATCAACGCCCATTGGCTGGACGCATAAAACAACGTTTCGCCCGACGCGGACACGGCATTGAATTCGCGGATGCCGCTGACCGCCGTTTTGCCCGACGCCCACGTTGACAGCGCGAAGCTTTCCCGCCACGCGGGCAACCGGTTAATTTTCAGATGATAGTTCGCGCCGACCCACCCGATTCCGTGCGACAGGCAAAAATCGTACCCGACGCCCAAAGCGTCGGCGTGTTCGTCCGCGACATCCTGAAACAAATTGAACAGGCAGTGCAGGCGCAACCGTTTTGCGCGGTCGCATTCGTAAATTTTGACGGTGTGCGGACGGGTCAGCGTTTCCATGGCATTCTCCTTCGTTTCGGTTTAGAATAGTTGCGTCAACCGGCATTGTCAAAGGGGCTTTTTATGGACGAACGGGAATTGTGGAACGCCAACTGGGCGAAATGGTCGCGGGATTTCACCCCATCGCCGTTCGCCGTCAAAGCGTTAAAGTTGATGAAAATAAAGGATTTTCACAACGTTTTGGATTTAGGGTGCGGCACGGGCGGCAACGCATTGTTTTTCGCCGCGAACGGGATGAACGTCACGGCCTGCGACGTTTCCGACGCCGCCCTTGAAACGGTCGAAAGCTTCCGTCATCCGAAAATCGAAACGCTGCGCGCCGATATGACGGCCGCGGATTTTGGCAAAGAAAGATACGACGCCGTTTTCGCTTGCCTTTCCCTGCATTATTTCGGCGATGTCGTGACGCGGCGGATCGTCGCCGGCGTTCGCGAATCCCTGCGCGCGGGCGGGTTGTTTTTCGTGCGGTGCAAATCGGTTAAAGACCCGCTGTTCGGCGTCGGCGAACGGGTCGGCGAAAATATGTACCGCGCGGAATACGTCCGCCATTTCTTCACCCCCGAATATATGGCGGACGTTCTGTCCGGTTTTGCCGACGCCGCCGTGTCGGAAACGACGGGGGACTACTTCGGCAATTGCGCGTTCGTTGACGCCGTGGCGGTGAAAATCAGCGGTAAAAAAATCTTTTGATTTTTTATTTTTCTGCCTGTATCTTTCGGGCTAAGTCCGCGGCGGGAAACCGTTGCGGGGCAGTGCTTGAAAAAAACAGGCGCGGGCCGTGAGAAGCCTTTTTAGAAAACCGGTGTTGATATGAACGCCGTATAATTCGCTTTGATTGAAAAGCGAAATCTAATCCCCGTTTCCGAAGGGTCGGGGAAGTTGTAACGTATGTTCAGACCCGACCCTTTGATCGGGTTAAAGGTTACAACGATCATTCGTTTTCTAATGGTTTCTCAATTCCCCGACCGCCTGTAAAGGCGGTCTAAAGGGAATTTGAAAATGAAATCGAAAATTGTCGCGGCGGTATTTACGTTTGCCGTTTTATGTCTGACAACCGATGTTTGGTTTGCTCACAAGGGGAAAATTACGTTTTCCACCACCGCGCCGCAAGGGGCGGAACTTACATTGTCTTATCGAAAAAAAGCGGACAGCCGGATTCATGTTTTAAAACAAAAAGTCCGCGAAAACGGCAAAGCGTCCTTTAAACTGAAAGGGCGAACGGTTTCATGGTTCAAAATTGATTTGCCCGAAAATACGGCTGTGCAAAAAACAGTGTTCCGCGGGTGGGCAAAGAAAAAGATCGCCCTTTCCGGTAACGAATATACGGGTGAAAAGCTACACGGTCGAATCAGCGTAAACCTGTTCAAATTCCTGATTGTCGGCATATTGGCGTTTTGGACGGCAACGGGAGCGATCGGCGTTTTTCAAAACAGAAATTTGTCGAAAGAACCGGAGAAACTGCCGAAAATGATGAATCTGGAATTTTTGAGGATTGTGTTCACGTTTATTATCGTGTGGCATCATTTTATAGACAAATTCAAAATTTGGAACGTCGGCTGGCTTGGGGTTGAATTTTTCTTTATTTTAAGCGGATTTTTATTGGTCTTAACCTTCAAGCCGGAAAAGACAACGCTTTCTTTTATTAAAAACAAATGGATCCGTTTTGCCCCCTTAACGCTGTTCGGCGGAGCATTATGTCTTTTATTTGAACAAGGCGTCAACGGAACGCGTTTGCTGTCGGATGTATTTTTTTATGCCCGCAGCGGAATTTACAACCACGACGGCTACAACGCACCGGCGTGGTATCTTTCGGTTTTAATGATTGTTTCCGTCTTTTATTTTTATCTGATGAAAAACTCAAAAAAAGAAATTGCCAACCTGATAATCGCCGTCATTGCATTTTTTGCGGCAGCTTATGTCGCAAACTACGGAGATGCTTTTAAAGGAGATGATTTCAAAGGGGTGATTAACGGTCGTTTGCTGCGCGGCGCTTCGTGTATCGGCTTGGGCTATTTTTTGGCGGAAATTTACAAACTGTTGAAAGACAAAACAGTCGTTCACCAAAAAACTTATAATTGGCTGGAATTTGGCGTATTTGTTTTTGCAACGTTAAATATTTTTATCCGCTCGTGGTATGCGGGGCGCGTCGTGGCTTGCATCGCGTTTGCAGGGGCGATTTTGATGTTTGCGTTGCGCAAAGGGGCTGTTTCAAATTTCTTTGAAAAGCCGATGTTTGCAAAAGCGGCGCGATATTGCTTGGCTGTTTATTTAACGCATTGGGCTGTTTGCACTGATATTTTAAGATTAGGCATTGCCAAACACGGCGATTGGATTTTGTCGCACGGCGCGGTTTCGATTTCGTGCGTGTTGCTGTCTGTCGTTGCTTTGGGCGTGTTCGCGCATCACGTCATAGAAAAGCCGGCGACAAAAGCGTTGAAAGAATGGTTGGGATAACATCCTTGACTTCGGACGGGCGGGTTATTATAAAAGCGGTAATGGCTCATATAATTCCGCCCGTCGGGGGAAGTTTCTACTGAACTAAGTCCGTGTTCTGCTATGAGTGTCCGAAAAGCCCGTTTGGCGGCTTGCGGACATTTTTTATGCTTTGCAAAGGATCGGATCATGACTGTTCAGGTTATCAAAGGCCACATCGTCCACGCCCCCGCGTTCGGAAAACTGGATGTTTTGGAAAACGGGTGCATCGTATCGGACAACGGCAAAATCGCCGGCGTTTTTCAGGACGTTCCCGAACAATACAAAAACGCGCTGACGGTCGATTACGGCGACCGGATGGTTATGCCGTCATTCGCCGATACGCATATGCACGCCCCGCAATACGCGATGCTGGGTATGGGAATGGATCTGCCTTTGCTGGACTGGCTGAACACCTACACGTTCAACACCGAAGCCGCGTTCAAGGACACCGCCTACGCCCGCGAAGTGTATCGGGCTTTGGCGCGCGAAATGATCGCCAACGGCACGACCCGCGTGTGCGCCTTTTCCTCCCTGCACCGCGAATCCACCATGATTTTGATGGAGGAATTTGAAAACGCCGGCCTGACGGGGTACGTCGGCAAAGTCAACATGGACAGGAACTCCGGCGACGTGCTGACCGAAACGACCGAGGAATCCATGCGCGAAACGATGCTCTGGCTGGACGAAGCGTCGGACAAATTCGACCACGTCAAACCGATACTGACCCCGCGGTTCACGCCGACCTGCACGAACGAACTGATGGCTTTTCTGGGCAAGCTGGCGGCGGAAAGGAAACTGCCCGTCCAATCGCACCTGTCCGAAAACACGTCGGAAATCGCGTGGGTCAGGGAACTGCACCCCGATTGCGCCCAATACTGGGAAAGCTACGCCAAATACGGGCTGTTCAACGACCGCACCGTGATGGCGCATTGCGTCCATTCCGACGCCCGCGAACGCAAAGCGATGAAGGACAACGGCGTGTGGGTCGCGCACTGCCCCGATTCCAACGTCAACCTGATCAGCGGCACCGCCCCCGTGCGCCAAATGGTCAAAGAGGGCGTGCGCGTCACGCTGGGGTCGGACATCGCGGGCGGCGCGCTGTTGGCGATGAACAAAGTCGTCACGGCCGCGATCCGCGCGTCAAAGGTCAAACGCATCGAAACGAATTGGACGGATGATTTTCTGACCGTCGCCGAAGCGTTCTATCTGGGCACAACGGGCGGCGCGAAATTTTTCGGCGCGGGCGAAGGATTCGCGGCGGGCGACGAACTGCACGCGATCGTCGTTGACGACGCCGACCTGCCCAAACCGGCAAAAAAACTGTCCGTCGCGGAACGGTTTGAACGCGCGGTCTATTTGATGGACAAACACAACATCACCGCCGTTTACAGCGCCGGCAGGCAAGTGAAATGAGCAAAGAACAAAAAAAGAACATTTGACAGCTTTCTTTTTTTTTAATACATTTAATTTTTCTACAAGATAGGGAGATTAAAATGCGCATCAAAATGGCGGAATTATTTTGTGGAGCGGGTGGAATTGGCTTGGGCGCGACTTTGAGCCATGTAGGAGATTTATCATACGAACATATCTGGGCAACCGATTATGACAAAGATGCCTGCGAAACTTATCAGTATAACTTACACCCCCAAAAAATAATTTGCCAAGATATTCGCAAGCTTGATTTTGAAAAATTAAAGCAGTATGGGAACATTGATTGTTTGACATTCGGATTCCCATGCAATGATTTTAGTGTTGTCGGAGAAAAAAAAGGTGTAAATGGTGTATTTGGAGCTCTATACCAATACTGTGCCAAAGCTCTTCATGTATTCAAGCCTAAATTTTTCGTTGCAGAAAACGTAGGAGGATTAAAAAATGCTAACGAAGGAAAGGCATTTAATAAAGTTTTATCTTCTTTTGAAGAAGAAGGATATAAACTTTTTCCAAATTTATATCAGTTTGACAAATATGGCGTCCCCCAAAAAAGGCAACGAATAATAATAGTCGGCATTAGAAAAGATTTGCCATACCTGTTTAAAATACCATCTTATAAAAAATACGAAAACGTAGATATTTCAGTACGTACTGCACTGAAAGATGTTGAAAATGCATTGTATAATAATGAGCGAACGAAACAATCACCAATTGTTATAGAACGCCTGAAATATATAAAAGAAGGGGAAAATGCATTTAACTCAAATTTACCTCCTGAATTACAATTAAATATTAAGGGGGCTAAAATAAGCCAAATTTACAGACGATTAAAAGCAGATGAACCATCCTATACTATTACTGCAAGCGGTGGCGGAGGTACACACGTTTATCATTATGCCGAGAACAGAGCTTTAACAAATAGAGAACGAGCTCGCATACAATCATTCCCTGATGATTTTATTTTCAAAGGATCAAAAGAAAGTGTCAGAAAACAAATAGGGATGGCCGTTCCTCCACAAGGGGTTAAAGTAATTTTTGAAGCACTTTTAAAAACGATAGCCGGTATAGACTATGATTCTATTCCTGGAAAGGTTTGAATATGACACAATTACTAAAAAACGATGATCTATTTAGAGAGGCTTTAATCAAACCAGCTTCTTGCTCTGATGCATTTATAACTTTATCTGGATTCGCAACCCCTGGCATGGTCATGACGCATCGAGAAGCCTTAATAAAAAAAGAATTATCTATCAAAATGAACGTTTTTGTAGGAATGGTTTCTTTTTCAGGAATATCTGCATATCATCATGAAAATTTCAAACGACTTATGACAGATTATACAGATACATTTTCATGTTCTTACTTATATAAAACTGTTCATTCTAAATTGTTTTTATGGTTAAAAAATGGAAAACCAATTATTTCATTTTGCGGCTCCGCAAACTATACAACAAACGGCTTTTTAAGCACTCAAGAAGAACTCTTAACAGAGTGCAACCCAAATGAAGCCTATGAATACATACAACACTTTGAAAATGAAAGCATCTACTGCAATCATCCCGAAGTTGACGACAAGTTTTGCATAACGGACCGTCCCTATAAGAAACCAAATACACCTACCAAACAAAATAAAAAAGTCATTGACACTATCAGATTGCCTTTATTTTCTGAAAGAACAGGGAAGATACATGAAAAAGCTGGATTAAACTGGGGACAACGAACTGGGAGAGAACCGAATCAAGCATATATTCCTGTCCCGAGGGACAAAGCTCAGAGCGGATTTTTTCCCGAACGTGGAAAATACTTTTCTGTTTTGACGGATGATGGTATTCCTTTTGTATGCACAATTGAACAAGAGGGAGATAAAGCATTATCAACGCCCCAAAACAACAGCTTATTGGGAGAGTATTTTAGAAACAAATTAAATGTTCCCCTTGGTAAAAAAGTTTCATTAGATGATTTAGATCGCTATGGATCAAGATATGTTACTTTTTCAAAAATAGATGATGATGAATATTTAATGTCATATGAAAAAGACACAAAATAACTTTCGACCGCGCGTTGAAAAAGGATTTGTGATGTTGGGAGTCACGGACGGCGAACTGGCCGTTTTGAAAAGCATATTCGCCCCTTATCAATCGGCGTACCGGTTTGAATGTTACGGTTCGCGCGTCAAGGGCGGATTTGAAAAAACGTCGGATTTGGACGTTATGATCACGGGCGCGGACGCCGTCCCTTTTGATGTTCTGGATGAAATCAAACAAAAGTGCGACGACAGCGTCCTGCCCTATATCGTCAATTTTTGCGACCGGCGCAGGGTGTCCGAATCGTTTTACGAATCCGTCAAAAACGACCTGACCGCCCTTTGACGCGCCGTTTCAGCCTTGTTCAAAAAAGACCGGCGGAAAGACCAACTCGGCGTCCAGCCGCGCCCCGCTGTTTTGCAAATCGCAAACCATAAAACATTCCGGCGGAATTTCCATGGCGCACTGCAATCCGAACAAAGCGGCCGGACGGTATCCGAATTTCGGATAGTACGCCGGATGCCCGACCAGTACGGAAAAGCCGAAGCCCGCTTTTTTGGCAGCACTGTGTCCGGATTTGATCAGCGCGCCGCCGATCCCGCGGTTTTGGCGTTCCGGCGCGACGGCCAAGGGCGCCAAAATCAGCTGCGGCGTCTTGGCGATTTCAAGCGTTGTCAGCATAACGTGTCCGACAATCCGGCCGCCGTCTTCGGCCACCAGCTCCAATTCGGGAACGTATCCGCCGGTTTTCCGCAACCGGCCGACAAGGTTCTGTTCGTCGCCGCTCGCCTGTTCCATTCCGGCGAACGCGCGTTTGACGACATCGTAAATTTCCGCGTCGTCGGCGGGCGTTCTTTGTCTGATGATCATTTCAAATCCTTTCATCTGTTGTCGGGTTGGGGACGCACGGCGGCCAATCCTTTGGCCGTGACGCGATAAGGTGCGCCCTGTTTTGACGAAATCAGCCGTTTCGTGCGCAATTTCATAAAAACAGCCATTGTGCAATCGACCAAAACGAAACCGTCGCGGTTATAGCAAACGATTTGCGTGATTTTGCCCCGATTGTCGCGCGTGTGGACGATGCGCCCGCCCTGTGCGAGGACGTGCAGCGTCCTTTGTTCTGCTTTGGAAATATTCATATCGGAATTCCGCAATCAAAAATAAACACCTTGACGCGGGCGAAAAGCCTGCGCCGTTCATTTTTTCCGGTAACCGAAGCCGTTAAAGCCCGTTACCGATCGATTGCAATTCCCGACATACACCCTCTTGTGCATAGGATTAAAACAGAGGGATTATAGCACGGAAAATCAATTCATCCAACAAAGAATATATTGAAACCGGCCGGATCAGACATCATATTTCTCGCAGGTTTAATTTTTCGGGAGTTTGAAATGATCATTATCGAATCCTCCGGCTTCAAACCGAACAAAGGTTTGCTGTTTTTCGGAATACTGATGATTTTGGCGGGCGTTTGGGTCGCGTTGAATCCGGACGCCGTTTTGTTGGCAACGGCGCTGTATCTGGGCGTCGCGTTTTTGTTGGGCGGCATCGGATACCTGTCCGTATTCGGAACCCTCAAATCGGGCGGATTTCTGGCCTTGGGATTGCTGGACATCATCGTCGGACTGGTGTTGATCACCAATCTGGGCGTGACGGCGGCGTCGCTGACCGTTTTGCTGGCGTTGTGGGTGGTTTGCGTCGGCGTCATCCAAATCGCGTTTGCCATGGACGTCCGATCGGCCGGTTTGAAATCGTGGACGTGGACGCTGGTTTCCGGCATCGCGGGATTGGTGTTCGGAGTACTGATCCTTGCGCATCCGGCGATCGGCGCGTTCACCATTTCGCTGATGCTGGGAGTGTATCTGATCCTGTACGGCGGACTGAGCGTCGCCGAATACGCCACCATGAAAAAAATGACGGCCGCTTAAGAAAAAAGGGAGGCGAAAACCTCCCTTTTTTTACTGATACCGCAATGCTTCAATCGGATCCAGTTTCATCGCCTTATAGGCCGGAAAGACGCCGGAAACGACGCCGACGACCAGCGCGACCGTAAACGACAGCGCCACCGGCCACAGGCTGAACGGTACGCGGACATCGTACCAATATCCGCCCAGCTGCGACAATCCGACGCCCAAAACCAATCCGATCGTGCCGCCGACCATGGATATCAGGACGGCTTCAAACAAAAATTGCAGCATGATCCACCCGTTCGGCGCGCCCAAAGCTTTGCGGATGCCGATTTCGCGCGTGCGTTCGGTCACGGAAACCAGCATCATGTTCACGATGCCGATCGCCCCGACGACCAGTGAAATGGACGCGATGGCCGCCAGCAAAACCGACAGCACCGTGCCGACCAGCCGGATGTTTTCAACAAATTCGGCGATGTTGAAAATGCGGAAATCGTCGGGATCTTCATCCTTGATTTTATGGCGGGCGCGCAAAAAACGCGAAATGCGCCGTTCGACGACGTTCAGGTTTTCCGTTTCCGAAAATTTGACGGCGATATGATTGACGGCGTTCAGTTTGGCGTATCGGTTGAACCGGCGTTGAACGGTCAAAAGCGGCATCATCACGGACGAATCTTGATTCGCGCCGCCGGAATTCGACCCTTTTTCCTTTAAAACGCCGACAATGTTGAACGGCTGGTTGCCGATGCGGATCGTTTTGCCCAGCGGGTCTTCGTAGGGATAGAGTTCGGAAACGACTTCGGCGCCGATGACGACGTTCGTCGTCCCGCGTTTGATGTCCTGATCGTCCAACCCGCGGCCGGCGGCGATTTCCCAGTTGGCCGTTTTCAAATAATCCGGCGTCGTGCCGATGATTGAAACACTCCAGTTATTGGGACCGTTAATCGCTTGCCGGCTGGTTTGCAAAACGGGCGCGACGACATCCATGCCGCGCAGTTTTTTCATGGCCAGCGCGTCGTCCAAAGTGATCGATGTCATTGGCCCCGACGTTCTGACGGCCGCCTTGGGGCGTTGGGAATGGATGATCAGCAGGTTCGCCCCCATCGCGACGAACCGTTCCTGAATGATGTTTTGCACCGTCTGGCCGGCGGCGACCATCATCACGACGGCGCACACGCCGATGATGATCCCCAACGTCGTCAAAAACGACCGGAGTTTGTTTCCCGTCATGGACAGGCAGGCTTCGTGAAAAACGGATCTGATCATCATTTCTGCTGTTCCATATAAGCTTTGACATCCCCGTCGTAAGCGATCCGTCCGTCAACGATTCTGACCAGACGTTTGGCATAGGCGGCGATGTCGGGTTCGTGCGTGACCAGAACGATCGTAATGCCGTGATCGCGGTTCAGTTGCTGCAAAAACAGCATGATTTCGTCGCTGGTTTTGCTGTCCAGATTGCCGGTCGGTTCGTCGGCCAAAATCATTTCCGGCGCGTTGATCAACGCCCGCGCGATGGCGACGCGCTGCTGCATCCCGCCGGATATCTGGTTCGGATAGCGGTCGGTAAATCCGCGCAGCCCGACCAGCTCCAGCTTTTCGACGGCGCGTTCGATCCGTTCGGCCTTGTCCGTATCATCGGCGTAAATCAGGGGCAGCGCGACGTTGTCCGTCAGCGTGCGGCGCATCAACAGGTTGAACCCTTGGAAAACAAACCCGATCATCCGGTTGCGGATATGCGCCAGTTCCGCATCGGACAAAGCCGAAACCTCTTTGCCGCCAAGGATGTAAGTCCCGCTTGTCGGCCGGTCAAGACAGCCCAGAATGTTCATAAACGTGGATTTTCCCGCGCCGGACGGCCCCATGATCGCGACGAATTCGCCACGTTCCACCGTCATATCGACGTGTTTCAACACATCCTGCTTCATACCGCCGGCCATAAAGTAGGTTTTGCACACGTCTTTGATTTCAATGACTTTTTCAGGCATGGCGCGCGATCCCCGTTTAATCCTGATTTTCCGTCAAATCCTCTAAAACGACCTTGTCGCCCTCTTTCAACCCGTCCGATATTTCCGTGTCAAACAGATTGGAAATACCTTTGGTGACGGTGCGGGCGACGGGAACGCCGTTTTCCAGCACATACACGATCGCCTGATCGGGTTTCAAGGATTTGCGTTCGCGGATGATGCGGCGTCGTTCCTCGTTCGACCGGCGGTTTCCTTTCTTTTTGGTTTTCCCCCCCCTTTCCGCGGGATGGAATTGGAACGCCATGTTCTGCAATTTCAAAACGTCGCGCTTTTCCTGAACCGTGATCGTGACATAGGCCGTCATGCCGGGCAACAGGCGCAAATCGTCGTTGGAAATGGAAATGACGACCGTGTACATAACGACTTTGGAATCCTCCGTCGGCTGCAGGCGGACTTGGGACACCGTGCCTTTGAACGTGTCGGACGGAAACGTGTCAACGGTGAAATCGACCGGCAGCCCCTGTTTGATCTGGCCGATGTCGGCTTCGGAAATCTGCGCCTCGATCTGCATTTTCGTCAAATCCTCGGCGATTGTGAACAGTTCCGGCGTTTGGAACGACGATGCGACGGTCTGGCCTTCCTCGACCACGCGGGTGACGATGATGCCGTCAACGGGGGAAACAATGTTCGCGTATCCCAGATTGCGTTTGGCCTTGCGTTCCTGCGCGACCGCCTTGTCATACGCGGATTGCGCGTTCACGGCGGACAGATCGGCTTCTTCGGATTCATAGCGGGCGATGAAATTCTGTTTAAACAGTTCGCGGTTGCGTTTGGCGTTCAATCGGGCGTAATCCAGCCGCGCTTTGGCGTCGGTGACGGCGGCGCGCGCCTCTTTCAAATCCTCTTCCAGCGTAAAGGTTTCCAGCTGCGCGATCAAATCGCCCTTTTTGACGGCGTCATTGTAATCAACGTAAACCTTTTCGATGATGCCGGACACCTGCGTGCCGACGCTGACGATGTTGACGGGCTGGATCGTGCCGGTCGCGGAAACGTCAACGCGGATGTCGCCTTTGGTCACGGTTGTCGTGTCGTAAACGGCCGCCGCCGGTTTTGTCGCGTGGCGGTAATACATGAACCCGCCGGCCGCCAGAGCCAAAACGATTGAAATGATCAAAGTCTTTTTCATCGATTAAAATCCTTTTCCGGCTTTGAACGGGTCGATCAACCCGATTTTCCTGACGATGTCCGTTCTGGCGATCAGCAGTTCGTAAAGCGACCGGCTGTTCGTCGTCCGCGCGTCCGCCAGTTTCGATTGCGCGTCCAAAACGTTCAGGATGCTGCCGCGTCCCGCCTTGTACGCCCCCAAAGCGACCTGCGCGTTCTGACCGGCCGACGCCAGCATGGTTTGAGAAATCTCATACGTTTTTTTCGCGGTGAAAAAATTCTGATAGGTTGTCCAAACTTCGTTTTTCACGTCGCTTTCCAGCTTTTTCAGCGCCGCCTCGCTTTGTTCCAAACGATAGCGCGCCTGATTGATCCGGTAGGTGTTTTTGAACCCCGTGAACAACGGGACGGTCAGCGACAACCCGATATTGTCGGAACGCGCGCGCGTTTTGTCGCGCGTCCATTCCTTGTCCGCGCCCAATCCGGCCGACAGGGAAAGGGACGGCGCGTTTTTCGATTCCTGAACGGCGACATCGGAACGTGCCTGTTCAACGGCGGCCTTTTGCGCCGCGATGTCCGCGCGGCGGTTCAGTGCCGTTTTAAACAAAGCGTCGATGTCGTCCGGCATATCCGAAAAACCGGCGGGCAGCTCTTCCGACGCCAATTCCGGATCGTAATCGGGGGAACGGTTCATCAAAACGGCCAAGTTTCCCTTTGCGACGGCCAAAGCCCTGTCCGCCTTGGCGACCGTCAGCTGCGCTTCGGATCGCGACGTTTCGGCCTGCAGCCTGTCCGACAGGGCGGCAAGCCCCAGATCGTAGCGTTTGGCGGCGGCGTCATAGGCCGATTGCGCGGCGTCCAGCGTCGCGCGCGAATTTTTTTGTTCGGCCTGCGCGGCGAACACCAGATAGTACGCCTCTGCCACGTCGAAAATCATCCCCTGCAGCGTGTCCGACCGCGTCGCCAGCGCGGCGGCCAGAGCTTGGCGCGCGGATTGCGTCGCGGCTTCGCGCCCGCCGAAATCGTACAACAGCCATTGCGCGGACAGCCGCGCCGTCGCCGTGTCCGCGTCCGATCCGCCCCCGCCGTGAATATGACGGCCGGAATGTGACGCTCCCGCCGACAGATCGACGGTCGGCCAATAATCGGCCTTCGCCTGCCCGTATTCGGCGGCCGCGGCCATCGCCCCCATGTACAGCCGCCGCGTTTCCGGATTGCGGCACAACGCCAGATTGATCGCGTCGCCCAGCCGCAGCGGAGCGTTTTGCGCCGTTTCCCGACACGCCGGTGCCGTCACCGCCCGTTCGACCGACAGCGGATCGCCGCCCGCCCGCGCCGCGAACGGAACGCCGAAAAGCGTCAACATCAAAATACCCTTTCCCGCTGTTTTCGCCAAAAGGGGAAAGGCCGATATTTTTGTTTGACACAGGATGTTTTTTCTAATACGCATCATTTCCAACGTTATCTTATTCCATTATACAGAGTCAACGATGTTTCTTTCCCTTTTCTTCGCCAAAAAGGCTAAAATCCTGCTGTTTTCATGTTTTGCCGCCGTATGCGCCGCGGCGTTGTGCGGTTGTGAAAAGCCGCAGCCGACCGCCAAGCACATCTTCCTGTTCGTCGCGGACGGCGCGTCCTACGCCCAACGGCGGCTGACCGCCATGGCGCGGGAAAGCAGCCTGTTCGTTGACACGCTGCCCGTTCAGGGAACGGCCGTCCCCGTTGTTGCGGACGCGGCGGCGGCGGGCGCGCTGGCCACCGGAAAAGCAACGGGCGCGGGCATGATTTCCATGATTTCCGCCGAAGAACCCGCCCTGCCCCTGATTACGTCGATCATGGCGCGAAACGGCTACGCCGTCGGGTTGGTGACGGACGCGGGGTTGGACGGCGCGGCGGCCGCGTCGTTTTACGCGCACAGCGAAAAGCGGCAGAATTACTATGACATCGCCGTCCAGCTGAAAGACAGCCCCCTCTCCCTGCTGATCGGGCAGGATTTCAAACGGCGCAAGGCTTTTCAAAAAGAGGATTTGGACGTTGTTTTGAAAAAAAGCGGACACCGGATGGTTTCCCGCGTGTCGGCGGGGGAAAAGATGCCGTCCGGCAAAGTGGTCGCCGCCCTTAAAAACGTTCCGTTCGCTTTGGACGCGAAGGCGGAATCCCCGAATTTGGCCTTGTTCGTCGAAAAGGCGGTTGAAAAGCTGCAGGGCGGGGATTTCCTGATCGTCGCGGTCGGCGAAAAAATCGGACTGGCCTCCGAATCCCGCGACACGGCCGCATTGATCGCGGAAACGGCCGCGTTCGATCTGGCGGTGAAAAAAGCGTTCGATTTTTACGCGGCGCACCCGCAGGACACGCTGATCGTCGTCGCTTCGACGGCGGAGGCCGGCGGGCTGGTTCTGGGAACGGACGGCGCGGTTTCGCCCGCTGTTTTTGAAACGCAAAAAGTGTCGATCGACACCTTTAAATCCGCGATCAACCGGTTCCGCCGCCGTCGGCCGGAGGGCGCGACGCTGGAAAACTTTATGCCGAAAATCACGGAAAACTTCGGCCTGCGCCTGTTGACGCGGGAACAGAAAAAAGAATTGACCGAAGCCGCCAAAAACGGCGACGAAACAGCGGCGCAAACGCTGGAAACCGACCTGACGGGCGCGGAAACCGCCCTGCTGCGCGAAGCGTTCCGTCACAGTATGGCGGACAAGCCCAAAACCGACGCTTTGCTGCGCAAATACGGCAAGCTCGACCCGCTGCAGGCGACCGTCCTGCGCATTTTGGACGACCGCGCGCGCACCGGTTACGCGGCGCAGGGACGGACGGCCGTTCCGACCCCCGTTTCCGCGGCGGGCGTCAAATCGGACGCGTTCGCCGGCGTTTACCCCCAAACGGACGTGTTTGTCAAAATTTTGGCCGCGGCCGGATTGCTGCCGGACGGGACAAGACCCGTCAGCGACTGATTTCCGGCTGCTGCGAACGGTGTAGCGCGCCGAATTTCCGGAACAGGTGAACGGCGACGGGAATCGCAACCAGAAAACCCAAGGCGTCGGCCAGCGGGAACGCGTAAAACACGCCGTTCAACCCGATGCGCCGTCCCAACAGGACGATCCCCGGAATGACGAACAGCAACTGGCGGCTGAGTGCCAGAAACGCCGCCATGCGCGGGCTTCTGACCGCCTGCAGGAAAAACGTCGTCGCGACGGACAGCCCGATCAGCGGATACATCGCCCCGATGATTTTCAGCGAATGCGTGCCGATCCGGATCAGTTCCGCGTCGCCTTTGTTGAAAATGCGGATGATTTGCGGCGCGAACAGCTGCAAAATCGCGCAGCTGGCAACAAAAAACAACGTCGATACAACAATGTTCGTCCGGTACACCTTTAAAACGCGGCCGTAATTCCGCGCCCCCAGATTAAAGCTGACGACCGGTTGCGATCCTTCGCACAGGCCGATGACGGGCATAAACAGCAGAACCGTCACCGCGATCGTCGCCCCCATGGCCGAAACGGCCGCGTCGCCGCCGTACAAAGCCAGCGAATTGTTGATGATCGTCTGCATCAATCCGTTCGCCAGCTGGATCATAAAGGGCGCCGTGCCGACAAAGCAGATCGCCGAAACCATTTTCAGGGACAGCTTGGCGTATTTCGCGCGGAAACGGTAGGGGGCTTTGGACGACAGGAAAAACGACAAAGCCCAGCAAAACGACGCCGCCTGCGCCGCGACGGTCGCATAGGCCGCGCCCGCGATCCCCCAGCGGAAAACAAAGATGAACAGCGCGTCCAAAATCGTGTTGGCGACCGCGCCGATCAGCATGGTGAACATCGCGATGTGCGGAAAACCGCTGGCGCGGATGAAATTGTTCAGCGTCATGTTCGCCATCATGAACACGGAACCGCACAGTGTGATTTTCAAATACGTTTCGGCATAGGGCATGATCGTCGGCGTCGCCCCGTACAACCGCAGCAGCGGTTTCAGGAAAATCATATGCGCCGCGCAGAAAACGACGGCGATCGCGGCGATGATTTCGACCGCACCGGTGAAAAACCGTTCCGCGCGCGGCACTTTCCCCTGCCCCAGACTGATCGCGAAATTGACGCTGCCGCCGATGCCGATCATCAACCCGAACGCCATTTGCAAAATCGCCGTCGGAAAGGACACGGCCACGCCCGCCAATCCGGCCGATCCGACGCCGTTGCCGATGAACACGCGGTCAACCAGATTGTACGACGCGTTGATCATCAGCCCGACAACCGCAGGCAGCGCGAATTTCCACAAAAGCCGTCCGATAGGGTCGTTGCCCAGATCCGGCCGTTCGCTATGTGTCATGACGTTTCCCTTTCCCTGCTGTTTTTAAAACAGGTTGTATAGGGATTTTCGTCATTTATCCAGCAAAAAAGCGTTTTCTTTTCCACCGCGCGCGACAAAGGCGACGATCAGCGGCGTCACGGCGATCACCGGCATCATATAGCGCAACAAACCGTTGACCGGCGACGCGACGCACACCAGAATGCTGATCACCGACGGCAGCAGCGGCGTCAAATTCACCGGCCGTTTGCGCGAACGGGCGTACAGCGCGCACAGCACCGTCAGATTGGCGTAAAAAGCGCAACTGAACAGCAGCGCCAGATACGGAAACGCCCATAAAAACGTATAAAGCAGCATATCCGCGACATTTTCAACAGCCGACATCCGCGTCAATTCGTCCGTGATCAGCCATTCGGTGCGGAAATTGATGCGCGACGGCAGGGACACAAGGTACGGAACAAAGCTGATGTATTGACTGGACATATTGAAAAAGGCGTGGACATACGTCATCGGATGCTTGAAAAACATCCGCGCCCACGCCGCGAAATAGTTTTTCAGATCGCGCGTTTCCGTGCGGCGGAAATCGGGCTTGTACGTCCTTTTGACCGGATCGGAACTGCGATCTTCGTACAATTCGGGCAAAGCGCGCACGGACAAAACGCGGTTGATCGCGCGATATTCGTCCGGTGTGACTTCGTTTCCGTGTTTTTTGACGTACAGCGCCGTCTGTTGGAACGGCAGGGACAAAGCCTCCCGCTTGCTGCCCGTCACATACCCCAAATCGACGAACACGCTTTGCGTCAGGAAAAAGTACGCGCCGGCGGCGAACGCCAAAACGGCGGCGACGGAAGCTTTCCGCCGCGTGAAAACGGCCGCGGCCGCCAACGTCGGAGCAATGACGTAAATCCCGTTGTTGCGCGTCAGACACACGGCCAAAGCGGTCAGCGCGTATCCGGCGAACCACACCGCTTTTTGTTCCCGTTCCCCTTTGGTAAAAAGCGTTGTCGTCTGCAATGCGAACAGCGTGAAAAATCCGCTGTACAGCACGTCTTTGATCCCCCAGACGGCGAAAACGCCGAACGGAACGAATGCGAAAAACAAAAACGCCCCCGCCTTGTACGCGGCCGGCATTCCGAACCGCCGGATCCGTTCCAGACACGCGGCGAAAGCGGCGGCGCAAACGGCGTCCTGCAGAAAAATGTATAAAAGCAGGCCGGTTCTGTTATCTTTCAGCGCGGTTCCCGCTTCAAAACAAACGGTCATCAAAAACGTTGACACAAAAGGATGATGCTGTGAAGCCAAAGACGTTCCCTGCGTTTGTTCCAACTGCGTGATCATATCCAGCGACAAATGCCCCAACGCGAAAAACCGCGCGAACACCGTCCACAACGCCAACAAAAGCGCGCCGGAAACAAAAAAAGTGTGACGGTCGTAAAACGCGGCGAACCGTTTCGCCGGATTTTCGGGCATTGCGTCGCGCCACCGGTCGAAACGGGACATCAGGAATAAAACGGCGGCATAGGCCATGACCGCTTCCCCGAAGCAAGCGATTGCCGCCGTCGTCAACCGTCCGTCGGCTTTTCCTTGAAACAGGCAGGGACACAACCGTAAAACGGCGAAAACAACGCCGAACACGGCGGCGGAAAGATGAAGCGATGAATACGCGCGCAACCGGTTCAGATAAACGCAAAACAGCCCCGATGCGGCGAAAACCGTGAAAAACAGGCTGTTCAGCAAGATATTTGCGTTGAAATAAAAAGAAAAGGCGACTGTTCCGGCAACCGCCGCGGCCAACGCCGCCGCAACCGTCCCGTCCGGTTTGATGCCGCCGCCGGTTTTCAGAACCGCCGGAAACACCCGCGCCAATCCGGCGGACACGCCGCCGCATCCGATCGCGCAAAGCATGATGATCAAAAGGTAACGCACATCTTCGGGCAAGGCGGATCGGATGAAAAGCAGCCGCGCCCCGATGGCGCACGCGGTCAGCACGCCGCACGCGAGCGGCCAAAAAACAGCCCCTTTCCCGCGAAAAGCGCGGTCGAAAAACAGGTAAAACAGTGCGAACACCCACATTCCAGCGAACATATCCGTTTCCGTCGGATTTGTTTTCGTGAACACGGAAAAGGCGACGTATCCGGATGTCGCGGCCGCAACGATGCGCGCCGTTCGGCTTTTCACCAGCCCCCAAAACAAAAGGGACGCCAGAAACGCGTCCAACAGGAAAAAGGTCGGATAAAACCGTTTGACGCCTTTGACGCCGATGTTTTTATAGGTGAACTTTTTTCCAACCGGAATGTGTTTTTTACCGGCTGCGGGTTCTATCACCCGTTTTGTTTGTCCTTCAACCTGCAAAATACCGACCTGTATGTCCGAACGATCGTAGGTTTTGAACAGCAAATGCACCGCATACAAATGTTTAACCGGCAGGTCGAACGCGATTTTCTGCGGGTGTTTTACGGAAAACGTTCTGAAAAATTTGAACCCCTCATGCCCGTCCGCGGCGTACATCACCGGCATTCGCAACAGCAACGGCATGGAAACATCCACGACGACCCGAACGGTTGAACGGACATAGAACGGAACGGAAGCGGACAAAACGGCCGCGACCGTCAAAACATACAGAATCGCCGTCCGCGCGCGTTTTGTCAGCGTCATCCGGCGGTACTCCGGTCGCCGCGCAGCGCCAGACAGATCAAATAAGCGACACCGGCGCCCATAACGGCGACCGCGCCGTTTTGCGTCCCGACAACGTCGGAGGCGTACCCCATCAACAGCGGGAAGACCGTTCCGCCGAACAGCCCCATGATCATCAAACCGGACACTTCGTTTTTCTTGTCCGGCTCATGCAGCAGCGCGCGCGTCAACACGATCGAAAAAACGTTCGAGTTGCCGAATCCGATCATCGCGACCGCCGCCGTCAACGCGCTTTTTTCCCCGCAAAACGCCAACATCAAAGCCCCCGCCGCCATTAAAAAAACGCTGAACAGGAAAAAAGCCCTGTTGCTGACTTTGGCCAGCAGGAAACCGCCCGTCAAACATCCGGCCGTGCGGAACAGGAAATAAACGCTGGTCGCGTATCCCGCCTGTTCCAGCGTCAGCCCGACCTTTTCAATCAGCACCTTGGGCGCGGAAACGTTCGTCCCGACATCCACGCCGACATGACACATGATGCCGATGAAACACAGCAGAACCGTCGGGTCTTTCAGCAGGGAAAAGCATTGCGCGAACGTGGACGCGCGTTTGGACGTTTCCTCCTCGGGAATTTTTTGAACGGCCAGCCACAGCAGGGCGACGGCCGCTTCGACGGCGAAAATCGGAAAAAGCAGTTGCCATTTGCCGTACCGCACCGCCCCCCACGCCGCCAAAACCGGCGCGATAAAGGATGCGATCGCTTTGACGAACTGCCCGAACGTCAGCGCGCTGGACAGCTTTTCCGGGCGGATCAATCCGGCGATCAGCGGATTCAGCGACACCTGCAAAATCGTATTGCCGATCCCCAGCAGGCAAAACGACGCCAACACGACAGTCAGCCCGTAATCGACCGTCGGCAGCACCAACGCCGCCAGCGTCACGGCCAATCCGGCGACGACGGTTTTACGCCGTCCGATTTTCCCCATGACCATTCCCGTCGGCACCGACCCGACCAGAAACCAGAAAAAGACCATGGACGCGAACAGGTTCGCCGCCGTGTCGGACAGCCCGAAATCCTTTTTCACATAATTCGTCGCAATGCCGACCAGATCGACGAAGCCCATGGCGAAAAAGGCCAGCATGACGGGCAGCAGTTTAAACAAAATGTTGTTTCCGGCTTTAGTTTCAGTCATGACGTCCCCCTTTTTCATATTCCGGCCACGCCCCCGACCGCGTCGATACGAAAGCGGCCGTTTCAACGGCGGCTTGATGCGCCTGCACCAACGTTTTTCCGGTCAAAATCGAATAGACGAACGCCCCCGAAAAGGAATCGCCCGCGCCGACCGTGTCGGCCACTTGCACTTTCGGCGTCGGCAAAACGGATTTTTCGCCGGCGGTGTAAATCGCGCTGTATTTTTCACCGGCGGTGAAGATCATGTAACGCAAATCGTAACGTTCGATAAACGCGCGGCAAACCGTTTCCTCGTCCCCCGACAGGTCAAACATATCCTTTAAAACGACAATTTCCTCATCATTCACTTTGAACACGTTGGCGTGCGCCAGCAATTCGCCGATCAGTTCGCGCGAATAATACGTCCCGCGCAGATTGACATCGAAAAAGCGCAACGCCCGTTCGGGAACGTGCGACAACAACGTTTCGATCGTGCGGCGCGAATGCGCGGATCGCAGCGCCAGCGTGCCGAAACAAACGGCGTCCGCCCGTTCCACCAGCTTGACAGCATCGTCCGACACGTCCAAATAATCCCACGCCACCCCTTCGACGATGTCATAGCTGGGGATGCCGTTATTCAAAACGACACGCACGAATCCGGTCGGATAATCGTTGCGCGCCACGCAATATTTGATGCCGCTTTTTTCCAGTTCGGCCAAAATCTCGTCCCCCAGCGGGTCGCGTCCGACCGCGCTGATCGCATAGCCGTCCGCCCCCATTTGCGTCGCGTGGTACACGAAATTGACCGGCGCGCCGCCCGCGCGTTTTCCGGCAGGCAGCATATCCCATAACAGTTCCCCGATGCCGATGATGACGGGGCGGTGCGTTTTTGATTCCATGGCGTCCTCGCAGGCTGAAAGTTGTTTTCAGGCATTTTAGCATAAAACATTTTACAAGGTCAAAGCCCGCGCGCCCGCCATCGGCTTTTCAACCTTTTTCAAACGGCCGAGTCGCCCCGCGCCGGACACAGAAGTTTTTATATGAAATTCTAAAAAACTTCTCATTTCCGGCAAGTTTTTAAGGGCGCGCCGCGCTCGCATTGCCTGCGCTGTCGCTTCGGCCGAACCCGATTCAGGTTAAAAACGTCGAGGGTTCAAATCCGGCCTTGTTGCAAATATAAAAAAAGCGTCCTTGATGGACGCTTTTTCCTGCAATTTCGCCTAAACTCGGCCGCGGCTGCCGTCTTGCCTCGTTAAGGCTCATTGATAACAAAACAAAAACGCCCGTTTAAGGGCGAAAACCGTTCCTGCCAACGGCACGGCCTGCCCAATTCCGCCTAAACTCGGCCGCGACTGCCGTCTTGCCTCGTTAAG
>ERZ808246.42-NODE-42-length-108810-cov-10.273826_pt1 | contig 108810 bp, 86 predicted proteins | sample MGYA00521083_ERZ808246 | MGnify/ENA primary metagenome ERZ808246 (study PRJEB31516, sample SAMN03275577) | gut metagenome | biome: mammalia-associated habitat; material: feces | host: Papio cynocephalus | place: Kenya | collected 2012-07-07 ... | reverse complement strand
GTTCAGGAAGTTCACGAAAGATCACTCTCCGTCTGCGTTCTTTGGTATCCGAGCATATATAGGCATATCCCGACGATTATAGAGGATAGGATTCCGCACGCCCCCGCGCCGATGAGGGCTGCGGTATCTAAGCTGGCAATTTCCATATGGTGTGCAAGACACATCGCGCCGGTGCCGCCGACGCCCGCAACGATGGCGGCGAGGGCGGCAAAGGCCTGACTGCCCTCTTCCGCGCGCTCGGCATGGCATGTGAGCAGCGCCGATATGCCGGTTGCGGCGCCTGCCGCCAGCACGACGGCGGCCAAGATGCCCACATCGCCGATGGCGGCGGGGACGTCCGGTGTCCCGAGGATGCCGCCCCGTCCCAGGGCGACCGCCATGAGCCGCGCCGCCAGCACGCCGCCGCCCGTGGCCGCTGCCGCGTCGGTGGGCTTCAGCGCAAAGCCGGCGAGCGCGGCGGTGGCTCCGGCACCCACGAAGGCGTCGCCGGTCGCCACGCCTGCCGCGCACGCGGCCATGAATACGGCGCTTGCCGCGGGCAGCGTGCGGCCCCAGGCGATCCACCATCCGGCGGCCAGTGCCGCCATGACGCAGACGCTCGGCAGCATGGGCAGGATTCCCTCGGCGCGTACGGTGGCGTCGGCGCACATCACCAGAAAGCCCACGCAGGTGATCGCCGAACCGATCTGCGGGGCGATGGCCGCGGCCGCCCCGATGGCGATGGCCGCGGCGACGATCCCCAGCGGGGCGGCAACGCCCATGGCGCGCATGATCGCAAAGGACACGACGGCGCAGGAAAGACCCGACACGCCCTGCAGGGCGCGTCGGCGCACCAGCTCGGGCCAACGGGTCCCCGCCCAACCGAGCGCCGGGTCGATCTCGACAGCCGGAGTCTGGTCGTAGCCGGTCGGTTCGTCTTCTGCGGGCTGCTGCTCATCGTTGGCCAGATCGGCCACCATGCGCTCCAGACTGCGGCGCCCTTCGCGCACGTTGCCCAGATTGTGCAAAAAGCGATCGCAGAAGGCCTCGACCGAATCGGGGCGGTCCTGCGGCATGGGCGAGAGCGCGGCCATGAGCGCGGTCTCCGCGAGCTCGGGGATGTGCGGAATCAGCTCGGAGGGATAGGTGGCCCCGCCGATGATGCGCTCGAGCGAATCGGCCGGGGTGGTCGCGCGGAAGGGCGCGGTGCCGCAGAGGGCCTCGTAGAGCACGCAGGCCAGGGCAAAGACGTCGGCGCGCTCATCGAGCGTCCCGTTTTCGATATCGAGCTGCTCGGGAGGCATATAGCCGATGGTGCCTCCCCGCGATCCGCCAAAGCCGCTTGCGGAGGAGAGTCGCGCCATGCCAAAGTCGGTGAGTTTGACGTGTCCTGCACGGTCGATAAGCACGTTGGCGGGTTTGATGTCCAGGTGGAGCACGCCGTTGGCATGGGCGAAGGCGAGCGCCTGCCCGATGCCGTCGGCGATGGCCGCGGTTTCGTCAAACGTGAGCGAGTGGCCGTCGACCTTGGTCAAGAACTCGGCCAGCGACATGCCGTCGACATATTCCATAACCAGGTAGGCATAGGCGGCGTCGTTGGTGAAGTCGGTGACCGAAACGATGTTGGGATGCTGGAGCATGGCTGCCGTATGCGCCTCGATGAGGGCGTCGTCGATGGAGGTGGCGGGCATGCCCGCCTGGGCCGTGAGCGGGATACGCTTGATGGCCACGCGGTGGCGCACATGGGTGTCCATGCAGATCTCGATCGAGCCGAAACCACCGGTCGCAAGGGTCTCGAGCGGACGATAGCGGCGCAAGAGCTCCGCGGACGACGTGCCCGACACAAAGGCGTCCGGAGCGGTCCGGGCGGTATGTGGAGAGAACAGCGGCATGGCCAACCCTCGTGCGTTTAAAGTTCGTTTGGCAGGCGGTGGGCACCGAGGCGCCGCGCTTGCGGTGGCATAGTTGCTGCACAGTTTAGCACGCCTGGATGACGGCATGCGGACGACCGGTCGCGCTCTTTGGTTGGTTGAAGGTGCCCGCCGTGTTGCTTTGGGCTACTTGGCAGCGTGCTGCTTGAGATAGCGGCCGAACGTCTCGGCCTCGCCGCGCACAAAGGTGTGTTTGGGCACCGTCACGCCCTGCTCGTCGAACATCGCCACGAAGATGCGCTCGCCATCGAGCACCTCCGTGAGCTTCTCAAAGGGAAAGAACTGCGTGTGGCCGCTTTTGCCCCATACCATGAGCCCGCGCTCGTTGGCGGCCACGCGCCGGTAGCGTCCACCCATGGCAGTGTCGGCATCGACGGCATCGATATATTGGCGCGCGAGCGTGTGCCGCAGGTTTTTGGCGTACCAGAGCAAAAAGAGCGCGAGCAGCGCCAGCACGATGCCGAGCCATGCCCAGTCGCCGCCGGCGACAAGCAGCCAGATGCCGCCTGCGGCGAAGGCGGCCGCGAAGGCGACGATGAGCCCGCGCCGGCCGGGCGAGGCCATGAGGCGGGCAAAATCGGTGATGAGGTCGTTCTCATATTGGTACTCGTTGAGAAACAGGATACCGTCGTCGGCCGCCGCCTCGCTCTCGAGGGCCATCTCGGCTTCGTCTGCCGCTTCGGAGGGAAGGATGCCCGCGCGCCTGTCTGTTGTCATGCTCACTGCGCTCCCATCGCGGCGTCGCGCCGCACAGGTTATTATTGATGCGATGCGCCGCGCGCCCACTGGGCTCCGCGGCAACAAAGCCCAGTATACCCGGGGGAGTACCCATGGAATCGCTGTACCGAAAGTACCGCCCGCTCACCTTTGAGAGCGTGGTGGGACAGCAACACATCGTCTCGACGCTCGAAAACGCTATCACCGAGGGCCGCCTGAGCCACGCCTACCTGTTCTGCGGGCCGCGCGGCACGGGCAAGACCACCATGGCGCGCATCCTGGCCAAGGCGCTGCTGTGTGCCAAGGCCGAGGAGGCCCGTGCGGCCGGCGCGAGCGGATGCATGCCCGACGGCACCTGCGAGGAGTGCGAGCTCATCGCCGAGGGCAACCATCCGGATGTCTACGAGCTCGATGCCGCAAGCCGCACGGGCGTCGACAACGTGCGCGAGGAGATCATCAACTCCGTCAACTTCGCCCCGGTGCGCGGCAAGTACAAGATCTACATCATCGACGAGGTCCACATGCTCACGACGGCGGCGTTCAACGCGCTGCTCAAGACGCTCGAGGAGCCGCCGGCGCACGTGATCTTCGTGATGTGCACCACCGACCCGCAAAAGATCCTGGAGACCATCCTCTCGCGCTGTCAGCGCTTCGACTTCCACCGCATCGGCAACGAGGATATCGAGCGTCGGCTTGCCTACGTATGCGAGCAGGAGGGATTCGACTACGATGCCGAGGCGCTCGAGATCGTGGCGCGCCATGCCCGTGGCGGCATGCGCGATGCCCTGTCGACGCTCGAGCAGCTCTCGGTGTTCGGCAACGGGTCGGTGCACGCGGACGACGCCCGTTCGCTTTTGGGTGAGGTCTCGGGCGAGATCCTGGGCGAGTTTGCCCGCGCCGTCGCCGCTCGCGATGTCGCTGCACTCTTCGAGCTGATTCGGGCCCAGGTGGAAGAGGGCAACGACCTGCTTGAGCTCACGCGCGACCTGGTGGCCCATGTGCGTGATGTGTACACGGCTTGCGTGGCGGGTGCACGCGCCGAGCTCTTCGAAGGCGGGGCGGATGAGGCCCAGGCCCTGGCAGACGAGGCCGCGGCGTTCGGTGAGCATCCCTCCGACCGTTTGGCCCGCGTGCTCACGGTGCTCGACGACGCGGCACTCGAGATGCGCAACGCCAGCGATGTGCGCCTGGTGCTCGAGATCGCCTGCACGCGCCTCGCCCGTCCCGAGAGCGATTTGACGCTTGAGGCCCTGGCCGAGCGTCTGACCCGGCTCGAGACCATGGTCGCCAACGGTGCCGTGCCGGCCGGCGTTGCCGCGGCGCAGGCGGCTGCGACCGCGCCCATCTCGACCGCGGCGCCGGCCCGTCCTGCGGCAGCCCCGGCAGGCGCCCGCCCCGTGGCGGCCACGTCTGCCCCGGCGCAGACAGCGGCCCAGCCCACGCTTATCTCGGGTGCCCGTCAGGATGTGCCCTGGGCCCGTGGCGGTGCGGCCGCTCCCGCCGCGGCTCCCACCCGTTCAAGTTCGACTTTCCAACCGGCGCCCTCGGCAGCGCCTGTCTCTGCGCCTGCGGTACCTGCGCAAACGGCAAAGCCCGCCGCTGCTTCCTCCGCTTCAGCGTTGGAATCTCGAACTTCAACGGTGTCCCCGGCATCCGCGGTGCCCTCGGCAGCCGCCGTTGCCGCCTCGGCAGCGGCCGAGACCCCGGCGGTCGAAGATGCCGGCGAGCTGCAGCGCAAATGGGCCGAGGTCGTCGACCGCATCAAGAAGAAGGAGCCCTCGCGCGCGGCGCTGCTGCTCAACGCGCGCGCCCAGGCAGACGACGGCTCCGTGCTCACGGTCGGGTTTCCCGCGGGCTCGGTGTTTGCCATCAAGATGCTTGGCCGCGCCGACACCCAGTCGGTGGTCTTGCCGATCGTGTGCGCGGTCTTTGGCCGCCGTACCGTCCAATATGTGACGGACGGGGGTGACACGCCGGCTCCTCATCATGAGGAGCATTCTCCATCTGCACGGGTTGCGGCATCTGCGGACCTGCAACCCGTGTCCTCGGCGGCCCCTGCGTCTTCGAGCGCGACCGCGCCCGAGCCCAAGGCTCCACAACCGAATAACGTGTCCTCGGCGGCAAAACCCGCGCCCGCCATGTCGGCTGCCGCGAAGGTGCCGCCTGTTGCTACGTCCGCGGCTTCGATGCCTGCCTCCAAGCCGGCCCCCGCCGCGCGTGCGTCTGCCGGCGCCGGTGCGCCGCCGTGGCTGCGCTCCGACAACCCCGCCGGCGCCCCCGCCACGGGCAAGCTTCCCACCGAGCCGGCGCCCCGCGCGCCCGAGCGCGGCGCGTCCCAGGCACCTCGGTCCTCTGCGGGCGCGCAGGCGGCCCCGTGGGAATCCGAGCAGGTGCCCTACGATGATGCCATGGTCGGTGGTTTGGCCGCCGATCCGGGTACGGACGATCTGCCCCCGTTCGATGTGCCCGGGCAATCCGCTCAGACCCCGTCGCCTCGGGCCGTACCTGCGGCGGCTTCGGGGGAGTCCAACCCCGGTGCGGGTAGCCCCTTTGGCCATCAGGGCGCGGCTCCGCGCATTCCCCAGACCGAAGACGAGGCCAAGGCGCTCATCCGAGACGTCTTTGGCCAAGCCACTGTCTTCAAACCGGTGGAGTAGGGGCGGGTATACTTTCTCCAGACGTAGATCAATTGATCGGAGGCCATGGATGATGTGGGAATACGTTCGCCTCGAGGACGATACGCAGATCTCCTACTCAGAGGTTCGCGACGATAACACGGTGAAAGTTGTTGTGGAGCGTCCTCGAGATTGGGGATTCGATACTGCCGAATGCATCCTTCCGGCGTATGACTGGACATTAAATGACGGCTTCTCAAAGGATGATCTTGCTGAGCTTGATGCATTCGTCCGCAACAATGCTCCTTTGATCTTGCGCTTCGCGTACGAGGGCGGACGAGTCTATGCCTAGTCTTTTTCGCATTGGACCCTATATCATTTTTTTCTGGACGGGAGAAAATGGCGAGCCCGTTCACGTTCATGTGGCAGTCAAACGTCCGACGGCTGATGCGACGAAAATCTGGCTCACTCGTTCGGGCGGATGCAAGTTGGCTCACAATAAAGGAGACGTTCCATCTCGTGATCTTCGAGACATCATGCAGTTCGTCTCTTCAAACCACGCGTTAATTTGTAAACGTTGGAGGGAGACGACGGGGGCGCTCTCCTTTTATTGCTGAGATTCGCTGGCGGAGCTATTCCGCCTGCAAGGATTCCAGGCGTGTTGCCAGTTCGTTGCTCGGGCGCATCTGAACTTCGGACACGTGCAGGTCATTGCCACGCATATCGCATTCGAGAAAGCAGATGCGCGACGGTCGACCGAGGGGCCTGAGGTCGACACGGTATACGGCAAAGCCATCTTCGAAGTCGAGCGTCTCGGTAGTGACGGTCACGCCGAGTGCCGTGTAGTCGGCGGAATCGGCAGCGACGATTCTCGCATCTCGGATCGTTACCTTGAATCCCTGGTAGAGCGAGGGGCTGTTGTAGGAAATCTCCTGAGTGCCATCGGCGTTTTCGATGGTTGTCTCCCATTTGACAACGGGCTGGTCTGTGCCGGGTACCAACAGCTCGGCTCCCAAGGCGATGATGTGGGCGCCAACGGACAATATTGCAAGGGCGACGGTCAGATACATAAAACGAAATATGACGGGGTGCGTAGTGCGGATGCTTTGGAGCTTGTTGAGGATAGCCATGGGGTACCTCCCAAAATGGAACCGCTGCTAAAACAATTATAACCAGTGTCGGTCCCTCTCCGCTTCGGTCGCTCCCCGTGGTACGATTTTCGCGTTTGAGAATCCGTCGCGCCGGCCAAAAGTGCCGCGCGGCCGCACGCAAAGGAGCCCCCATGGCCGGAATGAACATGCAGCAGGTTATGAAGCAGGCCCGCAAGATGCAGGAGCAGCTTGCCGCCGCGCAGGAGAACCTCAAGACCCAGACCGTCGATGCATCGGCCGGCGGCGGCATGGTCAAGGTCACCGTCAACGGCGAGATGGAGATCACCAAACTCACCATCGACCCCGATACGCTCGATCCCGAGGATGTCGAGATGCTTCAGGACATGATCATGGCTGCCGTTAACGAGGCCGTTCGTGGCGTCAACGAGCTCGCCAACAAGCAGATGGGCGCCATCACCGGCGGCCTCAACATCCCGGGCATGCCGTTCTAGGCGAGCGCCAACATCGATGAGCGCCAACCACAGCCTGCAAAAACTGCTCGATGAGCTGGGCCGCCTGCCGGGTATCGGTCCCAAGTCGGCCCAGCGCATCGCCTACTACCTGCTCGAGGCGGACGCCGAGGAGGCCCGGCGTCTGGCCGAAGCCATCCTCGAGGTTAAACAGGAGGTGCACTTCTGTAGCCGCTGCTTCAACTACGCCACGGCTGACGAGTGCTCCATCTGCCAGGACCCCTTGCGCGACACAACACGCATCTGCGTGGTGGGCGAGCCGCGCGACGTGAGCGCCATCGAACGCACCGGCAGCTACCACGGGCTCTATCACGTGTTGGGCGGCGTGATCAGCCCCATGGACAAGATCGGTCCCGAGCAGCTTCATATTCGCGAGCTGCTTCGCCGTCTGGGCACCGAGGACATCCACGAGGTCATTATCGCCACCAACCCCAATATCGAGGGCGAGACCACGGCGAGCTACCTGGCGCGCACCATCAAGCCGTTGGGCGTTGAGGTCAGCCGCCTGGCAAGTGGGCTTCCCGTGGGCGGCGACCTGGAGTATGCCGACGAGCTCACGCTCGGTCGCGCTATCGAGGCCCGTCGCGCCATCTAGTTGCGGTTCTGCTGCCTAGGTCTTGCTGGTAAACTTTATCGAGAGTGGACAGGCGTCGCCGCGAGGCGGCGCCTTCGCGTTGGAGGGGGATCCGTGCTGCATCGGGGCCATGGCAATAAAACGGCGTCGCATCGCGTGTGCATCGGTTTGGGACTTGCCCCGCGGGCGATGGGACTCCTGACGGGTTCGGTTGCGCTTGTGGTGGCCGGTACGGTTGCGTACGGAGCGACGGTTCCCGGATTGGTTGCAGCGCGGCAAGAGCGTGCACCGCATGTGGCGCATAGGGGCAAGAGCAACCTGGGCGGCACGGCCGGCTATGTTTGGGCTTCGGTCTTGGATAGGGTCCTGTTTGGCGATTCCGGCGAACAGGGCTCGGCCGTGCCGACCGAGGTAACCCTCTCCGATGGATCGAAGGTCACCATCAGCACCAAGATCGTGAATCAGCTGGGTGCCACCACCATCACCAAGCTTGTTGACCATGCCGATCAGGCCAAGCAGGGCGCGCAAGGCGGCAACGCCCAGGGCTCTTCGTCGAGCGCCGGCTCCTCGTCGACGGGTAGCGGGTCCGGCGCTGCGGATAATGCAGGATCGACCGGCACGCCCGGTTCCGGTGCGGACGCCGGCTCGGGATCGGGCTCGACTGCCGAAGACGATGCTCCGACCCGACCGACCGAGGCCGAGGAGGCGTCGATCCATAGCTGGCTGGCAAACAAATATTCCCAGATCGACGGCTATGTCTCGCGTTGCAACGAGGCGGTTGCGGCCTATAGGGCCACCGGTGACGGATCTTCTTGCGATGCGATCGCCAACGAGATCTTTTTCGTGCGTGCGGAGTTTGGCCGTCAGACCATATCCACCGCATCGGTCTGGTACACCTCGTTCGCCAAACTTTGGGGCGCCTACACCAATCTCGATATATGGGTCGGGCACTACGGTGACGATGATAATGCCCTGAACAACTTTAACGCCAATATCGTGGCGGTGGCGCTATGAGTTTGCGCCCGAGTGAGAACGCGATCGTCTCCGCCCGTCCCGACGATGTGGCGACGGCGAGCCCCCTGGTGGGCCTGCGCACGGTGCGCATCGAGGACTTTGAGCCCGCGGTCGCGTTGGGCGAGGAGGAGCTTGCCGCCTACCTGCGCCGTTGCGTCATGCTGTTCGCCGACGACGCCACCATGCGCCGCGGCGGCATCGGGCGCGTCACCCGTGCCGTCAACGCGCGGGGCGAGGCCTTTGCGCTCAAGCAGCTCGTGCTGCCCGCTGCCGACGAGCTCGATGACCAAGGCGCGCACGCGGCACTGGTCACCAAGTTCAAGGCCGCGTTTCGCGAGGAATACGAATGCCACCGGGCCCTGTCGGGGCTCAAGGGCTTTCCGCGCCTGTTCGGCTGGGGCATGGTCGACGGCGTGCCGTCGATACTCATGGAGTGGGTCGAGGGCGAGACGCTCTCGCGCTTGCGCTCCCGCCTTGCCGTCGATGGCGCACGCCGTCTTTCGCCGTTGACGGCCGCACGGCTGGCACGCGATATCTTCGATCTGCTCTGCCGCATGAATCTGGTGGGTGAGGGGTTCGTTCATCGCGACATCTCTCCCGCCAACATCATGGTGCGCACGGCGCGCATCCCGCTCGAGCGTCAGCTTGCCGACGGCGTGTTCGATCTATGCCTGATCGATTTCGGTTCCTCGCTTGCGCTCGAACCCGCCTCGTCGGCGTTGACGACGGCAAAGAAGTCGTTTACCGAACGGTATGCGACGCTGCGTCGCGCTACGGTCGCCTATGCGCCGCCCGAGATGCTCTCGGACGATCTGCCCGATCTCGCCGAGCTGCGCACATCGCCCGCGATCGATGTCTATGCCGCCGCCAGCGTGGTCTATGAGTTGCTGAGCGGAGCCGCTCCGTTTGAGGAGCAGCCGGGACCTGCTGCGGGCAGCAGCGCGACGTCTTCGCTCCTTCGAACGTGTGACCTCGCCTCGCCCTATCGCCTCAAGATGGACACGGTGCCCGAGCAACCCCTCGGTGCGCACGAAGCGGCTGCGTCTCTGGCCGATGTTATCGTCCATGAGCCCGATGTCGCCGTGGCAGCGGCCGAGCAGGCCCGGCAGCTGGGCATCGAGCCTGGCTCCGACGAGTTGCGCGCGGCGCTCGTGTCGGTGGATGGTCAGCTTGCCGATATCGTCATGGCATGCCTGGCCGCACGGCAGGACCTTCGTCCCCCGGCCGCCGATGTCGAGGCGTCCCTTGTCGCCTTTTGCGAGAACTACCATGTGAATGTGGGACATGCTCTGCGCGGCGAGCCGCTTGCGCCCTGTCCCATGGCGGCGTGCAACATCGCGGCGCGCCGTGTGGCGGGTATCGCCGCGGCGTCGATCGCCGGTGTCCTGTGGCTGTCGATCGTCGTTTCCGCTGCGTGGCTCGCGGCGGGCTCGATGGTGACGCTTGCCCTGGGTGCCTTCGTCTGTCATGGCTGCCTGCCGGGGATCGCGGTCGTCGCCGCCTTGGCCCTGCCGGGCCTGATCGCGGTCGCTGCAAGTGCCACGGCAACAGGCTGCAGACGGGTATTGATGCGCGGTGCGTTGGTGCTTTGTACCTGCGAGCTGCCCGTTCTTGCCCTTGCGGCGTGCCTATCGTTTTCCCAGGCCCCTGTTTCGGCGGGGTTGCTCGCGGCCGCCGTGTCGACCTTTGCCCTGGTGTGGTTTATCCTCGTCCTGGGCCTCGCGTTCGAGCTCCCCGCCGCCCCGTCGCGCCGCTCCACGCAGGCTGCGGCCCTTATGGGTGGGGCCGCGGCGGCTCATGCGCTCGGCGGTCCCGACGGCAACGGGTCCTCTTCGTCCATCACTTCGGCCAACAGCTAGGAAGGCATCGATCATGGCAAACCAAAGCGAACTCACCCCGTGCGGTGCGATGTTCGATATCTTCAAGCGATCGGCTCGCGTGAGCCATATCGATCTGTGCGGCATGGTGCTCTCGAGCCGTCCGCTCTCGGACGGACGCAGCGCCGCGAGCCGTGCCTCCGACCGCTCGTGGGTCTCGCGCTTTATCGTGCGCGCCCCGGTGGGCACGCTGCAGGAGCGTTATTTTGCCGATTACGGCACGGCCGCCTCCAAGATCGCCGCCCATCTTAAACTGCGGCGCCGCAATCCCATGGATGCGACGGCCGTGCTCAACATGGTGACCGGTCCGGCGGGCGAGCCCATGGTTCGCGCACTCGAGGCATGCCATCAAGACGTCCATCTCTATCGCAATGCGCTCGACCGTCTCTCGCAGGCTGCCGATCTGACGCCCGCCGAGCGCGCCGAGGCTGTGCTCGTGCTGTTCGTGGCAGTCGGGTGCTCCGCCGACGTGCGCTCCTCGGTCAACTATGCCATCGACTACGCTCAGACCGCTTGTGGCGGCGCCACCTCGACGCCGAGCTTCTCCTATGCGTCGAGTGTCGACTCGACGCCGCATCCGCATCCTCTGGGCCTTTTGCGCGTGCGCGACGGCTACGTGGTGAGCTCTCCGCAGTGGATCGAGCCCAGCGAGCAAGGAGTCACCGTCGGTGCGCTCGCGACGGGAGAGGGCGATGTCACCGATGTGGGAGATGACGTCTCGGCCCGCCATGCGCATATCTGGTGCGATAAACAGGGACGCTGGCTTGTCGAGGACCTGCATTCGACCAACGGAACCGTCGTCGTCAACGGCGTGGACCGTGTATGCGTTCAGGTCGAGCCCGGTCGTGTGGCCGAGCTGCGTCCCAGCGACGAGCTTAAGCTGGGCGAGTCGACGACGTTCACCATTTTGGTCGGTGCCTAGTCGCCCCCATCGACCGGTCTGCGGTCACCCCCGGTAAACCTTTACCGTCCACCAATATCGCCTGAAATCTGGCTTGACGGCGGGGTACAATGAACCCGCATGCGGATTTCCGCCGCGGGCGCTCCATCGCCGGGGCCGCCCGGGAGCATCCGGCATGCAGCCTTCACGGCGCACAGCGCACGTGGCATGCGGGCAGCCGGAATCATGGCGGGCGCCAGGCTCGACAAGATATCCGGAGCGACCTTCTCTCCACGCCGTGCGTTGCCGTCTGGTCTGCCTGTCTGATGGTTGGAAGCAGCGACGGTATCCCATCACGCCAACAACCCGGCAGACGCCGGGGCCTGTATACCTATATGAGAGGAGAGGGGTATATGGCGCGTAAGTTCAAGTCTATGGACGGCAACGAGGCTGCCGCATACGTATCGTATGCGTACACCGAGGTGGCGGGAATCTATCCCATCACGCCGTCCAGCCCTATGGCCGACCATGTCGACCAGTGGGCGGCCCAGGGGCGCAAGAACATCTTCGGCACCCCGGTCAAGGTCGTCGAGATGGAGTCCGAGGCGGGCGCAGCCGGTACCGTTCACGGTTCGCTGGGCGCCGGTGCTCTGACCACCACCTACACGGCTTCGCAGGGCCTGCTCCTGATGATCCCGAACATGTACAAGATCGCGGGCGAGCAGCTCCCGGGCGTCTTCCACGTCTCGGCGCGTTGCGTCGCTTCCCACGCCCTTAACATCTTCGGCGATCACTCCGACGTCATGGCCTGCCGCCAGACCGGCTTCGCCATGCTCGCCGAGGGCAACGTCCAGGAGGTCATGGACCTCTCGCCGGTGGCACACCTCGCCGCCATCGAGGGCAAGGTCCCGTTCCTCAACTTCTTCGACGGCTTCCGCACGAGCCACGAGATCCAGAAGGTCGCCATGTGGGACTACAAGGATCTGGCCGACATGTGCGACATGGACGCTGTCCAGGCCTTCCGCGACCACGCGCTCAACCCCGAGCACCCGCATACCCGCGGCAGCCACGAGAACGGCGACATCTTCTTCCAGAACCGCGAGGCCTGCAACAAGGTCTACGACGAGCTTCCCGCCGTCGTCGAGGGCTACATGAAGAAGATCAACGAGAAGCTCGGCACCGACTACGGCCTGTTCAACTACTACGGCGCTCCCGACGCGGATCGCGTCGTCGTGTGCATGGGCTCCTTCTGCGACGTGCTCGAAGAGGTCATTGACTACCTCAACGCCCACGGCGAGAAGGTCGGCCTGGTCAAGGTTCGTCTGTTCCGTCCGTTCTCCATCAAGCGCTTCGTCGACGTGCTCCCCGAGACCGTCAAGAAGATCGCCGTCATGGACCGCACCAAGGAGCCGGGTTCCATCGGCGAGCCGCTCTATCAGGATGTCGTCTCCGCGCTCTACGAGGCCGGCAAGACGGGCATCAAGGTCGTCGGCGGTCGTTACGGCCTGGGCAGCAAGGATACGCCCCCGGCGTCTGCCTTCGCCGTGTTCGACGAGCTCAAGAAGGACGAGCCCAAGCAGGAGTTCACCATCGGCATCGTCGATGACGTCACGAACCTCTCCCTGCCCGAGCCCGAGGATGCGCCCAACACCGCTGCCCCCGGCACCATCGAGTGCAAGTTCTGGGGTCTCGGTGGCGACGGTACCGTCGGCGCCAACAAGAACTCGATCAAGATCATCGGCGACCACACCGACAAGTACGTCCAGGCCTACTTCCAGTACGACTCCAAGAAGACCGGCGGCGTCACCGTCAGCCACCTGCGCTTTGGCGATTCGCCGATCCGCTCGCCGTACTATGTGACCAAGGCCGACTTCGTCGCCTGCCATAACCCCAGCTACATCGTCAAGGGCTTCAAGATGGTCCGCGACGTCAAGCCGGGCGGTACCTTCCTGGTCAACTGCCAGTGGAGCGACGAGGAGTTCGCCGAGCATATGCCCGCCGTCGCCAAGCGCTACATCGCCAACAACGATGTCAACGTCTATCTGATCGACGCCATCGACCTGGCCGCCAAGGTCGGCATGGGCAAGCGCACCAACACGGTGCTCCAGTCCGCCTTCTTCGCGCTGGCCAAGGTTCTGCCCGCCGAGGACGCCCTGCAGTACATGAAGGACGCGGCCACCAAGTCCTACATGAAGAAGGGCCAGGCCATCGTCGACGCCAACCATAAGGCCATCGACGCCGGCGCCACCGCCTTCCACAAGTTCGAGGTTCCCGCCGACTGGGCAGACGCCAAGGATGCCGAGACCGTCGAGCTTTCCGACGAGACCAAGTCCGCCATCGCCCAGCAGGTCAAGAACCTGCTCGAGCCGATCGATCGCATGGACGGCGACTCGCTGCCCGTCTCCGCGTTCGCCGGTTGCGCCGACGGCCAGTTTGAGCTGGGCGCCTCCGCATACGAGAAGCGCGGCGTGGCCGTCGTCGTTCCGCATTGGGACGAGACCAAGTGCATTCAGTGCAACCAGTGCGCCTATGTGTGCCCGCACGCCACCATCCGTCCGTTCGCGATGACCGAGGACGAGGCTGCCGCCGCACCCGAGGCCACCCGTACGATCGACGCCATGGGTCCCAAGGCCAAGGGCATGAAGTTCACCATGGCCGTCTCGCCGCTCGACTGCATGGGTTGCACCAACTGCGTCAAGGTGTGCCCCAAGGGTGCCCTCGAGATGGTGCCGACCGAGCAGGAGATGGATCAGCAGCCCGTCTGGGACTACATGGTCGAGAACGTCTCCGAGAAGACCGAGCTTATCGCCGCCAACGTCAAGGGTAGCCAGTTCAAGCAGCCCTACCTGGAGTTCTCCGGCTCCTGCGCCGGCTGCGCCGAGACGGCTTATGCTCGCCTGGTGACCCAGGTCGCCGGCGACCGCATGTTCATCTCCAACGCCACCGGCTGCTCCTCCATCTGGGGCAACCCGGCTGCCACCGCTCCGTACTGCAAGGATAAGAACGGACACGGCCCGGCGTGGAACAACTCCCTGTTTGAGGACAACGCCGAGCACGGTCTGGGTATGGCCGTGGGCTATGAGGCCGTCCAGAAGAAGCTCATCGCCTCCGTCGAGGAGATGATGGCTTCCGAGAAGGCGTCCGACGAGTTCAAGGCTGCCGGCCAGGCTTGGATCGATTCCGTCAACGACGTCGAGGCCTCCAAGACCGCTGCCGCCGCGCTCATCCCCGAGCTCGAGAAGGCCGCTGCCGAGGGTTGCCCGGTCGCACCGACCGTTCTCGCCGACAAGGCATACCTCACCAAGAAGTCCTTCTGGGTCTTCGGTGGCGACGGTTGGGCCTACGACATCGGCTTCGGTGGCCTGGATCACGTCCTGGCTTCCGGCCACAACATCAACGTCTTCGTCTTCGATACCGAGGTGTACTCCAATACCGGCGGTCAGGCCTCCAAGGCGTCGAACCTGGGCCAGGTCGCCCAGTTTGCCGCTGCCGGCAAGGTCACTAAGAAGAAGTCGCTGGCCGAGATCGCTATGAGCTACGGTTACGTCTATGTGGCCCAGGTCGCCATGGGTGCCAACCCGGCTCAGACCCTCAAGGCCATCCACGAGGCCGAGGCCTACGACGGCCCGTCCCTCATCATCGGTTACAGCCCCTGCGAGATGCACTCCATCAAGAAGGGCGGCATGCAGAACTGCCAGGCCGAGATGAAGAAGGCTGTCGACTGCGGTTATTGGAACCTCTTCCGCTTCAACCCCGCCGCAGCGCAGGGCAAGAAGTTCTCGCTCGACTCCAAGGAGCCGGCGGGCGGTTATCAGGAGTTCCTGATGAACGAGGCCCGTTACGCTTCGCTGACGCGTTCCTTCCCGGATCGCGCCGAGGAGCTGTTCAAGGAGAACGAGCAGGCCGCCATGGATCGCTATCAGCATCTGCTGAAGCTCAAGACGGTGTACAACGAGGCCTAGGTCTCCCACCGCGGGGAGTGAGGACGTCTCCTGACAATCGTCCTCGGACTTGTTGTCGGAAGCCCCCGCTGCGCGCTACGCGCGGCGGGGGCTTCCTCCGTCCTGCGGAATGATTGTCAGGGGACGTCCTCACTCCCCGCTACGACTACGTCCTCGGGTTGTGTGGATGGAGGGGCGGGTCGCGGTTGGTGCGGCCTTTGGTTCCGAACGCTGTTTCGCGGCGTCGGTGCGGATATCGCGCTTCTTTGGTGCGCAGGTTTTGTTTGAGACTTGGGCCCTAATTTCATGGGTGTGTATACTGACTTTACAAATGCATAAATATGCGCATAGAACATACTGCAATACTCACCGTCATACGTGTGTTTAGAGGGGGTATAGAGGCGATAAACCACTATAATCTCTGCTCCATCTAAATAAAGTCCCTCGTAGATGGCTTATAACAAGATAGACGACTCGTCATTACGCTTAACGGGAAATATCTACCGCTCGCAGAGTCGGATATTTTCAAAATGCATAAAATAGGCGATAAAGAGAATATAAACCCGAATAAACTCGTGCGCTGCGCGAGGTTGGGTTATCAATGGTTTGTCGACCTTTGCACAGAAAGGAACCCGCTATGTCTAAGCCTCTTGGCAAGCCCGATCGTATCGTCGTCGCCCTCGGCGGCAACGCTCTCGGCAACAACCCCACCGAGCAGATCGCTGCGGTGGACAACACCGCTCACGCCCTTCTGGGCCTGATCGAGCAGGGCAACGAGATCATCATCACCCACGGCAACGGCCCTCAGGTCGGTATGATCCAGAACGCCTTCGCCGCCGCCCACGACGCCATCAACACCCCCGAGATGCCGCTGCCCGAGTGTGGCGCCATGTCCCAGGGCTACATCGGCTATCACCTGCAGCAGGGTATCGGTCGCGAGATGCACAAGCGCTACAAGCGTTGGCACTGCGCCACCGTCGTCACCCAGATCGAGTGCGACCCGGATGACCCCGCGTTCCAGAACCCCACCAAGCCTATCGGCCCCTTCTTCACCGAGGAGCAGGCCAAGGAGCAGATGGCCGAGGATCCTTCCAAGGTCTTCGTCGAGGACTCCGGTCGCGGTTGGCGCCGCGTCGTCGCCTCTCCCGATCCCAAGAAGATCGTCGAGGCTGATTCCATCCTCAACCTGCTCGATAACGAGTTCATCGTCATCGCCTGCGGTGGCGGCGGTATCCCCGTCGTGCGCGATTACAACAACAAGGGCTGCTACAAGGGCGTCCCGGCCGTTATCGACAAGGACCTGGGCGGCGAGCTGCTCGCCGAGGACTGCGACGCAGACGTTCTGTTCCTGCTGACCGCCGTCGAGCACGTTGCCATCAACTTCGGCAAGCCCAACCAGGAGGAGCTCGAGGACATCACCGCCGACGAGGCCGAGCGCCTGGCCGACGAGGGTCAGTTCGGCAAGGGTTCCATGGAGCCCAAGGTCCGCGCTGCTATCAAGTTCGCCCGCTCCCGCAAGGGCCGCGTCTGCATCATCGGCGCCCTCGATAAGGCCGCCGAGACCATGGCCGGCCTCTCCGGTACCCGTATCCACGAGTAACCGTTTAACCCTTACCCACTCCTGTCCCGCGTGCGCCCGGGTAAAGGCGTATACAAACTAGCCTCTCTTCATAAGCCCCGTGGTCGCCTCTCCTGACCACGGGGCTTTTGCTCCACCTGCAATTGGGGACGTAGCAAAACGGCAGGTTTGCAGAAATGTAGGCCAACCTGCCGTTTTGCTACGTCCCCAACTGCAGGTGGGGAAGAAGGCGCGGTTAAGGTAGGGTAGGGGGGTCGGTTGTGAGTTGGGGAATGTTCGATGAATCAGACGCTTGGTACCTTTTTCTTTATCTATGGCATCATTTTCGTGCTAGTCTGCATGCTCGCGACCAGCGTGTCGATCTGTGCTTATCTGGTAAGCCGCCGAAAGGTCAACCTCGCTGTTGCGGCATTCTTTTTCTTTGACATGCTTGAAAGCTCATTGATCTTCCTTGATGAGTATCTGGGCAACAAGGTGCATGTCGAGATGGCCGTGATGGACTTTCCCATGACACATCCACAGCTCAAGCTCATCCTCTCGCTGGGGCTCATGGCAAGCGTGTGGCTCCTTGCGCTTGGCGCGGCCGACCGCCTCGGTCGTCACACGTTTGTTGGCACCTTTAGCGTGACCGCGATGCTTGAGATCGGATCGCTCTGCATTCCCGACAACAACCTCAAGCAGCTTGCGTTCTATAGCGTTCGTTCGTTGGGTATGCTGGTTGCGATCATCTGGCTCCTGGTTATGGCAAGGCGCACCGAGGACCGTGGGCTTAAGTCCTACTTGGACGGGCTTGCGCCAAAGCTCAAGGTTTTGGCGCTGCTGAGCGTCTGCGTGATCGTCGAAGATGCGCACCATCTGCTTCCACCCTTCAGCAGCATGGCTTTGCTGCCCGAGTCTCCGTTTTTCAACGGTGTCGACTGGCTCTATTTTATGGCTGGTCGCAATATTTCCGAGAACGTGCTGACGCTGTATGCGGGCTACCACGCCATCATAAGCGACGCCGAGGTGTTGAGTATGAGGTTTGACGAACCGCCGACGGCAGATAATTCCGTCGCCCAGCAGCATGCCGATATGCGCTTCGGGCGCTTTTGCGAGGCTCGTGGCATCTCCGTACGCGAGGCCGATGTGCTGCGCTGCATGCTCGAGGGCAAAAACAACCGCGTGATCGCCGACGAGCTGTTTATATCTCAGGGCACGGTGAAGGCGCATGTCCATGCCATCTATCGTAAGTGCGCTGTCAACGACCGCACGAGCCTGCTTCAGCTTTTCTGGTCCGACTGACAACTGGCAGCGTCCTGTCCATCGTTTTCGTTTTCTGGGCGGTCGGGCACATAAACCCGATCTAAACCCCGGGGGTTAGATGTCCGTTTGCCGTTATAACCCCCATTTGAACTGGTGGGATTATGCGGACTTACGCCATGGTGTGCTCATCCGATGCGCGCCGTAAGGGTGGCGCGCTAAAGCGAAGGGCACGATCATGAATAACTGCCAGACACCTCTTTCCAGGCGCGCATTTTTGGGGACCGCGGCAGCCGCGATGGCGACGGTGGGCCTTGCGGGATGCGCGGGCAATACGGCTCAGGGTAGCGCCGGATCGGGGAATGCCTCGGGTGACGCCGCCGATATCGTCTTTAAGAACGGCACCGTGCAGACCATGGTCAAAGAAGGCGATACGGCAGCGGCCATGGCCGTCAAGGGCAACAAGATCGTCTATGTGGGCGACGTTGCGGGCCTTGATAAGCACATCGGCGACAAGACGGAAGTCATCGATCTAGACGGCGGCATGGTCACGCCAGGCTTTATGGACGGCCATATCCATGCCCCGGGCGATTGGCTCACCAAACTCTTTGAGATCGATCTTTCACAGGGCTCCACGATCAAGGAATACAAGAAGATTATCGCGGGCTTTATCAAGAAGCACCCCGACGATAGCGCCTACACCGGCCATCCGTTCATGATCAACGCGTTCGATAACGAGGATGGCTCCAACAACGGTCCCGACAAGGCGATCCTCGACAAGATCTGCGACGACAAGCCGATCGTGCTCTACGACGTGTCCCACCATGGCTGCTGGGTCAACTCCAAGGCGCTCAAGCTGTCGGGCATCGATAAGGACACGGCAAACCCCCAGGGTGGCGAGATCGTGCGCGACGCGAACGGCGAGGCAACCGGCTACCTCAAGGATTCGGCGGGCGACCTGCTCTCGGAGGATTGCTTTGTCGTGCATACCGACAAGCAGAGCAAAAAGGCGTTCCAAAAGTATCAGGAGGCCGCAGCGCAGTACGGCATCACCGGCATCACCAACCTTACGGCACTCGATCCCAAGCTGTATGCCGAGCTCGCCAAAGACGGCAAACTCAACCTGCGCATGCGCGTGCTGCCGACCGTGACGCCCGACATGTCCACCGACGAGGCGATCGAATCGGTCGAGAAGCTCAAAAAATACGAGAGCGATATGGTGTCCACCGGTACAGCCAAGATCTTCAGCGACGGCGTGACCGAGGCCGGTACCGCCGTGATGCTTGAGCCGTATACCGATGCTGCCGGCAAGGGCGATGCCTGGTACGGCGAGTCGGTGTGGGACCAGCAGGCCTTTAGCGACATGGTGGTCGCGCTCGACAAGGCGGGAATCCAGGTGCACGTTCACGCGATCGGCGACGGTGCTGTGCATAACACGCTCGACGCGTACGAGCGTGCAGTTCAGGAGAATGGCGCGCGCGATGAGCGTCGCAACACCATCACGCATATCTGTGCGGTGACCGATGAGGACGTCCAACGCCTAGCCGATCTCGATGTGGTCTGCGCCCTGCAGTTCCTGTGGATGTATCACGACTCGCTGTGCGACCTCGAGATCGCCTATGTGGGCGAGGACCGTGCCATGAAGTTCTACCCGGTCAAGACCATGCTCGAGAAGGGCTGCTTTGTGAGTGGTGCCTCCGACGGTCCCGTTACGGGCTATGCCCCGCTCGAAGAGATCGAGGTTGCCGTGACGCGCAACAGCCCGTATCCCGAGGAGGAAGATACAGACATGTACCGTTGGCCCGAGCAAGGCATCACCGCCTATCAGGCGCTCGAGGCTTACGGCAAGAACGTCGCCTTCGAAAACTACATGGAGGACAAGATCGGTACGATCGAGGAAGGCAAACTCGCCGATCTCGTGGTGCTCGACCAGAATATCCTGGAGTGCGATCCCAAGAAGATCAGCGACACCAAGGTGCGCTATACCATCAGCGACGGGCGTATCGTCTATAAGGCAAAGTAACCGACGGTCTGCCGATGGGCATATAGCTTGCGGACGGGCGAAGCCCGGGGCAGGATCGTTTTTGCCACGACGAGCATGAGGTGAAAACGGTCCCGCTCCGGGCTTCGCTCTACCTGCAATTGTGGACGTAGCAAAACGGCAGGTTTGCAGAAATGTAGGCCAACCTGCCGTTTTGCTACGTCCCCAATTGCAGGTTAGTAGTAGGCCCAGGCGGCGTCGATTTGGTTGAGGACTTCGACGATTCCCCAGTTGCGGGCGCTGCGGGCCTGCGAATTGGGGTCGTAAACATGTATCTGGTCGGCATCGTCGATGCCATAGAGCACCAGGTAGTGACCGACGTTGGTAAAGATGCCGGGATGCACGCTGGCGATCACGGGCGCTCCGGCGCGTAGGGCCTGGGAGATGGAATCGCGTGTTTTGTAGAGCTGCGTGGCCGAAAGTCCCAACGAGGCCGCTCCGTTGACCATGAACGACCATTCGGTGGCACCCGTCGGGGCGTAGTTTCCGGCCTCGGCAAGGGCGCACATGTCTACCGGCGTCATGTCGCGTTTGCCGGTTTTAAAGACATAGACCATGGTGAGGCTCGTGGGCCCGCAGGCGTTCTTGCGGATGGTTCCGCCGGCATAGGGCAGCTCGGACCACGCTGGGTCGATCTGGTAGATATGGGGCATGGTGCCGGCCTTCCACTGCGAACGTGGCGTGGAGAAGGCAAATGACAGCCCGGGCTTGACGGGCTCATCGATGAGCTTGAACTCGGCTTTGGGCTCGATGCCAGCGGTGCCGTGAAAGGCGCAGGATCCCAGCATGACAAAGCATGCGCAAACGACGGCAGAGAGCACGGCGATGCGAGCGCGGCGGAGAGCTGGTTGCGGCCGATGCGGCGCACGGCTCGTGCGCAGGCTCTCGCTGACGTGCCCGATTTCATGCCCGTATTGGGGCATATCGTGCACAAGACGTTTATTGCGCCGCATGTCAGTCCGATCGTGGTGCGCAACGGAGGCGGAAGCTTGGGCGCGGGGAGTGCTGCTACGTCCGGCTCTCGTATTATCGATGCCGCGGCGGATGTTTGCTGCCTGTCCGTCCTGGTAGGCGGCGCGGTCACCGGTTGTGCGCACGCGCGGTGCGCCGACGCCTGTGAAATCGGGATTCTGTCCGGCATCGGGCGCCGGCGCGTTCGATTGCCGTCCCGCCAGGCGCACGGTCCTCGCGGAGGTGCCAGATCTGTTGTCTTCCAAAGCCATGAGCCGTCCTGGATCGAATATGCGAATGTGCAGCTCCGCCTATCCTACCTAAACGCGCCGCGTTGCACGCGATGGCGGCGCGAAAAGCCATGAATCGCAATTAAGACGGGCGTCGCGGCCGTCTGCACGCGCCGCGTGGGGACCGTTGTCGCCTGTCATTTAGCTTTCTTTGACGAGGTTGCCGATCCGGCAAACACCGCTTGTCGGTATATGACGACCGCTCGTCCTCGTGTCCGTCCATCAGTCGATACGCCCACGTTTGCGCATCTGACTCGCCGTACAGTGAGGCCATGGAAAGACGCGGGGTCGAGAGGGTTCCCGCAGGGCGGCGCGTGTGAGGCGCCGCGTAGGAAAGGAGGGGAACAGAATGGCGGATACCAAGGCAGAGGTTGCAACGGGCGACAAGGGCGGCATGAAGAAGACGCTCTCGCTCTGGAACTTCTTTACCATCGGCTTCGGTGCGATCATCGGCACCGGATGGGTCCTGCAGGTCGGCGACTGGATGGTCGTGGGCGGCGGCCCCGTCCCCGCTATGATCGCATTCCTCATCGGCGCCATCTTCTTGGTGCCCATCGGAGCTGTCTTTGGCGAGCTCACGGCTGCCATCCCCATCTCGGGCGGCATCGTTGAGTACGTCGATCGCAGCTTCGGCCGCACCATGAGCTATATCACCGGATGGCTCCTTGCACTCGGCAACGGCATCCTGTGCCCGTGGGAGGCTATCGCCATCTCGACCCTCGTGTCCGAGATGTTCGGCAGCCTGCCCGGCCTCGAGTGGCTTCGCGCCGTCAAGCTCTACACGATCCTGGGCGCCGACGTCTATCTCTTCCCGACGATCGTGGCGCTCGGCTTTGCAGCCTATGTGATCTACCTCAACTTCCGCGGCGCCAGCTCGGCGGCAAAGCTTCAGGCGTTCCTCACCAAGGCACTGCTGTGCGGTATGCTGCTCGCCATGGGCGTCTCGATCTTCACCGGCTCACCCGAGAACGCCATGCCCGTGTTCTCGCAGGTGACGAACGCCGGCGGCGGTGAGGCGGCCACCGAGAGCGGAAACCTGCTCGCCGGTATCGTCTCGGTGCTCGTGCTCACCCCGTTCTTCTATGCGGGCTTCGACACCATCCCGCAGCAGGCGGAGGAGGCGGCCGAAGGTCTCAACTGGAACAAGTTCGGCAAGATCATCTCGCTCGCTCTGCTTGCGGCCGGTGGTTTCTATATGGTGTGCATCTACTCTTTTGGCACCATCCTGCCCTGGCATGAGTTCGTCGAGAGTCCCGTCCCCGCCCTCGCATGCCTCAAGCACATCAACATGGTTCTCTACATCGCCATGCTCGTGATCGCGACGCTTGGCCCCATGGGTCCCATGAACTCGTTCTATGGCGCCACGAGCCGCATCATGCTCGCCATGGGCCGCAAGGGCCAGCTGCCCGAGCAGTTCGCCGAGGTCGATGCCAAGTCCGGCGCGCCCAAGCTCGCCTGCATGGTCCTCGCTATCATCACCGTGGTCGGTCCGTTCTTGGGTAAGAACATGCTCATCCCGCTTACGAACGTCTCGGCCCTCGCCTTTATCTTCTCGTGCACCATGGTCGCGTTCTCGTGCCTGCGCATGCGCTTTACCGAGCCCGACCTGCCGCGCCCCTACAAGGTGCCCGGCGGTAAGTTCGGCATCGTGCTCGCCTGCGCGGCCGGCTGCATCATCATCGGCCTGCTCGTGATCCCCATGAGCCCGGCATCGCTCGACATGGTCGAGTGGGGCATCGTGATCGGTTGGCTGGCGATCGGTCTTGTACTTATGGCCGTCACCAACGCGCACGCCAAGTCCAAGTAACACCAAATCGTAAGCGAGCGGGGCCGCGCCGCGACGGCCGGCGCCCGCAAGGTAAATGGATCCATAAGGAGGAGCCATGAGCAAGAAGTACGCGATCGTCGGAGGCAAGCTCGTCGACGGCCTGGGCGGCGCCCCGGTCGAGAACTCCCTCGTCCTGGTGGGCGAGGACGGCAAGATCGTCTACGCCGGGCCGCATCAGGACGTGCCGGCCGACGAGGGATACGAGGTCATCGATGCCGCGGGCAAGACGGTCATGCCCGGCCTCATCGACACGCACCTGCATTTCTCGGGCAACTTGACCGATGACGACACCGACTGGGTCATGCAGCCGCTGCTCGAGAAGCAGGCCGTTGCCGTCAAGCAGGCCTACGACTGCCTCACCCACGGCCTCACCACGGTCTGCGAGATCGGCCGCTTTGGTATCCACGTGCGCGACTGCGTCAACAACGGCGTGTTCGCCGGCCCGCGCATCTACGCCACGGGCCTGGGCTTCTGCCGTACGGCCGGCCACGGCGACTCGCACCACTGCAGCCAGCTCGAGAACAAGCAGAGCCATCCGTGGGGCGATCAGGTCGACGGCCCGTGGGATCTGCGCAAGGCCGTGCGCCAGCGTCTGCGCGAGAACCCCGACGCCATCAAGATCTGGGCGACGGGCGGCGGTATCTGGCGCTGGGACTCCGGCCGCGATCAGCATTACTGCTCCGAGGAGATCAAGGCCGTGGTCGATGAGGCCAAGATGGTGGGCATTCCGGTGTGGAGCCACTGCTACAACTCGCACTCCGCCGCCTACGACTCCGTGCGCTTCGGCTGCGAGCAGCTGATCCACGGCTTCGACATCGACGAGCGCACCATGGACCTTATGGCCGAGCAGGGTACGTTCTTCACGCCCACGATCGGCTTCCTGCCTACCTGGTACGCCACCTATCCGCCGGTCTACGTGCCCGAGTTGCACGACAAGTACGAGGGCACGCTCGTCGAGAAGGAACTGCAGCGCAACTACGACTGCCTGCGTGAGGCCAAGCGCCGCGGCGTGGTCATGACCATCGGCTCCGACTCCTTCAGCTTTGTGACGCCCTACGGCTACGTGACCATCGACGAGATGTACGACTTCGTCGACAAGGTGGGCTTCTCGCCGCTCGAGACCATCACCTGCGCCACCATCAACGGCGCCAAGATGGCCCACTGCGAGGACGAGACCGGTTCCGTCGAGGCGGGCAAGTTCGCCGATCTGCTTGTGGTGAACGGCGACCCGGCGGTTGACATCCACGATCTCACGCCCGAGAACATGGACGTCATCATGAAGGACGGCAACATCGTGGTTTCCGGCACCTTTGGTGAGCGCAACAAGTACAGCGCATAGGCGCTACCGTTTGCCGATAACTGTTTGTTGCAATGGGGTGCGAATCGCATAATGCAACGGAGAGGGTCGCTTGGCGGCCCTCTTTGTTGCTGGGGCGTCTTGACGTGAGAGGGGTGCGCGATGGATCTCAACAGGCTACTCGGCCGGCGCGGCTACAACCAGACCAAGGTGTTTCGCACCATGCAGCACGTGGTGCAGGGCCTGCTGCTTGGCGTCTGTGTCCCGCTGCTGATCGTGCTGCTCATCTGGGACCTTAACGACAACCCCAATCCCGTGCCCGCGGTGGTGGTCATCGCCGGCATCGTGATGCTCTGCTTCTTCTTCTCGTACGTGTTCGTGGTGCCCGACGACCTCACCTCGACGTCGACCGACCGCACGCTCACCATCGCATCCAAGATTTTCGTCTACACCCGCAGCGGCCTCACGCCCCAGGCAGCGCTCGGCGCGTCCAAGATCATTCTGGCCGAGACGTTCGCCTCCGCCATCTGCTTCACCGACGGGCGGCAGGTGCTCGCGAGCTGGGGCGAGGAAGCGGCACGCTGTCCCACGGGCACGCCCGTCGTGCTCGACACCACGCTCGGCGTGATCGAGACGGGCGAGATGAGCGTCTTCAGCCGCGACGGCTCGCCCGAGGCGCTCGGCGGCTACTTCACCCGCCTGCGCGCCGGTATCGTGGCGCCGCTCACCGTGCGCGGGCGCTGCGTGGGCACACTCGAGCTCTACTATCCGCGCATCGGCAACATTGACATGCGCCAGACGGCGCTCGCCAAGGGGTTCGCCGACCTTATCTCGACGCAGCTTGCGAGTTTCGAGCTCGAGCGCCAGGACGAGCTCACGGCGCGTGTCGAGCTGCGTGCCCTGCAGTCGCAGGTCGACCCGCACTTCTTGTTCAACACCATCGGCACGATCGTCTCGCTTGTGCGCACCGAGCCCGAGAAGGCACGGTCGCTCCTCATCGACTTCTCCAACTACTACCGTCAGACGCTCAGCGACTCCGAGACGCTCACCACGCTCGAGCGCGAGCTGGAGCAGGGGACCCGCTACATCAACCTCATGCAGGCGCGCTACGGCGACGACCGTCTGCACGTGACGGTCGAGATCGACGATGACGTGCGCGACAGCCTGGTGCCACCGTTTATTCTGCAGCCGCTGCTCGAGAACTGCATCAAACACGCGCAGCGCGAGTGCGAGCCGCTCGCGATCGACTTGCGCGCCTTCGAGACCGACGACGGCATCGAGGTGATCGTCGAGGACGACGGCATCGGCATGTCCGAGGCGGTGCGCGCCCATCTGTTTGAGCAACATCGGCTCGAGGGCGAAACCGAGGGACTCACAGCCGACGGCTCGATCAAACGCGGCTGCGGCTTGGCGCTCTCGAACGTCCTGCAGCGCATCCATTTCTTCTTTGGCGAGGAATCGGGTATGCGCGTGGAGTCCGAGGAGGGCGTGGGCACGCGGGTGATCGTGGAGCTCGTGGGCGAGCCGCACGAGCCGGCGCCGCTCGCGGCGTGAGGACGGCGATGCCGGCACGGACCGGCTGCGCGTCGACGGGCGTTGGCGCCTAGGGGACGACAAGCACGAGATGAGAGGGGATCATATGGACGAGGGCTGGAAGATCTTGGTGGTCGATGACGAGCCGCCCATAAGGGCCGAGCTCCGCTACCTGCTCGAACAGGATGGCCGCGTGGACGCGGTGTGGGAGGCGGGCAACGTGACGGAGGCCGTGGAGCGCATCCTCGCCGACCGCCCCGATGTGCTCTTCCTCGATATCTCGATGCCCGGGCGCTCGGGTATCGAACTCGCCGAGACGCTCCAGAACCTCAAGTGCCCGCCGGTTGTGGTCTTTGTCACGGCGTTTTCCGAGTTTGCGGCCGACGCCTATAACCTCGACGCCGTGGACTACGTGCTCAAGCCGGTGGAGACGGGGCGTCTGGCCAAGGCGCTCGGCAAGGTTGAGACGGCGCTTGGGGCGCGTCGGCAGGTCGAAGGGCCGCGGCAGCCGCTGCGCCTCTCGGTCGAGCGCGGGGGCAAGCGCTCCTTTATCCCCGTGGGCGACGTGAGCTATATCGAGGCGCGTGCGGACTTTTGCAACGTGGTCTGCGCGAGCGGCGCCTATCTGGTGGCGGAGTCCATCAGTGCGCTCGAGAAGCGACTGGGCGATCATGGCTTTGTGCGCGTGCACCGCAGCTACCTCGTGAACCTCGACGACGTACACGAGATCGAGGTCGGCGGCACCGGCCTTTTGGAGCTCAAGCTCGACCGCGTGGACGCGAGCGTGCCCGTGTCGCGCCGCCGCGCGGCCGACGTCAAGGCACGGCTGGGACTCGCATAGGCGACACGGGGCGCAGGCGCTGAATTGCGTGCCCATCGGTACCGCGACCGCCGGTGTAGCCGCGCGCCCGTGTGGGCATAATGAGACCAGCCTATATCGATCGAAAGGAACCCCTCATGCCTGCGCTTATCACGCATCACCTGTTTGGCGAGCAGAGTATCGATCGCCTGCCCCAGGGCGTCATTTCCACCGACGAGGAGCGCATCGCGTTTATCCTCGGTAACCAGGGTCCCGACCCGTTCTTCTTTCGCGTGCGCACTCCGCGCATCAAAGACTGCATGCATCTGGCCCAGGTCATGCACCGTTCGCGCATGTCGCGCCAGTTTGCCTGCCTGCGCGATGGCGTGACGCACCTGCAGACGCACGACGCCAATCTCGGTCGCGCCTTTGTGCTCGGCTTGCTGTCCCACTATGTGCTCGACCGCAATGCGCACCCGTTTGTCTACGAGCAGCAGTTCGGCATTCTCGATGCCGCTCCCGAGCTCAAAAACTCGGCCAGTCAGGTTCATGCGGTGCTCGAAAGTGACTTGGACGTGTTGATGCTGCAGCTCAAGCGCGGCGGTGCCACGTGCGCCGACTTTCCCCCGGCGGGCGAGATCGTGACGACCGATCGCATCGATCGCGTGGCCGGCGTGCTTATGAGCTATGTGGCCGATCGGGTCTATGGCCTGGATGTGCCGACGGGGGAGTACGGCGGCGCCGTGGCGGACATGCAGCTTGCCTACCGAGCCATCGAGCCGGCGGGTTCGCCCAAGGCGCGCGCCATCGGCGCGGTCGAGGGACTGCTCCACGACCACTCGCTGCTCGAGTCGCTGGCCCATCGCGTGACCGAGGAGCCGCCGGCGCGCACCGGCAACCTGGGGCATCTCTCTTGGACCGATCCTTTTACAAACACGTCGAGCACCGAGAGCTTCCCCGAGGTGTTCGACCGTGCCCTCGACGACTACGCTATGACGGCCGCTCGATTCATCGAGACGGGTGACATGGCGGCGGTTACGGGTCATGTCAACTACAGCGGCCGTCCGCTTGGCGAGGACGAGGAGTTCGATCGCGAGGAGTAACGAGCGTGTTCCGCCGTTCTAACGAGCGGCGGACCGGTCGTCGGTGCAGGATTTACCCCGTCCTAAATAGAGCGATTACCGAATCCTTACGCGCGTCGGCGAGCGCATGCTTTACCATGGTGTAGATGCGTACTCGTTAACAAAGAAGGGCGCCGTTGCCATGAAATTCACCAAGCTCGAACGCAACTGGGTTATGTACGACGTGGGAAACTCGGCGCTCGTGCTGCTCAACACCTCGGTCGTCCCCATCTATTTCAACGCCATCAACACCGGCGCGTCCTCGGCCGATCTGGTGGTTGCCTGGGGCAATGCCCAGACGATCGCTTCGCTCGTGATCGCACTGCTCATGCCCATTTTGGGAGCGCTGGCAGATTATGCGGGCAACAAGATCAAGTTTTTCCTGGGGTTCTTTTTCACGGGTCTGGTGCTTTGCCTGGCGCAGGCGATTCCCATGTCGGCTATGGCGTTTTTGGCCATCTACGTGCTGTGCACCATCGGGCTCAACTCCTCGATGACCTTTTATGACGCCATGCTGCCCGATATCACCACCGACGAGCGCATGGATGCCGTGTCGAGCTCGGGCTATGCCTGGGGCTACATCGGCTCCACTGTGCCGTTTATCGTCTGCCTGGCGCTCATCATGGGCGGCCCGGCAATCGGCGTGCCCACCATGGTTGCCACGCGTCTGTCCTTTTTGATCACCGGTGCCTGGTGGTTGGTGTTCACCTTGCCGCTCATCCGCACCTATAAGCAAAAATACGGCCGCGAGCGCGGGCCACAGGACACCCTCGGCCATATTGTGGGCGGCGTGTTCTCCGAGGTTGCGCATACCATGCGCGAGATCGCCCGCGACAAGGTCGTGCTGCTCTACATGGTGGCGTTCTTCTTCTATATCGATGGTGTGCACACGGTCATCTCGATGGCCACGAGCTACGGATCGGCGCTCGGCATCGATTCGACACAGCTCGTCTTGGCGCTGCTCGTCACGCAGTTTGTTGCCTTTCCCTCGGCTATCGCCTACGGACGCCTTGCCGGCAAATTCGGGACGCTGCGCATGATTCTGATCGCCGTGGCCGCCTACATGGGCATCGTGCTCTTTGCGGCATTCTTCCTCAAGACGGCGGCGGAGTTCTGGATCCTCGCCATCTTGGTGGGCCTGTTCCAGGGCGGTATCCAGGCGCTCAGCCGCAGCTACTTTGGGCGCATCATCCCCAAGGAAAAATCCAACGAGTACTACGGCTTCTTTGATATCTTCGGCCGCTACGCGAGCGTCATGGGTACGTTTTTGGTCTCGCTTGTCACCTCGATCACGGGCAACCCGTCGCTCGGTGTGCTCTCCATCGGCATTTTGCTCGTGGTGGGCTTTGTGATGCTTGTGCGCCTGTCGCGCATCGCCCGGGTGGCGTAGCTCACCCGGAGTGCACCCGTCCGTCCGTGCGGACCGAATCCATAAGATTATTGCTGTGGGGCGAATCCTGTTTTTGGGATTTGCCCCGCTACTTTTGACGAGAGGGTATGATGGTGGCAATCAGTTATTGATGGGTTGCATCGGCAAAAGGGGGAGTGTGAGACATGAATGCCGTGATCGTGATTCCAACGTATTGGGCGGGGGATGATACCCAGGAGCATGCTCCCGGCGTTTACGATCATTCGATCAGGCTTAATGCCCAGGGGACCGAGCTCGATCGCTGCCTGGCATCGCTCGAACAGGTACGCGACGTGCCTCGCATCGTCTTGCTTGTGGTGTGTCCGGTCTCGGCCACACGCGATGTGGCTCTACGTGTCAAGCATATCGCGGATGCGCACCCCACGCTCGATATCCTCAGGGTCACCAACGTCGAGGCCGCCCGCATCGCCGACCGCGTCGCGCAGATCGCCCCCAAGGGCTCGGGCGAGTGCGTGAGCCTGCGCGGCTACGGGGCCATCCGCAACATGGGCTTGGCCGTTGCCTCGGTCCTGGGCCATGATGCCGTGATCTTTTTGGACGACGACGAGTGCGTGATCGGCACCGACTTTATGAAGCGCGCCCTGTACGCACTGGGCCAGGAAACCCGCCAGGGGCTCCCGATCCTGGTCAAGAGCGGATACTTCTATGATCGCGAGGGCTCGCCGCTGGCAAGTACCGACAAGGCGGGCATCTGCCATCGTTGGTGGACCAAGCGTATCGAGTTCAATCGCTGGATGAAAAAGGCCCTGGCAGGTACGCGCATCTCGCGCTCCAATTATGTGTGCGGTGGTCTTATGGCCTTGCACGCCCGCGCCTTTACGCGGGTGGCCTTCGACCCGTTTATCACACGCGGCGAGGATCTGGACTATCTGTTTAACATGCGTATGTTTGGCTACGACGTATGGTTCGATAACGAGTGGGTGGTTCGCCATCTGCCGCCGCAGATAGAAAACCGCAGCCCGCGCTTTATGCAGGATGTCTATCGTTGGTACTACGAGCGCGCCAAGCTCGCCTTTGCAGCACGCCAAAAAGAGCTGGTGCCCGTGACGCCCGCCTCGCTTATGCCCTATCCCGGGCCTTGGATCGGCCAAGAGCTCGACGAGCGCGTGCGCAAGACCGCTATGGTGCGCACCTTCTGCACGCGTGAACATAGCGGGTACCTGCGTATTTGGCGCCGCGGCATCTCCGAGGCACGGGTCTACGCCAAGCAGAATGCGGCGAGCTATCTGCGTTTTCAGAGCTTTTGGCCCAAGATCTGCAACGGACTGTGGCGCGATGCCGCGCTTGCGCGCATGTTGGAGGAAGCCCAATGACCGATACAGCCAAACGGCCGGACAGCTCGCTGTCGATCTTTCGCATCGTGGCGGTGGTTTGCGCCCTGCTCGTGATGGTTTATTTTGTCTACGCCTTCGCCACGGGCATCGAGCCGGTGGCGACGGTCGTCGCCTGCGCGCTGCTGTGCATCTTTTTGGCGATCTTCATCTACCTTACGCTCAACCCCGATTCGGTGCGCTCGCAGTACACCGAGGAGACGCTTTCGGTGGCTTCGGCCATGCTCGAGGACATCAAAGGTGGTCTTAACGAGGAGTCGGCGCGCGCCGTGTGCGAACGCATCCTGCCCGAGACCCGTGCCATGACGGTGGCTATCACCGATGAGCAGCGCGTGCTCGGCTGTGTGGGCGAGCTGGCTGACGATCTGGTCCCCGGTTCCCCCATACACACGCTCGCCACGCGCTACGTGATCGAGCACGGATTGGTGCAGTCGTTTGGCCGCGTGGTCGACATCGAGGGGGTGCAGGGAACACGTCGCGAGATTCCTGCCGGTATCATCGCCCCCATCAAGGTGGGCGATCGTACTCGCGGCACGCTCAAGTTCTACTTCAAGAGCCCGCGTGCTGTCGATCGCACCCAGTATGCCCTGGCCTCGGGATTTGCCGAGATCCTGTCCACACAGCTTGCCATTCACGAGCTCGAGGTTCAGCAGGAGCTCACGGCCCGCGCCGAGGTGCGCGCCCTGCAGGCGCAGATCAACCCGCATTTTCTGTTCAACACGCTCAACACCATCGCCTCGTTCACGCGCACCGATCCGCTGCGTGCCCGCGAGTTGCTGCGCGAGTTTTCGAGTTTCTATCGGGCCACGCTCGATAACTCCGGTTCGCTTATCCCGGTCGAGCGCGAGGTCGCCCAGACCAAGCGCTACCTTGTTTTTGAGAAGGCCCGCTTTGGCGAGGACCGCGTGCAGGCGACCTTTGATATCGAGCCGGGCGTCGAGGATACCCAGGTGCCTGCCTTTGTGATCCAGCCCCTGGTCGAGAATGCCGTTCGCCATGCCATGGGCGATGAGGATGCCCTGCACATCAATGTGACGGTCGCCCAGGACGGCGAGGATGCGATTCTTATCACCGTCGCCGATGACGGCGTGGGTATGGACGAGCAGACGGCTGCACGGCTCTTTGACGACCGTGCCGCGAAGCCGGACGTCAACGCACCCCAGGGCGGCGGCGCGGGCGTCGCCATGCACAATATCTCGGAACGCATCCATCGGTTCTACGGGCCCCATTCTTTTACGCGCGTGGAGTCCAGACCCGGTGCCGGCACGAGGGTGTTGCTTCATCTTGATTTATCAGAGAGTATCTTTGACCATCAAGAGTAAAATGCAAGATTGTGGGCTCAACGCGCGATGCGGGAGAGGCGTTTGGCGCGGATGCCCAGCTTAAAGAGAACGAAAGGTTTTTCCTTTATGCTACGTGCGATGATTGTGGATGACGAGGCTCCGGCTCGTTCGGAACTTCGATTCTTGCTGGAGCAGACCGGCAAGATCGGCACGATCTCGGAGGCATCGAGCGTGCGCTCGGCTATCGAGATGCTGATGGAGAACCGCGTCGACGTCGTGTTTCTCGATATTTCCATGCCCGGCGCTTCTGGTTTGCAGCTGGCAGAGGCCCTGCATAAGCTCAAGAACCCGCCGGCGATCGTGTTTGTCACGGCCTATAGCGACCATGCCGTCGAGGCCTTTGATGTGGATGCCGTCGACTATCTTATGAAGCCCGTTGAGGAGGAACGCCTTGACCGCGCGATCGCCAAAGTGCTGACACGTGTCAAGCCGAGCTCCGACAACAAGGCCACGATCGAGCGCATTCCGGTCGAGAAGGGCGGACGCAAGGTGCTCATCCCGGTGGATGACATCCGCTACATCATGGCCAAGGACGATTATTCGTGCATCTACACCATCGATGATCGCTTTTTGTCGACGACATCGCTCGCGCAGTTCGAGGCCAAGCTCATCGACTTTGGCTTCTTCCGCGTGCACCGTCGCTATATCGTCAATCTGGCGTGCGTGACCGATGTCGAGACGGTGCCCTCGGGTGCCATCCAGCTGGGGATCACGGGCGTAGACGACCGCGTGCCGGTGAGTCGCCGCCGCGTGGTGCCGCTTAAGAAGGCCTTGAGCCTCTAGATGACTGTATGCCGCCAGTGCGGGGCAAGAGCCCGGCTCTGGCGGCTTTTTGCGTACGTATGCATCTGAGAAAAGGAGAGCGGGCAATGCAAAGCACTAGACCTAAACGCATCGATGTTATCTCTGACACGCATGGGTATCTGTCGCCCGCGCTGCTCGACCAACTGGCCGGGGCCGACCTGATCATCCATGCGGGCGACATGACATCCGAGATGGACTATGAGCACCTGCGCACGATCGCTCCGGTGCGCGCGGTGCTCGGCAACAACGATTACTACCGCGATTACGGTCCCGATGTGGACCGCTTGGCACGCTTTGAGTACGAAGGCCTCAAGTTCGCCGTCGCCCACTATCGCGAAGATTTGCCCGTGGGATCGGTCGATATCGCTATCAACGGTCATACCCATGTGGCCAAAGAGGCTCGGGTGGGCCGTTGCCTGGTCATCAATCCCGGCAGCGCCAGCTACCCTCGCGGCATGCGGGGCCCCACCATGGCCAGGCTCATGGTGCAAGACGGCAAGCTGATCAGCTGCCAATTCATAGATTTGGAGTAGCTGGATGCCTGGTCGTGCCCTCTCCTTTGGACAGCCTTCGGGAGCCCAAAAAATTTTTTAAAAAAAGTTGTTGCGCGCTCGATTAGGTTCTGTGTATACTAATCCCCGCAGCGCACGCGAGCGAAAACAAACGCAAGCGAACGCGGCCTGGGGAGTTAGCTCAGTTTGGTTAGAGCGCCGGCCTGTCACGTCGGAGGTCGCGGGTTCGAGCCCCGTACTTCCCGCCAACGCAAATTAAGCCACGTCTTCGGACGTGGCTTTTTGCGTTTGATGGAGTGTTTTGCCAGAGCCCCTGTTTTCTGCGATTGTACTTTCATGCGATATTCTCAACCTTGAAAGAACCTTGCATTCCATAGCGTATTGCGCAACATTTTTTTGTATGGGCAGGGGGTTACGCTATACTAATGGAATATGTTCAGCAACGGTTGCTTTGGGTTTGGGGCCGTTGCCTGTCCAGACTTCGGTCAAAAAAGATATTGTGGTTAAAGCCGTAAGACGCCCCGCTGAACCTCGGCCCCGGAGATTCAAGAGGGATATCGTTTCCTTGAAAGGGGAAAGATGGACATCTCGAGGAAGACAGATTATGCCCTGCGCATGCTCGCCATGCTCGCCGAGGACCCGGGCATCTTGCTCTCCGTGCGTACGGCAGCCGAGCAGGTGAATGTGCCCTATTCGTTCGCACGCTCGATTCAGCACGGGCTGGTGCAGGCTGGCATCATCGAGAGCCTGCGCGGCGTTCACGGCGGTATGCGCCTCAAGGCCGATCCTAAAGAGGTCACCATCAGACAGATTGTCGAGGCTGTCCAGGGTCCTATGGTCATGAACGACTGCACGGCTCCCGACGGTGACTGTGCACGTATGGGTACGTGCTGCTATCATCCCCTTTGGGCCGGCGCCCAGGCGCTCATGCGCGACTACCTTGATTCGGTCACGCTCGACGATGTCGTCTCCCACCGCCTCTTTCCGGCCGTCGATCCTAAATTCGCCGACCGCAACGCGTTTCCAGAGTATGCCGTGTGCCAGCATGTCGTGCCCAAGGATGCGCCACAGAAACAGTAGCCGCATCGCTAAAGGAGCAGCGTTATGATTCAGGACCCCTTTCGTTCGATGATTCGATCGGAAGGGGTCCTGCGTTATCGCGATCTTCCCTGGCGGCGTACGCGCGATCCCTATGTGATCTGGCTTTCCGAGGTCATGCTGCAGCAGACCCAGGTGCCGCGTGTGCTCGATCGTATGCCCGCATGGCTCGAGCGGTTTGCCGACGTGCGCGCCTTGGCACGAGCGGGGGCCTCGGATGTTTTGGACGTCTGGCAGGGGATGGGATACAACCGGCGCGCGCTGGCGCTCCACCGGGCTGCTCAAGAGATCGTGGACGTCTGGGGCGGTGAGTTTCCGCAAGAGACGCGCGATCTGGTGTCGCTGCCCGGTATCGGTCCCGCGACGGCGCAGGGTATTCGCTCGTTTGCGTTCGATCTGCCGGGCGTGTATCTCGAGACCAACGTGCGCACAGTCTTTCTCCATCATTACTTTCCCGATGTGCCGGCCGTGCCCGATCGCGAGCTCGTTCCCCTGATCGAGGCAGCGTGCCCGGCGGCTCCTGGTACCGATATCGCAGGTGCCGCCCCCTATGCGGTTCCGCAGGACGATGCCGATACCCCGCGGGCTTGGTACTACGCCCTGCTCGACTATGGCGCATACCTCAAAAAGACTTTGCCCAACCCCTCGCGTCGCTCGGCCGGCTATACCCGACAGTCCAAGTTCGAGGGTTCGAGAAGACAGAAGCGCGCCCATATCGTGCGTATGCTACTTGCGGCACGCGATAAGACCCCCGTCGGGGTGACGCTCGCCGAAGCGGTGGCGGGCGTGAACGAGCTGGAAACCGCGGCGGGCCGTGGCTGCGTGGACGCCGAGCTGATCGCTGGCATTCTTGCCGATCTGGAGCGTGAGGGCTTTTGCCGCCAAGATGGCGAGCGCTGGCTAAGCGTCTAATTGCCTGTATGCAAAAATTAGGACGGGGCATAAGAGACGCATGGGCGGCCCGATAAGCGGGCTGCCGATCTCCAAGGAGGGGTCCCATGGATTTCGAGAATTCTCAGACGAAGAAAAATCTTGAGGCAGCGTTTGCGGGCGAGTCGCAGGCTCATACCAAGTATCGCTACTATGCGTCCAAGGCCAAGAAGGACGGTTACGTGCAGATCTCGAACATCTTTGCCGAGACCGCGGGCAACGAGTCCGAGCACGCCAAACTGTGGTTCAAGTATCTGCATGACGGTGCCGTGCCCGATACGCTGCAGAATCTGCGCGATGCCGCTGCCGGTGAGAACTACGAGTGGACCGAGATGTACGACGAGTTTGCCAAGACGGCCGAAGCCGAGGGCTTTGACGAGATCGCGGCCAAGTTCCGTGGGGTCGGCGCCGTCGAGAAGGCGCATGAGGAGCGCTACAACAAGCTTGTCGAGCGCATCGAGGCCGGCGAGGTCTTTGAGCGCGAGGGCGTCAAGGTGTGGAAATGCCTCAATTGCGGACACTTGCATGTCGGTCCCGAGGCCCCCGAGGTCTGCCCGGTCTGCAATCATCCCAAGAGCTACTTCGAGGAGCAGGTGGTGAATTACTAGCTGCGACGGGTCGCTCTGCGAGAGGTGGCGGCCCACTTTGCTCCCCGCTCCGTGCTTCGCAGGCTCGCGTTGAGCAAAGGGGGCCGCCACCTCTCGCGGCCGACCTTCTCGCTTGTAAGGGTTCAGAGCGGAATAGATCAGTGCGTGCCGCCCTTTTGGGCGGCACATTTTGTACGTGTCGGCGGTTGGTCAGTTGGGTGTCAGGTTGCGGTCAGTTGTGGGGTCTAATGGGCACATAAAGACGCAATCGCAAAAAAGCTCATGAAAAGTGTAGGTAGATGAGTTGTTGAGGTTTTGAGTCTTTGGCTGTCGAAAGATTTTTGCGGTCGGATTCGGCCGTGTCCGTTGACGCTCGTGACCGGCGTAGCGGATGCTTGAGGGGCGTTTGGACAGCGTGGTCGGGAGGCCGACATGGATCTGTTTTTGGAGACTCCTCAGCAAAAGGCGGAGCGCCTGCTGCGTCAACAGGAGCGATTGTTCGAGATACAGCAGCGGGCAGCGCAGGACGGAGTGTCGGCACCGGCTCCCGGTGGCGACACGGGGATGTTTGACAAAGGGCATGGGTTTGCCGCTGCGTCCAAAGAGGCGCCGCGGGCGCAGGATTATTCCGTGCAGCAGGATGAGTATCGCCGAGAGCTCGACTATGACCGTGAACGGGCACGTCGCCGCCGTGTGGGGCAGTGGTTGCACACGTTGGTGATGATCGTCCTGGTGCCCCTCGGTCTTGCTGCGATCTTTATCGCAAGTTACGCCCTCACCTGTATCCTTAACGGCGCCTCGCCGAGCGAGGTTGTCCAACACTTCCAGGCCCTGGGACAGCGGATCGGAGACCTTATCACACTCATATGCGCTAATTGGGGACTCTAGACGGGCTCGCGATGAACAAGGGGTGCGTTGGATAATAGTTCTGTGATTGAGATGACCTATCAGTTGAAGAGGCTCGATACCGATAGGATGGGTTCGGTGGAAAGACTGGCCTTATAAGCATGGGTGCTGGAGGATTTTTTTGATGACAGGTGTCGATGGCGTGACGGTGACGGCGGTATTGGTGCTGATCGCGCTGGCCGCGCTGGCGTTGGCCGCGGTGTGTGCCGTGCGACTGGCCGCGGTGCAGCGTGAGCTTGCCGCGTTCAGGCAAGACGATGCGACCGGCGGCGAAACAGCGGAGCGCACGGCGGCGGCTCTTGATGACATCAATGCGACGCTTGCCGAGGCGCAGCGCCTGGCTACGGCCATCTCGCAGCAGCAGGCGACGGCCGCCGCGCTCGACCAGCAACGCTTCATGACGCTCACGCGTGAACTGTCGCAGGTGGACGACCGTATGGATGCCCTGCGTCGCGAGACGGCTCAACAACTTGGGTCCAACCGCGAGGGTATCGAGCATCGCATGGACAAGGTGCGCGAAACGGTTGAGGTGCAGCTCGGCAGCATCCGTCAGGACAATAACCGCCAGCTTGATCAGATGCGCGCCACGGTGGACGAGAAACTCTCGCGAACACTCAACGAGCGTCTGACCAGCTCCTTCAAGCAGGTGAGCGACCAGCTCGAGGCGGTGTACAAGGGCTTGGGCGACATGCAGGCCATCGCCACGGGCGTGGGCGATCTCAAGCGCGTGCTCGGTAATGTCAAGGCGCGCGGCATCTTGGGCGAGGTGCAACTGGGCGCGATCCTCTCGGATATCCTCACGCCCGATCAATACCTCGAAAACGTCCCGACCAAACCCGGTGCGTCCGAGCGCGTCGAGTTTGCCGTCAAGCTGCCGGTGGACGAGGGCGACCCGGTTTTGCTGCCCATCGATTCCAAGTTTCCCGGCGACGCCTACGAGCATCTGCTTGACGCGCAGGACACGGGTGACGCGCAGGCTGTCGCCGCGGCGCGCAAGACGCTCGACACGATGGTCAAGCGCGAGGCCAAGGACATCTGCGACAAGTACCTGAGTGTGCCCGCGACCACCAATTTCGGCATCATGTTTTTGCCTTTTGAGGGACTATATGCCGAGGTCGTGAGCCGTCCCGGATTGATCGAGACGCTCAGCCGCGACTTTCATGTAAACGTTGCCGGGCCCAGTACCATGGCGGCGCTGCTCAACAGCCTGCAGATGAGCTATCAGACATTCAAGCTGCAAAAGCGCACGGACGACGTGCTTCGCGTCTTGGCGGCCGTCAAGGCCGAGCTGCCACGCTATCAGGCGGCCCTGCGTCGCGCGCAGTCGCAGATCGAGACGGCGGGCAAGACCGTCGAGGGCATCATCACCACGCGCACCAATGTGATGGAGCGCAAGCTCAGAGATATCGATGCACTCGAGGACGTACAAGAAGCGGAGCAAGTGCTGGGGCTTGGGCCGAGCGATTCAGACTGACGACGGCTTGTTTGCCCTTGCCTGGAGCTCACTCCAACGTATATAACAATACGTTCGAACCGACGGTCCATCTCAAAGGGAGTTCTATGTCGCAACGAAGCACGAGTCCGCTCAAACGCACGACGGTCCGCCGCACCTTGCGGCGTTTTTGGGATGTCACGCGCATGCGGCCGGGCATCGTTTTTCTCTCGGTGTTCTCCTCCGCTGGCTATATCTTTTTGCTCACCTTTGCCAACACCTACGTGATGAGTCTTATCGTCGACCGCGTTCAGGCGGGCCCGGTGGCGCCCGATAACGTCGCGCGCGTCTTTGGGCCCTATGTCATCGCGCTCATTCTGGTGAACCTGGTGGGACAGATTCTTTCCAAGTTGCAGGACTATACCGTCTACAAGCTTGAGATCAACGGCAATTACCACTTGGCGCGCTTGTGCTTTGACACGTTATCGAACCAGTCCATGACGTTTCACACGAGCCGTTTTGGTGGGTCGCTTGTGAGCCAGACGAGCCGTTTTATGAGCGGCTATACCGGCCTGGTGGATGTCACGGTCTACTCGCTCATCCCTACGATCACGTCTGTTATCTGCACCATTGTGTCACTCGCACCGGTCGTGCCGTCGTTTACGGTGATTCTCGTGGTGATCATGGCGGTCTACATCGCCTTTGTGTGGGCGATGTACAAGCGCATCCTGCCGCTCTCAGCCGCGACGTCCGCTGCGCAGAACAAGCTCTCGGGCGTGCTTTCGGACGCCGTGACCAACATTCTTGCCGTTAAGACGTGCGGCCGCGAAGACTTCGAGCGCGATCTTTTCGATGCCGCCGACAAGGCTGCGCGCCATGCCGAGACCGTCTCGATGCACGCCATGATGCAGCGGAACTTCACCACGTCGGGGCTGATCGTGATCACGATGGCCGTGGTGTCGGTGTTCGTCGCGGGCGGCAACGCGTGGTTTGGTATCTCGGCCGGCTCGCTCGTCATGATCTTCACCTACACGTACAACCTCACGATGCGTCTCAACTACGTGAGTTCCATGATGCAACGTATCAACCGCGCGCTCGGCGATGCGGCCGAGATGACGCGCGTGCTCGACGAGCCACGTCTGGTGGCTGACGCGCCGGATGCCCCCGAGCTCAAGGTGACCCGCGGCGAGATCGACTTTGAACGTCTGAGCTTTACCTATCGCGATGCCGCGCCGGGCGACACGGTGTTCGACGACCTCACGCTTCACGTTCCGGCAGGCGAGCGCGTGGGCCTTGTGGGCAAATCGGGCTCCGGAAAGTCGACGCTTACCAAGTTGCTGCTGCGCCTGGACGATGTTCAGGGCGGTGAGGTGCTGATCGATGGACAGGACGTCTCGCGATGCACGCAGCAGAGTCTGCGTCGTCAGGTTGCCTATGTGCCGCAGGAAGCTTTGCTGTTCCATCGCTCCATCCGCGAGAACATCTCCTATGGTCGGCCCGATGCCACCGAGGAGCAGATTCGTGAGGCTGCGCGCCTGGCGAACGCGCTTGAGTTTATCGATCGTCTGCCCCAGGGGCTCGACACGATGGTGGGCGAGCGCGGCGTCAAACTCTCGGGCGGTCAACGCCAACGCGTCGCTATCGCGCGTGCCATCTTGACCGATGCGCCGATCCTCGTGCTCGACGAGGCGACGTCCGCCCTCGACAGCGAGTCCGAGGCGCTTGTGCAGGGGGCGCTCGAGAACCTTATACACGGACGCACCTCGATCGTCGTGGCGCACCGCTTATCGACGGTGGCAGCGCTCGACCGGATCGTGGTGCTCTCGGGCGGCAAGATCGTCGAGGACGGCACGCATGCGGAGCTCGTGAAGGCCGGTGGGGAGTATGCCGGGCTTTGGGATCGTCAGACGGGCGCCTTTTTGGAGGCTTAGGGGATAGTTCTTGTGCGCCAACCGAATGTGGGCCGGGTGGTTGTAGTCACAAATTGAAGTTTGTGAGTTCTGCTACAGATTTGATAACAGCTATATTGACGCTCAAAGTAATGAAAATCTCTGGTTTGGGCAAAACAACCGCCTTGTCTGCATCCAATTTGGCGTAAAAACGCTGTCGTAAGGGACGTAGGGGCTGTTTTTGCCTGCTACCAAAATGATGCCATAACTCACGAATCCACTTTTGTGACTAGACGCGTCCGACACCGACTGAAGGCCGGTGCCTTCCGGATCGACTGAGGCCGACGGGAGACTTCGTTCTGATGCGTTTTGGTCGATTCTTCCTGTGTGGCACAATGGAAATTGATTCGATTGTCCTATTTTTGAGGTCGGTGAGGACTCATGCCGCGCGAAACCAATGCCGCCAAACGCGAACGCGCCATAGAGGTGTGCGAGCGGCTTGACCGACGCTACGGACCGGTTGAGTGCTTTTTGGACCACGCCAACCCCTTTAGGCTGCTGGTCTCTGTCCTGCTCTCCGCCCAGACCACGGATGCGCAGGTCAACAAGGTGACGCCGGAGCTCTTTCGCCGCTGGCCGAGTCCGGAGGCCCTTGCGAGCGCGAGTGTGGCGGACGTGGCGGAAACGATTAAATCCCTCGGCTTCTACAAGAGCAAGGCCAAGCACGCCGTCGAGGCGGCGCAGATGATCGTCGCCGACTATGGTGGCGAGGTGCCGGCAAGCATGGACGAGCTCGTCAAGCTGCCCGGTGTCGGGCGCAAGACGGCCAACATCGTGCTCAACGTGGGATACGGCATCGTCGAGGGCATCGCGGTGGACACGCACGTCAACCGCATCGCGCACCGGCTCATGCTGAGCCCCAAGACCCATGCCAAGGAGCCGCTCAAGACCGAGCAGGACCTGCTCAAGATTCTGCCGCACGAGTATTGGGAATCGGTCAACCACCAATGGATCAGCTTTGGGCGCGAGATCTGCGACGCGCGTGCGCCCAAGTGCGGGGAGTGCCCGCTGGCCGATCTGTGCCCCAGCGTTCGCATGACGGGATAAGGGCGGGGTCCGTTATCCGTCGGCGGGGGAGTGCGTGCGTTCGATCATGCGGTACCATCTTGACTGATTGATTGTTCACGGAGGATCTTCATGCTCATTCACCGTATAGCCGCACAGCTCTATACCGCCGAGGCGCTGCAGACCGTCGAGGCCGCCCTCGATGCCGGCGAGGACGTGACGCTCGCCGTCTCGCAGTCGGGCCGCACGCTCATGGCGGCGGCACAGTTTGCCCGTCGCCCGCGTCCCACGGTCTATATCGTGAGCGGTGAGGACGCTGCCGATCGCGCGGCCCGTGGCCTGGCCGCCTATGTGGGGCTCGAGCATGTGTGCCGCTTTCCCGAGCGCACGGATTATCCCTGGCGCGACAAGGCGCCTGACGATTCCGTGGTCGCTCGGCGTTGCGAGGCCTTGGGCCGTATCGTGCGCGGTGACAACTGCATCATGGTCGCAAGCGCTCGATCCCTGCTTCGCTGCGTGCCGCCGGTCGAAAGCGCCTATTGGGCCTCGACCACCTTTGCCGTGGGCGAGGAGATTCCTTTCGACGAGGTTCCGCAGCGTCTGGTGGGGATGGGCTACACCGCCGCCGGCGCCGCCGACGTGCCGGGGCTCTTCCGCGTTCAGGGCGACACCGTCGAGGTGTTTCCCGCGCAGGAGAAGGCACCGGTACGTATCGAGTTCTTTGGCGACGAGATCGACCGCATCCGTCGCATGGTGACCTCGACCGGCCAGACCATCGGCGACGAGGACGCCATCGAAATCTTTCCCTGTCGCGAGCTCGCCCTTACCGACGACGCCGTCCACAACATGCACGTGGCGCTCTATCGTGCCAGCCAGGATGACACGCAGCTCGCGGCGCTGCTCGAGATGGTCGATGCGCGTATCGTCACCCCCGAGCTCGATCGCTATCTGCCCATCATGTATAGGCAGACGGTAAGTCCGCTCGCACATGTGGCAGGGCACGCTCTGGTGGTGCTTTCCGAGCCGCGCTCGCTTTTCGACGATTGCCTGCGCGCCTACGAGGATATCGAGACCCGTGCCGGCGAGGCCGGGATCGCGCGTCTGGACGGGCTGTACGTGCGCGCCCAGCAGCTCGACTTCGGTAGCCAGCAACGCTTGAACTACGTGAGCCTCATCCGCGCCGGCGGCGCCGTGACGGCCGAGCTCAAGATCGAGCAGCCTGCCATCGCCGGCTCCGACAACCGCTTCATGACGCGTATCAAGGAGGTCGTGGGCAAGCGCTACGCCTGTGTCTTCGCCATTCCCGATCGCGGTGCGCGCGAATCGATGGAGCTCACCTTTGGTGACGAGGGCATCACGTTCGAGGAGTCGCTCACCGCGGCTCCCGAGAATGCGGGGCATATCGGCGATACCGTGCGCGTGGCTGCGGCCGACAGCGCCGACCGCGCTGCCCGCCAAGGGGCCCGCGCCGCGATCCGCGACCGCAAGACCGATGCGCTCAACACCCGAAGCCTCGAGGCCGGTGCCGAGCAGGCCAGGGCGGGGCAGGCCGTGCCCACGATCTCGCGCGGGCGCGTGACCTTCGTCGACGCCGCGCTGCCGCAGGGTGTGGTGGTGCCCGATGCCAACATCGCCATCTTCTCCATCGCCGACCTTAACGCGCGCATGGATGCCAACCGCGCCCGCAGCCGCCGCAAGGTCGACATCACGCAGGTTACCTTTCCGTTCAAACCGGGCGACTACGTGGTGCATGCCACGCACGGCATAGCCCTGTTCGCCGAGATCGCGCGCCAAGAGGTGGGTGGTCGCGAGCGCGACTACTTTTTGCTTGAATACGCCGACGGCGACAAGCTCTACGTGCCGCTCGAGCAGGTTGACCGCATCACGCGCTACGTGGGACCCGACGGCGACAAGCCGCGCCTCACGCGTCTCAACACCGCCGACTGGACACGGGCTACCAACAAGGCGCGCAAAAGTGCCAAGAAACTCGCCTTCGACCTGGTCGACCTCTACACACGCCGCTCCTCGATCACCGGCATCGCGTGCCCGCCCGACACGCCCGAGCAGATCGAGATGGAGCAGAGCTTTCCTTACGACGAGACGCGCGACCAGCTCGAGGCCATCGCCGACATCAAGGCCGACATGGAGGCGCCCAAGCCCATGGACCGCCTGCTGTGCGGCGACGTGGGCTTTGGCAAGACGGAGGTCGCTCTGCGCGCGGCGTTCAAGTGCGTTGACTCCGGCCGCCAAGTCATGGTGCTCTGCCCCACGACCATTTTGGCCCAGCAGCATTACGAGACGTTTTTCGAGCGCTTTGCCCCCTTTGGCCTCGAGGTCGAGGTGCTCAGCCGCTTTCGCACGCCCGCTCAGCAAAAACGCGCGCTCAAGGCGTTTGCCGAGGGCAAGGTCGACGTGCTGATCGGCACGCATCGCCTGCTTTCGGCCGATGTCAATCCGCGCGATCTGGGTCTGGTCATCATCGACGAGGAACAGCGCTTTGGCGTGCAGCACAAGGAGCAGCTCAAGAACCTGCGCGAACAGATCGACGTGCTCACGCTCTCGGCAACGCCCATCCCGCGCACGATGCAGATGGCCATGAGCGGGGTGCGCGACATGAGCCTGATCACCACGCCGCCCACCGGTCGCCGCCCCGTGATCGTGCACGTGGGTGAGTACGACCCCGACGTGGTGAGCGCCGCGATCCGCCTTGAGGTGGGCCGCGGCGGGCAGGTCTACTACGTTTCGAACCGCGTCAAGACCATCGATGATGCCGTGGCGCGCGTGCACGAGGCCGCGCCCGAGGCGCGTGTGGGCGTGGCGCACGGCAAGATGAGCCCGCGCGAGGTCGAGGATGTGATGATCGAGTTCGCCACCAAGAAGATCGACGTGCTCATCGCCACTACCATCGTGGAGAGCGGTATCGACAACGCGCATGCGAACACGCTTATCATCGAGGACTCCCAGCGCTTGGGGCTGGCGCAGCTCTATCAGCTCAAGGGTCGCGTGGGCCGCTCTGCCACGCAGGCTTACGCGTACTTCATGTTCCCCGGCGAGATCCCGCTCACCGAGGAGGCCACGGCGCGTCTGACGGCGCTCAGCGAGTTCCAGGATCTGGGTAGCGGCATGCGCATCGCCATGCGCGACCTCGAGATCCGTGGTGCCGGATCGCTCATGGGCGCCGAGCAGCACGGCAACCTGTCGAGTGTGGGCTTCGACCTGTTCACGCAGATGTTGGGGCAGGCCGTGGCCGAGGCTCGCGGCGATGATGACGCTTCCGTCGAGGCGACAAGCGTCGGCATCAACCTGCCGGCCGACTACTTTCTGGACGAGGAGTACCTGCCGCGTGTGGACGAGCGCGTGCTCGTGTACCGTAAGCTTGCGGCTGCCGAGGACCTGGAGAGTGTGGATGCCGTGCAAGAGGAGACCGAGGCTGCCCATGGTGAGCTGCCGCTCGCGGGCCTCAATCTGTTCGACCGCGCGCGCATCCGCATCCGTGGCGAGCGTTTGGGGCTCGAGAGCGTCACCCTGAGCGGCGGACGTATCACCTTCTTGGGTATCGACGTGCCCAAGAAGGTCGCCTTTGATTTCAAGAGCCGCTACGGCGCGGTCAACTTTCCCAAGAGCCGCAAGCTCTCGGTACCCTACAAGGCGGGCGCCGGCGCGGGGAGTGGCCTGGGACGCGGACTCGACGCCAATGACGGCACCGGCCCCGTGGCGGCGGCGCTCATGCTGCTCCAGCAGCTGGGCGCCAGCGGAGATGACGACTGATCCCTGAGTGCCAGGGGAAAACGGACCAGGTGATCCCTTGGTGCCAGGGGGAAACGGACCATTTTGCTTGATAGGGAGGAAGCCGTGCTCGGTTACATCAATAAACGCGACGCCGTCGTGCTGGTCGCGGTGCTCGCTGCGTGCCTGTGCATGGGGTCGGTCTTTGACTATCAGATCTCGCGTGCGCTCTATGACCCGATGAGTCTCTATGGCCGTGTGGTCGAGGATATGGGTCAGCTGCCCTTTGAGGTCACGGCGAGTATCGCCGGTGTGATGCTGGTACGCGCTGCCGATCGCAGACGGGCCGGCGGAGTGGCCTTGATCTTCTTGGGCGTCATCATCAACTTGGCACTTGTGTCCTACGAGGTACACGACGCTTTGGCGGTTGATGGCAAACTGGTCGCGGTGCTCACAGGCGCGACGCTTGCCGTCGCCGTGCTTGCCAACGTGGTCGCCTGGCGTCTCACGCGCGATGCTGCGCCTGCGGAGCTCAAACGTTGGGCCCTCATGGTGCTTGTGGTGTGGCTTGCGCAGGCCGTGATCCTCAACCTGGTGGTCAAACCGCTCTGGTCGCGTCCGCGCATGCGCGTGATCGCGGTGACGCCGGGACTGGAGTTTCAGCCTTGGTGGGTGATCGGACATACCAAGAAGGCCGCCTTTATCGCCGCCGGCGTGATCAAGGACGGTTTCAAATCCTTTGCGAGCGGCCACACCGCACACGCCGCGATCGGCCTTATGCTGGCGGCGCTGCCGGCCCGTGCGCTGAGCGAGTGCCCGCAGCGCCGCCGCATGGTGTTCTGGGCTGCCGTCGCCGTGACCGCGCTGGTTGCGTTGGGGCGTATCGTCGCCGGCGCGCATTTTCTTACCGATGTCACCTGCGGCTTCGCACTTACCTTTGCCTTCGAGTGCCTGGCGGCACGCATCGCCTATCCACACGGCGTACAATAGGCCCGCTCAAGACAAATAACGGCGAGAGGAGAGCCCCGGTGCTCGCTTTCAACAATGATTACAGCCACGGTGCGCACCCGGCGGTGCTCCAGGCGATTGTCGACACCAACATGGAGCCGCTGCCCGGTTACGGCACCGACGTGCATACCGAGCACGCCAAGCAGCTCATCCGCGAGGCGTGCGGCACGCCCGAGGCCGACGTCTTTTTGTTGGTGGGCGGCACGCAGACCAACGCGACCGTGATCGACATGTTGCTTGCGCCCTACGAGGGCGTCGTCGCGGCTCAGACCGGACATGTTGCCTGTCATGAGGCCGGAGCGATCGAGTTTGGCGGGCACAAGGTGCTCACCGTTCCCGGCTACGAGGGCAAGATGCGCGCCGGGGATCTGGGGCAGCTCATCGACACGTTTTATGCGGACGAGAACCACGAACACATGGTGTTTCCGGGTGCGGTCTACGTGAGCATGTCGACCGAGTACGGCACGCTCTACACCAAGGCCGAGCTTGCGGCGATCCACGAGGTTGCCCGCAGGCACAAGATTCCGCTCTTTGTGGACGGCGCGCGCCTGGGCTATGCCCTCGCGGCCGACGAGTGCGACATCACCCTACCCGAGCTCGCCCAGCTCTGCGATGTTTTCTACATCGGTGGCACCAAGGTGGGCGCTCTTTGCGGTGAGGCCGTGGTGTTCCCGGCCGGCAACGCCCCCGCGCACCCCATCCCGCGCATCAAGCAGCACGGCGCGTTGCTCGCCAAGGGCCGTCTTACCGGCGTGCAGTTCGAGGCGCTCATGACTGACGACCTCTACTTTAAGATCGGCCGCAACGCGATCGACACGGCGCATGCCCTGCGCCGTGTGCTTCACCAGAAGGGCTACGAGTTCTATCTCGAGACGCCCACCAACCAGCAGTTTGTGATCCTCGCCAACGACGATCTCGCCCGCATCCGCGAGCATGCGTCGATCGAGTACTGGGAGCGTCGCGACGAGACGCATACCGTGGTGCGGTTTTGCACCAGTTGGGCCACCACGATGGAGGACATCGAGGCTTTGGCCGAAGTGCTGTAGGAAGGGACGGTTATGGCGGACATTATGCTGCGTATGGCCACGGTCGCCGACGCGCCGGCACTGGTCGAGATCTACCGACCCTATGTGCTCGATACGGCCATTACCTGCGAGTACGACGTGCCGGGCGTCGATGAGTTTGCGCGCCGCATCGCCCGCACGCTCGAGCGCTATCCGTATCTGGTGGTTGAGCTCGACGGTGTTCCCGTGGGCTATGCCTACGTGGGGCCGCTCAACAGCCGCGAGGCCTATGACTGGTCGGTCGAGACGTCGATCTACCTGGCACCCGAGGCGCGTCACCATGGTATCGGCGGGCGTCTGCACGAAGCGCTTCGCCGCTGTGTGACCGCCATGGGCATGACCAACATGTGTGCGCTTATCGCCGTGCCGCACGATGCGGATGACGAGTATCTCACCCATAACAGCCAGGATTTTCATGCCCATATGGGCTACCGCCTGGTGGGCACCTTCGACCGATGTGCGCAGAAATTCGGCCGCTGGTACGACATGTGCTGGATGGAGCTCCAGCTGTGTGATGGCCGCGAGCCCGGCATGCCCAAACCGACGTGGTTTCCGGCTCTGCTCGCCCAAGGTTTTGAGCTGCCCCTGCAATTGGGGACGTAGCAAAACGGCAGGTTATGCGCCAACATCGGAATATGCCGCGGTACGACCTGCCGTTTTGCTACGTCCCCAATTGCAGGTCAGCCGATCGGTTCGGTGTACTTGGCGATATCCGTGCGCTGGATGCGCTTGGAGACGTGTAGCGGCGCGCCGCCGGTGTCGTAGACGTAGTCCGTGATCATAATGAGGGCGCAGCCGCGGTCCACGTTGAGCAGGAATGCCTCGTTTTGCGTGGCAAAGCACACCTCGAAGGTTTTGTGGCCGCGGGCAGGGGCACGATGGAACTCGCGGCTCAACTCGGCGTAGAGCGAGCCGTCGAGGTCGCGATCGACGAGCGCCTCGAACTCAGCCGGCAGATAGGTGGTCTCGAGACAGAGCGGCTCGCCGTCCAGATAGCGCAGGCGCACGAGCTTGACGAGCGGGCTTTGGGGCGCGACTTCAAAGAACTTCGCGAGCTTACCGCCCGCTTTGACAAGGCCGCTGTCGACCGTGCGCGTCGTGGGCCGCATACCCTGCTCCTCGACCTGTGCGGTGAAGCTCGAAAAGACCATGTTGTTCTCGGGGGCGACGGGGGCGCCTGTTACGAAAGCGCCGCGTCCGCGCTCCTTTTTGACGAGCCCTTCCTCGACGAGCAACTCAAGCGCGTGCCGGACGGTGCTGCGGCTGAGGCCGGTGTCATCGGTGAGCTCGGCCTCGGAGGGCAGCTTGGCACCGCGTGCGTACACGCCGCGGGCGATGCGGTCGCGCAGAGTTTGAGCAAGACGCTCGTACTGCGTGGTATGTGGGGTGTTGCGTATATGCATGCAGCCCTCCTGTATCTAAGTTGTATCGAAGCGCAGTATAGCCTATTACTATCCTGGTATCAAATACGCAGGTAGAAAAACTGCTGGAGTTTTGTATTTAAATTTTAGCCCCACTAATTTAGATACAACTACTAGACAGGTCAATAACGTGTATCTAACCTGTATGTCATCATAAGCGTCAAACGAGCAGAAAGGCTGATGCGCGATGACAACTCAGGAACAGGTTAAGGATGTCGTTTCCCAGGTTTTGGCAGACAAGGCGGACAAGGGTGGCATCAAGCGCGTCGTGTGGATCGGTGCCGGCGGATCCAACGGCGGCAACTATCCCGCGCAGTATTTTATGGAGCACGAGGCCACGCAGGTCGTGAGCTCGAGCTACACCAGCAACGAGTTCGTCCACGCCACGCCGGCCTACGTCAACGAGAACACGCTCGCCGTTGTCGTGTCCATGCGTGGCACCAAGGAGACCATCGTCGCCGCCCAGGTTGCCAAGGAGCACGGCGCGAGCACCATTGCCATCTACGTCGACGAGTCCGGCCTTACCGAGACCTGCGACTACAAAGTCCAGTACGACAGCCTGGCCGTCGACGAGTCCTGCATGGGTCGCACCAACTCCGCCGTGGTCCTTATGATCGCCATGGAGCTCACCCAGCAGACGCAAGGCTACGCCGAGTACGAGACCGCCATGGCCGCCTTCGACCTGGTCGACCCGATCTACCGCAAGGCCGTCGAGTACACGACCCCGTTGGCTGCCAAGTGGGCCGAGCAAAACGCCGACAAGCCCTGCATCAACGTCATGGCCCAGGGCCCGCTCTTTGGCGCGGCATACGTCTTTAGCATCTGTAACGTGCAGGAGATGCTGCAGATCGATTCCTGCACCATCAACACGTGCGACTTCTTCCACGGGCCTTTCGAGATCCTCGACAAGCGCACCTCGCTCTTCCAGCTCATCAGCGTGGGCCGCAGCCGCGTGAACGACGAGCGCGGCATTCGCTTCGTCAACCAGTACGGCGGCGAGCGCGTCTATCAGCTCGACGCCAAGGAGCTCGGCCTCAACGACATCAAGGACAGCGTGAGCGAGTACTTCAACCACCTGATCTTCTCGCCGATCCTCAACAACGTGTACATGCGCGCGCTTTCGGCTGTCACGCACAAGGACTACATGACGCGCCGCTACATGTGGAAGCTCAGCTACTAGCGGGATCGCCCGGGCGATAGGGGCTGTCGCAGCGCAAAAACGGACGCCGATTTTTGCTTGCAAAAGGTATATAACGACTATAACGTAGTATGAAACATATCGGAAACAATGCGGGAGGTCGTCTATGAAAGGCAAGCAGGGGGCGGGCATGGGCTATGCGATGGTGTTCGTCGCGGCGCTCATGTGGGGCACCATCGGCATCTTCGTCAAAGGAATATCGGGCGCGGGCGTGACCTCGCAGACCATGGCAGCCGTTCGACTGTTGACCGGCGCGGTGGTTCTCGCGCCCGTGCTCGTGTTCATGGGGTGTCGAGGCGCGGGCTGTGGCGATGCAAAGCCCGGCCCCCTCGCTCTGTTTCGCGCCGATGCCCGCTCGCTTGCCTGTTGCGCGCTGGTGGGTATCCCGGGCCTCGTGATTTCCAATACCTGCTATTACGAGTCCATGGATGCCGTGGGCATGTCCACGGCATCGGTCCTGCTCTACACGTCACCGGTGTTCGGCTGCATCCTGGGCCGCCTGCTCTACCGCGAGGGCGTGACGCCCAACAAACTCGCTGCCATCGCGTGCAATATCGTGGGCTGCGTGCTCACGGTGACCGACGGCGACCTGGCCGGTTTTCATTTTTCTGCCTACGGCATCGGAATCGGCGTGCTCGCGGGTTTTTTGGGTGCCACGCTCGCCGTGTTCAGCCGCATGGCGACGGCCCGTATGCATCCGTTGGCCGTCACGTTTTGGGGCTTTGTCTTTGGCGGAGGGTTCATGGCGGCGGTCACCGCGCCCTGGACCGATCTCACGGCGGTGCTATCGCCACAGCTCATCGGCTTGTTTGTGGGTTTTGGCCTGATACCCACGGCACTTGCCTACATCTGTTACATGCAAGGTCTTTCCATGGGGCTCGAGACCTCCAAGGTGCCGGTGATCGCGTCGTTCGAGACGGTCGCCACGGTGCTCGTGGGTATCGGCATCTACGGCGAGGCAGCAGGCGTCGTCAAAGTGCTCGGTATCTTGCTGGTCCTGGGCTCGATCGTGATCATGAACACCGATTTTTCCCGGTTGCGTCACTCTGCCCTCGCCGCTCATGTGGCCGAGAGCATGGGCTTCAAGCCTAATCAGTGGTGGGCGGGAAAATCGCAGGACATGGAGCTGTTCCGCGAGCGCACCGGTGTGGCGCTCGAACCGAGCGTGCAGCAAAGCCCCTGGTTCTTTGTGCGTTAGCGTCTGCATCCGCGCATGATGCCGCACACGCGTTCCGTTTGCTCCACCAAGCTAAAGTTTCTGCTTTGTAAACACCACCAACGGTCGAAATATTCCGGTGAACGGTCTTTATACTTATCAGCCATATACACAACGTATAAGACGTTATAATGACCATAACGAAAAGGAGGAGGCAAGATGAATCAGATCATTCTCGCATCTCATGGCGGCCTGGCCGCAGGCGCCAAAGACACGCTCGAGATGGTTCTCGGCGACGTGTCCAACGTCCACGTCGTCTCGCTTGCTCGTGACGACAAAGAGCCCATCACCAATAAGGTCGAGGCCCTTATCGCCACGTTCAACGCAGACGATGCCGTCTACGTTCTGACCGATATGCTGGGCAGCTCGGTCAACAACAACGTGGTCGAGCTTTCCAAGAAGGGCACGGCGTTTACCGTGATCAGCGGCTTCAACATTCCGTTGGCACTCACGCTCGCCATGAGCCCCGCCCCTGTTAAGGGCGCCGAGCTCGCGGCCCTCATCAGCGAGGCGCGTGGCGGACTCGTCAACCCCAACGCGCCGCAGGAGGTTGCGGCACCGGCGGCCAAGAAGGGCAAGCCTGCCCACCGCAACGCCGGTCCGGCCAAGATCGTCCTCGCGCGTCTCGACTATCGCCTGCTTCACGGCCAAGTCGTCTTCACCTGGACCACCAAGGTCCAGGCCGAGCGCATCATCGTCGTCGACAACGCCGCCGCCAACGATGATCTCAAGAAGGGCGCCCTTAAGCTGGCCAAGCCCCAGGGTGTGCGCCTCAACGTCTTCACGGTCGAGCGCGCCCTCTCCAAGATGGCCAAGCTCAATACCCTGGGCGAGCGCGTGATGTTCATCTTCGGCAACACGGCCGAGATGCTTGAGTTCGTGAAGGGCTACAAGCTCGATGCCATCAACCTGGGTGCCACCGCCAATCACGACGGTGCCGAACAGGTCGGCGGCTCCGACAGCTCCGTCTTCTTCGACGCATCCCAGAAGGCCGACATCAACCAGCTGCTCGACATGGGCGTCAAGCTCTATGTCCAGCAGACCCCCACGTATCAGAGCGTCGACATCGACGCCAAGCTGTAAGCAATCGGGCGCCTTGCGCCTTTGTGAAAGGAGAAGGGTATGAATACGTTCATCAGTGCGGTGCTCGTCGGCCTTGTCGGCGTGTTCTGCATGTGGGACTCCCGTCTGCTCGGCCGTCTTAACTTCGAGCAGCCGCTGATCGGCGCCACGCTCGTCGGTCTGCTGCTGGGCGACGTGCCCACCGGCCTTGCCGTCGGTGCCGCCGTCGAGCTCGTGTCCATGGGCCTCGTGCAGGTCGGCGCCGCCGTCCCGCCCGATATGGTCCTGGGCGGTATCGTCGCCTCGGCTTTCGCGTGCCTGACCGGTGCTTCCGCCGAAACCGCCATGACGATCGCCATCCCGGTCGCCGTCCTGGGCCAGCTGCTCGGCATCGTGTTCCGCTCCATCATCGCCGCTCTCACCCATGTGGCCGACGACGCGATCGATAAGGGCAACTTCAAGACCGCCTACCGCATGCACATCTGCGCCGGCTCCGGTCTCTATGCCCTCATGTACTTCCTGCCGATCTTCTTGGCCGTCTTCGTGGGCACCGACCTGGTCCAGGCCATCGTCAACATGATCCCCGATTGGCTGTCCACCGGTCTTAACGTTTCCACGCAGATCATGACCGCCTACGGCCTGGCACTGCTGCTCACCATGATGATCAAGAAGGGCATGACCCCGTTCCTCTTCATCGGCTTCTTGCTCGCCGCCTATCTCAACCTGTCCGTCATCGCGATCGCGCTGATCGGCGTGTGCCTGGCCATCGTCTTTATGGGCTTCAAGTTCAACGGTGCCCAGACGGCCGGCGTCGCAGCCGACTACGATCCGCTCGAAGACGACGAAGATTAGAGAAGGAGGAACACACAAATGGCAACCGCAACCACCGACGTGTCCCTGAATAAGAAGGTCAGCCAGTTCTTCTGGCGCTCCTGGGCCATCCAGGCCTCGTGGAACTACGAGCGCCAGATGAACATGGGCTTCCTCTACGGCATGGTCCCCACGCTCGATCGCCTCTACCCGGATGAGTCCGACCCCAAGCAGCTCGCCGCCAAGAAAGAGGCGTACCACCGTCACATGGCGTTCTATAACTGCACCCCGCAGACGAGCGCCTTCGTCCTGGGTCTCGCCGCCTCGATGGAGGAGGAGTACGCCCGCGATCCCGAGAATTTCGACCCCGATTCGATCAACGCGGTCAAGACCTCGCTCATGGGCCCGCTCTCCGGCATCGGTGACTCCGTCTTCCAGGGCACCATCCGCGTCATCGCCTTTGGCCTGGGCGTTCAGCTCGCCCAGCAGGGCTCCATCATGGGCCCGATTCTGGCCATGGTCATCTCCATCGTCCCCTCGGTGCTCATCACCTGGTTCGCCGCCAAGCTTGGCTATCAGGGTGGTCATCAGTACCTCTCCAAGCTGCAGTCGGGCGACCTCATGGAGAAGCTCATGTATGTCTGCGGCATCGTGGGTCTTATGTCCGTGGGCGGCATGATCGCCACCCTCATCGGCTCCACCACGCCGCTGCAGTTTGCTGACGGCTCCGTCGTCATCCAGGATATCCTCGACGGCATGATGCCGCAGATGATTCCACTGGGCCTTACCGGCCTCATGTACTGGCTCATCAAGAAGAACGTCAACACCGGTTGGCTCTTGGTGATCGCCATCGTGGGCGGCATCGCTCTCTCCGCGGCAGGAATCCTCGCCTAAGGCGACCCTGCTCCGGCCCTACCGCCATCCCCTTGGACCGGGGTGCCGAGCGCGGCGCCCCGGCTCCAGGATTCGCTATTTCCGATGGGGCGCGTCTTGTCTCCCATACCCCAGGACGTGCCCCCGCCAGCGGGTCGGCGACTCGGCCCGCACATAGGTAACTCCGTGAGCGTCCGGCAATGTGGCGCCACGACAACATGAAAGGAACGTGTCAGATGTACGAGATCGACGTGAACAAGGCCAAGGAGATCGTTGCCGACATCGTCGCCAAGCACGAGGTCAAGAACGTCGCCTTCGTCGGCTGCGGCGCCTCTATGTCCGAGCTCTATCCTGCCAAGTACTTCCTCGCCAACAACACCAAGACCCTCAACGTCCAGATCTTCACGGCCAACGAGTTCAACTTCGACTGCCCCAGCTGGGTCGGCGAGAACACCGTCGTGATCACCTGCTCGCTCGGTGGCACCACGCCCGAGACCGTCGAGGCCAACAACACCGCCAAGGCCCATGGCGCCACCGTCGTCGCCGTGACCCACAACCCGAACGCCCCGCTCATCGAGAAGGCCGACTACAGCATCGTCCACGGCTTCGAGGCTAACTACGCCGCCAAGTGCGAGAAGCTCGGCTACGTGATCGACCTTGCTGTCGAGCTGCTGCAGCAGGTCGAGGGCACCGAGCTCTATGACGACATGATCGCCGGCCTCACCAACGTGTACGACGCCGCCGAGAAGGCCGCTGAGTCCGCCCAGGCTGCCGCCAAGAAGTTCGGCGAGAACTTCAAGGACGACCAGATCATCTACATCATGGGCTCCGGCGCCTCCGCGAAGGTCGCCTACTCCACCTCGATGTTCCTCATGAGCGAGATGCAGTGGATCGACTCCGCGGGTTACAACACCGGCGAGTACTTCCACGGCCCGTTCGAGCTCACCGAGAAGGACAAGCCTTACGTGCTGTTCATGTCCGACGGCGCTACCCGCAAGATGGACGCCCGCGCCCTCACCTTCCTGCAGCGCTTCGATGCCAAGGTCGAGGTCGTCGACGCCAAGGACTTCGGTCTGGCCGACGCCGTGCCGTCCAGCGTGGTCACCTACTTCAACCCGATCATGCACACGGCTGTCTTCCGCGCCTACGCCGAGCAGCTCGCCGAGGCCCGTCAGCACCCGCTGACCAAGCGCCGCTACATGTGGAAGCTCACCTACTAATCGCAGCTACGCGGTTATCGCAGGTCGAACAAGGGGGATGGGGCCCGTGCCCCGTCCCCCTTTTTGCCAAAAATGATCCCAAAGTGCCAGGGGCTTTGGGACCATGGTCCAAAAGCCCCTGGCACTTTGGGATCATTTGAGGGGAGCCTGTTGTGATCAAGGCGGTCTTGTTCGATATGGATGGCGTGCTGGTCGATACGGAGTGGTTCTACAACCGCCGGCGCGTGGCGTTTATGGAGGAGAAGGGTTTCACGTTCGATGAGATTCCCGACCTCTCGGGCTCGAACGAACCGGCGATCTGGAGGACGCTCGTGCCCGACGACCCGGAGCTGCGCGAGCGGCTGCATGCCGAGTACAACGACGTGTATCGTCCGGCACACCCGGTGCCCTACGGCGAGCTGCTCAACCGCGACGCGGCACCGGTGATGCGTGAGCTGCACGAGCACAGCGTTAAGTGCGCCATCGCGAGCTCATCGGAGCGCGAGCTGATTGAGGAGCTCGTGGACATCGCGGGGATCGGGGACGAGCTCGATTTCACCATCAGTGGGCATGAGTGCCGCGCGTTCAAGCCCGACCCCGAGATTTACCTGCGCGCCATGGCGGCGCTCGGCGTGGAGCCGGGGGAGTGCCTGGTCATCGAGGATTCGCCGATGGGTATCGAGGCGGGCGTGCGCTCGGGCGCCCGCGTGTTGGCGTTACGTCCGCATGGAGGCGTGACGCTCGATCAAAGCGGGGCCGACAAGATCATCGATTCGCTCGTGGATATCCTGCAGGAGCTATAACGTTTTACCAATGACGTCATCGGATTGTGCCGCATGAGGTATCATCGAGGTAGATGTTATATACGTTTAGACTATAAACATACATGATACGTAGGTGATACCGATGGCGGCTCCCAAGAACGCACCACTCTACCAGCAGATTTATGACGAGATCAAGGATGCGATCGAGAAGGGCGTATACAAGCCCAAGGAGCGCATTCCCTCCGAGCTCGAGCTGGCCGAGCAATACGAGGTGAGCCGCATCACCGTGCGCCGCGCCGTCGAGGAGCTGTGCTCCGACGGCTATCTTGTCAAGCAGCAGGGGCGCGGCACCTTTGTGTCGACCCCGCACATCAACCGCCAGTTCCACGCCAGCGCGCTCCAATCTTTCACCGACTTGTGCGGGTCAAACGGCATGAAGGCCGGTGCACACGTGGTCGATCGTCAGATCGTTCCCGCACGCCAGTACGAGCAGGAGTTCTTTGGTCTGGAGAAGAACGCGCTGCTGCTGCATATCAAGCGCATCCGCACGGCCGACGGCGAGCCCATCTTCGAGGAGAACGTCTTTCTGCCGTTCGAACCGTATCGCGAACTGCTCACGGCCGACCTCGAGGACAAGTCGATCTTCGCGGAGGTCGAACGTGTGGGAGGCAAGAAGGCCGAGCGCAGCGACTTCCGCATCGACCGCAGCCGCTTCCGCATGCTCGAGGCCGTGCGCGCCACTCCCGAGCAGGCGGCCGAGCTCGCCATCGCTCCGCACGATCCGCTGCTTAACATGCGCGTGGGCTTTGTGACGGCCGACGACGAGCCGGTGTTCATCGGCAAACAGTACTACGTGGGTAGCCGCTACGTCATGGTGATGTAGTCTGGGGTTCCGCCGTTCTAACGAACGACGGGCGTATAATCGGCGCCAGCGCACTCCGGATCGTTAGGACAACATGATCGAACCCACCCAGCAGACGGCGCTCGACACGCTCGGCGCCTATTTTGGCTACACCTCGTTTCGCCCGGGCCAGGACCGTATGGTCGATGCGATTCTGGCCGGCCGCGATGCGCTCGGCGTGATGCCCACGGGCGCCGGCAAGTCCATCTGCTACCAGGTGCCCGCGCTCATGCTGCCCGGTATCACCTTTGTGGTGAGTCCGCTGCTGTCGCTTATGGAGGACCAGACCCGCGCGCTGCTCGCGGCGGGTGCGCGCCCCAGCTATCTCAACTCCAGCCTTACCCCGGCCCAGCAAAACACCGTGCTCAAGCGGGCACGCGAGGGCCGCTACCAGCTTATGTACGTGGCGCCCGAGCGCTTGCTCGAGCCGCGCTTTCTGGCCTTTGCGCAGGAGGCGTCCGCGCCGGGCGGCATCGGCGTGCCGCTCGTGGCCGTTGACGAGGCCCACTGCGTGAGCCAGTGGGGCCAGGACTTTCGCCCGGCCTATCTGCAAATTCGCGAGTTTATCGATGCGTTGCCGCAGCGCCCTAACGTTGCGGCCTTTACCGCTACGGCAACCGAGCGCGTGCGTTTGGACATCCAGCAGATGCTCGGCCTGCAAAACCCGGCAACGGTGGTGACGGGCTTCGATCGCAAGAATCTCTACTTTGGCTGCGAGGAAATGGGCGATAAGGCAAAGGCCGCCTGGGTGCGCGACTACGTGATCGCGCATTCGAATGAGAGCGGCATCGTCTACTGCTCGACTCGCAAGACGGTCGATGCATTGGCCGGTGAGCTTGCCGAGGCGCTGGGTCCCAGTGGGATTCGCGTTGGCCGCTACCATGCCGGCATGGGCAATGACGAGCGCCGCCAGAGCCAGCGCGCCTTTATCGACGATGATATCCAAGTGATGGTTGCCACCAACGCCTTTGGCATGGGTATCGACAAGCCCAACGTGCGCTACGTGATCCACAACAACGTGCCCGAGAGTATCGAGGCGTACTACCAGGAGGCTGGCCGTGCCGGTCGCGATGGCGATCCGGCGAGCTGCTACCTGCTATGGAACGGCAACGATTTTCGCATGCGACGTTTTTTGATCGACCGCGGCGATGCGGCCGACGAGGGACTCGACGACGCGCAGCGCGCATGGGCGTTGCAGAATCGCTATCGTCTGCTCAGCCAGATGGAGGGTTACTGCAATACCACCGGCTGCCTGCGTGAATACATGCTGCGCTACTTTGGTGACGAGGCTGCGGCCGCGCATGCGGCAACGGGCGGTGCTACCGCGGACGATACCGATGGTTGTGGCAACTGCAGCAACTGCCTCACGCAGTTCGAGGTCGAGGATGTGACCGACATGGCCCGCGCCACCGTGCGCTACGTGGCTGCGCACCCCATGCGCTTTGGCAAATCGCTCATCGCCGATGTGCTCCACGGCGGCAATACCGAGCGCATTCGACAGATGCATCTGGACGAGGACCGCGGCTATGGCGAGCTGTCGAGCGAACCGGTCGGGCGCATCAAGGACATCATCGGCCAACTCTGTGGGCGCGGCTACTTGGCTACCTCACAGGGCCAATACCCGGTGCTGGGACTGGGTCCACGTGCTGCCGAGGTCGAGGACGAGGCCTGGGCGTTTACCGTCAAGCGTCGCGCTTCCAGGCGCAAGGCTTCGGCCCGCGCCCGGCGTGCGGTCGATCTGCTGCGCGAGGAGGCCGCGCTCGATGCGCGTCCGCGCGTGGGTGACGACGCCGAGCTCTTCGAGCGCCTGCGTGCGCTGCGCAAGGAGCTTTCGACCGAGCTGGAGATGGCACCGTATATGGTGTTTAGCGACAAGGCCCTGCGTGGCATGTGCCGCCAGCGTCCGCAAACGCGCGAGGACCTGCTCGAGGTCAACGGTGTGGGCGAGAAGAAAGCCGATAGCTTCGGCGAGCAGTTCCTAAACGCCATCGCCGATTTCGAGGCCGGCTGCACCCCAAAATGATCCCAAAGTGCCAGGGGCTTTGGGACCACCCTCGGTCGGCAGGCGGTGGTTATTTGCCGACGACGCCCTCGGCATCCCACCAGTCGAGCTGGGCGATGTTGTCGCGGATGTGCTGGCAGCTCTTGTGGAAGCCCTCGAGCTCGGCCTCGGACAGGTCGAGCGTGTAGACCTCCTCGATGCCCTCGGCGCCGATCACGCACGGAAGCGAGGTGAAGATGCCTTCCTCGCCATACTGGCCGGTCATGAGGGTCGATGCGGAGAGGACGGCGTGCTCGTTGTGCAGCACGGCGGCACAGACGCGCGCGGCGGAGTTGGCGACGGCGTACTCGGTGCAGCCCTTGCCGCTATAGGTCACGTAGCCGCCCTTGCGCGCGAGCTCCTCGACCTCCATGTGGTCGAACTTGTATTTCTCGGGGTTCTCGGCCTCGAGCTCGGAGAGCTTCTTGCCGCCGATGGTCGCGGCCTTAAAGGCGGCCAGCTGGCTAAAGCCGTGCTCACCGATCATATAGGCGTCGATGGACTTAGGGCTCACGCCGACCTTCTTGGAGATCTCGGTGTGCAGACGCGCGGAGTCCAGACCGCATCCGGAGCCGATGATCTTCTTGGGGTCGTAGCCCGTGAGGTGCCACAGCTCGGTGCAGACCACGTCGCAGGGGTTGGAGATCGAGACGAAGATGCCGTCGAAGCCGGCGTCGACGATGCGCTTGGCAAAGGTACGGGCGGCATCGGTGGTAAAGAACAGCTCACCGTCGCGGTTGCCGGCGGCCAGCGCCACCTTGCCCGCGGCGTTGACGATAACATCGCAGCCCGCGAGCTCCTCGTAGTGGTCGTGGCAGTTGACGATCTTGGTGTTGTAGGGCACGAAGGTGAGGGAGTCGCGCAGGTCCTGGACCTCGGACGTCACCTTCTGGTCGTTGATGTCGCAGAGGTAGAGCTCGTCCGCGATGCCCTGGAGCAGCAGGCTGTTGGCGACATGGGCACCCACGTGGCCCTGTCCGACGACACCGATCTTGCGGGTCTTATACATAGAAGCGTCCTTTCAGCCGAGTGTTTGCACGTCGAGATATTGTAACGCCCGCCTTGTGCTTTGCTCGCCTAAAGTGTCGGCTCGGCGAACTTGCCATCGTTTTCGACGTCCCGTCCGTCCTCGCGCGCTCGCTCCGCTCGTTGTACCATGGATGCAACTGTGAACCCAAGGAGTCAGCATGCCAATCCGCATTCCAGACGCCCTCCCCGCCGCCGCGCAGCTCGAGAGCGAGAACATCTTCGTCATGACCGAGTATCGTGCTCTGCACCAGGATATTCGTCCGTTGCGGGTGCTGATCCTCAACCTCATGCCCACCAAGATCGCCACCGAGACGCAGATCATGCGCAAGCTCTCCAACACGCCGCTGCAGGTTGAGGTCGACCTGCTGCGCACCAAGACGCATGAGGCCACGCATGTCTCGGCCGGGCATCTCGAGACGTTCTACCGCACGTTCGATGATATTCGCGATATTCACTACGACGGCCTGATCATCACGGGCGCACCCGTCGAGCAGATGCCGTTCGAAGAGGTTGATTACTGGCCCGAGCTCTGCCAGATCATGGACTGGTCCACCACGCACGTGCACTCGACGCTGCACATCTGCTGGGGTGCGCAGGCCGGGCTCTATCATCATTACGGCATCCAGAAGCACGATCTGCCTCATAAGGCGAGCGGCGTGTTCGAGCATCGTCTGGTCAAGCCGCAGAGCCCGCTCGTGCGCGGCTTTGACGACCGATTCTTTGCCGTGCACTCGCGCAACACCGAGGTGCGCCGCGAGGACGTGGAGGCGGTGCCCGAGCTCGAGGTGGTCGCGGTGTCCGACGAGGTGGGGCTCTACATTGTCAAGAGCACCGACAGCCGTCGCTTCTTTGTCTTCGGCCACCCCGAGTACGATACCGACACGCTGCGCCTGGAGTACGAGCGTGATGTAAAGCGCGGCCTGAATCCGCAGGTCCCGGCCCATTACTTTCCCGGCGACGATCCCGCGGCCGAGCCGCTCAACACCTGGCGCAGCCAGGCACAGCTGCTCTATACCAACTGGCTCAACTACTACGTCTACCAGACCACGCCCTACGACTTGGCTCGCGCCGGCGAGGAGCGCTAGGGCGATCGACGCGCACCCGTGCGCCTTCTGCCCAGAGCGCGCGCAGGCCAGGCACCCCACGCTCAGGCTATGTCAACGGCGTTCTATGCCGAGATGATGCGGCCGAGAGGCTGGTCGTGCGCATCGGCCGGCACGCGGTCGACGTGCTGCTCGTTAAAGGCGACGCCCACGACAAGGCAGGCGGGGGAGAGCACGGGCAGATAGCGGTCGTAGCATCCACCGCCATAGCCCAGCCGCATGCCGTGCGCATCAAAGGCAACCAAGGGCACGATCAGCGCATTAAGGTGGCGGGCGGGCACAACGGAAAAGCGCCCGTCATCGATGTCATCTGCGGAGAAGCGACACGTGGGATGAGCGATAAACGGCGCCGTGTTCGCATCGGTCGGGCTCACGGCTCTCATGCATATCTGTTGTCCCCGTGTGGCCGCCTCATCGTGCGCGAGCATGCACGGATAGGCGACGCGCCAGCCCATCTGCTCGGCTGCATGCGCAAATGCTGACGGATCGACCTCCGAGCCAAAAGCGGCGTACACGCCCGCCACGGGCGGATTATGCTGCGAGGCGGCCTGTCTTCTTTGCGTCAGGATCAGATCCGAGAGCTGTCGGCAGATGACGGCGGACTTGCGGGCTCGGATCTCAGCAGGCATGGCGTCGCGACGGGCGAGCACCTGGCCCCTTAGGGCGTTCTTTTGCGCTGCGATGCTATCCACGGCCGTCTCCCATCAAATCCAAGACCTGCGTACCCACAGAATGATCCCAAAGCCCCTGGCACTTTGGGATCATTTTTTGGTTAAGGTGGTCCCAAAGTGCCAGGGGCTTTGGGACCACTATTTTGGCTAACCGGTGCCAACGGTTGGGCCCAGTTAACTATGTCAACGTTGTGCATTGAGGCGAGTTACCATAGTCTACCTTGGGTTTCGTGAGTAATTTGAAAAATAACAAATCGCAAATCGACGCGTTGCAATGCTGTAACAGCCAGTTTACCGCAGCTAACCATCGTGCTAGATTTGTACCGAAATCGTTTCCGATGCGAAAGGAAAGCCTGCATGTTCAGCATCAATAAAACCCACTCCCTGCTCGTTGCCGCCGGTGCCGTTCTGGGCGTCGTCGTTCCCAAAGCGCTCGCCAGCGAGCCCGCCCGCAAACTTGCCGTCAATACCGTTGCCGCCGGCATGCGCGTCAAGTCGGGCTACCAGGATATCGTCGAGCAGGCCAAGGCTCAGGTCGATGATATCGTCGCCGAGGCCGAGTATCTCAACAACCCGGTCGATGTCGAGGTTGTCGAGGGTGGCAAGGCGGAGTAGCCCGAGGCTCCCGTCCCACCGATAAGCGATTCTGTCGACAGCTGCGACGCCACCGGCCTCGCAGCTGTCTCTCGTTTGACGCAAAGTTGATGCAAAGGAAGCACCCTCTCTATGCAATATTCCATTCAACACGAAGTTCCCGGCCGCATCCGTGCCAAGCTCGCCGGGCGCGTGCCCGAGGCCGATGTCGATGCGCTCACGCGCGTGCTGCTCGCCAGCCCCGTTATCGACAAGGCCACGGTCTATCCGCGCAACGGTTCGGTGGCCGTGAGCTTTGCGCCCGCCTCGCGTGCCGACGTGCTGCAGGTCTTGGCCGCCGTCGACCGCGCACAGGTCGACGAGGCGCGTCGCGATTGCTCCATAGCCCTCGCACCGCGTGCCAACAACCTGCTGCTCGATATCGCCACGCTGCTCGGCGGCCACTTTGCTCGCCGGTGGTTTTTGCCGGCGCCGTTTTCGACCATTTATACCATCTGGAGCTACCGCGGTTTTCTCAAAGCGGCGATCACATCGCTGCTCAACGCGCGCCTCGACGTGCCGGTGCTCGATGCGTCGGCTATCGGCATCTCGTTTCTCAAGCGCGATTGGCGCACCGCCGGTTCCACCATGCTTCTGCTCAACTTGGGCGAGCTGCTCGAGGACTACACACGCGCCCAGTCGCAAAACCAGCTCATCTACTCGCTGCTTGACGTGCCCGACTATGCCCAGCTCATTCCCTGCGGCGACCCGCAGGTGCGCGGGGCCGAGGAGCGCCGCGTGCAGGCGAGCGATCTTAAGGCCGGCGATCTGATCGTGGTGCGCACCGGCATGCCCGTGCCCGTCGACGGTACCGTCGAATGGGGTTGCGCCATGGTCAACCAGTCCACGCTTACCGGCGAGCCGCTCGCTATCGAGCGCACCGTGGGCGACGACGTCTTCGCCGGCACCGCGGTCGAGGACGGCGAGGCCTACGTGCGCGTCAAGGCCGCCGCGACCGATACCAAGCTGCGCTCCATCGTGAGCCTGGTCGAACAATCCGAGTCGCTCAAGTCCGAGACCCTCAGCCGCCGCGAGCACATGGCCGACGCCATCGTGCCGTGGAACTTCCTGCTCGCCGGCGCCGTGTGGCTGCGCACCCGCAGCCTGGTGCGCACGAGTGCCGCGCTGATGGTCGACTACTCATGCGCACTTAAGCTCACCGGCGCGATCAGCGAGCTTACGGCCATGAGCCAGAGCGCGCGGGAGGGCTTTACCGTCAAGGGCTCCAAGCACTTTGAGTCTTTTGCCCATGCCGACACCATCGTCTTCGACAAGACCGGCACGCTCACGGCCGCCGCGCCGCACGTGTCCCAGGTGTTGAGCTATGAGGGCTGGGACCGTGTCGAGGTGCTGCGCTTTGCCGCCTGCCTCGAGGAGCATTTTCCGCATCCCGTCGCCCGCGCCGTGGTCAATGCTGCAGCTCACGAGGGGCTGGAGCATCGCGAACGCCATGCCGAAGTCGAATACCTGGTGGCGCACGGCATCGCCAGCTCGCTCGACGGCAAGCGCTGTGTGATCGGCTCGGAGCACTTTGTGGTCGAGGACGAGCATGTGACGATCGCCGATGACGTTAAGGAGCAGATCGCGCAGCAGATGGACGGCCTGTCCAAGCTGTATCTGGCGGTTGACGGCAAACTCGTGGGCGTCATAGGCATCGAGGACCCGCTCAAGCCAGGCGTGCCCGAGGCCCTGGCCGAGCTGCGTCGCCTGGGCTTCGAGCATATCGTCATGCTGACCGGCGACAATGCCAACGCCGCCGCCCGCATCGCGGGACGCGCCGGCATCGACGAGTTCCGCGCCGACCTGCTGCCCGAGGACAAGCACACGGTCGTCGAGGAGATGCGTGCCGCCGGGCGCCGCGTGGTCATGGTGGGTGACGGTGTCAACGACTCGCCGGCCCTCTCCGCGACCAACGTGGGCGTGGCCATGGGCAGCGGCACGGCGATCGCCAAGGAGGTCGCCGACATCACTCTGACCGATGGCGATCTGACCTCGTTGGTGGTGCTGCGCCGCCTGTCTATGGGGCTCGAGGAGCGCATGGACGCCTCGTTTACCGAGGTTATCGCTCTTAACTCGCTGCTGCTCGCCGGTGGCGTGACCGGGCTGATAGCCCCGCAGGTGAGCTCGTTTGTCCACAACGGCTCCACCGTGTTCCTGAGCGCCCGCAACGCCCGCGCCTACCAAGTTCGCTAACCAAAAATGGTCCAAAAGTGCCAGGGGCTTTTGGACCATTTTTCTTGAGGTGTTTTAGCCGAGCAGGTCGACCACGTTAAAGCCGGCGCCGCTCTTGTCGATCACATCGCGACCGCCAAAGACGCAGGTCGGTGACGTATCGGCGATGCGCGATACCTCGGCCCCCAGCGATCGCAGCCGCTCGGGCGTGGTGGTCAGCATCTCGGCCCGGCGTGTCTCGCGGTAGCGCGGATCGAGCTTGGCCAGATACGCCGTGTTGCGGCGCTTGGTGAGCGCGTAGGGCTTCACGGGTGCGTCGATACCGCTCACGCAGCTCACGATAAAGCCCTCAAATGCCGCGTCGTCGGGCTCAAAACCGCTCAGCCATGTGCCGGCACCCTCGATGCGCGCGAGCGACGGATCGATACCCGGATCGCGATAGGTGTAGAACGCGGCCTGGCGCTCGCCTGCCGCGCGGAAGCCGCAGCCGTATGCTCCGCCCTTGACGCGAATCTCGTTCCACAGATAGTCGTAGCTGAGCGCATTGGCCGCGACGCCCCAGGCGCCCGTGATCTTGATTCCCAGCTTGCGCGGGTCGCAGGCGCGCGCGGCAAAGCAGATGTCGCTTGGAATCACAAAGGCCTCGTGACGATCGCGGGGCTCCGGTATCACCAGGCCCGCAACCGCGGCATCGACGCCCGCAGCCGCGCCGCCGCCTGCAACGGTATCCGTGCCGCCGCAGCCCGCGCTCAGGCCCAGGTCGCCGGCCGCTTTCCAATACGTCACATAGTCCTCATCGCTGCCGGTAAAGCTCGCCGTGCAGCTGCTTGCGCTAAACACGCGGCCCGCCAGCTCGGTCAGCTTGGCGCGCAGGTCCTCGATGCGCTCATCAAAGTGCTCGAGCAGATCGCGCAGGAACAGATAGAAGTCCACGCCCGAAAGTTGCTCGCGCACCACCGCGGCGGGCGAGGTGTAGCTCATCGCGCGCGCCAACGCCGCCGAGTGACCGTTGTTGATAAAGCCCTGTTCAAGGCCGATGCGCATCTGCGTAAGCACGTCGCGCACGCGGTCGGCGTCGGCCTGGGCAAACAGGGTACTCGACCACACCTCGCGCGGCAGGCTCGCCAGCGCGTCGATCTTCTCGGACAGGGCGCCGGCGCTCGCGAGCAGATAGGGCCGTGCGCCATCGGGCTCGGGTTGTGTCATGACCTCGGTTGTAAAGCTCAAAAAGCCCAGCTTGCCGGCAATCAGATTGTCGAGTTCGTCGGCTGTGTGCTCGCGCGTGGGCAGCTGCTTGAGCAGACGGCAGAGGATCGTCACGTAGGGCAGCTCGTCAAAGGCAAGGCCCGAAAGATCGAAATACTGCATGGCGTAGGCCAGGCGGTTGGTGGGAATGTCGTGACGCAGGCAGGGCAGCGGAGTGGTCGTGTCCAGGACGAGCGGGGCTTCGGGGGCCATCTCGCCGATATCGCTCACGCGCAGGCGCGGCAGCGTGGCTTTGGCCTCGGGTGTGTCTTCGGCCTCCTGAGCGCGGCGCAGCTCGGCGGTGCGGGCCAGTACGTCGACAAGCTGCTCATCGCTCATGGCGTCGCGCGTTGCCGTAAGTTCGGCGGTTTCGGCCGAAACCTCGCCGGCGGCCGGCTCGACCGGCACCAGCTCCACAAGCGCGCTATGGTTGTTGTCGAGCACCAGCTCGCGCAGCAGATCCTCAAAGTAGGTGCCGTCGAGCTCGCGGCGCACCTCCTCGTAGACCGGGCCGTATTTGAGCGCGAGCGTTGCGGCGTTATCGTCATACAGCCAGGTCGAAAGCGCGTCGCAGGCGATCGCCACGCCGTCGGCCACGCCGTAGTCGCGCTGGCGCAGGTCGTATTCGTTGCTGCTGATGATGGCTTCGAGGCGCTCGCGCGGAATGCCCTGCTCGCACAGGCGACGGCATTCGTGCTCAACCACACGACGCAGTTCGCGCGCCGCGTCGGGTTGCGCGTTTTGCAGGATGATGAGCTCGTAGGGCTGCAGACACTCCGCGGCGGTGTAGCTCGCCACGTTGCCGCCGAGCCCTGCGGCCAGGATCGCCTTCTTGACGGGCGACTCGTTGGAGCCCAACAGCGCCTCGAACAGGATATCGGCCGCGATGGTGCGCTTGCGGTCGAGCGCATTGCCCAGCACATAGCCCAGGCCCACCTGGGCGTTTTCGGGCGTGGTGGCCATCTCTACGCGGCGGTACTCGCAGGCCACGGGAGCCTGGAGCCCCAGCGGGTTGGGAGCGAGCGCGGCCGGATCCTCGCCGGCGGCACGCGCAGCCTGCATGCGGCGGCTTGCGGCGCTCGACTGCGACAGGTAGCGCTCGTCCAAAAACGCAAGGGCACGGTCGATGTCCAGGTTGCCGTAGAGTGTTATATAAGCGTTGGAGGGGTTGTAGTGGCGCGCGTGCGTGTCCAGGAAGCGCTCGTAGGTGAGCTGCGGAATCACGCGCGGGTCGCCGCCGCTCTCAAACGCATAGGCGGTATCGGGGTACAGCGCGGCGTTGACGGCGTCGTCGAGTACGCTCATGGGGTCGGACAGGGCGCCCTTCATCTCGTTGAACACTACGCCGTTATAACGCAGCGTGCCCGCTCGCAGATCGGCGGGGGAGGGGGCGTTCGCACCGTCCGTCCCGTTTGCATCCGCCGTATCGTCGGTCTTGCCGCCCGTGGGCAAATCGAGCTCGTAGTGCCAGCCCTCCTGCTCAAAAATGGTGCGTTTGGTATAGATGGCCGGGTTGAACACGGCATCCAGATACACGTCCATCAGGTTGTAGAGATCCTGCTCGTTGGTGGTGGCAACGGGATAGATCGTCTTGTCGGGGTAGGTCATGGCGTTCAAAAACGTCTGCATGGAGCTCTTGATCAGATCGACAAACGGCTCCTTGACCGGAAACTTGGCCGAGCCGCACAGCACCGAGTGCTCAAGGATGTGAAACACGCCGGTCGAATCGGCCGGCGGCGTCTTAAAGCCGATGGCAAAGGCCTTGTTGTCGTCGGCGCAGGCCAGATAAAGCAGACGCGCGCCCGAGGCCCGATGGCGCAGCACGTAGGCGTCGCAATCAAGCTCCTCTACCGTCTCGCGGCGTTCGACGTCAAAGCCGTGGCAGGTGGTGCCGGGTTGCAGCAGTGCGGCCACGGCAGCGCGCGGGTCGGCGTGGGCGGCGGCACCTTCGACCGAGTTTTTTGTCTCGGCGGTGATGGGATCGTTCATGTGTCTCCTCAACAGATAAAGCAGCTACCATGAGCAGCCAAAAAGTCAGACCTCGTTACTATACCCATAAGCGCTCATGTTCTCGTTCCATGTCCCTCTGTCTCTCTGTCATCTCTCTGTCATCTCTATGAGAGAACATAGAGAGAGCATGAGAGACAACAGAGAGACAAGACGCGCCAAAAGGCCAAAGATGCCGATCGAATTACCCGGACAGGCTATCCCAGAAGAAGCGAAACTTCCCTTCAATCGCGGGCGCCCACTCGGCACAAAGTCATGCGAGCGGGTATAGTAGTCGTAACTATGCAACGATACGGGCCGCATCTCTGCGGCCCACCCCGCAGCCGCGTCGCCCGCGGCACAAGGAGAGCAAGATGGCAGAGCTACAGATCAAGCCGGGGACCAAACTCCAGGTGGCATTCGATGTGCCTATGGGTCAGAAGACCGACTTCAACATGCTCGCTACCTATAAGGACGCGCTCGACGAGGCATACTTTTTGATCAGCGTGCCCATGCTTGCCGGCAAGCCGCTGCTGCTGGACGAGAACCAAAAGCTCCTGATGCAATATTCCGTGGGCGAAAACACGTTTGTGCTGGCGGGGTACCCCGAGTCAGTTATCAAAAAGGGCGTGCGAACCTTTTGGAAAATGCGCAAGGTGGCCGAGCAGCGCAGCTTTGTCAAACGTCGCGACGAACGTTTCAAGGTGTCGATGCGCCTGACCTACCTGCGCGACAACGCTGCCAGCCCCGAGCCCGAGGATGCCATGACCATCGACGTCTCGGCCGGCGGTCTGGCAATCTATCTTAACGACTATCCCGATGTGGGCGAGGCCCTGGCCGTGCAGATGCCCGCGATCCGCCTGCAGGGTGAGCGCCACGAGCTGCCCGAGCAGCTGGGCATCGTGTGCTGGATCCGCCAGGCGCCCAAGGGCAGCCTCTATCGCAACGTGTGCGGCCTGCAGTTTCGCTATGCCGACGATCTGGAACGCGAGACGGTCAAAGAGTACGTGGGCTACGTGCGCGCCAAGTATAAGATCTGATCGACATGGCACTGTTCAACCGCAACAAAGACGCCGGTGAGGCGGAGGATCTCGTCGAGGATTCGGCTGAAAACGCGGCCGAGGGCGCTCCTGCTGGTAAGACCAAGCGTTTTCGCAAACCCAAGAAGCGCAAGACCCGCCGCGATCGTCACGGCGTCGTGCGCATCGAGGATCTTGAGCAAGCGCTTGCCGACCAAGACCCCGACGACATCGATCCCGATGCCATCGTCTCCATGTACATGCCCAAGCGCCGTATGGAGCGTATCGGCGCGGCGCTGCTGCGCATGGACAAGCTGCAAAAAGCGCTCGTGGCGCTGGCGCTGGTCTTTGGCGTGCTGTTTGCCATGTCGTTTATGCAAGAGAACATGGGCAACTTCACCATCAACCTCAACCGCCTGGAGCTTTTCCGTCGCGGCGTGGCCATTGCCGACAACGGAGACTTTCACAACGCCACCGCCCGCTTGGCCGCCGACGCCGTGAGCGACGGCACCAATATCGCGGCCGAAGATCTGCCCGACAACCTGGACAGCATCGATGGTAGCCATAACGGCAAAAACTACGTCGCCTACACCTTCTATATCCGCAACGCGGGCAAGACCGATCTGGATTACAGCGCCAAGCTCAGGATCGTAAGCGCGAGCAAGGGTGTCGAGAAGGCCGCGCGCGTGCGCATCTATCGCAACGGCGAACCCACTACCTATGCCGCGGTGGCATCCGATGGCAACCCCGAGCCCAACACCGAGCCGTTCGAGGGCAAAAAGGTGGTCACGACCGTCGAGGACAAGAATTTTCGCGTGGGCGATGTGGACAAGTACACGGTGGTCATCTGGCTCGATGGCGACGACCCGGAGTGCGTCGACAGCATCATCGGCGGCGCGGTGGAGTTTGGCTTTGACTTTGATTCCAGCGAGACCGACGACACAAGCCTCTTTGTCAAGTTTGTGCAGGATATCGCCGATACCCTTACCGGCAGCGACCCCATCAGCGCAAGCGGCAACGACGCGCCCGACTATTACCAAAAGCACAGCGTGACGTGGAGCAACCGTCGCAACCAGACCGATAGCCCCACGGGGGACGGGGACAAGTAGCGGGATTTTCGGCTGAGCGCGCATTTCGCGGCAAAATCGTGAACAGATGCATGTTTAAGAGCGGTGCGAACGGCCTTTTTTCAAAGTGATAGGCAAAATCCGAATCGCTCGAGTATGAATACGTTCGGTGCGCTCGCGACCTGCGCTTTTATGGATTCGAATGATGGATATACTCACCGTTTCCAAATTTTGCCTATCACTTTGGGAAAACTGGGGGTAAACCGGCCCTAATCGTTGAGCTCCATCTGCGCAAAGATGCTCGCGGCAAAATGGTCGAGCATGTTGTTGATGATGAGCGCGCTCCAAATAGCAAACAACGAGTCGTGAATCCAAAAATAGTAGATACAACTACCAAAAATGATAGGTATACCTACCAAAAATAGTAGATACAGCTACCAAAATTGGTAGATACGCTGCTTCAGACTTTAGGCGGCAAAGGTATGTAGAACCATATATAGAAGATATACTGGGTATATACGGAATAGCTTCAAGTTGATTGTTTGATGGTCGATTTATGCTCAGGAGAGAGGAGCAAGCTATGTCGACGAGTGCGCTTATGAGCATCAAACTCGATGCGGAGGAAAAAGCGATGTTCGCCGCCAATGCCGAGGCGCTTGGCCTGACGCCTTCTGCCGCGGTGAAAGTATTTATCCGTCAATTCAACGAGTATCGTGGGTTCCCGTTCGATGTAAGGCGCTTTCCAAAACTGAATCCCGACTACAAAGTTCCCACGGCAAAAATGATCGATGGTCGCCCCGTTATGCCCGAATCGTGGCTGGAGGATGACGATGACGATGACGAGTTTCTCTAGACGCCCTGTCCCCGGCGATGTTTGGAAACTTGAGTTTGCATTCGAGGAAGATCCATCGATAAGCAAAAAGCGTCCCGTGGTAGTGGCGGTTGTCGAGGAGTCGAACGGCCGTGCGGTCGTTGTGAAGGTGACGGGGCACGGTCCGAGACGGGAGTTTCCCGGTGAGATCAAATTGAGAGATTGGGAAGGAGCCGGGCTGTCCAAGCCTTCTACGGTGCGGTGTTCCAAATGTTTGGCGGTCGATCTGAGCGCCTTCGAGATCGCACAGTACTACGGACATCTCTCCCATACTGATGAAGAGCAGGTGTTTGGAGCGCTTCGGGAGATTGGGCTACTGGGATAAAGAGGAAGCGTAGATGCAATTGAATGAGTAGCTCGCACCATCCGGGCTATTCTCTTCTTTCGTTATCCGTTATTGCTCATGTTTTCTACCCGCTCAATCATGTGCAAGGCGGATCCCGTAGCTCCACCAGCTCTACCGCGCGCTCCGGGGTAATGCAGGCCTTGGGCATGCGCTCGAGCATTCCGCGGTCATTGGTAACGATGTGGTCGGCGTTTGCCGTGTTCGCGGCGGCGACGATTAGGTTATCTTCAAAATCGTCGAATCGGCTGCGCATCATGCGCGCAAGCTCACATTCGCCGAGCGAGAGCCGGTTGCTGTTGCCGCTTTTCTTAAGGACGGGGTCGATGCGGACATTGAGTTGAGCTGTTGCTGCCCCCATGTCATCACCTGCTATACGTATAGCAAACTATTGAATACACGGTAGCACGATATGGGGCATTCTCATCGTGACGGTCCCTGCCCCGCCGGCGACCAAGTCCGATCGGGTGAAATACTGGCTATCTTTATGAGCTGCTCAGATCGAGCGTGCGAGATTGCTCCTGCAGCAAAACCGCCCAAGGACTCCTATTGTCAGACTTAGCTACGCCCAAAGTGCCTTTTATCTGCGTGAACGGTGACCGTTGGCCCGAAATCTTACGATTGACTTAACCCGATTATGATATTGTCTTAAGTATTCATGAGGGGTGTCACTCTCCTCAAATTTGATCGCTCGTTTTTGCGCGCGCGTCCGTAGAGTGACAGGGGATAGAGAAAGGATCCGCTATGGATACCAAGGCACTTAAAAAGCAGATGGGTGCCGCCATCGCCATGGTGCTGGTCGCAGCCGTCGCATTGGGCAGCGCCACGTTCGCCTGGTTTGTGACGAACAACAAGGTCGACGCGACGACGTCCACGATCAGCGCCCAGTCGAACGCGGCGTTTATGTATATTCGCGAGAAGACAACGGATGGAAAAGACTCGACTACCGCCACATCGACCGTTGACTCCGCTGTTAACGATAAAGCTCTTTACCCGGCGCACTGGGCGCTTGAGAGTGAAAGCGGCAGTGGCGAGGGCAAGCATTACGCTACGGCTGGTAAGTTCTATACAGCTTTTGGTACGGATGCTAACGATGGCGCTATGAAGGGCGCCTCGATCGTCATTCCAGAATCCGGTGCCCCTGACGAGGCCGTCACTGGGCAGTATGCTGTCAAGAACACTTTCCGTATTGGCTCCAAGGGCTCGACCCTGAAGGACCTCGTTGTGGCGAGCGCCTCTTTGGGTACTGAGGGTAATTCTCAGTTCGATAAGTCGCTGCGTGTTCTTGTGAAGTCTGGAGATAACTGGGTGCTATGTGGATATAAGGATCAGGACAATTCCTTTACCATCCTCGGTGCCTCGAATAACACGAACAAGATCGCCGATAAGGTTGATGGCGATGAGGATGCGAAGGAGGTTGTTGTGGATATGTATATCTTCTATGACGGCGATGAGACCGACGCGATCTATACCAACAACCTTTCCAACCTTAAGAGTGCTGCAAAGGCCATTACGGTTAACTTCTCTGCGACTTCCGAAGCCAAGAACTCGTAAACAAAGTGTGAAACGGGGCGGGGGAGAAATCCCCCGCTTTTTTCTTCTAGAAAGGGGATGACCAGTGAATATTAAGCAAATGAAGCGCCAGCTGGCCATCGCTAGCCTTTCGGTAGTCATGGCCGGGTTCGCACTTGCTTCGGCAACGTACGCTTGGTTCGTTAGCAACACCAAGGTCGATGCTACTTCAAGTTCCATCAGCGCTCAGGCGAACGGTATGGTGCTCCAGATCGTTAAAGAGGGAGATCCTATTCACGACGGCGGTGATCATCGAACCTCAGCGACGGTTGCCGGCCACGAGATCAGCCCCTCTTCGACTAACGATGCGTCCGGTTGGTATGTTCCTGCTTCGTGGAGCGGCACGGACGTGAACGGCTATCAGAAGGTGCAGATTAAAGACCCTCTGGAGGGAAATTACTCGCTCAAGGGTAGCACCGATGAGTTCTATGCCTATACCCTTGCAAGCTACACGCTCTACACCATCACGCAAACGGGCGAGGCAGATGTCTATCTCGATGGCGCCGAGGGCGAAAATGCGCTTGTCATTACGCCGTCAAAGGGCGCATCGACGGACTGGTTCAATAAGATCAAAGGCAGCCTGCGCGTTGGCATCATGATCGATGGTGATCTCAAGCTCGTGTATGCACCCATTGAACCAACGGGTCACGGCAACGATTCGAGTCCGACCGAGGGCTGGAGTTGCGTTAATCCGAACGACGCTTCCCTTTCGCAGACCATGACGCCGTCTTATGCATACCTTTCTGGAAGCAATTACGTAGATAAAAGTGGCAGGCATTGGGCTGCGACTAAATCGGGTGAAACCTACGTAAAGCCGGCGGAGAACCCCGCAAAACTCGCGCGTGTGGGCTATGAAGGTACAAATTTCAAGGTCGTTATGTGGATGGAAGGCACAACGGAGGCTTGTCAAAACATGTCAGGTCTCGATACGGGTGTCGATGCCCCAACGTTCGCTGTGACACTCAATCTTGTCGGCGTTGTGCCGGATTCAAACTAAGTCCTCTTTGTCTTACGCTGGCGGCTTCACGGATGGGTTCATATCCTCAACGGGTATGGACCCGTTTTTATGTCCTATCAATACTCAGATTGGCATGGCGAAAGCAGCTTAACTTTTGTCCCGTTGTGATTCCGAATTGGCGAAAACCTGATACTAAATCTAAGAAATGGAATGCTTCGCTGAGGGGAGGGACTGAAATGGGTAGTGACTTCAATCGCCGTATCGTATTGATTTTGGTAGAAGCCGCATGGGTTTTTATCTTATTCGGCTTGCCTGCAGTATTGATTTTTGGCAAAGTAACGAACTCGCTTGCTTTGTAAGCTTGTGGGCAAGGGCCCAACGTATTGGGAGATACGTTGGGCCCTGGTTTGTTCAATAGTGATTACAGCCCGTAGACCTCGACCATGGCTTCGCCGATGCGGTGGGGCACACCGGTCACAAGGGCATTACCCATGCAGAAAGCCCTGTGGCCGTCGGTCATACCGGTGTCGGTCCAACCCTTGGGGAACCCTTGGAGCTGGTCGAGCTCGTCGGGCACCAGACGGCGGTAACGGCCGTCTGGGCACTTGATGACGTGTTTGAAGCGACTGGCGCCTCGACCGCCCTCGCCGGTGAGAATGGTGCGGCTTGGTTTGTCGGTGCTGTCGGGGAAGCTCATCGCGCCTTCGGAATACGTGTACGTAAAGCCGGTCTTTTTGTTGGTACGTTCCTCGCGCTTGGCGCCCTTGAGATAACGCCAGTCGGGTAGCTTCTCATCCTCGATGTAGAACTGCTCCGGCACCTCGGACTCGTTGACCAACACGTCTCCCAAAGTCTTCCGCTCGCCGTGGTAGTCCTCGACGAAATTGCATGTCAACACGTGGCAACCTTGCATGACGCCGGCATTTTCGAACTGCGAGACCTTCTGCCCGACACCAAAGTGGGTCGAGTTCTCATAAGGGCCAGGCAGAACGTCAAGCTCGTCGAATTCGTCGGGGTAGAGCGCCGGGAAGGCCTTCGCCATGACACCGTTCTTCATGCGCTCGGCGAGGTCGACCTCGCCTGCATCCTTCTCGCAGAAGATGTAGACGCGCTTGCGGCGCTGTGGGAATCCGTACTCGGCGGAATTCACGACGCGCCACTCGACGGTGTAGCCCTGGTCGGCGAGGCAACTCAGAATAATCGCGAAATCGCGGCCGCGCTGCGACGCGGGGGATTTGAGCAGACGGTCGACGTTCTCGAAGAGGCCGAAGCGCGGGCCTTTCATCTCGAGGAAGTGGTAGATGTCCCACCAAAGGACGCCCTTCTTGCCCTCGATGCCATGCGCCTGGTTGAGCGGGCGCGCCACGGAGTAGTCCTGGCAGGGAAAGCCGCCCACGACCATGTCGACCTCGGGGATCTTGCGCTCGCCGGCTTCCTCCTGCTCGAGCACCTTGTTGATGTCTTCGTTGACCACGGAGCCCGCGCCAAAGCGACTCTCGTAGCAACGGGCGGCAAACTGTCGGGTTTTGGTTCCGGGCGGCTCCCATTGGTTCGCCCAGATGGTCGTGAAGGGGCCTGCGGGCTTCATGTAGAACTCGGGACGCTCGGGGTTCGCGTAGCCCTCGAGGCCCAGACGGAACCCGCCTACGCCCGCGAAGAGCTCGGCTACCTTGATCTCAGACACGTTTCTCCAATCGCTGCTGTGTCCGGGTGTAATGCGCAAACAACAATAGCCGATCGTTAGGACAATATTCAAGGCTTGATTTGGGCCTGACGCAGATTGGGGCGAGCTACCATGAAATAAAGGCCCCGATCTGTTAGGAGGTCGTTATGTCAAGCGGTCATCGGGACTTCAAACGCATGCTGCACGAGACCGATTTTTCTGATCCGTTGAGCATCGAGCGCTATGCGAGTCATCTTGACGGCATGTCGTTTCGCGACATCCTTAGTTTGGGGATAGCCCCTGAGGGTCAGGTTGCTCCCAAAGATTTTGGCTCTAAGCGCTATAAAGGCGGCATGGGGAATCTTATCGAAGAGCGTTACTTTGGCTATAAATCCAACAATGATGATCGCCCCGACTTTCCTGAGGCGGGCGTGGAGCTTAAGGCAACTTGTTTCGACACGCGCAAAGATGGTCGTAAATCTGCCGGGGAGCGCCTTGTGCTCACGATGATTCCCTATGATCGACCGGTTTCGGCTGAGTATGACCGATCGCATCTCAAGTCTAAGCTCAGCAATATCCTGTTAATCTACTATGGCCGAGACCGCTCTATCGACAAATATGACCAGCGAATCGAGCGTGCCGTGCTCGTTCGCTTACCTGAGGATGATATGAAGATCATTCGCGCGGATTACGAGAAGATTATCTCGTATGTGCAGGACGGTCGCGCCGATGAACTTTCCGAGGGCATGACGACGTATTTGGGCGCATGCACTAAGGGCGCGTCCGAGGCAACCATGTGGGCGGACCAGTACTATGCGTATTTGAACCCAAAGACGGGTGAACCCGAATATCGTCTGGCCAAACGCCGCGCCTTTTCGCTCAAACGCTCGTATATGGACTATGTGCTTCATACCTACGTTCTGGGCGCGCCACGCGTGGGGGAGGCTATCGTTCGTGGCAATCAGGCTGCAAACGATTTTGAACAGTATGTCACAGGGCTTATCAAACGCCATTACGGAGAGACCGACCGTCAGATCGCCGAACAGTACAACGTCGAATATACGGGCAATAAAGCGCAATGGACGACGCTCGTCTATCGGATGCTTGGGGTCAAAGGCAATATGGCAGAGGAGTTCGTTAAGGCGGGCATCACCGTTCGCGTGGCACGTGTGATGCTAGGCGGGCATCTGAAGGAATCGATGTCGTTTGCGCCCTTTGAATTCAAAGAGCTTGTGCTGGAGAGCTGGGAAACGTCACCTTTCCATGTATATCTTGAAACGTCGCGTTTCTTCTTTGTGTTGTTTCGCATGTGCTCGGATGGCGAGTATCGACTGGACCGCTGTCTCTTTTGGTCGATGCCCGAGAAGGTAATTGAGGGTCCCGCAAAAGCATGCTGGGAGGACGCTCGGAGGGTGATTAGAGAGGGGGTCATCCTTAAGAAGAAGATTGATTCCAAGGGCAAGGTTACGTTTTCGAACAATCTTCCTGGTGGGTTAGACAATCCGGTCGTCCATGTTCGGCCTCATGCAAAAAAGGCCGCATATCGCTTTGTGGACGGCAGCGAGATCGGAAACGTTTCGCGCGATGCTTCAGAACTGCCTGACGGTCGTTGGATGACTAAGCAATCGTTCTGGTTCAACCGGAGCTATCTAGAGAAAATTCTATGCCTCTGACCTGTTTATACTCGATTTTCGAGAAATGGTAAGAGGATAACTACAGAATGGAGTGTGTGCTCAAGGCATAAAACCAGCAGAGGTCTCCAGAAGTCTGCTGGGGCTGAATGCTACTTCGCCCATTCGTAATTCCTATTCAAGAGCTCGCAAGTCTTTTCGGGCATGGGCTCGTCGAGCGCATCGCAAAATGATTGGAAGTCTTGTGGCGAAAGATATGTCGTGCTTTGTGTCGTGGGACGGCGAAGCTCAAAGGGAAAACCGCCGTATTCGTTGAACATGTGGACAAAAATTTTGATTGCGGCGGAAGGTGTCAGCCCAAGGGCTTCCGTATTCCTTTGAAAAAGCCTCTTTCTCTTCGACGGTGATCTTGGTGTTAAGCGAAGTCGTTACAGTTGCCATGTTCCTCCAATCCTTGTCTAAAGGCATGTCGGTCAAGGGTGGCCGGCACGGTGTTACGCTCTCAGCGCTCCGATGGGAAACACGTATACATCATGTTCTGCGTCATAGCGACAGAATGGTGAGGTTGCGGTGATGACCGCACAAAACTCAGGCTGGGGATTACGTGCCGCTGGATTCAGGGCGATCTTGTGTCGCAGCCGCTCGATGTTGGCTATACCGTCGGTCACTTTGGATTCGCCGAGTTTGATCTCTATCGCCGCCCAACGGCCATCGGTTAGTTCAATGATGACGTCAACCTCTAGACCGTCCGAATCACCATAATAATGGAGCGAACCTGGATATGAACCGGGCAAGCAAGCAGCGTAAACGCCCAGATCGTGAATGCAGAGAGATTCGAAGAGCAATCCAAAAGTCTGACCGTCTTCAAGGAGTCTCCCGGGATTCAATCCGAGCGCGGCGGCCGGAATGGAAGGGTCGGCAAAATAACGCTTTGGCTTGGTTCGAAGGCGCGACTTGGCCCGAACGGGAGCGTCCCAGCCGGGCAGATTGACGATAGCGTACATGCTTTCGAGCAAGTCAAGATAAAAAGACACAGTTGATGTTGCCGGTTGAGCGTCCTTGTCGCCGAGCGACGCATCTGCCGCGATAGTGCCAAGCGTCGCGGAAGTGGCAACATTGCGCGCAAGCGAGGAAACGACACGCCGAGCTGTGGAAGAGCTGCCTCCCTTTTGGGGGATGCTGACTTTGTACATGGCATCGAGATATTGGTTGACGACCTCTGCGGCCATTTGGGGGGTCTCGCCAACAAGAGCGGGCCATCCTCCACGGCAAATCGCGTCGGCGAGTGTTGAGAGCGATCCCGTATAGATAGAAGGTTCGAAGGAGCCGGCAAATAGGTCCGCTAACGAGACCGACCCGGTTGAGATGCCTTGTTCCCAAAGCGTCATGGTGCTCATATCCAGCCGCGCGATGAGACCGGCGCCGCTATGCGTGATAGAGTCTTTTGCCGGCGTCGATGAACCAGTAAGGATAAATGCGCCTTTCTCTCCACCGGCTGCGTCGACGGCACGGCGAGTAGCATCCCAAGTCGCAGGCACTTCTTGCCATTCGTCGATGACATGTGGCTTGGTGCCTTGGAGGGCGAGCGAGGGATCAGCATCGGCCAATACCTTGATATTGGGGTCATCAAGGTGGACGACGCTCTCGCCAAATGCGAGCGCGGTCCATGATTTTCCGCACCATTTTGTGCCCCTGATCTCAACAGCCCCAAAGATGTGCAGCAACTTTTGCAGGCGCTCGTCCAAAACTCGCGGACGATATGATGCTGGCTTTTCGGAACCATAGGATGTCACAGTAATCCACCTACCAGTGCATACTCGATTTTCGAGGGAATCCATGCTCGATTTTCGAGAAATCGAGCATGCGAACAAGAGGTACTTATCGCCGTCGTTGGTCTCTTTGCTTGCCGAGCGGCAATACGTTTTACATGGGATATGACTTAGATAGGTAGATGTATGCTTGTTTGACTGATTGCCGACAGGTGGCCAAATGAAAAGCGAGGTCTCTATGAAATACACCGTGGTGTGCGTGGGTAAGCTCAAGGAGCGCTTTTGGAAGGACGCCTGCGCGGAGTACATCAAGCGCCTGGGGGCATATGCCAAGGTTGAGATGCGCGAGGTTGCCGATATCGACCCCGCTAAGGCGGGCGGTGTGGATGCGGCGCGCAACCGCGAGGGGGCTGAAATCTTAGCAGCCCTATCGCCGCGAACGCATGTGATCCTGCTGGCGATCGAGGGCAGGGAACGTTCGAGTGAGGAGTTCTCGGCTCGACTGGACGATCTTATGTTGCGTGGAAACAGCGATATCGCCTTTGTGATCGGCGGCTCGGACGGTGTGAGCGACGATGTTCGCGCGCGTGCCGACGAAACGCTCAGCTTTGGTCGCATTACCCTGCCGCACAACCTGGCGCGCGTGGTGCTGCTGGAACAGGTCTATCGCGCCTGTAAAATCTCGCGCGGAGAGCCCTATCACAAGTAACAGAACCTACCATGGGGGACAGGTTTTTAGCACGCTTAAGTTGAGGAGACGGATCGATATGAAGATCGGCTTTATCGGGTTTGGCAACATAGCAAGTGCCATGGCGGATGGATGGATCGCCGCGGGCGTGCCGGCTGGGGATCTTTGCGCTTGCGCGGGCCATTTTGATGCCCTGAAGACGCGCTGCGAGGCACGCGGCATGGTGGCTTGCGAGGACCCGGCCACCGTGGTCGCTGCAAGCGATATCGTGGTTGCGGCCGTCAAACCCTATCTGATCGAGAAGGTGTTTGCGCCGTTGGCCCCGGCTCTGACGGACAAGATCGTGCTTTCGGTCGCTTGGGGCTGGGACAGCGCCAAATGGGATGCCGCGTTGCCTGGCGTGGCACATATCTCCACGGTTCCCAACACGCCCGTCTCTGTGGGGGAGGGTGTTATCGCCTGCGAGAAAGCATCGACGCTTAATGATGCCCAGCGTGTCAGCGTGATCGGGCTGCTCGATAAGCTCGGTACCGTGGTGGAGCTCGATAGCAACCTGCTGTTTGTGGGCGGTACGATGGGCGGTTGCGCTCCCGCTTTTGTTGCCATGGCGATCGAGGCCCTGGGCGATGCGGCCGTCAAGCACGGTATTCCGCGTGCGGATGCTTATAAGATTGTGAGCCAGATGGTGCTGGGGACGGCGAAGTTGCAGCTTGCGACGGGTACGCACCCCGCGGCCATGAAGGACGCCGTGTGCTCGCCCGGCGGCGCTACCATTAAGGGCGTCGTGGCGCTCGAAGACGCCGGATTGCGCAGCGCATTGGTCAAAGCCATCGATGCAACGCTGGAATAAGGCGCCCTCGGGACGATCCTGGCTCTTTTTACGCCGTGTTTCGATGGGTGTCGAAACGCTCTATCCAAAAAGTGCCGATCGTGAGTTATGCCACTGTTTTAGTGACAGGGCAAATGGGCCAAATTCAGCTATCAGGGCCCGTCGCGTTCCATTGCGAGCATGGGCGGGCTCTATGTAATTCAACAAAATATTTAAAAATGTGGAATTGCGTGGTCAGCCTAATGGCTGACAGTGACAAAAATAATGCAACTAAAAAGCTAGGATAACTCACGAACGGCACTTTTTGGATATGCGCCCAGATGCACTCAGATGTAGGCGGCAAAAAATCGGTGTTGAAGACAAAAAATGGGGGCAGAAGCGCTTGCGGCGCTTCTGCCCCCATCCGTAGATGTGGCTAATCCCAGAAACCGTCTTCTTCGTCATCGGTTTTGGGGCCGCGGTCGACGTACATCTTGTGCGTGCGCTTCTCCGTGATAAATGCGATCAGCGCAAAGAGCAAAATGCCGCCGACAAATAGCACCGCAAAGCCCGCGCGGGTGCCAAACAAATAGGAAAAAAGTGCGTCCATGGGTGCCTTCTTGCCGTCTCAAGTTGGGTCGTAAACGTTCATAAGTATATACTTGCCCATGCATGTACACGTTTGCAACCTCAATGCATACCGCCGGAGGTACCAATGCTTGATATCAAGTTTGTCCGCGAGAACCCCGACGCGGTCGACGCCGCCATGGCCAACCGCCAGACCTCGTGGGATCGCGAGAAGTTCTTTGCGCTCGACGACGAGCGCCGCTCCGTCATCACCGAGGTCGAGGAGCTCCAGGCCACGCGCAACGCCGAGTCCAAGAAGATCGGCGCCCTTATGAAGGAGGGCAAGAAGGACGAGGCCGAGGCCGCCAAGGAGGCCGTCCGCAAGGTCAACGAAAAGATCGACGTCCTGTCCGAGCGCCGCACGCAGCTCGAGCAGGAGCAGTACGACTTTATGTCGCACCTGCCCAACATTCCCTGCGAGGCCACGCCCCTCGGTAAGGACGAGGACGAGAACATCGAGCGCCGCCGCTGGGGCACCCCGCGCGAGTTCGACTTTGAGTTCAAGGCCCACTGGGATCTGGGTACCGATCTCAACATCTTGGATTTCGATCGCGGCAACAAGCTCTCTGGTAGCCGCTTTACCGTGCTCGGCGGCGCCGGCGCTCGCCTGGAGCGCGCGCTCATCAACTACTTTGTCGACACGCACACCAGCCGTGGCTTCAAGGAGTGGTGGCCGCCCATCGTCGTCAAGCGTCAGACCATGTTTGGCACGGGCCAGCTTCCCAAGTTCGAGGATGACGCCTATCACGTGTCCGGTGACAACTTCCTGATCCCCACGGCCGAGGTCGTCCTCACCAACCTCCATGCCGGCGAGGTCCTCGATGCCGATACGCTGCCGCGCCGCTACACCGCCTTTACCCCGTGCTTCCGCGAGGAGGCCGGTTCGGCCGGCCGCGACACCCGCGGCATTATCCGCCAGCACGAGTTCGACAAGGTCGAGATGGTCAAGTTCGCCAAGCCGGAGGAGTCCGATGACGAGCTCGAGAGCATGACCGCCGAGGCCGAGTATCTGCTCCAGCAGCTGGGGCTGCCGTATCGCGTGATCAGCCTGTGCACCGGCGACTTGGGCTTCTCTGCCCGTCAGACCTACGACATCGAGGTCTGGCTGCCGAGCTACAACGCCTACAAGGAGATCAGCTCCTGCTCCAACTGCGGCGACTTCCAGGCACGTCGCGCCAACATCAAGTATCGCGATCCCGAGAACTTCAAGGGTTCCCGTTACCTGCACACCCTCAACGGTTCCGGCCTGCCCGCGGGCCGCACCATGGCCGCCATTCTGGAGAACTACCAGAACGCCGACGGCACCGTTACCGTGCCTGAGGTGCTGCGTCCCTACATGGGTTGCGACAAGATTGTTGCCGAGGCCTAATCTCGGCGCTCGCAAATCACGCCAAGCACTAAGCCCTTCGCGCTCGCGAGGGGCTTTTTTGTGCCATGGAGCCATACCATACCGTGCGGACAGCTCGATTAAAAACACACGAACGCATGTTCTAAAGCGCAGGTAAAAGCTGCTATTGTTGGGTTGTAGATCGGGAGACGAGAGGGGACGGTATGGAGCTGTTTGACACGCGCGTTACTTTGTTTGAGAGCATCGAGGAAGACGAGCATCTACTGGTGACGGCTGAGTCAACGGGTGTTGGTGGACTGCTGATTCGTCAGATGAGCGAGGGTGATCTTACGCGATTTTGCTTTGAGGAATCGCCGCATGTGGTTGAGACATTTGTGTCTCCCGAGGGGGTTCGTACGCTTGAGAACTTCTTTGACGTGACGGATTCCAATCAGGTGGTACGCATGCTGGGTATTTCGTTTGCCGATTACGATTGCGCCCAACGCGTGCGAGCGTTGCTCTGCGAACTCGGTGTTTCGTTCGAGGTGCTTGAGCATGCAGTTGATCGCAAGACCGTCGCTTTGCGATCGGCAGCTAAGGCCGCATGCCTTGCTGCGGTCTAAAAATTCTTTTAGATTGTGCTTGACGCGGTAGGGGTGCGGTGGCAATATAGTCAATGCACTGCGGCGTTACCTCAGCTGGATAGAGGGTCTGACTACGAATCAGAACGTCATAGGTTCGAATCCTATACGCCGCACCACTTGAATTTAAAGCCTCCGGGGACGGGGGCTTTTCTTTTATCTATACATCTCAAAACTCAGCTACGCAGATAGGTCTAGCCAAATATTCACCCAGCAAACTTTTTTATAGATTTGGGTTGACCGAGCAAAGATGCGGGTGCATAATCGTAACCACGTTGCGGCGTTACCTCAGCTGGATAGAGGGTCTGACTACGAATCAGAACGTCATAGGTTCGAATCCTATACGCCGCACCACTTGAATTTGAAGCCTCCAGCGATGGGGGCTTTTGTTTTATGGAGACTAGGCAGGGATTCGAACCTTGCTCAAGGCGCGAGCGTATAGCAAACGCGTAGCGTTTGTAGCGAGCGGGCGAGCACGCCGACAGGCGAGCGAAGCCGGTGCGGATTCGCGCAAGCGAAGACGCGGAATCCTATACGCCGCACCATTTGAATTGAGGGGCCTCCGGAGACGGGGCCTTTTTTCGTATCGAGTTGATGCATCTCGAAATGCGGGGGAGTTGCCCATGGCGGAGCGTCCAACATACAAAGTGGGGTTTCTCGATCTAAAGAAGCGCTTTGCCGCTATGCCCGAGCAGCCGGCTGGCCGACAGTACGGTGTGGTCTGGGACATGTTTGGCAAAGACGAGCGCGAGTCGTGCTATGCGGTCGAATTTGTGGGCAAGACCCATATTGCCATCTTGGGATACATCAGCGTGGCCGGCGAGGCGTACAAAACGTGTCGCCCGGTGCGCGATGAGCCTCTACCCGAGAGTCCCGACCTGGAGCTGCTGCTCGACGACGAGGCGGGCGACGGCGGTGCGATCTGTGTGCGTGGCGCCGATGGCAAGATGCATGAGCGCACGCGTTTTATCGGCAACCCAAAGCGCACGATGCGCGAGGATGCGGACGTTGAAACCTGGAACTCCACGCGCGATATGGTGTATGGCGAGTTCATGGCAAGCATGTTCCTGCGTTACGTGGTGTTTGCCGACGACAACTCGGTCGATATCGCTCTTAAGGGGGCGGGTGGTGCGCCCACAACAGTGGGCCCGAAGGCTTCCGAGCGCATGACCCTCGTCAAGCTTCCCGAACCGGTCGAGATCCTTGCCGGCTTCGATACTACCGCCTTGCCGGATGCTATCGAGACGCTGCTCTATCGCGTTGATCGTATGGCATCACCGAGCGGTATCGAGCGCTATGCGGCCATGCTCATGCGCGAAATCGATCTTCCGCGCCTGCGTACCATAGCCGCAAAGTCTAATCTGCAGTTGGCACATATCAGTCGCTCGCATACGTTCTATCTCAATTTCGATCGCAGCCTGCTCGATAGGGGCGAAGTGAACACACTGCTCGCCGTCGAGGCACGTCTCAATCGTCTGCTCTGCATCTTGGAACGCATTGGTGCGGGCCTGGGCCCTGTAGTGTCGTCACCCTCGTTTGAGGATTGCTCGCGCATCGATCAGCTGAGCCTGACTGGAGTTTCACAGCTGGTTGACGAGGTGCTCGAGCATGCGAGCGCCAACAACCCATGGAGCTGTCCGGGTACCGTGGAGTGTCAGCCAGGCGGAGAGTGGGATATCCGTACCCGTTTTGCCCATATGGCCGAGTCGATCAATGTGCTCACGCGGCTTGACTATTCGTACCGCGCTCGGGTGACCGATGGCGTCATGTTGGTGCGCTTTGGCAAGTCTCAGAAAGATTGCATGCCGCGGCGCATCTGGTCGGCCGCGGCGGATGCATGGTTTGAGCTTGATGAGCAGCAGCGTTCCGCGTGGGTGACCGAGCACGATGCGCGGGTGGCATTTGTCCTGGCAGCGACCTGCTTTGCCGCGGGCTCGGGTATCGCGCGCGTCTATGTGCAGACCTGCGTTGCCGCCGATGATGGCAGGGGCGACCATCTGCTCGAGACTTACGCATTCGATCGAGCGGAGTTTATGGCCGAGTGCGTGCCCCTTGCATGCGAGGCGGTCGGGAAGTCCCTCGAGCAACCTCTGTGTGCTTCGGCGCTCGAGGCTCATCGCAGCGAGCCGCCGCTGTGCGTTGCTCCCGACGATGCCGAGCTCAGGCCGCGTGATGATTCGCGCGAGCTGCCGCCGGCGCTGCGCGATCTGCTGCTTGCCGATCGCGCCGAAGAGCTCGAGGTCATGGAAGAGACCGACGATCCGTATACCGCGCGCATCGTGGAGTTGCGTGAACAGCTTAAGCTCGATCGCGAGGGAGCCTATGAGGGGCTTTCTCGTTTGATCGAGGAACTCGAGGCAAAATGTGCCGTGGCGGAGCTTATGGCAGATGGCCCGGTTCAGTCGCAGTTTTGCGAGAACCAGCTGGTGCGCTTGGTGTTGCCGGTGCTTGAGGAAGATCGCAATACGCGTATCTTGCGTGTACCCGATGCCCTGTATTTTGCGCAGTATGAGATCGTGAACCTCTACGCCGAGGCTGATGATTTTGAGTCGGCGTTACCTGAGGCGCGAAAGCTCTACGACCTGGCGCGCTCCTCTATGCAGGCTCATTTTGTGCTCATCAACGTGCTGGCCCATCTGGAGCGCTATGACGAGATCATCGAGGTCGCGCGTCACGGGCTGCGTATCGCTTGGGATCGCGAATCGATCGGCTATCTGTTCTATCGTTTGGCGTTTGCCTATTGGAATTGCGAAGAGCCCGAGTTGGCGCTGGCGTGCTATAGGCTGGTGCCCAAGGGCGAACAGGCGGGGGTTACGGCGCTCGAAGAGATGCAGGGCCTGATGAACGAGATGGGTGTGACCGAACAGCCGACGTTCGACGCTGCGGTTGAGACTATCAAGGCAGCTGGAATGGAACTGCCTCCGGTATCTGCGGTTTCTGCCCAGATTGCCGATACAGCCGTGCAGCTAGTGGACAATGGGTTTTTCTTTTTGGCCATTCGCTGCATCTACCAGATGTGGCGCACCATGGGCAACGATGAATTGGGAGCACTCAACCGCTCGCTGGGGTAGGGACTGGGAAGGCTGGCTTTGGAAAATGGCACACGCGGTTAAAAGCTGCCGCAACGGGGGTATCGCCGGTGCTGGTCTTCCGTGAAGAGCCTTTTGAAGAGTTTTATTACGTCAGTTTTGCTGCTGTAAGAAAAGTAGCAATTTTCATAATGGCTAATTTTTACAGATATGAGTCGTGGTTGAGTTCGGCCTTAAGATCGCCGGGTGATTTGTTGCTATTAATCGAGAACAATTACTAGTAATAGGGAATATTCTTCTACTATTTGGCGCTGCTGTAGCCCCTCACTCCCAAATTCGAGCTGTCGGACAACTGAAATATGGGGTTCAATAAAAACTAATGACTCATATCTGTAAAAATTAGCCAACTAGCGCCTCTAAATGTGCTAGAGATCTGGCTGGCCTGGGTTTTATGAGCGTGGCCGATCATGAGACGACGGTTAATTGAGATTCGTGATGGTCGGCATAAAATTCCTTCTTGCCCCGGTGGCTTGGTTTGGTTACACTAGAACGGCTGTTACGGAGAGCTGACCGAGAGGCCGAAGGTGCTCGCCTGCTAAGCGAGTATGCCCCAAAAGGGCATCTGGGGTTCGAATCCCCAGCTCTCCGCCAGTTGACTTGAAGAAGGGTTCCGCAAGGGGCCCTTTTTTCATATCGATACGAGGGGCTGGAACACGACATGTACTGCATGAAATGTGGAAAAGAGATTCCTGACGATGCGCGGTTCTGCCCGCATTGCGGCGCCACGACGGCGAGCGTGGCACCGGAACATCGGGTGCACGTCGCCGCTGCGCGCATCGACCCCAGTACGACGGCCCCGATGCCCAAGATCGCCCTGCCGGTCGAGAAGGCAACCGTACCCACGGCTTATGCTCCAGAGCCGGCGGATACCCCGACTCCCGCGCGCAAGAACAGGACGGCGACGATAGCTGTCGTTGCTGTGGCGGCTGCTGTTTTAGTCGGCGTCGGCGCGGTTGCTGTCTTTGGTGGGTTCAGCTCGCAAAAGAACGATTCGGCGGCGGTGCAGGCCGCCGATGGGGGATCGACCGATGCGGACAATCACGACAACGAAGCCGTGACGCTGCCCTCTCAAGATGAGAGGCCTGTTGAAGGCGTGGACGTCCAAGAGGCGGATGACGCCTCCGATGCCGATCCGCTTGCGGGCTCGGCGGACGCCACGGCTTCGCTCGATCAGACGCACACGTACAGCAACGCTCGTTTTGGCTTTACCGCGCAGGTACCCAACCGCTTCAAGGTGACCAAGGTCTCCGCTAACAACGACGGTCTTGAGTACACCGACCCGGCTACGGGCATCATGATTGCGGTTTCGGGGGCCCTCAACGCAGGCGGCCAGTCTGCGCAGCAGTTGTTGGCAGGCACCGATCTTTCCGGAATGCAGGATGTCTACACGGCAAGTGATAACGGCTGGTACGTGGCATCATGGCGCGACGGCGACGCCATCGTGTACGAGAAAACGCTGGTCACGGAAAGCGAGACGTGTACCATGCGCTTCGAATACGCCTACGGTATGCGCGACACGGGCTCCGGGCTGGTGGAAGCGCTCTCCCCGACGCTCGCATTTACCAGCGACGGGGAGTAGCGGTGGGTGAAAAGGGACCGGATATCGACTGGGGCCTGCTACGGCGTGGGATAGAAACTCGGCTGTCTATATTGGCCGGGGATCACCTATACTTACTTGATCAAAACGGAAAGGTGACGACCAAGTATGAAGTCAATCAATGTGGCGGCGGCGATTATCCGACAGGGCGACAAGATCCTGAGCTGCCAACGCGGTTATGGCGAGTTCAAGGACGGCTGGGAGTTTCCCGGTGGCAAGCTTGAACCGGGTGAGAGCGGTGAACAGGCGATCGTCCGCGAAATCCAGGAGGAGCTCGAGGTCACGATCGGTGACCTGGAGTATCTCTGTACCGTTGAGCACGACTACGATACGTTTCATCTGTCCATGCAGTGCTACTTGGCGGCGATTCAATCTGGCGAGTTCAAGGAGCACGCCCACGAGGATATGAAGTGGCTCGGCACTGATGGCCTTTGGGCGGTCGATTGGCTGCCGGCCGATGTGAAGGTCGTCAAGGAACTTGAGAAGTATCTCGATAAATAGCCAAACGAAAGGGGAGCGGCCGAGTGGTCGTTCCCCTCGTTTTATTCGCTCGTCTCGTCCAAGTTGCTCATCATGAACTCGTAGATATCTTGGCGAACGGGCTGGTCGAGCTCGTATTCGATCTCGACGGCGTTGTCACCACTTTTGGTTTTAACCGCCGAGAACTCTCCCGTCGAATGCATTTCGCCCAAGAAATAAAACTCTTTGCCGCCCTTATCGTTCTTGTTTTTGCGCATGAACAAATATGTCTTTAGCCCGTTGCCAGGCCAGTTGCGAAGGCGCTGGATTTCGGGAGATTCAAGCGTTCGATTGCCTTTGGAAATAGCGACTAACTTGCATGGGGATTCGAACCGGTCCTCATATTGAATGGACTCACTGATATCGGGTGCCTTGTCGTAATTGATAAAGACGGGAAACGTGTTGGTCGCCTTGTCGTAAAAATAACCGCCGAGATTCTGGCCGTTGATATTCTTTTCCCAGTTCATAAGGCGGCAAACTTCCTCGTACGTGTATTTGGCGTTGAGGACAAAGCTTGTATCCTCATACGTGTCGGCGTACTGGGCCCTGTTGCGCGAGAGTCCGAACTCAAGGACCTCGAGCACCTGGCGCTTGAATTCCCGATCAAGCAAGGCGTTGGCGAACTTGGTCGTAAGGCGTGGGCCGTTGCCGTCGTCGATAAGCAGTGGAACGAAGTTTGCCGGAGACGAAAAATCCCCTTTAAGGACAGTGAGAGCGGATTTGACAGCGCCTTCCTTGAGCTGAGCGCGATATTTGCTCAGCGCGACCGTCCGCATCTGTTGATAGTTGTCGTATCCGGCGCTAACAAGTTCATGAAGCACAAACAGGTCTTCGAAGCGTTTTCCTGCGGCAAGCTTCTGCGAGATGAATTTAAGCGCGTTGCATTGAATCTCACTGAACTGAACGTGGTAGTCAGGCTCATATTTCGAGAGAAATGCGTGATAAGAGCCAAGACCGCTGTTGCTAAAGATTAAAAGTGGGTCAATCGAGCCGTTGTTATCGAACTCCCTGAGTGAGGGAATCTTGCCAAGTTTTTGCTTGAGATCGAGATACTCGCTCTTAAGGAAGCGGGCGGAGTTGAAGTTGCCGCCATCGATGGCGTTGTAGATCCGTGCCTCCGCGATGCGATCGAAACTGACGGTCGAGCAGCCGGGGATCGCCGCGTCTCCTTCTTGCACCAGACGGCGTAGACGATCTTTGTTGTACGTCCTGTCGCCCGACAGCGCGATAGGGACCAAAAAATTGCTCTGGTAGTTGCCGATAAAGTCGAGGACCAGCGTGTATTCCTTGCTGTCGTCCAGGCGAAGGCCGCGTCCAAGCTGCTGGACAAAGATGATCGAAGAGTCGGTGCGGCGCAGCATGATGATCTGGTTGAGCGAGGGAATATCGACACCTTCGTTCATGATGTCGACGGAGAAGATGTACTCGAGCTCGCCGGATTCCAGACGTGCAATGGCATCGTTGCGTTCCTCGTCGGTGTTCTTTCCGCTGATGGCGGCGGTGTGATAGCCCAACGCGTTGAATTTTGCGGAAAGCTCGCTTGCCTCCTTGTTGCGGTTGCAGAAGATAAGACCTTTGCGGTTGCTCTTGTTGACGGTGTATTCCTCGATTTTCTCAGCGATATGCCGCACGCGATCATCGGATGTGAGCTGGGAGAACATCGTGAGGTCATCGACGGCTTCATCGTCGATTTCAAGATCGGAGATTCCAAAATAATGGAAGGGGGCGAGCATCTCTTCGGCGAGGGCGTCCTGAAGGGTGATCTGGAAGGCGATCACATGGTTGAACAGGGCAAAGACGTCATAGCCATCCGTGCGGTTGGGGGTTGCCGTCATACCTAGATAGAACTCCGGCGTGAAGTATTCCATGATGTCTCGATAGCCTTGCGATCCGGTGCGGTGCGCTTCGTCGATGACGATGTAATCGAACTCGTCGGGTTGGAAGGCATCCAGGTGCCTTGCGACGGTGGAGCACATCGCGAACATGCAAGTGGCGGCTCTTGCATCCATGCCGGGTCGATAAGTGGCAAAGGTGTATCGGTCGCCCAACAAACGTTCGTAGCTCCTGCGTGACGCGTCCAGGATGCGTTGGCGATGAGCCAGGAAGAGCACGCGCTTCGGCTTGGTTTCGAGTACGTCGAAGGCGGAGAGATATGTTTTGCCGGTTCCGGTTGCCGAGATCAACAATGCGCGCGTTTCGTTCTTGCGATGGATGACGCTCAAGGCCTCAAGTGCGCGGCGTTGCATGGTATTGGGTTGTATATGGGAGGCCGACGGCCCCTTGATTTCGAAATCACTTCGATACGTCTTTTTTCGTTCGACCGCTGGCGGTTCAGATTGTCGATAACGCTCGTATCCGTCAATCCACTCATCGCTTAGTTTGACTGTGCTGTCGTCGGCCCACAGACGATCGAATTCCTGCTTGAGCGTGGCGAGCAAGTTGTCGTTTTCGACGGTTTGGTACAGAACGTTCCACTCTTTGTTACAGGTAAGGGCTTTTTGCGTCATGTTTGAGCTGCCGATAATAACGGTTTCGGTCTTGCCCTCGTCAAAGATGTAACCCTTGGCGTGAAGGTCTCCCTGGAATATGCGTACTTCGATATTGCCGTATTCCAGCAGCTTGCGGTATGCGTCGGGTGAGTTGAAGTTCTGGTAGGTTGACGTGAGCAGGCGTCCGCTGACGCCGCGGCGCTTGAGCTCGCGGAATGTCTCGACAAGCGTTTGGAGTCCACCTTCGGAGATGAAGGCGACGCAAAAATCGAAGCGCTCACAACATGCCAGCTGCTCTTTGATCGCTTTAAGGAGCGTGCCTCCTGTTTCCTTGGAATTTGCGATGAGGTACGGTCCCGCGCTGCCCGAAAACGTCGATGAATCGTATTCGATGGAAGCTCGCGAGCCAGCAGCCATATGAGACCTCTTTTCCCATAGATCACATTGCTGCCAGGATAACAGATCGATCGTTCGTGTTTTAAAGATCGCTTGGTACTTGCGGAGACGTATCCATTGCGAAATTCTAAGGCAAGGGCGTCAAGGGCGGGCACAATAGATGCGGGTGGCTTATCTCGCGGGTCGAGCGCGAGCTGGTGGCATACAGGCAAGAGGAGATGAACCAATGACGGCATACGTAACGGGCGACTTGCATGGTGGCCTCGACATGCAAAAGTTGCGCGACTGGGAGCGGGGCGACTCGCTCTCACACGATGACTATCTGATCGTCGCCGGCGACTTCGGATTCCCCTGGGACTTTTCGGCCGAGGAGTGCGCCGATATCGCGTGGCTCGAATCGCGGCCCTATACGGTGCTCTTTGTGGATGGCAACCATGAGCGCTACGATCACTGGATGGAGCAGCCGACCGAGCGCTGGCACGGCGGCTTGGTCCAGCGGCTGTCGCCTGCGTCACCCATTCGCCGGCTCATGCGCGGCGAGGTTTACGACATCGATGGGAGCGCGGTCTTTACCATGGGAGGCGCAACAAGTGTCGACAAGACGTATCGGCTTCCGTACTCAAGCTGGTGGCCGCAGGAGCTGCCCGACGAGCGTAACTTTGCGGAAGCGCGGGCGGCCCTCGATGCGGTTGGCTGGAAGGTTGACTACGTGATTACCCACACCTGCTCGACACGCATGCTCTCGCCGACGCTCTATCCTTCTCCCGGCTGGGAGCGTCCAGATGTGGACCGGTTGACTGGCTTTTTCGATGACCTGGAGGATCGTCTGGAGTACAAGCGCTGGTACTACGGTCACTTCCACCGCGATGCCAACCCAGCGGAGCGCCACACGGTGCTCTACGATCGTATCGTGCGGTTGGGAGATAAGCTCCTGCCGTGGGATGAGAACTGAAAAGGGCCAAATTGCATAAAAACGCACTCAAATTGAATTGAAATAGCCATTGGGCGGGTGGTCCAGGACATCGCTCCATCCCACACCGTACATTTTTGGGAGTTGTGTATGGATTGCCCGCATCGGGCTTCTCCCAAACTGATTCAAAAACGGCTATGAGGGCTATTAATGGGGCCTCAGGGCCATCTTACGGGCCTAGAATGCCTCCCCGAGAACCCAAAGAGGCCTGTTGGGCTATATGCATCGGCATCCGAGAATACACAAATGCCAAAAATGTACGGTGCCAGCAGAACCGCCGGGGCGGTGCGGTCGCGATGGCGCGTGGCCCTGGATGTCGTGACGTTGTCCTGGGGTGGGCGAAACACTCCATACAGTGTCGCCCGCCCCAAAAAAGGCTGTCCTCAAATTGAGGTTATGCCAGCGCGACGACTACATTATCTCGATGCGTGCGCACCCGCTCCCAGCTAAAGCCTTCGGCCAGTTGAGCCGCGGTTCGTGGCGTTGAATCATCGGCGAGGCCGGTCTTTCCGGCAAGCCATCCCAGCAGCGCCTCCGGTGTGCCAAAGCGTGCTCGCAGCTCGCCCAGGTCGAGGTCGCGGTCGCGCTTGGACAGACGGCGACCATCGGGCGACATCAACAGTGGAACATGCGCATAGGCAGGTGTAGGAAGCCCCAATAGCCGTTGCAGATAGATTTGGCGCGGGGTGGACCCGAGCAGATCACAGCCTCGCACGATCTCGGTCACGCCCATGGCGGCATCGTCGACCACCACGGCGAGCTGGTAGGCGAAGACGCCGTCGCTGCGGCGCACCAAAAAGTCGCCGCATTCGGTTGCAAGTGCCTCGCACTGTGCGCCATAGGTTCGGTCTACGAACTCGATCATGTCATCGTTCACGTCGTCCACGTCCGGAACGCGCAGCCGCAGCGCCGGAGCGCGCAGGGTGCTGCGGTGTGCAATCTCGGCATCTGAAAGTCCGCGACAGGCGCCTCGATAGATGGGCGTTCCGTCGCTGGCGTGCGGTGCGCTGGCGGCATGGAGCTCGGCGCGCGTGCAAAAACAGGGGTAGATGAGCCTCGCCCGCTCGAGCCGTTGCAGCGCCTCGACATAGAGATCCGTGCGTTCGTGCTGGTAGTAGGGGCCTTCGTCCCATTCGAGTCCCAGCCAGGCAAGATCGTCGATCAGCTGTGCGGCAACCTCGGGACGTTTGCAGCGATCGTCCAGGTCCTCGATGCGCAGCACCACGCGCCCATCTTGGCTGCGGGCCGAAAGCCAGGCGCACAGGCAGCTAAAGATGTTGCCCAGGTGCATACGGCCAGATGGCGAGGGGGCAAAACGCCCCACCACGGGAGGCACGGTGCATGTTGTGTCGGTGTTGTCGATCGAGATATCCATGCGGACGAGTATACGCCCGAACATACCGCTCGCCCTATGACAGAAACCCCGGTGACCGCTCATGTGGTCACCGGGGTTTCCGCGGAAAAGGGGGACAAGGTTTTTGAGCAGGCGACTAAGGGGCACATCGCTTTCGCTCGATGTCTTTATGCCCCCATGACGTGCGCTTAATCGTTTTGCCCCGCGTCAACACAAAGCTGCTACACCTGTGTCGCGAACATGGAGACGCCGCTCCAATGACAATGCGATCGCCGGGGCGGCGTCTGGGGAGGGCGGAGCTAAGAGCGTGCGATTATTACATCGGCAGCGTGGTCTGCGCGATATAGGTGCGCGCGGCGTACTCGCGGTCGAGGTCGTACAGGCCCTTCGGGTCGCTGCCGAACAGCTTCATGTTGTTGATCATGTCGCGGGCGTTTGACTCCTCCTCGCCCTGCTCCTTCACAAACCAGTCGAGCATCTGCATTGCGCGGATGTCGTGGGCCTCCTGCGCCACCTCGTAGCAGTGATGGATGAGGCTCGTGACGTACTCCTCGTGCGCGAGGCCGGCCTCAAGCGGCTCAAGATCGTTGCTGAAGGTCTTGTCGGGCTTGTCGATGGCCTCCATCGTGGGCTTGTAGTCGTTGTCGAGCAGGTAACGGCGCAGCGCCTTGGCGTGGTCGGTTTCCTCCTGAACCTGGACCATATACCAGTTGGCAAAGCCCTTAAGGCCGCGGTCCTCGTAATAGTCGGCAAACGTCAGATAGAGGTAGGCGCTGTAGAGCTCCTTGTTGATCTGATTGTCGAGTACTTTGGCGACAGTTTCGTTGATGGCCATGGCAAACTCCTTGGGACGTGCGCCCTGCGGGATGCAGGGTGCTTCTGTGGTCGCAGGAAGTGTACCCAGAGGCGCGGAATCTAACTTGAACGGATCAAAAGGCCTATGCGATACGGGTAAAATGAGGGGTGTCATATGCAATCGACAGAGGATGGTTCACATGGCTGTCTCTTTTGCCCGCATCGACCGCGCCTTTCGACCGCCCAGCTGGCGGATCTGCCAACATCGCGCCCTGACGTTGGCTGCGCTGTTGCTGATGATGACCGCGGTGCTGCTTGCGCTGCCTGCCCGTGCCCATGCCGACGGCTATTCCATGGACGGCGTGCATATCGATGCCCAGGTGCGCGAGGACGGCTCGCTCGCCGTGAGCGAGACGCGAAACTTCAGCTTCGATGACGATGTCAACGGTGTCTACTGGTTGATTCCCCTCGGCGACAACCAGCAGGGCTCCACGACCGATATCCAGATCGTGTCGGTCGACTCCAGCGGCACGTTTGCGCAGGTGGACTCGGCGAGCAACGGCGACTCATATGTCTACACCGTCGATCAGGTGGTCGATGGCGGCGATCAGATGCTGCGCCTCAAGGTCTTTAGCCCGTACAGCGATGGCGACAGCACGTCGATCACCGTGAGCTATGTGATGACGGGCGCCGTCATGAACTGGTCGGACACGGCGGAGCTGTATTGGAAGTTCGTGGGTGACGGATGGTCCGAGGATTCGGACAACGTGAGCGCGACGATCGCGTTTCCGTCCGATGCCGTGAGTGCGACGCCGGCGACCAAGGGCGACAACTTCCGTGCATGGGGCCACGGCCCGCTCGACGCGAGCCTTGCGATCGATGCCAAAAACGCCACGGTCACCTATACGGTGCCCGAAGTCGAGTCGGGCGAGTTTGCCGAGGCGCGCATCGCGTTCCCCAGCGCCTGGGTGCCGGGGCTTGCCGCCTCGGGCGAGGCGCGTCTGAGCACGATGCTTTCGGAGGAGCAACAGTGGGCGGATGAGGCCAACGCGCGTCGCGAGCATGCGCGCCGGGTGTCGAACACCTTGGCCGTGGTGAGCATCGCCGCGTCCGTGGTGTTCACGGGTGCGGTCGTACTGCTGCGCCTGCGCCGTCGCAACCCACGTCCTCTGTTCCAGGACGAGTATTTCCGCGATGTGCCGTCGGCCGACCATCCGGCAGCGATCTCGCTGTTTATGGAGGGTGGCGAAGTGCCCGATCGCGCGTTCACGGCGTCGCTCATGAAAATGACCGATGACCGTATCATCTCGCTCGAAGAGGCCGTCGATGTGAGCCGTGGCCTTTTTGGGCGCGAGAAGCAAAGCGAAAGCTATCAGGCCACCCTCAACGTTCCCAAAAAGGAGGTGGCCGACAAGATCGATCGCGCGGTGCTCGATCTCTATTTTGCCGGCGTCAAACGCGATGACGACGGCAAGCGCCGCCGCACGTTCGCGCAGTTCCAGCGCTATGCCAAAAAGCATACGGACACATTTGGCGACAAGATGGACGATTACAAAGCCGAGGTAAAGGCGGCTGTGGAGGAGCGCAACCTGGTGGCCTCGAGCGGGGCCGCGGCGATCGCACTCGGCCTGGTTGCGGGCATCGTGGTGATCTGCTTGGCGGTGGGTGCCCTGTTCTACAGTGATTTTGCGCCGGCCAATGTCGTGGGCGCGGCTGTTGCCGTGCCCGTGGCGATCGTGGGTATCGTGGTGAGCTTCACGTTTCGGCGTTATACCCAAGAGGGTGCGGAGCTTGCCGCCAAGTGTCGGGCGCTCAAGCACTGGCTCGAGGACTTCACGCGCCTTAAAGAGGCCGTGCCCGGCGATCTGGTGCTTTGGAACAAGCTGATGGTGATGGGCGTGGCGCTCGGCGTGTCCAAGGAGACGTTGCGCGAACTTGCCGATGCCGTGCCGCGCGATATGCGCGACAGCGACGACTTCTACACCTATTATCCCGGTTACTGGTGGTATTACGGCCATCCCGGCCTGGACGATCCCACCGAGGCCCTGCACGAGGCGTATGCGGCAAGCATCCGCGAGCTGGCGACGAGTTCCGACAGCTCGGGCGGCGGCGGAGGCGGCGGATTCTCGGGCGGCGGGGGCGGCGGTGTCGGCGGCGGAGGCGGCGGTACCTTTTAGGCTGTGAGGTCCAGCTCGTAGAGGTACATCTCGCGCGGCAGGTCCCGACGGCGCTCCTCGCGGTTGGCACGGTGCGTTGCTGCGCGCTTAAAGCCACGCCCCTCATAGAACTCCCACGAGCAAGAGGTGTCGGTGTAAAGGTGTGCCCGCGCGGCGCCGTTTCCTGCCAGATTGGAGACGGCGGCATCCAAAAGCACCGAGCCGACGCCCAGGCCCTGCACCTCGGGATCCACGGCCAATAGCGTCACCTCGTCTTGCAGCGTATCGGCGCTCGCCTCAAGCAGACGGTTGTTGGTGCGGATGGTCGCGCGCACAAACGAGAGGTACGCGGCGCATGCGTGCGGTTCGGCCTCGCGCATCTGGGCGAGCAGCGCGCGCTCGGTGTCTATCCAGCGCTCATGGTTTTTGTTGGGGCGATCGTGTGCCGCGCGGGCGAGCACGACGCCCTGCACCGTTCCATCGATAATAGCGACCTGCGAAAACGTCGAAGTCGAAAGGCAGGCGGAAAGATCACAGCGGGCCTCGAGCCGGTTATAGACATCGTCGTCTGAGCGATGGTGCCAAAGCTTTTGCAGAATGTGCGCGACGGCATCGAAATCTTCAGTTTCAAACGGACGGTAGAGAACCCGCGAGACCATGGTGCCTCTTTCTGTTAAAGACAACTAGCAAGGTTCTACCACGCGCCCGCATGGCAATTATGGTGCCCCTGTGCTCCATTAACTCTGCAGTCTGTGCTTATGCGGGGCGGTCGGATGCGGGACCGCCGTGTCATCGCCGTGGCCTTGGCGCAGGGCGAACAACCTGACTTTTTTGTCCTTGTTGGCGCATCGCCTGCTCGCCTGCTTTCGCAAACGCCCCAGATGCGCTACATTAAGTGCGTTTTTACCTAGCCGCCGCGCGAGCGCTGCAGATGACGTATCACCGACTCAACGAGCTTGAGCACGGCGGCGTACCAGACAGGAGGACTGCATGGGATCTGATGTGAAGATCGCGCGCGCGTTGATCTCGGTCACCGACAAGACGGGCGTCGTCGATTTCGCACGAGCGCTGGTCGATGACTTTGGCGTCGAGATCGTCTCTACCGGCGGCACGGCTCGCGCCATCGAGGATGCAGGCATCCCCGTGACCCCGATCGAGGAGTTTACGGGCTATCCCGAGATGATGGACGGCCGCGTCAAGACCCTGCACCCCAAGGTCCATGGAGCCCTTTTGGCCCGCCGCGATTCCGAGCAGCACATGCAGGAGGCCGCTCAGCACGGCATCAAGATGATCGACCTGGTCGCGGTCAACCTCTATGAGTTCGAGAAGACCGTCGCCCAGCCCGATGTCACCTTTGCCGACGCCATCGAGCATATCGACATCGGCGGTCCGTCCATGCTGCGTTCCGCCGCCAAAAATGCCGCGTCGGTCACCGTGGTGAGCGATCCGGCCGATTACGATGCCGTGCTCGCCGAGATGCACGAGACGGGCGGCTGCACCACGCTCGCCACGCGTCGTCGCCTGCAGGTGAAGGTCTATCAGACCACCGCGGCCTACGACACGGCGATCTCGCGTTGGCTTGCCGCACAGGCAGGCGATGTGGCCGAGACCTCTGGCAAGCTCGAGATCTCGCTCGAGAAGGTCGAGGACCTGCGTTATGGCGAGAACCCGCAGCAGAAGGCCACCGTGTACCGTTTTGCCGACGCCGACAAGGCCGGTGCTACCTCGGGCTTCCCACTCGTGGGTTCCGAGCAGCTGCAGGGCAAGCCGCTCAGCTACAACAACTATCTGGACGCCGATGCCGCCTGGAGCCTGGTGCGCGAGTTCGACGAGCCTGCCTGCGTGATCCTCAAGCATCAGAACCCCTGCGGTTCTGCCGTGGCCGACGACATCACCACCGCCTACGACCGCGCGTTCGCCTGCGATCCCAAGAGCGCCTTCGGCGGCATTATCGCCTGCAACCGCGAGGTGCCCTACGAGCTTGTCGAGCATTTTGCCGATCAGAACAAGCAGTTTGTCGAGGTCATCATCGCACCGAGCTTTAGCCCTGAGGCGCTCGAGCGCATGTCCAAGCGCGTGAACCTGCGCGTGCTGGCGACGGGCGGCGTCGATCATGGCGCGCACATGGAGCTGCGTTCCGTCGACGGCGGCATGCTCGTCCAACAGGTCGATCACGTGACCGAGGACCCGGCGACCTTCACGTTCCCCACCGATCGCAAACCCACCGACGCCGAGATGGCCGAGCTCGAGTTTGCCTGGAAGGTCTGCAAGGGCGTCAAGTCCAACGCTATTTTGGTTTCGAAGGGCAAGGCCGGTATCGGTATGGGGCCGGGTCAGCCCAACCGTGTGGACTCGGCTCTTCTTGCCTGCGAGCGCGCCGAGGACTACTGCGATCGCGAGGGCGTGGAGCGCGGCGGCTTTGCCTGTGCGAGCGATGCGTTCTTCCCGTTCCGCGATAACGTCGATGTGCTCGCCGCGCACGGTGTGACCTGCATCATCCAGCCCGGCGGTTCCAAGCGCGACGACGAGAGCGTCCAGGCCTGCAACGAGCACGGCATAGCGATGGTCTTCACCGGCGCCCGCCACTTCCGCCACTAGCCCACCAACCGATGGTCCCAAAGCCCCTGGCACTTTGGGACCATTTTGGGTATAAAGGGGCGGATTGTTTTGATGGAAGGGTTGAACATGCCGCAGATCGATGATGCCGAGCTTTTTGGTAATGCCGAGGACCAGCGTGCCTACGAGGAGTTTTGCGCCAACCAGGAGGCGGTCGAGAAATTCAAGCTCGATGAACCCGCGCTCGTCTGCCGCTGGCGCATGTCTAACAAGCGCGTTCCCATGCTCAACCGCCACATTCGCGCCCTGTCCCAGCGTACGGTACAGGGCGAACCGCTTACCACCAATATGCTCAGCTGGGCCAAGCAACATGTTGAGTGGTCGCTCGCCGAGGGTGACTACACCGCGCGCGATGGCGTGCTCATGCTGGTGATCGACATCAACGGCAATGCCGCCATGACGGTGGGGGAGTACGAGCCGCTGCCCGATGCCTCGTGTACGACGCTTACCGCCCGGGCCGCCGAGGCGCGTGCCGAGGCCGCCGAGACCGGTGTGGCCCCCGAGCTTCTGGCTTCCGTCGTGGGCGGCGGGCTCATTCTGGCGGCCTCCGCAGACGAGCATCTCTGCGGCACGGCGACGCTTATCGAGCAGTTGGCCCAGACGCGCCACGTGCCGGTCAACCGTGTCGACGATCCGGCCGCACTCGAAGGCGCGCTCTTCTTGATCAGCGACGAGCACGGCATCGTCCCCGCCGAGGACGCGACAGCCGAGCTTGCCGACGCCGACATCGTCGACTTCTTTGCCAACGGCTACGAAAAACTCCGCCGTCGATTTTAGGACGGGGTCCAGAATCGCATCTGTCACTTTTTAGGACGGGGTCCAGAATCGCACCCAAGATGCGATTCTTGACCCCGTCCTAAAAAGTGACATCGAACACTTCTGTCACATTGGATGCCCGCGGGGCCGCATCGTTGCGGTGCCGTGGGCATAATGGTCTTAAGGCTACGGACTGCGCGGGATGGGAGAGCACATGGCGCTGATCTATATCGTCGAGGATGACGAGCCCATTCGACGCGAGCTCGCCGAGGTACTTGAGCGTGCCGGGTTCGCCGTCAAGGCGAGCGAGGAGTTCTCGCGTGTGACCGAGGATATCCTTGACGCGGCGCCCGATCTGGTGCTGCTCGACCTTACGCTTCCCGTCAAAGACGGACAGCATATCTGTCACGAGATACGACGTACGTCCGAGGTCCCCATCATCGTCCTCACGTCGCGCACGACCGAAATCGACGAGGTCATGAGCATGACGCTCGGTGCCGATGACTTTATAGCCAAGCCCTACAGCGCCCGCGTGCTCGTGGCACGCATCCAGGCCCTGTTGCGTCGCGTCAACTCGTCGGGCGAGCGCAGCGAGCTGGTCCATAACGGCCTCGAGCTCGACCTGACCCGCTCGACCGCCACCAATACCATGACGGGCGCCACCACCGAGCTCACCAAAAACGAGTTGCGCATCTTGGCGCTGCTCATGGGACGTGCCGGCAAGATCGTGACGCGCTCGACCATCATGCAGGATCTGTGGGATTCCGACATGTTCATCGACGACAACACGTTGACGGTCAATATCAACCGCCTGCGCTCGACGCTCGATAAAATCGGCGCCAAGGGGTATCTCACCACCCATCGCGGGCAGGGATATTCGGTGTAGCCCATGTCGTTTCTCAGATTTCTCAAAGAGGCGCTGCTTCCCGTGGCGATCTGGGCCACGGGTATGTCCTTGAGCTGCTTTGTGCTGGTGGTCGCCGGCGCCCCGGTTTCGATCGTCATCATGGCGGTGGGAGTGGCGCTGGCGTTTGGTTTGGCGGGCATCGTCGTGGTCTATCTGCAGCGCCGTCCCTTCTTGCGTGAGTTGACGCAGGCGACCGAAGAGCTTGACAGCCCGTCGTGGATGGGTGAGATGATTCACAGACCTGCGCATGTTGAGGGCGAGCTGGAATACGACGTGCTCATGCGCTGCGCGAAGGCGGCGTGCGACGAGGTGGCCGAGGCTCGGCGTCAGACGGCGGATTATCGCGACTATGTCGAGAGCTGGGTACACGAGGTCAAGTCACCGCTCGCCGCAGCCGGTCTTGCCCTCGAGAATCTGGAGGGCGCCGACGCGCGCGATGCGATGCGTGTCGACACCTTGGGTCGAGAGCTCGCGCGTGTCGAGCGCTATATCGACCAAGCGCTCTACTACGCCCGCTCCGAGGTCGTCGAGCGCGATTACCTTATCCGCCGCTACACCCTTCAGCAGCTGGTGAGCGGCGCTATCAAGGCTAACGCGCGCGAGCTTATCGCGGCGCATGTGACGCCGGTGTGCGAGGGTCTTGACCTGGTGGTTTTTGCGGACGAAAAATGGATCGGCTTTATCTTGGGCCAGCTTATCCAGAACAGCATCAAATATGCGCGCGACGATGACGCCAGGATCGCGTTCTCGGGCCTGCTCTTGGACGAGGGTGGGTCTGACGAGCGCGTCGAGCTCGCCGTGGCGGACAACGGTTGCGGCGTGGGGGCGGCCGATCTGCCCCGTGTGTTCGACAAAGGCTTTACCGGCGACAACGGCCGCGACACCAAGCGTGCGACGGGAATCGGTCTGTACCTGGTCAAGCGTCTTTGCGACAAGTTGGGCGTCGGCGTTCGCGCCGATTCGGTTTTGCATGAGGGCTTTACCGTGACGCTCACCTTTCCCACCAACAAGTTCCAATACTTCGAATAACGAGCACACCACACCGAAGCACCTATGTTCCCGAACGTGAACATAGCTACGTTCATTCCAACTATGTTCCCGAACGTGAACATAGCATTGAACGGCTATACTATGTTCACGAACGTGAATATAGCCAGGGAGCATTATGAGAACGGTGACATCGGACAACAGACCGGATGGGCGCATCAAGCTCAAACCGTCTGAAGAGGCTTTTTCACAACGCACAGTCTTTGATCCTGGTGAGATGGGAAAGGCTCTGAGGCTCAGGAGGCGGGAGCTCGGCTTGAGCCAACGTGATATCTCGAACATGACCGGCCGCAGCCTTCGCGTAATAGGCGATATCGAGCGGGGGCGAACAACGGTCGAGGTCGGTGTCGTTTTTGATTACGCTTCGATCGTAGACATTGATTTTGTTCTCAAGGTGAGGGGGAAGTGATGGACGGAAATCTGTTTGTGCATCGGGAACACAGAGGCCGTTACCAGTTGGTCGGAATGTTGAGAGAGAATTCCGGTGCTCCGGTTTTTTCCTATGCAACTGAATACCTTGAGAGCGATCACCCGGCGCCGATATCGGCCGCGTTACCTTTATCGGACGAGACGTTCGGATCGGATGAAACGAGCTCTTTTTTCGCCGCTATCATCCCAGAAGGCCAGCTTAATCGCGACCTTGAGAAAAAGGCGCGGGCTGAGCGAGGCGATTATTTTAAGGTTCTCGATTTGGTTTGCGACGAACCGGTAGGCGCCCTCGTGCTGACTCGTGAACCGTCGACGAGCGCTCTCGAGATGGGGTATGAGGCCATAGATCAAGCAAGGCTCGACAGGCTTGCCTATATGCCGGCTCAGACGGCTTTCGATGTGGCTCTCGAGAGTCGTATATCCCTCGCGGGAGCTCAATCTAAAATCGGATTGTATCATTGCGGCGAAAATCCGAACGATGGCTGGTATCTGCCTCATGGGGCAGCCCCATCGACCCATATCCTCAAAGCGGGTTCAAAAGCCTTTCCTGGTGAGACGGTATGCGAGGCAATATGCGTGAGGGCTGCAGCCCTGATGGACCTGTCTGCCGAGGAATGTTTTTTGATCCGTGTTAAAAATGCAGAGCCGATTATCGCGGTGAAACGGTTTGACCGGACGATGGTGAGCGATGCTCGCACGGTCGATGGGCTTCCAATACCTCGGCGACTACATCAAGAGGATATCTGTCAGGCGAAAGGCATTTCACGCGAGCTCAAGTACGAACCGACGGGCGTTAACTACCTTGGTTTAATTGTCGATGCGGTGCGTAGGGTTTCAACCAACCAGATGGAAGACAGATTTTTGATCGGATACAATCAGCTGTTCGATTATGCCGTGGGCAATTGCGACAATCACTTAAAGAACTGGTCTCTCGTATGGAGCGAAGACTGGAGACAGGTGAGATTGGCACCGTTGTACGATGTGCTGTGCACAACGGTCTACCCCAATCTTGTCCGTGAGATGGGCGTTTCGTTTGGCGGAAGCCGAAAGATAGACGACGTGACGCGATCGATGATTTTCAGTCAAATGGGCGAAGCCGGCCTGCCCAAAGGTATCGTAACCGGCATGATCGCCGATACATGCAACGAGGTTCCCGATGCACTTAGAGACGCCGCACAAGGTCTCAAACGGGAGGGTTTTCCCGAGGCGGAAACGATGTTCGAAAAAATAATCCCCGGAGTGCAAGAACGCCTGGAGAGAATCGCCTCATAAAAAAGGAGGCTGCCAAAGCGGCGGCCTCCCAACAAGCCGAAGCCGTCCCTCCCCGGACGGTTGCGAAACCTACTTTACGACCAAAATGTCGCACTCGGTGTTGCGCAGCAAGAAGGTCGATATCGAACCAAGCAATGCGTACTTGATCGAGGATAGACCGCGGGCGCCGCAGAGCACCAGGTCGGGCTGCACCACGTCAAGCATCTCGTCCTTAAGCGTCTCGCGAATGCGGCCGGCACGAATCATGACCTCGACCTCGGGAATATCGGGATTGGCCTTGATCTCTTCGAGCTGCTTTTCGATCGATGCCTTAAAGGCCTCCTCGAGCCCGCTGACCAGATCGACCGGATAGGAGCCGGCGCTCTCGAGCGCGGTGGAGTCGATAACGTGCCCGATGATGAGCTTGGCGTGGTTGTTTGCGGCGACCTTGATGGCGCGCGCGAGCACAAAATCCTGCTGCTCGGTGCCGTCGAGTGAAACAAATACCTTGGTGTAACCCTCGTTCATGGTTTCCTCCTTGGTCTATGGCGTGAGCGGATGGCGCTCGCGCTTCGGACGGATGCTCCGCGCAATCCGTCGGACACTTTATCTTGTTGCAGTTATACCCACCGCCGCGATGTTTTGCGCTTTTAATTCTGTGAACGTGGGCACTTTTTTTGCCGAGAACGGGGCCGTGGCGTTCGTGCGGCTGATAATGGAGCATCGCCCCGCGCTTGTCCGCATACGTAAAGACCGTGGGGAATCAAACAGGGGAGGATCCTTTTGGATATCATCGAGCTTCTAAAATCTGCCTTCATGGGTTTGGTCGAGGGCATCACCGAGTGGCTGCCCATCTCGTCGACCGGCCATATGATCCTGGTGGACGAGTTCGTCAAGATGAACGTGACCGAGCAGTTTTGGAACATGTTTCTGGTCGTGATCCAGCTCGGCGCCATCCTGGCCGTGTGCGTGCTGTTCTTCTATGATCTCAATCCGTTTTCGCCGAGCAAGGGCAAGGAAGGCCGCCGCGACACCTGGGTGCTGTGGGGCAAGATCGTGCTCGGCTGCATTCCTGCCGCCGCGATCGGCCTGCCGCTCAATGATTGGATGGAGGAGCATTTCTACAACGCTCCCGTCGTGGCGCTCGCGCTGATCGTCTATGGCGTGCTGTTTATCGTCATCGAGAACTGGCGAGCCCGCAAGCACGAGGAGGACGCCTTTGCCGACGGCTTTGGCGCCCGCGCCGTGATCTCGGACACACGTCCCGCCGGCGCCCACTTTGCAAATGCCGCAACGGTTGCGGTGGACGATGATGCTGCAGATGACGATGCGGACTTTGGCGCCATCAGCACGCTCGACGACCTGAGCTGGAAGACCGCGCTCGGCATCGGTTGCTTCCAGGTGCTCTCGCTCGTGCCCGGTACGTCGCGCTCCGGCTCCACCATCATCGGCGGCCTGCTTCTGGGCTGCACGCGTTCGGTAGCATCGAAGTTCACGTTCTTTTTAGCGATTCCCGTGATGTTTGGCGCCAGCGCGCTCAAGCTGGTCAAGTACTTTATCAAGGGCGGTACGTTCGGCGCCAGCGAGCTTGCCATTTTGGGTGTGGGCTGCGCCGTTGCCTTCGTAGTGTCGCTTGTGGCCATCAAGTGGCTCATGGGCTTTGTCCGTCGTCACGACTTCAAGTGCTTCGGCTGGTACCGCATCGTCCTTGGCATCGTGGTGCTCGCGTACTTCCTGGTTGCCGTGCCTATGCTCGGACTCTAGGCAGCACGCTCAGATCGCAGCTCGTCGAGGCCGCTCCCACAGGGGCGGCCTTTTTTATTGAAGTTCGAGTTTCCAATCAGCCATCCGCTCGCTCTCAAGTTGAAGTTCGAGTTTCCAACTCGGCAGCTTTCTGCGACCTGCGGTTTTGTTGATTCATCCCGTGGGAAGTCGAACTTCAACGGAAGAGGGGGCTGAGCCGGTATTGGAAAGTCGAACTTCAGCGGTGGGGGCCAGGGGCCAGAGCGCAGGGACGCTGGGGCGTCGTGGGATGAGGGAGCGCCTCGCCGTTATGCCGTGACGGTGTTGGCGGGGGTGCGGCCCCAGACGAGCTTGTCGACGACAGCGGTGAGTGTCATGCGGCGCAGCGTGTCGTTAGCCTCTTGGGTGCAATAGGCACAATGTGGCGTGACGATCGCGCGGGGATGCTCGATAAGCGCGCGGTTGGGCTCGGTTTCGTCGGCGAGCACGTCCAAGCCGGCGCCGCAGATGCCGCGCATGCCGCCGCTGACGAGGTTCTCGTCGAGCGCCGAGACCAAGGCGCCTTCGTCGACCACGGGGCCGCGAGCCGTGTTGATAAGAAACGCCGTCGGTTTCATGACTTCGAGCTCGTGGACGCCGATGAGCCCCTCGGTCTCGGGGATGAGCGGGCAGTGCAAGCTCACCACGTCGGAGGCGGCGAGCAGCTCGTCGAGGGTCTCGGCTTTGGTACAGCCGGCTGCAGCAATCTCGTCGGCCGTCTTGGTGGGCGCCCAGACCATTACGCGCATGCCCAAGGCGTGCGCCACGGGAACGACAGCGCGCGCGATGTTACCGAAGAACACGAGCCCGAGCGTGCGGCCCTGCGTGCGGTGCGCCGTGTAGCCGGCGAGCGGGTTCCACGCGCCGTTGATGACATCGCGGTTTAAAAAGGTGATCTGGCGTATGAGGTCGAGCATGAGGCCCACGGCGTGCTGCGCCACGTCTTCCGAGCAGTAACCCGGGCAGTTGGTGACGGTGATGCCGAGACGGGTGAGCGCTGCGACGTCCATATGGTTGAGGCCGATGGACATGCTCGAGGCGATTTTCACGCCGGCGGCGGCCATCTGTTCGGCACAGGCTCTATCAACGGGTCCGAACTCGCCGATAAAACCCTCGCATCCGGCAAGTTGCTCGGCGGTGGGACAGACGAGCGGCTCATGCGCGCATCCCACGAGTTCGATCTGGTCACCCCCGTCGATCTGGTCGAGCACCGCCTGCCCGGCTTCGGTCGAGCCGTCCACCATGTAATAAAGCACCTTGTGGCTCATCGTATCCTCCGTTTCGTATGTATCGGAGCCTATTGTAGGGCCGATCGGGTGACGGTTTGTGTGGTTCGGCCGCATGTCCGCGCGGCTCGGTATACTGATACGGCTCAAACTATGGCGCGCCCGCAGGCGCACCGCAACGCATGTGAGGAGACATTCCATGACCCAGCCCTTGCCCTGGGAGAACAACGCCAACACCCGCCCCGCGCCGCCGGAGCCCGAGCTCGTGCCGCTCGATATCTACGATGCGCCCGCCCCGACGCCCGAGCCCGTTAAACCCGCCGTGGACATCGACAGCCTCAATCCGGCACAGCGCGAGGCCGTGCTCACCACCGAGGGTCCGCTGCTCGTGCTGGCGGGCGCCGGCTCGGGCAAGACCCGCGTGCTCACCTTTCGTATCGCACACATGCTCGGCGATCTGGGCGTTAAACCGTGGCAGGTGCTCGCCATCACGTTCACCAACAAGGCGGCGGCCGAGATGCGCGAGCGTCTGGCGGCGCTCATCCCCACGGGCACACGCGGCATGTGGGTCTGCACCTTCCACGCCATGTGCGTGCGCATGCTGCGCGAGGATGCCGATCTGCTGGGCTACACGGGGCAGTTCACCATTTACGACGACGACGATTCCAAGCGCATGGTGCGCGACATCATGCAGGCACTCGGCATCGAGCAAAAGCAGTTTCCCATCAACATGATCCGCAGCAAGATCAGCGCGGCCAAAAACGCCATGATCGGCCCCGAGGATATGCTCAACAGCGCTGACAGTCCCAACGATAAAAAGGCCGCCCAGGTCTATATGGAGCTCGAGCGCCGCCTGCGCGCCGCCAACGCCATGGACTTCGACGATCTGCTCGTGCGCACGCTCGAGCTGCTACGCACCCGCCCCGAGGTGCTCGACAAGTATCAAGAGCGCTTTCGCTACATCAGCGTCGACGAGTACCAGGACACCAATCACGTCCAGTACGAGATCGCCAACCTGTTGGCTGCCAAGTATCAAAACCTCATGGTCGTGGGCGACGACGACCAGTCGATCTACAGCTGGCGTGGCGCCGATATCACCAACATCCTGGACTTCGAGAAGGACTTCAAGAACTGCAAGACCGTTAAGCTCGAACAGAACTACCGCTCGACGGGGCATATCCTCAACGCTGCGAACGCCGTGGTGCGCCATAACTCGCAGCGCAAGGACAAGCGCCTGTTCACGGCCGAAGGCGATGGCGAGAAGATCCAGGCCTTCCAGGCGAGCGACGAGCGCGACGAGGGCCGCTGGATCGCCGGCGAGATCGAGAAACTCCACGCCAAGGGCACGAGCTATGACGACGTGGCGGTGTTCTACCGCACCAACGCGCAGTCGCGTACGCTCGAAGATATGTTCTTGCGCGCGGGCGTGCCCTACAAGATTGTGGGAGGCACGCGCTTCTTCGACCGTGCCGAGATCCGTGACGTCATGGCCTATCTCAAGATGATCGTCAACCCGGCTGACGAGATGAGCGTCAAGCGCGTTATCAACACCCCGCGCCGCGGTATCGGTTCTACCTCGATTCAAAAGATCGAGCAGCTGGCACGCGACAACCGCTGCTCTTTTTTCCAGGCATGCGAGATCGCGTGTGCCGAGACCGGCATGTTCAGCTCCAAGGTGCGCAACGGCCTGTCGAGCTTTGTGGGGCTCGTGCGCGAGGGTCGTCGCATGGACGGCGAGCTCAAGGACGTTGTCGAGATGATCGTCGACAAGACGGGGCTTCTGCAGGCCTTTCGTGCCGAGGGCACCATGGAGGCCGAGAGCCGTGCCGAGAACGTTCAGGAATTCTTGGGTGTTGCTGCCGAGTTCGAGGAATCGCACGAGGATATCGAGGGCACGCTCGAGAGCCTGGAGGAACTGCGAGCCGCGGGCGTGGGCGATGTTCCGCCGGCCGACGAGGCCGTCGCAACCGAGCCCGTCGTGGTGAGCGTGCCGGCCCCCGAGCCCGGACCGAGCCAACCGCGCTCGGCTTTCGAGGCGCTTGTGGGCGCGCGCGATGCCGCCGGTTCCAATCCGCTTGACAGTTTGGCTGCTTCTGCCCTGTCGCCGCAGGAGGCGCTTGCCGCCGCCATCGCCGGCAACGCCTATGCTGCGCCGGCGTCTCCGGTTACCGCGCCTGCCGGTGCCGTGCACGCCGATGAGATCGAACGCACCTACGGACCCCTTACCTGCAAGGCCCTGCCCGCCCTTATGGAATGGCTCGCCCTGCGCTCTGATCTGGATTCCCTAGCCGGCGAGACGCACGCCATCACCATGATGACGATCCACTCCGCCAAGGGTTTGGAGTTTCCGGTGGTCTTTGTGGCCGGCATGGAGGAGGGGATCTTTCCCCATGTGCACGATTTTGCCGGCAGCGATGATCCTGGCAAGCTCGAGGAGGAGCGTCGCCTGGCCTACGTCGCCATCACGCGTGCGCGCAAGCGCCTGTTCTTGACCTATGCGGCGACCCGTCGCACCTATGGGTCCACGTCTGCCAATCCGCGCTCGCGTTTCTTGAATGAGATCCCGTTTGAGGACATCGAGTTTTCCGGTATCGGCTCGGCCGGCTTTGAGGGCACAGGTTGGGAAAAGCGTGGAGACCGCCATGGCACCTTTGGCTCGGGCATGGGCTCGGAGATGTATGGCGGCAAGGTCTTTGGTTCGCATACCCGCTCGACCGGCGGCTCGGCCTCGCGGGGCGGCTCGAGCTTTGATGACTTCTTTGGCGGCAGCACGCGCGGAACCGAGCGCCATCGGGGCGTCAGTCCCGACGCCGGACGTGTGGCCTCGACCTTTGGCTCGGGCACCTCTCGCACCAAAAAGACGACGTCCAAGGTTTCGCCAACGGTCGAGCGCAAGGTCGATGTGGCGAGTGCGTCGCAGGATTTTGCAGCGGGCGATACCGTAAGCCACAAGACGTTTGGCACCGGCACGGTGATCTCGGTCGTCGGCGACATGATCGAGGTTCAATTCGAAAAGACCGGCCAGACCAAGAAGCTCATGAAGGGCTTCGCGCCGATCGTCAAACTGTAATGTGAGGTTGACCGGGCGCGCCACCGGCTTTGGTCGCCTGCTCGGACAGTCCTGCTCGCGACGAAGGCGCCACTGGCGCCTTCTGCTCGTGCGGAACTCGCG